>OGCI01001165.1_pt1 | contig 23641 bp, 22 predicted proteins | sample 1570021 | NCBI WGS metagenome assembly OGCI01 (sample SAMN06264664, study PRJEB24512) | hot springs metagenome | isolation source: Hot spring water | place: South Africa: Tshipise | collected 2015-06-21 | reverse complement strand
TGATAGGTGGCGATGTGGATGCGGGCGTTACGGGCGTGGTTTTTGCCGTCGGCCTCTTCATACACCTCGGCGGCATCGGCGCCGAACACATTTTGAAAGGCGCCCAGTCCCTGACTACGCAGCTCGTCGCGGTCGCACACAAACAGGGCGCGTTTGAGTTGGCCGGCGTCAGCGATCTTTTTGAGTAGTTGCACAGCGATAAAGGTTTTGCCCGAACCTGTGGCCAGGGTGAGTAGGGCGCGTTTTTCACCCCGTGCCAGTTTTTCCAGCACGGCGCGGATGGCGGCGTCCTGATAGTAGCGCCGCGTGGCTTCGCCGCCGGCATAACGTACCAGCAGCGGTTTGGCCTCTTGGGAATCCAGCTGGAAGCCTTTGCCCTGCTCGTAACGGCGGCGCAATTCATCAGGGGTGGGAAACTCGGAAAGCGGCCGCGGGGTGCTGGTCTTGCCGGTGAAGGCGTCATACTCGACAAACAGATGCCCGTTGCTGGAAAAGACAAAGGGGACATTGAGCCGTTTGCACGAGGCATAAAGCTTGCCCTGCTCCAAGCCATGATCCGGCGGCAGATGTTCGGCCTTGGCCTCGATGAGCGCCATCGCCACCGGCTGGCTTTCGGCGTTGACCGCCACGCGCAGCAGGTAGTCAACCCGGCCCTTGGCGCGCTTGCGCGGCTTACCGTCCACGATCTCGATGGCGCCCGCCGTCTCCTCGCGCCGGATGAGATTTTCCGTCCAGCCGCGGGCGTGGAGAGCGGGGTCGATTAGTTTAGCTCGAGTGTCGGACTCCGTTAATGCCATCGTTTATTCATGTGGTAACCGGCATCACGTTATATTCTCTGTACAATGGCATTTCGCTGAAAAATATATATCTTTGTACGGTACTTGTCAACGAACGTCGGCGACGCAGGGTGTTGCCGAATAATCGTTGCCACCGCGTCGTAAATATGCTAATATCGAGCGTCCATCGGATTTTCGAGTCGGTTCCGAGGGGAGTAATTTTCTCGGCGCATCCGCCGGGCGAGAAGTCGCGGAGTCGAAATCTTTCAACTGCGCGACATGCTCGCTCCAACATAATGATTTCGTATTGGACTTCGAATTTGGAAAAAGCTGATTTCCGTTACAGGCAAAAGCCATCGCCGATCTCGTTCCTCTTCACCTACGGGCTGTGCATCGCGTGTTCGTACCTGCTCTTCCGGTTTTCGGCGTTCATCTCCGGTGCAATCGGCGATCTCCTGGCACTCCTGCGCCTGCCAAAACCCGGTCTCCTGGCCGAGCTTCCCGTCGGGAAATTCCTGTCGATACCATTCTTCTACGTCGGCATCCGCACCTTATTCTGGAACATGATGAGTTACTACGAAATCGAGCCGACGAGGATCCGCCTGATGACCGGCTACCTCACGAGGCGCGAGCAGTTCATCCCTTTATCCGACGTCTACGAGGTCTCCTTCACGCAGAACCTCATCGAGGCCCCCTTCCGCATCGGCACCCTCGTGCTAAAGACGCGCTCCGGCCAATTGTCCCTTCGGGGGGTCTACCGCATCGCACAGGTCGTTGAAGACCTCCGGAAAAGAATCTCCTACTTCTGAAGCGGTCAGATCAGAAATATTCCTTCTCCTCGACGATCTCTCTCTTGATTCGCGATACGAGTTCTTCGAGGACGGGGAAGACGGTCGTCCTGAATTTTCCGGCAACGAGCGCATACATAATCCCATCGCCGATGCGGAGCAACCCCTCGTTGATCCAGACCCGTACCGCGACAATCCCCTCCCTCCCCTCCATCTCCCGCACCAAATCCGCTAATTTCCGGCGGTCGTACGCGAGCCGCATCTCCCGAATGCGCCGTCCGTCTTTCGATGTCGCCCGAACGACGCCGTGATGCGCGAGAAACATCCCGAGGTCCTCGAAGTTTGCCCGCTCCTTGATTTCGCGAATCCACTGTTCTATCATATCGTTCTCCTTTCCGAACGAATTTCCACGGTCACCACATTGTAGCACGCCGCGCAAAGCGCCCGCATCGCTCCCTCGCGGGTCCCCGCCCTCACGCGCTACGTCGCCGGTCATTTTCACGATTCTTTCATATTTCATTCACGGTTTCCTCACATTATTGGGGTACGCTATCTGTAAAGGAAAAGGAAAGAGAGAAAAACCATTCTTCCTTTCATCCCTCCAGGCAGCCAGATACCCTCCCTGGCTGCCTTCCTCACCTTTAAGCCATATGCTATAGTATTCCTCGATGTCCGTCTCCATCGTGAAAGCATCCGGCCAGTCTGAAGACTTCGAGCTGCGCAAACTCACGGATTCGCTCATCCGCTCCGGCGCGTCCGCCGACGTCGCGTACGACATCGCGCAAAAGGTCGCCGCACATATCACTCCCCGAATGCGCACAAAGCATATCTTCAGGATGGCGAAGAAGCTCCTGCACAAATACAACCGGGCAGCCGATATGCGCTATTCCATCAAGAAGGCGATCTACACACTCGGTCCGGCCGGCTATCAGTTCGAAAAGTATTTCGCGAGAATCCTCGCCGAATACGGCTACGCGGTCGAAGTCAACAGGATCCTGAACGGGTATTGCGTTACGCACGAGGTCGATATCTTCGCAAAAAGAGACGACACCGGCATCGTCATAGAGTGCAAATATCACAGCGATGGGGGAATCCCGACGGATGTGAAGACCGCGCTCTACATCCAGTCGCGGTTCACTGACATCAGACGGGCGGACGAAGCGTCAGCAGGAGCGCCGTTGCGCATACGCGAGGGGTGGTTGGTGACGAATACCCGCTGTTCGGCGGATGCCATTCGGTTCGCCGAGTGCATGGGGCTCAAAATCGTGAGCTGGAAGTACCCGCCGGGCGAAAGTCTCGAAACGATGATCGAGAGAAAGAATCTCTATCCGGTCACGATTCTCTCGTCGATAAAGAGCGGCTTCCTGGAGACGCTCTTCCGAAACGGCTTCATTCTGGCGAAAGACGTCGCGGGAATAGACCGGGACGCATTCGTGAGGAAGAGCGGTCTCGATACGGGAACGGCGCTGGCGCTCAAACACGAGGCGGACGAACTGTGCCACGATCAGTACTGAGCTATTTCTGCCCTTTTCGGTTCAGCCGCGCGAACTTCTCGCGACCGACACACTCCTCTGCCATGGAGCACCACGAAAGACAGGTGGGCTTCGGAGCGCGCGAGATGCTCCGGCCACACTGACGGCACGTCGTCTCCGCTTCATCGGACCAGATTTCAGCGCCCGTTCCGCAGCCGCTGCAGACAATATCTTCCGGATAGGGTTTTCGGATCTCTCTGCTGCCGGGACATCCGTCACTCAAAGACATGCGCTCTCCTGAGTGTGAACAGCTCGATCGCGATCCAAAGAAAAAATGCGGACATGCGTTTCCGAAAACACCACGAGCCGACGATCAGTTGACCGTCGCCCTCAGCATGAGAGAGACGACAGGCTTTTTGGGATCGTTCGAATGCACCTGAATACGCTTCGACACGATGCCGCCCCTGCCCGCCGTATCGATCCGTGCGCTGATTTTCCCCGTTTCGCCGGGCTGGAGATGGCTCGAACTGGCCATCGCGGCGGTACACCCTCACGAGGGCACGAGTCTCTCGATGACGAGTTCTTTGTCTCCGCTGTTCCTGACTTCGAACACGTGCTCGACGGGATCGCCCGCCTTCACAGTGCCTACATCTTTCGTTTCCGCATCGAAAGTGATGACAGGCTGGGCGGAGACAAACGCGGGGAAAAGGACGAGGAACACGAGAAGGATAATCGTTCGCATGGCTATATAATACCTTTTCCCGGCAAAAAATGCCCGCTTTCACTCAACCCCCAATTTACGGTATAGTGAAAAATACCCTCATGCAGAATCACATCGTCATCAGAGGCGCGAGAGAGCATAACCTCAAGGACTTCGATCTCGAGATACCGAGGGAATCGATCACCGTCATCACCGGACCGTCGGGATCCGGCAAGTCATCTCTCGCCATCGATACGCTCTATGCAGAAGGCCAGCGTCGGTACGTCGAAAGCCTCTCCGCGTACGCGAGACAGTTTATCGAGCAGCTCCGCAAACCCGAGGTCGACGCGATCGAGGGATTGTCGCCGTCCATCGCGATCGACCAGAGAACGGTGCAGCGGAGCCCCCGCTCGACCGTTGGCACAATCACCGAAATATACGATTACCTGCGCGTCCTCTTCACGAGGATAGGGAAACCGTTCTGCTACGTCTGTGGCGACCCGATCACGAAACAGGAATCCGACGATATCATCGAATCGGTGATGTCGTTGCCCCATGGCAGCAGGATCCAGATCCTCGCGCCCATCGTGAGAGACCGGAAGGGCGAATACCGCAGGGAACTTCAGAAAATGCGGCGAGAGGGCTTCATCAGGGCCCGAATCGACGGTATCGTCACGGACCTCACGCAGGACATCATCCTCCAGAAGCAGAAACGGCATACCATCGAGGTCATCGTGGACAGGCTCATCGTGAAGCCAGGCATCGAACGGCAGATACGGCGGTCCATCGAGACCGCGCTCCGATATTCGGACGCGATCGTCATCAATCTCCTCAACGAGAACAGGGACATCCTCTTCTCCCGATCCTCCGTTTGCCCGCGGTGCGGAATCAGCTATCCTGACACCTCTCCCATGTTTTTTTCCTTCAACAGCGCGCAGGGCGCCTGTCCACGGTGCAATGGCCTCGGCTTCGAGAACGTCGACGAGGATTCGACCGAATTGGAAGACGACACGCGGTGCCGGCTCTGCGACGGGATGAGACTTCGCAAGGAAGCGCTGAGCATCAAAGTCGTCGGGAAGAACATCGCGGACGTCTCGCGCATGCCCGTGACCGAGATGCTCGCGTTCGTCAAGAATCTGCCTCTGACGGAACGGGAACAGACGATCGCGTCGAGGATCCTGAAGGAAATCACCGACAGGCTCCATTTCATGGACAACGTGGGCCTGGGTTATCTCACGCTCGACAGGTCGTCGCTCACGCTCTCGGGCGGGGAGGCACAGAGAATCCGCCTCGCCACGCAGCTCGGCTCATCGCTGACCGGTGTCCTCTACATACTGGACGAACCGAGCATCGGTATGCATCCGCGTGACTGCAGAAGACTGCTCGAGAGCCTCGCATCAATTCGGGATGCGGGAAACACCGTCGTCATCGTGGAGCACGACGAGGAGACGATTCGCTGGGCTGATTTCATCGTCGATATGGGGCCGGGGGCGGGGCAAGGCGGCGGCTGGGTCGTCGCGACCGGCACGCTCGAAGAAATCATGAACAATGAACGGTCCATAACCGGCGCCTATCTGAATGGCTCGATGGCGATCGATATTCCGTCAAGACGTCGCGCGGCAAAGAACGCGATCCGACTGGTCGGCGCGCGCGCGTTCAACCTAAAAGACGTTACCGTCGATATCCCGCTCGGCGTCTTCACGTGCGTGACGGGCGTTTCCGGCTCCGGAAAGAGCACGCTCGTCTACGAGATACTCTATAAAGCGCTCCGGAGAGAACTGTACGGGAGTGCCGCAAGCCCCGGACAGTTTGCCGAACTTCACGGCGCGGACAAACTGAGCGGCGTCGTGTGCGTCGATCAGTCGCCTCTGGGGAAAACGCCGCGCTCGAATCCGGCGACTTACACCGGGGTCTTCTCCTTCATACGCGAGCTGTTCGCGCACGTTCCCGAAGCCCGTGTCCGCGGCTACACGGCATCCCGTTTCAGCTTCAATCTGCCGGGCGGACGCTGCGAAACATGCGCCGGGGACGGACTGATCAAGGTCGAAATGCATTTCCTCCCCGATGTCTATGTCCCCTGCAACGTGTGCAAAGGGAGACGGTACAACGATGAAACCCTCCAGATACGATACCGCGAGAAGACGATCGCCGATATTCTGGAGATGACGGTTGCCGAAGCGCTCCACTTTTTCTCGGCGATACCGCCCGTAAGAAAGAAACTCGAGGTGCTCGATGACGTCGGACTCGGTTATCTCCAGCTCGGCCAGCCGGCCTCTACCCTCTCGGGCGGAGAGGCCCAGAGAGTCCGCCTTTCGAAGGAGCTGTCGCGCGCGAGAAAAGGGAACACCCTCTACATTCTCGACGAACCGACGACGGGTCTCCACTTCGTCGACATCGGCAAACTGCTCCGCGTGATCAACGCGCTCGTCGACGCCGGTAATACCGTCGTTGTCATCGAACATAATCTCGACGTGATAAAATCCGCCGATTATGTCATAGACCTGGGTCCGGGGGGCGGTGAAGAAGGCGGACAGGTGGTCGCCGAAGGCACACCGGAGCAGGTCAGTGCGAATGCGCGTTCCTATACCGGCATGATCCTCAGGGACAAACTGGGCTGCAGAGACGGCGCGACCGTTCTGTTCGGATGAACCTCACCGTGGCCGCCCGTGGCGAACATACTTCCCCCGCTAGTGACACGCTTATGAGGCGAACGTCTCCCTCGCTCCGCCTCCCTCTGTTCGCCGTCTTCCTTTCCCTGTCCGTTATCTCTCTACTACCCCTCGTGGTCTATGGCTGCGCCTCGAAGAAGGAACGGATATTCAGGAAAAGCAAAATTCTGATGGACACACTCGTCACCATAAGCGTCGTCGCGCGCTCACCTTCGGAGGCCGATAAGGCCGTTGACGCCGCGTTCCTCGAGATCGAGCGACTCGAAAAAATGGGGAATTTCTATTCCGCGGACAGCGAGCTGTCGCGCGTCAACCGCGACGCGGGAATCTCGCCTGTGACGGTTTCCCCGGACCTCATCGACCTCGTCACAAAAGCACTGGTCGTCTCTCGGAAAACGGACGGCGCCTTCGATCCGACGATCGGCCCGGTCATATCGCTCTATGACTTTCGCGCGCGAAAGATCCCGGATCCTGAAGCGATACGAAAAAGCCTCCCGCTCGTCGGCTACCGAAAAATCCGCGTCGACGATACTGCCTCGACCATATTCCTGACGGAGAAGGGCATGAGCATCGATCTCGGCGGGATCATGAAAGGGTACGCCGCGGAGAAGGCCACCGAGGTCCTGAGAAGTCAGGGAATTCGCGCGGGGATCGTTTCGGTCGCCGGCGATGTGAGAGCGTTCGGCGCGAAACCCGACGGGAGTCCATGGAAGGTAGGCATTCGCCACCCGAGGGGGCGCAGCGAAGAAGACGTTATTGCCGTGCTCCCCCTGACGGACCTCTCGATTTCGACATCGGGCGATTACGAACGCTTTTCCCTCCGCGAAGGGAAACGCATCCACCACCTCATCTCTCCCCAGACCGGGTATCCCGTTTCCACGTGTCAGAGTGCGAGCGTCATAGCGCCGTCCGGGGCCCTTGCGGACGCGTACTCGACCGGCGTCTTTCTCCTCGGCGTCGAGCGGGGACTTCGGCTGCTCGAGACGCTGGGCTTCGAGGGCGTCATCGTCGATGACAAAGGAGCGCTCCACGCGACTCCGGGAATACGGAGGGTCCTTGAAATTAAGACAGGTTCTTGACGCGACGACGCGCGCGGACCGGCTGCTGTTCCTGACACTCGTCGCACTCGCCGTATCAGGTTTCTTTTTTGCCGCGGAACTGTCGCCCGCTCCCTACTCCGCTCAGGTTGATGTCGACGGGAAGCCGGCCTACAGGCTCCCACTCGGTCAGAACGCGATCGTCGCGGTGAACGGGAAAGAGGGGATCACCACGATCGAGGTAAAGGTTCGCAGAGTGAGAATCGTGGACTCTCCCTGTCCCCATAAGCTCTGCGTGAAACGCGGGTGGATCTCATCCGGTACCCTGGCATGCGTGCCGAACGGGGTCGTCGTCACCATCCACGGTCGCGCGCCGGGCGAGGAAGAACTCGATGCGATCAGCAGATAACGTTCGCATCGCTATCCTTTCGGCGTTTGCGCTCGCCCTTCACAGCATAGAGGCGCTCATACCGAGTCCTGCCCCGTGGCTCAAGCTCGGCCTCGCGAATATCGTCACGCTCGTCACGCTCATCCTCTACGGGCTGTACCCCGCCCTCATGGTGACGTTTATTCGCGTCATCCTCGGATCGCTCTTCACCGGCACCTTTCTCGGCCCGGCGTTCCTCCTCAGCTTCGGCGGCGGCACGGCAAGCACCCTCGCTATGGCCGCTGCGCGACCGCTCGTCCCGGGAACATTCAGCGCGGTTGGACTGAGCCTCATCGGTGCCCTCTTCCACAATCTCGCGCAGCTCGCGATCGCCTCCGTCCTCTTCATCGGGAACGTCGATGCAGTCCTCTTCATCGCACCGTTCGTCATTCTCGCGGGAACGTTAGCGGGCGCGCTGAACGGGTTCGTTTCGGAACTGCTCATTGCGAACTTGAAAAAAAGCGACCAGACCGTTCAGAATGTCGGACAATGATCATCATCTGTCCAGCGTGCAGACGTAAGACGACGTGGGAGGAAAATCCGTGGCGACCGTTCTGTTCTGAGCGCTGCAAACTCGTCGACTTCGGACGATGGATCGCGGAAGAATATAAAATTGCCGGCGAAGAAATAAAGAGAGAAGATCGCGAGGAAAAAGAAGAGACCTCGTAGCAAGGAAAGGAGGAGACAACCATGGTGAAAATAGCGGTCGCCGGAGCGGCCGGCAGGATGGGGAGCAGAATTACCGCGCTGTCCAGAGAGTACGACGGCCTCGAGCTCGCCGCGGCATTCGAGCGGAAAGGCCACAAGGACATCGGCAAAGACGTCGGGCAGATCGTCGGAATCGGGGACACGGGCATTCTCCTCGCGGACAGCCTCGAGCCGATGATCGGCGCGGTCGATCTCATTATTTCATTTACGACCGTCGAAGCATCCCTCGAACACCTTCGACTCGCGTCCGCGCACGGAAAGTCCATCGTTATCGGCACGACGGGCTTTTCGAAACAAGATATGGAGGAGGTCGCCGAGCACACGAAACGGATTCCGTGCGTCATGGCATCGAACATGAGCCTTGGCGTCAATCTGCTCTTAAAGATCCTTGCGGACATCGCGCGCGTCCTCGGCGACGGCTACGATGTCGAGATCATCGAGGCGCACCACCGGATGAAGAAAGACGCCCCGAGCGGGACGGCGCTCAAAATGGCGCAGGTTGTCGCGGACGCGTTGAACAGGAACCTCGACGACGTCGCCGTGTACGCACGGAAGGGGATCATCGGCGAGCGAACGCCCAAGGAGATTGGCATCCAGACGATCCGGGCCGGCGACATCGTGGGCGAACATACCGTCATTTTCGGCGGCCTCGGCGAGCGGATCGAAGTGACGCACCGTGTGTCGAGCAGGGACACGTTCGCGCGGGGCGCGCTGAGAGCCGCCCTGTGGCTCCACGGAAAGCCGGCAGGCCTCTACGACATGAGGGACGTACTGGGTCTGTAAAGAAACAGAGCAATCGCCACGGTGCGAGTTTCGTCGCAGTGCCGCGGTGCTCGAGAAGGAGGGTGACACGGTGTCCGACCGTCTCAAACGCAGAGAGATGCAGAAAGTGCTCATGGACGAACTGCGCCTCATGCATTACCCGATCGCAGTGAAATTCTTTTTCGTCGAGGAAGAACTCAGAGAGTTCATGGACAACGCTCCCCACTACGAAGCGGTAAAACCTCTCACTTTCTGCCAATTCGAGATCGCCGCTCGCATGAAGGGGCAGACCGTTCTCGGGACGAAGGAGAAGTTGGGCTGCAGCAATGCTTCCTTCGTCTTCGGATGGAAACCGTTCGATGAAGCCGAAGTGAAGAGCCACCTGAAGTTCGCGAAGAGCAGAGAGCAGGCGGAGAGATTCGTGAGGACGAAACCCCGTCTCCCCGAGGGCGCGCTCAGGGCGTTCTCGGTCTCGCCCCTCGCCGATTCGTACTTTCCGCCGGACACCGTTCACTTCTACTGTGACAATCTCCAGGCCTACCATCTCCTCGTCGATTATATGGCAGCCATGGACGTTCATCCGCTCCACTCGAACTTGACGGTGAACTCTGCCGCCTGCGGGAGCAATGTGTACTCCTACTTGGAAAAATCAGCGAACCTCATCACCGCCTGTGGCGGCACGTACAATTCAGGGAAGATGGAGCGCGGGGAGGTGAACGTCACGATCCCCAGCGATCATCTGGAAGCGACGGTTCAGCGGCTGATTGACCGTGTGAGCGTGCGCGGGAGCGCGTCACTCATCGGCGCGGGCGATCATTTCCCCGGTGCCGACGTCTGCAAGAACTGCCCCATGATCGTGTTCCGAAAGCATGACAAAAGATAACCTCAAGGAACAGATACGGTTGATCCTCAATGGTTCGCACTGGGACCCGTTCGAGATCCTCGGAAATCATATCGTGAAAAAAGACGGCAGGAAAGCCGTCGCGATTCGCGCGTTCCTCCCCGAAGCAGCGGAGTCGTGGGTCATCGACGTCGAGACGAAAAAGAGCTACCGGATGGAGCGAATTCACAGGGACGGGTTTTTCGAGGCGATCATCGCGGACAGGAAAGATGTTTTCCCGTACCGATTGCGCGTGCACACGCCGGAGGGGACCGTGACCGAATTCGTCGACCCGTACTCGTTCCTCCCCGTCCTGACGGATTTCGACCTCCATCTCCTCGGAGAAGGCACGCACTACCGATCGTTCGACAAATTAGGCGCGCACATCATGGACGTTGGTGGCGTAAAGGGAGTGCACTTCGCGGTCTGGGCGCCGAACGCGAAACGCGTGAGCGTGATCGGCGACTTCAACAACTGGGATGGGAGGCGCCACCCCATGCGGGTACTCGGTTCGTCGGGCATATGGGAGATTTTCATCCCGGGCCTCGGCGAAGGAACCCTCTACAAATTCGAGATCAGGACGAAGAGAAAACAGATCCTCGTGAAAGCAGACCCCTACGCCTTCTTCTCCGAAGTGAGGCCGAAGAGCGCCTCCGTCGTTTTCGACATCGAGGCGTACCGATGGAACGACGCCCGCTGGCTCGAAAAGCGTGCGGCGACAAACTGGCTCGCGTCTCCTCTCGCTATCTACGAGGTCCACCTGGGATCCTGGATGCGGGTCCCCGAAGAAGATAACCGCTATCTCACCTACGAGGAACTATCCGGGAAGCTCATTCCCTACGTGAAGGAGATGGGATACACGCATATCGAGCTCCTGCCGGTGACCGAGCACCCTCTCGATGCGTCGTGGGGGTACCAGACCATCGGCTACTATGCGCCGACGAGCAGGTTCGGCACCCCGACGGGGTTCATGCGCTTCGTCGATACGTGCCACGCGCACGACATCGGCGTCATCCTCGACTGGGTCCCGGCCCACTTCCCCACCGACGGCCACGGCCTCGGTGAATTCGATGGGACGTGTCTCTACGAGCACGAAGACCCGCGGAAAGGTTTCCATCCCGATTGGGGCACGAAGATATTCAACTACGGCAGGAAAGAAGTGAAGAATTTCCTGCTCTCGAACGCGCTTTTCTGGTGCGAAAAATACCATGTCGACGGACTTCGGGTGGATGCGGTCGCGTCCATGCTCTATCTCGACTACTCCCGCAAGGAGGGAGAGTGGGTTCCCAACGAGTTCGGGGGGAAGGAAAATCTCGAGGCCATCGACTTCCTGAAGAGTTTTAACGTCATGACCCACCGTTCACATCCCGGAATCCTCACGATCGCGGAGGAATCGACCGCATGGCCCGGAGTCTCGAAGCCCGTTTACCTGGGGGGCCTCGGGTTCAGCCTCAAGTGGAACATGGGATGGATGCACGACATGCTCGAATACTTCTCGAAAGATCCGGTGCATCGGAAATATCACCACAACAATCTCACGTTCAGCCTCCTCTACGCTTTCTCGGAGAACTTCACCCTCGCATTGTCCCACGACGAAGTGGTCCACGGCAAGCGATCTCTCCTGAACAAGATGCCCGGCGATCTCTGGCAGAAGTTCGCCAATCTGAGAGCGCTCTATGCGTTTCTCTACACCCATCCGGGGAAAAAGCTCCTCTTCATGGGAGGGGAATTCGGTCAGTGGGACGAATGGAATCACGACAAGAGCATCGACTGGCACCTTCTCGAATTCGAACAACACAGAGCCCTGCAGCGTTTCGTGAGAGATCTGAATACGCTCTACCGCTCGGAACGATCGCTCTACGAAGTCGATTTCCAGAGCGACGGATTCCGATGGATAGACTTCCACGACAGCGACCACAGCGTCATCTCGTTCATCCGTTACTCGAAAGACGAGAACGATTTCCTCGTCATCGTCTTCAATTTCACGCCCGTGCCGCGAACGGGCTATCGCATCGGCGTGCCCACGCGAGCCTTCTACGAGGAGGTTCTCAACAGCGATTCGGGATTCTACTGGGGAAGCAATATGGGAAATGCCGGCAGGCTCACTGCGGATCCGATACCGTGGCATGGGTATCGCTTTTCGCTGCTCCTCACCCTCCCGCCGCTATCGGTGATCATACTGAAGCCATCAAAACATTGAACGAATTCTGCCCGTCCTCTTGTCGATGAGGATCAAATCGACGATCATACCTCGGTCGTTCATCAACTCGGCGACATAGAAGTTCATCATTTCGCGCATTCGAACGACCCGGATACCTTTCTCCTGAAGGAGAATCTGCTCGATGATCTCGCGCGCCTCGACTGCCGTCCTTACCTCCCGCGGAGCCCCGTACCATCCCCACTTATAGCTCCGCCCGTAATGTCCGTACACCGGTTGGCACTCGACGATCGCCCGCTTTGCCTGCTGCGCCACAGCGACCTCAACGAACGGGAACAAGAAGAGAAGGACGGCTGCGCCGGCAAAGGTCGTCTTCTTCATGAACGAGCCCCGCGGTTCGCCGTGAAAAGAAAGAGGCGTCCAACGGGGAACATTACAATCGCGGTTCACACGAATACCCCCCTGCAACCATTTTTCTGCAGAGCACTCGCTTCTCTCCCGTGCCGCACCTCTCGAGAACAAGCCCGCATTCTTCGGCCTTCTCGTGAATCCTGCTCCTGATATCGGCGAGTTCTTTCTGCAGATCGGTTATCTTCCGCCTGTCAGGATTCGTCTTCGCGTACTCCTGCCGAATCTCCGCTTTCTTGACCATCAGGGCATCGCGGAGTTCGAGCGTTTCCCGCTGGAATTCCTTAACCTTTTCGGCATCTGCGGCATGAGAACGCGAGAGGCATATGCCCGTGATTCCGGGCTCGTAGGCAAAAACAGACGCGCAGCACAAAAGAGTGACAGCCAGGATGAAACCCGCGATGACTCCTCTCCTCATTGGTGTCCTCTTCTCATAATGATGCTCCACGATATCAGATCAATATGAAGATGCCGCGAAAAAATTATGAAGATATTGTGAACGCAGGGATGGTCACGCGAAACGTCGACCCTTTCCCATAGTCGCTCAGAACGTCGATCTTTCCACCATGCGCCTCGGCGAGTTCCTGAGCGATCGTCAATCCAAGACCGAGGCCGCCTTCGGACGCGCGGTAGAAACGCTCGAAGATGAACGGGAGGTCTTCTTTGCGGATGCCTCTGCCGGTATCGCTGACCTCGATGAAACTCTCCGTCTCCTTCTCGCCGGCGCGTACACGCACGACTCCGCCCTCCCCCGTCGCCTTCAATGCATTGCTCAGAAGGTTGATGACAATCTGGCTCAGCTTGTCCGGGTCCGCATACGCGGTCACACGGTCCGCGCACTCGAATTCGAGCCGAACTCCTTTATCGGCGAACAATTTATCGTACCTCTCCCTGATATTCTCGAGAAACGGTTTCAAGGGAATTCGCTCCCTGCGGAGTTCAAGGGCACTCGCCTGGGCTCTCGAAAGCTCTTCGATGCCCTCGATGATATGCTTGAGCCGGTTCGTCTCTTCATGGAGAGAGACGAGCCGTTCGCGGTCGAAAGAAATGAGGCCGTCTAGTATGCCCTCGATCTCGCCCTGCATCGCGCTGAGGGGCGTCCTCAGTTCATGCGCGATATTGGCGGTCAGCTTCCGGCGCAGCGCTTCCTGCAGAGCAAGAGAATCCGCCATCGTATTGAACGCGCGCGCGAGATTGCTGATCTCGTCGTTCCCGCGGACGGTCACTCTTTGCGTCATGTCACCCTCCGCGATATTCCGCGCTGCTCTCGTCAGCTTCTTTATAGGATCGGTCATCCTCCTCGAGTAGATCAGACTGAGGATGAGAGACAACCCACCCAGGAGAAAGACGACGAGGATGAGGAAACGATCGGACCGCATCTTGAAAATCGTCTCTTTGCCCTCGCCCTGACGCGCGAGGACGGGACGGATTTCCATGAACCCGATACCCTCGCCACCGAGGAAGAGCGGGTAATTCGTGAAAGAGGCGTTCGACAGAGGCTGGCCGTCTTCGGACGGGAAACCGGTAATGGCCGAGAGCCGCCTCTGCGCGAGCGGGGGGAGATGCTCGACCACCGCCTTCGTGCTGACCAGTTCCTGATTATCCGCATCGAGGATTCTTACCTCATAGCCGAGGAGGAGGGCCCAGATCGTGTTCTCTTTCAACGATTCTTCGTCCCACCCGGAATACCGCTCATACGACCCCTCGATCGCCGCCATGACACGGTAAATCCTGTCTTCCGTTTCACCCTCGAGGTACTCTTCGAAGTCCATGATGATGAGTTCCCTCAGTGTGAGGGCTGCCGAGAGGGAGATAGCGGAGATCGAGAGGAGGAGAATGAGGAACTTAACCCAGAGACTTCGTGTCATCCCGCCTTCCGGTGAACTTGTATCCCACCCCGTACACCGTGTGAATGAAAACCGGATTCTTCGGGTCATCCTCTATTTTCTGGCGGATATTCTTGATGTGGGCGTCAATGCTCCGCTCGTATCCTTCGAACTGATACCCGAGAGCGCTCTCGACCAGTTCGCCCCGCGTGAACACCCTCCCGGGCGAGTGAGAAAGCACGGAGAGGAGTTTGAACTCCGTCGGCGTCAGCGTGACCGCAGATCCTTTTTTCCTCACCTCGTAGCTTCGAGGATCGATCGTCAAAAGCGCGTCGTTGAAACTCACCCGTTCTCCGCCATAGGATTCGCGACCGGACGCTCTCTTGAGGACCGCCCGAACGCGCGCGACGAGTTCGCGCGGACTGAAGGGCTTCACGACGTAATCATCGGCACCGAGCGCGAAGCCGGCGACGCGTTCGTCTTCCGAAGATTTCGCCGTCACCATGATGACGGGGAAATTGCCGATCTCCTTCAGCTCCTGGCACACTTCCTCACCCGACATGTCTGGGAGCATAAGGTCGAGAATGACGAGCTGGGGGGGCTCTTTCAACGCCGCCTTCAGCGCATCGCTCCCACGCTCCGCGGTCACGACTCGAAAACCGTCGCCTTCGAGGTACACTTTCACGACCTTCGAAATTTTTTTGTCGTCTTCCACGAGAAGAATCGGCTTCATATGGATAACTATACCACAGATGAAAAAACAGCAGGAAACAAGCGATATGCAGAGATAAAGGAGATTCATGCTGATAGCACGAAGATGTCTGATCCTACATCCGCCGATTTGGTCACAAGCTCATCCGTGAAGCCATTTACTTCGCGCCTCATCTCAGAAGAAACATATACATCGCATGTCCTTACCGCTTGCAGGAACGTTTTTCTCGGAGCGCCTCCGAACAGCGCTGAAACAATACTATCTGCATCTCTCACAACCTCAGGCATAGACTTGTCCCGGCATTTTTCGAACGCGTTCCGCCGGTCAATGACTTCGGCAAGCCCGATTGTTCGGGAACGATTGTATCCAGCGGCTATAACCTGGATAGCGATGGCACCTGCATTTTAACCAGCACTGGAGATATCTCCCGAGGCTCGGCCAATCTAGGGTCTCTCGCAGATAACGGCGGCCTCACCCAGACCCACGCCTTGTCAGAAGGAAGTGAGGCGATCGACGCCGGCAGCCATGCCGTATGCAGTAGTGATCCGGTGAGCGGAAAGGATCAGCGCGGCTTCAGCCGCTGGGATGGTGCATGTGATATGGGAGCGTTTGAAGCGACGCCGCTGCACGCCTTAAGTGTCACGCTCGAGGGCTCAGGCAGCGGAAGCGTCTCTTCGGACCCCGGAACGATCGACTGCCCTGACGCATGCACGGATCAGATAGGCAAAAACACTGTCGTCACTCTGACAGCGACCCCCGATGCGGGCTCAAGCTTCGCCGGCTGGAGCGGAGATACCGACTGCGACGACGGCTCGGTCACGATGGACGCAGACAAGATATGCACAGCGATCTTTACCCTTGCCTCGACCGACTGCGAATATTCCATTTCGCCGCTCAGCAGGTCTTTCCCCGCGTCTGCCGGGAGCGACACCGTTAGCGTGGAAGCTCCGGGCAACTGCGCCTGGACGGCGAAAAGCAACGTGACGTGGATAACCATTAACTCCGGCAATAGCGGCACGGGCAACGGCACGGTGGCGTATTCCGTACTGGCCAATCCGGCGGCAACGCAAAGAAAAGGCACGATGACCATCGCGGGGAAGACATTCACGGTTACACAGGACGGCAAGCCCATCATATCGGCCCGTCCCATGTCCGTGAATTTCGGCCCTGTCAGGGTCGGCGATACGTGGGAACGCATCGTCACGGTGAAAAACACGGGCGCGTCCTACCTCTCTATCACGAGTGTCGATATAACAGGGGCGAACGCGGACAATTTTGACCGGGATGCGGAGGGCTGCTCGAAGATACCGCCGTTAGGCACCTGCGACATCAAAGTCACCTTTGCACCGCAAACGCCTTTCGGCAAGAAGAGCGCCGTCATGGGCATCTCATCGAACGACGCTAGGAAGCCGGTCGTCAACGTAAAACTTTTGGGGCAGGCCGCCCCGCCCAGGATATCGGCGAGCCCGATGTCGGTCAACTTCGGCGCCGTCCCCGTTGACGGCTCATCGCCGGAGAAGATCGTGACGATCAAGAATAACGGCGTATCGGACCTGATCATCGGCAAAATAGACATCGCCGAAGGCCTTAACCCTTCGGAGTTCAGTCAGACAAGCGATTGTCTCTCCACTCCCATACCGGCACAAGGGTCGTGCGTCATCTCGGTGAAATTCTCGCCTGTCATGCCTTACGGGAAGAAGACCGCGCTGATGAGCATCGAGTCCAACGATCCGAGGAAGCCGGTCGTCAAGGTCAAACTGTTTGGTCAGGCACCATCGCCCAGGATATCGGCGAGCCCGATGTCGGTCAACTTCGGCGCCGTCCCCGTTGACGGCTCATCGCCGGAGAAGATCGTGACGATCAAGAATAACGGCGTATCGGACCTGATCATCGGCAAAATAGACATCGCCGAAGGCCTTAACCCTTCGGAGTTCAGTCAGACAAGCGATTGTCTCTCCACTCCCATACCGGCACAAGGGTCGTGCGTCATCTCGGTGAAATTCTCCCCTGTCATGCCTTACGGGAAGAAGACCGCGCTGATGAGCATCGAGTCCAATGATCCGAAGAAACCGGTCATCAAGGTGACCCTGACGGGTCAGGCGCCGCCGCCCAGGATATCGGTGATCCCCACGTCAATCGGCTTTGGCTCCGTCTCTGTTGGCAGTACATCGTCCAGGGTGGTAACGGTCATGAATGCCGGGGTATCGGCACTGAGCGTTGGTCCTATGGAGATTACTGGCACTAATCCCTCGGAGTTCAGCCAGACAAATGACTGCTCAACGCTTCCCCAGGGAGGAACGTGTTCGATTACGGTTCTCTTTGCCCCGGAATCGGCAGGCGCCAAGAGCGCATCCCTGACGATTCATTCCAATGACCCTCTAAAGCCGCTGGGAGTCATCGTGAAGCTCGCAGGAACGGGTACGGGCACATAACCACATAACCACGTGCCCCTTTCCCGATTGATATTTTTAGGGACACATCCCAGGGGGATGTGTCCCTCTTGCTTGTTACGATCCCGCCCATTATCTCTTGGAAAAAGAGACGTCCGTTATATCTGCCCCTCGGGTATGCTGTCAGGCCTGTATCCGCTCCTGTAGGTGACGTGCATTCTGCTCAGCCTCTTCTCTGCCGACGGATACAGGATGAGTTCCTCGACCTCGAAGTCTTCGAATAAAACGTTTATCGCTTTCAACCTCTTTCTCAGTGAACGTATTTTCTCGGGAGCGCTGAAACTGACCATGCAGGCGGGATGCGCATCGACGCCGTGTTTCACCAAATGCTCGAGAGCCCTGAGTTGCAGCTCGAATCCCGCCGGTATCGTTCCGGTGAGCCTCGAGAACTCCTCTTCACAGGTGCCCTTGAGGCTCACCCGGACATGAAGATTCGGAAACCCCGATAGATCTTTCGCATAACTGTCGTCACTCCCTATGAGTATCCCGTTTGTCTCGAGAATGAAGAGGAAGTCCTCCGGTATCAGTTCGAGCACCCGCATAAGGTGCGCCTTGCCGATCGTCGGTTCGTTCCCGCTTATCCTCACCTGACGATACCTCTTGCCCTTAGCCAATGAGATTAGTCTTCCCGCCACATCTTTCGGTGTGTAGAAGTCTCCGCATCGATCTGGCCTAACGACTTTGTCCCATGACCAGCAGAAAATGCATCGCAAACAACACCCGAGACAGTCGGCGGTCGCTATGCCCCCGTAGAACCGTGCGGATCGGAAGCGGTAGTATTTTCGCCGATCTCCCCTGCATACGTTTCTCATTGCGAGTTCCGCAAGTCTCAACGGATCTCGCATGACGAATTACAGTGTGGAGAGGAGTGACCGCTCCGCTTTCGCCGGCATTGATTGAAGTCCGGGAGGGAACGCTTTAGAACGAGGCCCCCCTCTTTGACTCCTGACCGCAACTTGCTGTAGGGTAGATTGAAATGAGAACGAGAGTCCTGGCAGTTATCGTGGCGGTCTCCTTGCTCCTCACGCATAGCGGATGTGCAACCTTTCACAAAAGCGACATGCAAACAGAGGCTGTTCACTCGCAGGATGGTACATCCCTTGGTGACAGCCAGTGGAAGACCGAGGAGCGAGACTGGCTTCTGACAGTATCGATCGTTTTGGGACTGGCCGTCGTCATCGGCGCTTCCATAGCTGTCTCTTCCGGGGGGAACGGGTTCTTCATGGGGATCGGTAAATAGCCCTGCGCGCTCGGACTTCTCTTGCCTTGCCATTCGCCGGGCGACGGTTTCCCCTCGACGCGTTGACGATCCCCACACGGACCCGCCTCTTTACTCGTGACGCTGGAGAGTTGGCGGTCCCAACGGGATTCGAACCCGTGTTTTAGCCTTGAGAAAACGACCTGATAAAGGTTGTGGCATACGAAAAAAACAATATTTTCTTTAAGTTTAAGAAAGTTAGAACAGTACATTTTTTATATATACATATTTTATACCATGTTTTGACATGTTTTTATCATAATTTCGCCATAAGTTTTAGCCTTTTCATAGCATCGATAATAAGATTTTTACTTTAAAGGCTCTTTAGAAAAGAGGCCCCTGCGTAGTGCAGGAGCCTTACTACCACGTAAAAAGTTACAATTCAGCTGATTATCACACCTAACACCCATTTGGAGGACACCGGTCAAGCAAAAAATATCTTTCATTAAGAAGTTTTCTGACTTCTTCATTTTTATGAGCTGCCGACGATCCTTGCCATTGCCGCTATTTCTTTGGGATTCGGCTCCAGTCTTCTCTGTGCCATACACCCATCAGGATCGAGGCCACACCCAGAGAGCATTCCCTAAAAAGGGCCCTTCCGCGGTATATAGAGCTGGTCTAGGGAAACTGGGCAGGGAGATAAGTGATAAAGCTGCTCTACAATAAGAAATCGAGGGGTATCAGACATCGAGTTATGTTTTGATCGCCTTGTAAAGGGCAAATAGCGAAGCCGGTTTTTGCTGTTTGACCCTCAGACGACCAAAAAGGAGCGGCTTGAGATGAAAAGACCGAAAAGGAATCATGGGGCAGGATTCAAGGCAAAGGTGGCACTGAAGGCAAACAAAGAGGAGCAGACAATCGTTGAACTGTCAGAGCACTTCGAGGTACACCCCAACCAAATCACCGAGTGGAAGAAGCAACTGTTGGAACGGGCAGAAGAGGTATTTTCCAAGGATAGGAAGACACCGGAGGGGCCAAGTATCAAGGAACTGCACGCCAAGATTGGACAACGTGATATGGAGAACGATTTTTTATCAGTCGCGCTCGGGCGAATAGCCGAGCCGAGCGCAAAGAAATGATCGATCCTGTGCATCCGTTGCCGTTGGCCGTACAGAGCAAGATATTACAGCTATCCCGATCGAGTCTGTATCACAGGGCAGTGCCGATGAGTGAGCATGATCTTGAAGTGATGAGGCGTATTGATGAGATTCATCTGAAGTATCCGTTCACGGGAAGCCGGTGTATCCGTAATGAACTTCGAGATCCCGGGTACTAGGGAGGACGTGGAAATGTAAGCACCCTGATGAAAAAGATGCTCTCTACCAGAAGCCCCGGCTCTCTGCTCCTCATCCGACCCACAAAGCATACCCAATTTGTTGCGAGGTATGGAGATCAGCAAGGCCAACCACTGCTGGGCAGCCGATATCACCTATCTACCGATGGCGAGGGGATTCTGTTACCTCGTGGCGGTGATGGACTGGGCAAGCCGTAAGGTAGTGGCATGGAGACTTTCAAACACCTTAGGTGCCTCATTTTGCACAGAGGCACTGGAAGAAGCGATCAGGAAGTATGGGATACCCGAGATATGCGGTATCGATCAGGGCAGTCAGTTCACCTCAGATGTATCCCTGAACATTCTCAACGCAAACGGCATTCGTATCAGCATGGACAGTAGAGGGCGTTGGACGGACAACATAATTTATAGAAAGACTGTGGAGAAGCGTCAAATATGAAGATGTGTGTTTGAAGGCGTATGGTTCGATTCCCGAGGCCAGGCAAGGGATTACCGAGTATTTTAAGTTTTACAATCAGAGGCGGCGACATCAGGGGCTTGACGACAGGACACCGGATAAAGTCTACTGGAGCATACTACCTCAGGTGCAGAGAGCGGCATGAGGCTGCGTAGCCTATCACTTAAAAACTGCTTCAGGTTGTCCAAACAAATCAGACCACCTCTGTGGGGCGTCTCAAAAAGGACAACATGTGAGCATTGAATCTGTTATGGGCAAGAAATAAGATAACAATACTCGTAAAGGATAGTGGTTCTGGCATTGATAAGGAAACGCACGAAAATATTTTCATCCCTTTTTATACCAAAAAAGCATTCGGGACAGGGCTTGGAATGCCAATAGCCAAAAAAATAATAGAGGCTCACGGCGGCGTGATAGCATTATCGAGCAAGCTGGGAGCCGGTACGGAAACCGGAATAGAGATACCTGTTACAGCTTAACTTGCTGCAGGTGATATATCATCACATTAATGGAGATGAAACAGATGAAAACATTCGTAAGACTCCCAACTATTGTCTTAATGTTTTTCTTGGCCTCTGCATCATCTTTAAATGCAGAAATAGTTGAGTATGACCTTACAATTGGTTACACCGCTGTCAACTATACAGGCCGGGAAGTTCGCGCGATGACAATCAACGGCTCGATCCCTGCCCTGTTTTGCGATTCAAAGAAGGCGATTTCGCCCGTATACGCGTGCATAATCAGATGGATGAAGAAACGTCCATACACTGGCATGGAGTGTTGGTGCCAAATAGACAGGACGGAGTACCATATCTGACAACGCCGCCTATTAAGCCCGGAACGACACTAACTTATGAGTTCCCTTTAATACACTCCGGTACCTACTGGTACCACTCCCACTCAGGTCTTCAGGAACAGGCGGGTGTTTATGGTTCGATTGTTATTGAGCCCAAAAGGCAGGACATCAAGGTTAACCGTGAATGCGTCCTCGTTCTTTCTGACTGGACGGATGAAGACCCTGAAGAGGTGCTCCGTACCCTTAAAAGGGGAAGCGATTACTATTTGATAAAGAAAGGCACTGCACAAAGTCTGATCGGTGCTATAAAGGCCGGCGCCATCGGGGAGATGTTTCACCGCTCCTTAACGCGCATGCCGCCTATGGACATATCCGATGTCGGTTATGACAGGTTCCTTGTTAATGGCATGCCCGAAATCGAGCATGAGGCATTGCCAGGGGAGACTGTGAGATTGCGGATCATCAATGCCTCGTCCTCGACATATTTTCATCTTCAGTTTGCCGGAGGTCCGATGAAGGTCATATCAGCCGACGGCGTGGATGTAGAGCCTGTGAAGCTTAACAGGTTCCTTATCGCCATCGGGGAGACCTATGATGTGCTTTTGAAAATTCCTCAAAACGGCTCTTACGAATTCAGGGCTACCGCTCAGGACGGTTCGGGACATGCTTCGGCGTGGATGGGAAGCGGAGAGAAGACGCCCGCTCCCTATATACCAAAGCCTAATCTTTACAAAATGCACATAAACGGCGAAATGATGCACGGCGACATGGATAAAATGACCCCTCACGAACATGTGGGGGAAGGTTGGAAAACAGGACATATGCACATGAACGGCATGATGATGGAAAAAGCGGAAGAAACCGCTCTCACCCCTTATCCTTACCTCCGCTCTCTTTCCCCAACCGCCCCAAAAGAAGGTTTAAAGACAAAGACGATTACATTGACCCTGACCGGTAACATGGAGCGGTACGTCTGGCATTTTGATAATAAGACCTTATCCGAAGCCGATGTAATTTCCGTGAATAAGGGCGAGGTGCTCCGAATTGTTTTCGTTAATGACACGATGATGCACCACCCTATTCACCTGCACGGACATTTCTTTCGCGTATTGAACAAACACGGCGATTACGCCCCTCTCAAACATACTGTTGACGTTCCTCCATCGGGCAGGCAGGAGATTGAATTTCATGCCAACGAAGATAAGGACTGGTTTATGCACTGCCACATACTCTACCATATGAAGGCCGGTATGGCGAGGGTGATCCACTATGAAGGGTCTAAAATGGACCCGGACATCGCTGCGATCCGCCATAATCTTTTCAAAGATCACTGGTATCAATGGGCGGATGTATCATTACTCTCCCATATGACTGAGGGGAATGCGGTTATCTCATCGACACGCCATGCCATCGGGTTAAGGTGGGAGGTTGGATGGGAAAAAGTCGAAAAAACCGAATATGAAGTTGACCTGACTTATGACTATCATTTCGACCGCTTTTTAAGTGCATTCGTCGGCGTTAACTTCACGAACGACCACAATGAAGGAATCTTCGGGGTTCGTTATATGTTGCCTTTAAATATTGAAAGCCTTGTATGGGTCAATACCAATGGAGACTTCCGCTGCAGGTTCGGAAAACTCCTCCGCATTGTTAACCGTCTTGTACTTTTCAACGAGGCTGAATACGACACAAAGAAAAAATGGGAGGGGGATGCAGGATTGGAATGGACATTAAACAAGCCACTTTCACTGACAGCTCAATGGCATTCGGAATTCGGGCTTGGCGCGGGTATCCGTCTTCGCTTTTGATTAAATGAAAAACCCTCTCACCTTACCGTCTTTTGAGAAAGAAGAGATAAGAGGCGATTTTTTAAAATTGTTTTGATAGTATGAATAAAAATAGAGGATGTCAAGTTTTTAGTTGAAACTATCTGAGTGGCTTGCATCTCTTTCTCTCCCTACGCTGTCCTCCTTGTAACTGTTTCGTTTTTTTTCCTCTTCCGCCTCAATGGTACTGATCACCTCCGGAATTGAAGCATCTCCCTTGATGCGTCTACCCCTTTG
>OGCI01001164.1_pt1 | contig 23661 bp, 16 predicted proteins | sample 1570021 | NCBI WGS metagenome assembly OGCI01 (sample SAMN06264664, study PRJEB24512) | hot springs metagenome | isolation source: Hot spring water | place: South Africa: Tshipise | collected 2015-06-21 | reverse complement strand
GTTGATTTTCGGGAGGGCTTCGCCCTCCCAAACCCTCCCCTCAGGGAGGGGCGCGGGGAAACCCGGTTTCCCCGTATGTTCACATCAGTTGTCTATGCGGCTGCGCCGCACAACGATGAGATGAACATAGGTTTTTCTTGGGAGGGCGCAGCCATCCCAAACCCTCCCGCCAGGGAGGGGTGTGGGGAAACCGGGTTTCCCCACACCCCCAACCGCTGTTGGGAGCGGCTGGCATCCCGGTGAACAGGAGGGGAGGGAACCCCGGGTTCCCTATTTTCACATCAGGAGGGATCGTCTATGGCATCGGCAGAACCGCCTCGCACCCTCATGGACTTCTGGCTCGACGCGCAGCGGCAGACCTGGCAGCGGCTGTATGGCATAACCGACGGCCAGGAGGGACCTCCCGCTCTGCCGCAGATGATTGCGCAGTGGCAACAGGCTGCGACGCAGGGCTTCACAGTCTGGCTCACCGGAGCCGACCCTTTCGCCCAGGTGATGTCGCGCCAACTGATGAATGCGCAAGGAACCATGTTGCAGGTGATTGAGAGCCTTGCGCGCTCGTGGCAGGATCTAACGCCGCGGCTCGCCGCCGGCGAAGACGAAACGCGGGCATTGCGCGAGGCCGCTGAGCATCTGCGGCGCCAGTTCTTCCCCGAACCGGCTACACTTGCGCGCGCGATCCAGGAGAGCAGCGACCTCTGGCGGCTCTACATAGAGGAGATGCAGCAACTGGCCCGGCCCTGGGCGGAGGCGCTGCGTCCGACGCCGGGCGCGCCTCCCGGTGGCAGCGCCTTGCTGGAACTGACCAGCCTCTACTGGGATGCCTATGAGCGTTCGTTCGGGCGCCTGGTTGAAAGCCCGCGTATGGGCTTCTCACGTGAACTGGAGGAGAAGTTGCTCCGCGGCTTCGATGCCTGGGCCGACCTGCGCCGCGCCAGCATTCATTTCCAACTGGTTGTCGCTAACATCTGGACCGATGTGTTCGAGCAGGTGCTGCGCGGCCTGGCCGAACGCAGTCAGACGGGCCGCCCTATCCAGAGCCTGCACGAATTGCTCCAGTTCTGGACCGGTGTGGCCGACCGGCAGTTGGAGGCGGCCTTCTCCGGTGAGGCCTTCCTGCAGGCCCAACGCCAGTTGTTCAACGCCGCGATGCGCTACCGCCTCCATGAGCAGCAGATCGTCGAGTTTGGCCTGCGGGCGAGCTATGTGCCGACGCGCAGCGAGATTGACGAGGTGCACCGCAACCTCTACGAGCTGCGCAAGGAGCTGCGGGCGTTGCGCAAGGAACTGCGCCAGGCGCGCGAAACTCCGGCCCGGCGCGCGCCTGCCCGCAAGAAGTCTCCGTGAGCGCCCGTCGGCACTCCGCGTGGGGAAACCCGGTTTCCCCACCTATGTTCACATCAGGCCCTATGCGCAGGGCGCACAACGCCGCGATGAACGCAGGTGTATGGTTGGGAGGGCTTGCCGCTCCCACAGGCAGGGGTATGGGGAAACCCGGTTTCCCCATATGTTCACCTCGGTCATCCATGCGGCTGCGCCGCACAACGTCAGAATGAAAATACTTGTTCTTGGGAGGGCACAGCCCTCCCAAACCCTCCCCGCTGGGGGCTCGTTCCTGGGAGGGCTGCGCCCTCCCAAACCCTCCCGCGCGAGGACTATTTTCACATCAGGAGACCCGCGATGAGCCAGCCTCCTATTCAGCTCAATCCCGTTAATACGCTTCACGAACTGACCGAGATGCATCGCAAGCTCGTGGAAGGGATGCGGACCCTGAGCCGCATGCGCCACGATGATATCCAGGTCGGCACGACACCGAAAGATCCGGTCTATCGCGAGGACAAGCTGGTACTCTACCGCTACCGGCCCCTGGTCGAGCAACCGTTCCCCATTCCGCTCCTGATCGTATACGCTCTGGTCAACCGCCCCGCTGTGGCCGACCTGCAGCCCGACCGCTCCCTGGTGCGCAACCTGCTGGCCCAGGGGATGGACGTGTACCTGATCGACTGGGGCTACCCCTCGCGGGCTGACCGCTACCTGACCCTGGAGGACTATATTGCCGGCTACCTCGATACGTGCGTGGATGTGGTGCGCGAACGCCACGGCCTGGAAAGGATCAACGTGCTCGGCATCTGTCAGGGCGGCACCTTCTCGGTCTGCTACGCAGCGCTCTATCCGGAGAAGGTGAAGAACCTGACGGTTATGGTGGCGCCGATTGATTTCCACGCCACCCAGGAGGGGCGGAGCGGGCTGCTGAACCTGTGGGGCCTGGGGCTGGATGTGGATCAGCTCGTCGAGGCTACGGGGAACATTCCCGGCGAACTGATGAACTTCGGCTTTGTGATGCTCAAGCCGCTCCAGCTCAATTTTCAGAAGTACCTGGACGCCCTCGAAATGATGGACGACGAGCAGAAGCTGCTCAACTTCCTGCGTATGGAGAAGTGGATCTTCGACAGCCCGGATCTGGCGGGCGAGGCGTTTCGCCAGTTTGTCAAGGACTTCTTCCACGCCAACAAACTGGTTCGCGGCGAGGCCGAGATCGGCGGGCGCCGGATTGACCTGCGCCGGCTGACGATGCCGGTGCTGAACATCTACGCCGAACAGGACCATCTGGTGCCGCCGCCCTCGTCCATCGCTCTCGGCGACCACGTGGGCACGTCCGATTACACCCTTTGCGCCTTCCCGGTCGGGCACATCGGGATGTACGTGAGCGGTAAGGCCCAGCGTGACCTGGCGCCGACAATCGCCGACTGGCTCAAGGCGCGCGCCTGAGCAGATGCGAGCCACACCCTACCGCCGGTGCCACACGTAGATCGGCTCCGGTCCTACCGTGAGGCGCAGGCGTCCGTTCTCGACTGGCAGGGAGCGCTCGGCGCCGTCGCGCAGGATCAGGCGCGCCTCTTCGCTCCGCGTAGCGAGGGTGACCCGCGCACCCGGGGGTGACCACAGCACGTCCAGCGCGTCGCCGTTGCGCTCCAGGCGCAGGTCGTAGATTTCGTGGCCGTGAATGGCGCTCAGGTCGTCAATCCAGATTGTGCCCCCGCCGACGAAGGAGTCCACAATATCGTCGAGCACGATGGCCTGCAAGGCCGCCGGGAAGTCTACCCGCCGGTTCCCGCCGGGGACGATCACGTTGCCCGGCTCGACCTCGCCGCCGATGGGTGTTTGCAGGAAGTGCCAGCTTGCTGCGCCGACGGGGCCGAGGACGAATTGCAGCACTTCGCCCTCTGCGTCGCGGATCCACACTTTCAGCCCGTGGGTGCTGCCATCGCCGTAAACCCAGGCGCCAATCGCGTAGGGTTCGCCTTCCAGGGGGAGAGGCGGTTCACGCTCGAAGGCGACGTAGTCGTTCTGGCGGGTGCTGAAGGTGTAGTTGAGTTCGGCGCTGCTGCTGCCCCGATAGGCGTCGTTGCTTAGCCGCAGGGCGCCGTTCGGCTGGCTCACCCGACGCCATCCCTGGACGGTTTCGAAATCTACCAGCACCCGCTGCTCGAAGAGATCGCGCCGTTCGACGTAGGTCGTGTCTGCCAGGTGCTGGTTCAGGGTGCGGAAGGACTCAAAGGCCGGTTTGCGCGCACTGTAGTCGGTGCGTCCGCGCCCCAGGCGGATCAGCCCGTAGGGGTTGCCCGGATCGTCCTTAAAGGTGTACCAGAAGACCCGCTCGACCCCCGCTTCCCAGAGCATGAGCATGGCGCGCGGCAGGTGATTGGCCTGGCTCTGTTCGTCGGCGCGCCCTGCGCTGTCACGGTCGCTAGGGCCGCTCGCCCAGCCCACCTCGGTCACCCAGATCGGTTTCTCACCAAACTGTTGCCCCAGGGCCCGCACACCTATCACCGCCGCGGTCAGGTTGCCGTTCTCGGGGGCGTATGGGTTGACGTAGGGATGGATGGCCAGAATGTCGAAGCTGTTCCAGGCGCCGTGTTCGGCCACCGCGCGTAGAAAGGTCGTGTCGAAGGGGTTCACGCCGCCGATGAGGATGGTTGCCTCCGGGTCCACCTCGCGGATCGCCGCCGCCGTGCGGTTGAGCAAACTGGCATAGGCCGCGGCGTCAGGGGCGGGCCGCCAGAAGATGGCGTGGTCAGGCTCGTTCCAGATCTCCCAGTGTTTGACGTAGCGGCGGTAGCGGGTGACAACTCCCCGCGCGTAGTTCACGAAGGCGTCCGGGTCGGGCGCGTAGTAGGAGACATCGTTGGGTATGTCGTTGCGATAGGGCGTGGCCCAGCCCACCGACGGCCCGAGCACCCCCAGCACGTTGATCCCCCGGCTGAGCAAGGCCCGCAACGCCGCGTCGGTGAAGGTCCAGTCCCACACATCAGGGCGGGGCTGCACACGGTGCCAGTGCAGGTCCTCGCGCACCCAGGTGACGCCCAGTTCGCTCACCAGGGCCGCCGGGACGTCCATCGAGGAGGGGTCGGGGTAGCGCGTGGCCAGGTGGGAATTGAGTCCGAAGACCGGCGGGCTGGTAGGTGGCTTCAAGGGCGCGACGGGCGCGGCGCGCGGCGTCGCGCCTGGCGCCGTGGCGGCGGTCAGGGCCAGCAGCGCCAGCAGGATCGGGATCGTCCGGGTGAGAAGGTGGCGCATGGCTTCTTGTTTCACTCCACAACCTCGATGGTGACCCCCGTGGGGGCGACGGCTGCCAGCTCCGGCGCAAACACCGGCGTGATCCAGGCCGGCGGCGCGCTGTAGGTCCCCGCGGCAATGGCCCGGACGAGGATGGTCCCGGTGTAAACGCCGGGAGCCAGATCGGACGCCTGGAGTGTGAGCTGCCCCTCGACGAACGCCGCGGTCTGACGCAGGGGCGAGGCGGCTGCGCCCGGCAGGGCTTCGAGACCGGCGGGCAATGGCACAACGATGCTGGCCCTCGGCAGGGGCTGCACCGTTACCACGGTCAGCCGCAGGCCGACGATCTGGCCCGGGCGGACGGTAGCAGCGGCGAGGGGAGTGCCACTGGCCGGGTCAACCAGTTCCGCGTGGAGGGCGATCTGCCCGGCGGCTTCGCCGGTTACGCCGGGAAGGCCATAAGCCAGGAGGTACCTGGCCGCGGCCCCGGCCTCGACCCGCAGGGTCGCGTCGGGAGGCGGGGAGGGCACGCTGGCCCGCAGGGTGGTGGTAATCGGCGTGCCGTCGCCAAGCAGCGGCGCGCCGTTGAGGAGCACGCGCCGGGGGCCAACCGCGGGCGCGGCCTCCACCGGCAGCGCGACCGCCACCCGCGCGGCGTCCCATGCGCCGGGCCAGCCTTCCACGCCCCAGGCGGCCAGGAGCGCCCGTTCGGCGTCGGGGAGTTCGGCAGCGGCGGGGCGGCGCGCCCGCAGCGCCTGCACCGCTGCCGCCGTGACCGAGGTGGTTCCACCGGGCAGGCCGGTGGGACGATCGGCTGTCCAGCGCACCAGGCTCGGCTGGCCTGCGCCTGCTGTCTCCCGGCGAGCCAGGGCTTGCAGGCGATCCAGGGCCGGGGCGGCCTGTTCCGGGGGCAGAGCCAGGCTGAGAAAGGCCAGCCCGTCGGCGGCGAGCGGCTCATCGAGCAGCGCGATCGTCCCCGGATCGGCGCGCCCGGCCCGGGCCAGGGCGTAGGCGACATAGGCCCGGGTGTTGGGATCGGCAGCGGGCGCGGCGCGGCTGAGGTAGGTGACAGCCCGCAGATTGGGCGGGCGGTCATCGTCCAGCGCCGCGTGGGCAGCTATCTGGGCCTCCAGAACCAGCGCCGTCACAAAGGGGCGCGAGGGGGAGGCCGGCCACCAACCCCAGCCGCCGTCTTCATTCTGCGCTGTCTCGAGTTCGCGCAGCGCGTCGCGCGTCAGCGCGGCCCAGCGGGCGCGTTCCGGCCCCTGGGATCCACGGACCAGCCGCGCGGCGATCAGCGCCAGACTCGCCTGCTCGTCCACCGAGCGCGACGGAGCGGCGGCCAGGCGCCCGGCCTGGTCCTCCAGCGCCGCGCCCACACCCGGCGCAAGCGCAACTACAAGGGGGGCAGCGGTCGTCGAACGCTCCACCGTTACTTCCAGGGGCCCGGCGCCAGGGAAGGTCGCACCGCGCAACGCAGGGGCTGGAGCGGTCTCGACAGGGATGCTATGGGCGAGCAGGTCGCGCTGGCCGTCAGTCACGATACTGAGCGTGAGGCTGGCCCGGGTCGCGCCGGGTTCTGGACGCACGCGCCAGGAGACCCGAGCGGTGGCTCCCTCGTCGAGGGTCAGCCGCTGTTCGACCGGCGCGGTCCGCTCGAGGATGAGGTTGCTCCGGTTGAGCCGCACCCGGACCTGGCGGCTGCCGGTTCCAGTATTGCGGAGTTCAAGGGCAATCACGCTCTGATCGGTCGGGCGGAGTGTCGCCGGCGCCAGGAGATGGTACGTCAGCGGCAGGCTGGTGGTGATCACCACGCTGGCGCCGGTGGGCGGTTCGGTGGGCGCAGCCGTTACCGCGTTCACCAGCCACCGTCCAGGCGTGGCGGGCAGGCGTATATGCGCGCTACCGGGCGCGTCGTTGGGCCATTCGACCGGGGGAGCGTAGCCCGGCGCAGCCACGGCAATAGCGCGCGGTGGCGGCGCCAGGTTCATCGCGGGCTGCGGCAGCGTAGCAGCAACCGGCGCTGGCAACGGCTCCGGTTGGAACCGCTGCGTCCAGGCCGCGGCGCTCAGCAGCCCTTCACCTTCCCCTTCGGGCGCCGGAGCGATGGTGAGCAGGGTGGTCTCGGCGGAGGGCAGGGCGCCGGTAGCGGTGATCGTCAGGACGCCCGTCGCCCCGGGGGGCTGAACCGGCGCTCCGCTGTTGAGCGCGACCGTGGGTGGATCGGCGGCAGTCACCAGGATGGTCGTGCTGCCCCAGCGCCAGGTATCACCCGCTGTAGCCACCGCGCTCAGGCTCGCGCCGGGGGCCATCGCAGCGGTAATCGGAAGAGAAATGACCTGCCCGGCGCGCAGGCTTTGCACTTCGGCTGCCAGCAACGTCCCGCGCTCGATCATAAGCAGCACGGTGCTTGCGGCCTCCGGGGTCGCCACGAACAACCTGGCGACCTCACCGGGGCGGTAGCGGTCACGGTCGGCGATCAGGGCAAGCTGGCCGTCGGGGAGGTTCCAGTTGGTGGAGCGCGCACCCACGACCCACAGCTCCACACTGGTCGCAACGCCGCCCGCTGAGGCCGTTACCTGGTAGCGGCCGGGAGCAAGCGGGACCAGTTGCACCGCGGCGCGTCCATCGGCTTCCGTGGTGGCCTGGCGCACCAGCAGCGGCGCGCTGCCCTGCGCCAGCGTCACCTCGACCTTCACCTGCGTGCCGGGCACGGGCCGTCCAAGCCCATCGAGGGCCAGCAGGTTCACCGTGCTGCGCTGGTCAGCGGCGATCACCCGTTCGGAGAGACCCGCGGCGACCAGAGGCGTTCCACCGGCGAGCACCCCTTCGACCTCGACGCCGGCGGATGCGCTGGCGGATCCAGCCGGGGCCATCCACAGACGATAGCGCATCGCGCCGGCAGGGCGGGCCGGCAGGGTGATACGCAGCTCGCCGGCGACATCGGTGGAAGCGCTACCCGTCAGGCTGAGCGCTTCCACGGGCGCCCCATCAAGACGGTAGCCCGGCGGCGCGGGTGGCACGCCCAGCGGTTCCAGCCGGAGGCTCCAACTGAGCGTTGCGCCTGGCAGCGGCAGGCCATTGCGCTCCAATCGCACCCGCAGGCCATCGGGTTCTTCGAAGACGGCAGGAGCGAAGGGCGGGGGGCCATCGCGGCGGGCGACGCGCAGCGACACGCTACCGGCAGCATCGCCGATCTGGGTGGTCAGGCGGTAGTCGCCGGGGGCGAGATCCGCCGGCAGGGTGAGGGTTTCGCGCACGATCCCGCTGGCCGGATCAGGAGTGCAGACTGTCGGCGGGAGGGGTGCCGCGCCGCCGGTGAGGGGGCGCAGTTGCATGCGGCAGAGCGCATCGGGGGCGGGGGCGACGAACTGGCCGCTCTGGTCGCGGCGGCGTACCAGGCCAGTTATCTGGAGCGTCTCGCCGGGGGCGTATTCGGGCCGGTCAACGAACATCAGGCTGCGGTAGACAGGCGTAGCGCCGGCAGCGGGCGCCCAGTCGGCGCGTACAACTGCCGGACGATCGCCCCCGGCAGAGGCGATCAATGGCCCCTCGCCCCCGGCGATGGCCGTGATCCACAGTCCATCGGCGCCGGTCCGCCCGCGGGCAAGCAGCGTGCTCCCGCGGTAGAGCGCCACCGGCAGATCGGGCAAGGGCGCGCCGCTCTCAGCATCGGTGGCCCACACCAGCGCCTGGTCATCAACGGCGCGCAGGGTCAGGCGCGCCGTCGAGACGAGCAACAATAGATGGGCCTGAGGACCCTCGGGGGTCAACACGCGGAGGAAGTAGGCCCCCGGGGCGAGGGCCGCGCCGTCGCTCAGCCCCACCGGCACACGCGAGCGCGCGAGCCTATCCGGCGGATCGCGCAGATCCACGCGCCAGCTCCGGGCCAGGGTTTGCCCGTAGCGTTCGGGGTTGAACAGTGCGCGTTCATCGGGGCGCAGCGCCACGGCGCGCAGGAGGGTAGCTTCGTCGAGCGGGTAGAGTTGCGCATCGAGGGCCGTCAGATTGATACGCTCAAACTCGACCGCGGCGGGCTCATTCGCCGCCAGGGGAACAATGCCGCCGAACGCCTGCGGCGCGCTCAGCGCCGGCGCCGCCGGAGCGGTGCGCAGCCCGACCACCACATCGCTCGGCAGCGGCTCTCCGGCCTGGTCCAGCGTCCCTGCGGCCAGGGTCATGGTATAGCGCGTCGAGGGACGCAACTCCGGGCGCAGACGCACCTCCGTCTCGTTGATCGTGATCGGGACCTCGCCCACCGGAGGCTCGAAACGCAGGCCGGCCCGCAACCCCTCTTCACTCATCGGCGAACTAAAGACCAGGCGAATGGCCTGCCCGGGGGCGATGATCTGGCCCTGGCCGGGGAAGAAAGCCACCAGGCGCGGTTCGGGCGCGATGGCGAAGCTCCAGGGCGCGATCCCGGCGCCGTCGTCCAGAGGATCGGCGAGCCTGACCGTGTAGCTGATCCCCTGGCTCCAGCCCGGGCGGGGAGTAAAGGTAATCACCCGGGTCGCATCAATGACCGCAGTGGCGAGATCGCCCTGGATGGGCGGCTCGATCCGCAGGGCGCGCTCGATCCGCTCCGCGGCTACAGGGGCGGCCAGGCGCACGGTTAGCGGCGTGCGCGGCCCGACCCAGCGGGCGCCGTCAGCCGGAGCGCGGTCGAGCACCTCCGGCCAGGCAGTGCTGAAACGCCAGGTGAATGGCGTTCCGAGTTCAACCCCCCGCAGATCGGTGAGATCGGGAGCGATAGTAACCGTGTAGGGCGTCGCCGCGGCCAGGGGCGCCGTGGGGCGGATCAGCAGCGTATGCTGATCGAGCCAGCGGAAGGCGGCGGAGAAAGGCGGATCGAACTGAACCTGCCGCATCTCCAGCGTCTGGCCGATCTGCTCCGCGAGCACCATAGGCTGGCTGAAGACCACGGCCAGCGACGCATCCGGCGCAACCCCGGCACCACCGGGCAGCGCGGCGACGACGGCGGGTTGCGGGGCGGTGCGAAAGCGCACCGTAACCGGTTGGGCCAGAGGGCGCCACCAGCGCCCGAGCGCCTGCTCATTGAGGCTGACAGTGTAGGTCACGGCAGGCAGGAGCGTCGTAGCCGGCTGAAAGGTGAGCACCGTCGCATCGGGGGACCAGATGCGGCTCCCCGGCGTCTCCGGGGTGATCCGCAGGGCGGCGGCGGTGGCCGCGCGGTTCATTGGAGCGCTAAAGCGAATGGTGATCACCGTGCGCGGCAGCACATCGCTGGCCTGATCCGCTGGCTCGATGGCCACAACGCTCGGGGTGGGAGCCAGGGGTGTCCACGGGATAAGCGCGGATACGGCAAACCCTCCTGCCAGAAGCAACGCCGTGCAGCTCAGAATGATCGTCCAGATCCGAGCCAGGTGGCGCAGCAGGGTCATCTCCGAACGTTCCTCTCTCGAGCACCCATCGCGGAGGCAGTATACCATGAAGACAACAGCGATGACGCCTCTTCCACCCGGCTGGGTGTGACGTAATCGCTTGCGCGGCGCCCACGCGTGCAACGATCCCGTTGGCCGCGGGCAGCGTTGCCCGAGCGAGGAGTGGCGGGGCAGAGGGCTATCGCGGGGAGGACCGGGGTGGCGGGACGGCCCGGACATTGGGCGGCCGTATGTGTTCACATGTGGGGTACGGCGTCACCCCGGGTGCGCGGGCGTCCCGCCCGCAATGGCCTGGATGCGCGCAAGCTGCCCGCACACCCGCTCTGTAGGGCCGAAGCGTGCGCCAGCAGCACGCCACAGGCACACCCGCCCCCGTGAGGCGCATGCTGCGGCCTGACCCCGCCGCAGGGCGGCGCGGTGGCCCGGAGCAGCGCGACGACCGGGGGCCGTGGGGTGGCCGTGCCGCGCCATCCCGGCGCAATGGGGCCGATCGGGGCAATCCGGCGGCCCCGTAGGGCCGAAGCGTGCGCCAGCAGCACGCCACAGGCACACCCGCCCCCGTGAGGCGCATGCTGCGGCCTGACCCCGCCGCAGGGCGGCGCGGTGGCCCGGGGTACGCGGGGGCGGCCCGGGGCGGCGCGCGCCGCGGGGGGGAGGCGGCATCGCCGCGGCGGCGCAGTGGCCGCGCGTCGCCCGGCCGCCTGCGTCGGCCTGACCCTACCGCGGCGGCGGGGCATCCGGAGCCGGGCCGGTGCTTGCAAGACGGCACGTCACACCCCACCCGGCTCGCGCTATTGGGTAACACGGGCCGACTCTGGCACACAGGGCGTTGATGGGGCCCGGATTCCCGGTCAAGCGCCTCGCGATAGAGGCAGAGGAGGGCGCTGAGAGCCTTTGAGGGGCGAAAAGAGGCTCCTGAGCGTGCGGCACAACTTACGGGTTCCACTAGAGACCCAGAAATTTACTCACGCCGCCCCAGATGAAATACAGACCGAATACCAGAGCCACCGTGATCGAGATCGGCCGATTGTAGGTCGTGAGCCAGTCTATCGCGCGCTGGAGCAGCGCACGTGAGCCCTGTGGCACGACTACGGAGACAAGAATGGCCAGGATGAGCAGGATCTGTGCAAAAACGATATAGGCGGCGTAGGCGATAATTGCGCTGGTCCGATCGATCTCGGCGGCGTTGATGGCGGCCAGCGCCGAGAGGGTGAATGCCCAGAGCTTCGGGCCGACGGCGATGCCCAGCGCACCCAGGCCCAACGCTTTGAGGGCCGTGGTCTGGTTGAGCGACTGTATCCACTTCGGCGGCGGCTCGTCCGGGTCCTCCTCCTTGCGCCATTTCTTGAACGCGGCGATCATGAGCAGAATGCCGAGGAACAGGTTCAGGGTCGCAACCACGAGAGAGCGGTCGCCCGCTGGCCTGTCTGATGCGGATGCCAGAACTATGCCGAAGATCACCCCCTGCGCCACACGGGTGAGGGTCATGCCGAGGACGAAGGCGGACGCTTTCACAACCCCGCCCGGGCTGGCGAGCAGCAACAGGACGATGATCAGCCACAGTGGCGCCAGGATGTTGCCCAGGATCATTGGCAGCAGTTCGCCGAGCAGGTTGGGCATGGGGTTCTCCTTCTTGCGAAGACACGCTCAGCATACAACTTGTACGACGGAGCATGCATCATTCGGATGGATAGGCAACGAGACATCCTTACCCGTCCCGCTCAGTTCATCCGCGAAAGCCAGCACGAAACTACCCAGACGGTCCGTGCATCACGAGGGCGCATCCTGAGCTGAAAAAATATGGGGAAACCGGGTTTCCCCAACCCCTTCCCTGCGGGGAGGCGCCCGGTTCCCTCCCCCAGCGGGGGAGGGCCAGGGAGAGGGCGGCCTTCCCAAAGATACTCCATGTTCATCGCGGCGGTGTACGCCTCGCGCATGGGCGTCTCACGTGAATATAGCCTGCCCGCGGGGAGGGTCTGGGAGGACGCAGCCCTCCCAGGAACCAACCCGCCAGCGGGGAGGGTTTGGGCGTAGAGGCGCGGCGCCGCCGCGCCTCTACGCCCTCCCAGGAACAATAATATTTTCATTCTGGCGTTGTGCGGCGCAGCCGCATGGATGGCTGGTATGAGCTGCGAGCTTTCAGGAAAGGTACGTGTTCAGCGTTGGGGGCGCCACCCATGCCCGGGAACGCGGGCGTCCTGTCTGGATCTGTGTTTGTGCAGTCAAGCTGCTCGCGCCCCTGGGGGAAGGGTGAACAGTTACCGAAAAACGACCGCCAGCGACGCCGCAAGGGCGCATGATATGGTAGACTGAAACGGTATTCCGTTCCGCATACCCCAGGCAAGGAGACCCCGGTGACCGACGAGCAGGCCAGCGACCGCGACACACGCACAGATAACGATACGCTCCCCGAACCCGACGATCCTGATCCCACGCCTCAGACGACCGACGCGGGCGATGATGAAGAGGCCGACTCCGGCAGGCGCCCACGCTGGCCGATTATTATCGGGCTGGTGCTGATTCTGGCCGCGATCGGCGTTGGTCTTGGTCTGATCCTGCCCTCCGGCCCCTTGCGCGAGGTCGATCAGGTTCCGCCGACCCTGGCCACTATGCAGGCGGGTGTGCCCACCGCTTTGCCCCTGCCCGTAGCAGTGGAGGGCGACAGGACGGAGGTGATTGCCACGGTTGGCGATGCGGCGATCTCCCGCGGCGACTTCGTGCGCTTCTACCAGCCGGGCAGTGACCCCCAGGAAGTGCTCGACCAGTTGATCCAGATCGAGTTGATCGTGCAGGCAGCCGCCGAAGAGGGTGTGAGCGCCGATGCTGCCGTGGTCAGCGAACAGATCGAACGCATCAAGGCCACCCAGGCCAACGGCGACGACGCCCAGTTCGCGGCGTTTCTTCAGGAACAGAACATCAACGGCCTCGATGAACTTCGCCGCCTTCTGGAACGCAACCAGGTGATCGAGGAGATGATCCGCCGCCATACGCCCCTGGAGCAGGTGCGCGCCCGTCATATTCTCATCGCCACTGATACGCTGACCGACACCGTGGCCGTCGAGGCGGCGCGGGTGGAGGCTGAGGGCCTGATGACCCAGCTCGACCAGGGCGCCGATTTTGCCGCCCTCGCTGCCGAGCACTCCGATGATGAAGGCTCGCGCATCAACGGAGGGGATCTGGGCTGGGCGCCCCGCGGCCTGTTTGTGGAACCGTTTGATGAGGCGGTGTTCAGCATGGCCCGCGGCGAGCGGCGCCTGGTTCAGTCCCAGTTTGGCTGGCACATTATCGAGATCGTTGATCCGCCCGAGGTGCGCCCCCTGGCCAGCAGCGAACTCCTCCAGACCCAGGCCGGACAGCAGGCCTTCGTGGAGAAGTTTCTGCCCTTCGTCGATCAACTGCGGGCCCAGGCCGATGCGGCCCAGCAAATTAAGATCCTCGTGCCTGCCGAGAGCCTGGTTACTCAACCAGGGCAGTGATGTTGACCCGGTTCCCGGTGTGATAACCTCGGGCAGCCGGGTTTTCCCACGTCCCTCCCTGTGGCGATGCCCGGGGAGGGGGTGACCCCTCTCAAGTGTAGAGTTTTCGGGGGTGCAACCCCCGGGCCCCGCATACCCCACCTCCCTACCTTCTCCCCTGCCAGGGGAGGGGGGCAGAATCTGGCGTTACGGTACGTCAGCGGAGCCGGCGCATCGTAACGCCGACCACATACCCCCCTCTCCCGCTCAGGGAGAGGCCCGCCCTGAGCGGAGCCGAAGGGGGGCAGGGGGGGTGAGGACCAGCAGCGCATCAGGACGCCATCCGCCAGAAACGCTACACCTGAAAGGGGGGTGACCCTCCCGTGAAACCACTCGCCAGCGGGGAGAAAAAACCTGTGTTCATCCTGTCAGGGTGCGGCGTAGCCGCAGGGGCGTCTCATTCGTCATTCAGTTGGGTGTCAGCCGGAATCCCGTCTCCGCCTACGTTTAGCGTGAAAACAGGGTAAAGTGAGTTTCCCCCCGCTCCTTCCCCGCCGGGGTGTCAGACGCCCCCGGCGCCGGTTGGAAGGTGGGGAAACCGGCTCTCCCCCGGGTTCACGTTCGTCTACTGTGCGGCTTCGCCGCCCAACAGCGGAGGTCGGCTATGCGCGCCTGGACCACCTTCCCCGTGATGATGCTGCTGGCGGCGTTTGCCCTGAGCGGCTGCGCGGGGCAGCCCACCAGCCAGGCTCCCACGCCCCTGTCCACGGCAACCCTCACGCCGCCCCCGGCGACTGCCACGGGCGCCCCGACCTCGCCCCCGGCGACTGCCACGGGCGCCCCGACCTCGCCCCCGGCGACTGCCACGGGCGTCCCGACTCCGTCTCCGCTGGCACCTTCGCCCACCGCGGCGCCGACGGCCTCCCCTGTCGCGACCGCCACGGTTGTGCCCACTGTTCCGCCCGTGGCCGGCTCGATCGGCGCGGAAATCCTCTTCCTGCGCGGCGGCGCGCTGGTGGCCCTCGACAGCGCCCGTGGGCAGGAGCAGGTTCTGGCCGACGCGGTGCGCTCCGTTGCCGCTACCCCCGATGGACGCCTGATCGCTCTCACCCGGGGAGTGGGCGATAGGGTCGAGATCTGGGTACTGGAGCGCAACACCCTCGCGCTGCGCCAGGTGACCAACAACGCGCTGGCGGAGAGTGGGCCGGGCTGGGCCCCCGATGGAACCTCTCTGGTCTACACCGCAGCGCCGACATTGCCACCCGCCCTCTCCGAGTGGGAAACCTGGAGCGCGTGGTGCGCCACGGCCGAGGTGCGGCGGCTCGATCTGCCCGGGGGCGTGGAGCGCACCCTGGGGCAGGGGTGTGAGCCGGTCTTCGCGCCCGATGGCCGCCGGATTGCTTTTGTCACGCCGCCAACCGAGCCGGCCCCGGGGTTCGACATCCCCACCGCGGTCAACAGTATCCGGCTCGTCAACCGGCAGGGTGAGCATGGCTGGGACGTGGCGCGCGCCGGTGGCGCGGGTGAAACCGATGGGTTGGTGGTCTACGCCCCGAGCTGGTCGCCTGACGGGGGGCAGGTAGCCTATCAGCGCTTCGTAGGTTACCGCGCGCTGGTGGACGTCAACCTGACCGAAGCAACCAGTTCCTACCAGCGGCGGTCTCGTCCACTGACCCTCGGCGCCGGCTGGGAGGCTCCGCCGCGCTACGCTCCCGATGGAACGCGCCTTGCGGTGAGCGGGTACAACTACAGTGACGCGCGCGGCTTCACGGGGTACGATGTCTGGTCCACGCGCGCGTTGCGCCTCGGCATCGAGACGGTGATGGAGTTACCCTTCGGGACGATGACGATGGACGCAAGCGAGATTGGCAGCCAGACCTGGGCCACGGCAGCGGCGTGGGCGCCTGATGGCGCGGCGCTGGCGCTGATCCTGCCGGAAGGGTGGTCGCCGGGGTTGAGCGCCTACCAGCCGCGCTTTCCGGACAATCGCCGCGGAGAGATCTGGCGCTGGCGCCCGGGGAGCGAGCCAGAGAGACGGCTGGCAACGGGTGTGGACTTCGGATCGCCCTTGCTGTGGCTACCGGCGCCCCCGGAAATCAGGCGCAGCGACGCCGGGTTTGCCCTGGCCGTCCCTCCAGGTTGGACGACGCGCATCGTCGCCGCGGATTATCTGATCGCCGACGGCCCTCAGGGGGCGGCGATCGCTGCCCGGTTGCGGGCCGGCGGTCCTCCCGGCGAGGTGACGGCCCTGTTCCCCGAACTTCTGGCCCCCGGGGCCCGCCCTGGCGATACGCTGCGGCTCGGCGACGGCTCGACCCTGCAACCGGTTACCGGCGCCGCTCCCAACGGCGCCCCTCGCGCTGGCGCCCTGCACCTCGCTGCCGATGGCGCCACGGCGGCGCTCTACCTCACCACGCCGGAACGCTGGCCCCTGGAGCAGGCGCTCGCCCTGGCCCTCCTCGGAGCAAGGTGAGGCGCCCGCGGGGGCGCTCCCTTCAAAGGGTTTCACCTGCTCTGAGATGGTCTTCCTGATGCGGCAAAACGCCTGAATGCGCCAACGAATGGGAAACGAATACGCGAATGCTCAAGGCGTGCCTGACCCTTCCAGGGAGGCGCGCCAACCCAGCAGCCGCGCGGGCGCACGGGCCCCGTGATCCTCGCATGCCGTGAACGCGACAGTCTCGTGATACCCTTTGCAGGGGCGCTCCCCGTCCAGGTTCGAATTTGCTGCAAGAGACAATACTTGTTCCTGGGAGGGCTACGCCCTGCCAAACCCTCCCAGAGGGGGACGTGGGAAAACCGGGTTTCCCCATCGTCACATCAGTTGCATGCTATAATGAAGCGTCAGAAGAGGCGTCAGGCACATTCAGAAAGGCCGGCAATGCAGAACTACTGGCACGATCTGGAACCCGGACCCAGTGTCCCCGATGTAATCCATACTGTTGTCGAAATCCCCAAGGGCTCACGCAACAAGTACGAATTCGATAAAACGATCGGCGCCTTCAAGCTCGACCGCGTGCTCTACTCGGCAGTGCAGTACCCGGGCGACTACGGATTCATCCCCCAGACCTACTACGATGACGGCGATCCGCTGGATGTGCTGGTGATGACCAACCTGCCCACGTTCACCGGGTGTATCGTCGAGGCCCGCCCCGTGGGTATGTTCCGTATGCTCGATAAAGGCGAGCACGACGACAAGATCCTGGCCGTGCTCCAGTACGATCCGTTCTTTGCAAGTTTTACCGACTATACCGATCTACCGCCCCACTACCTGAAAGAGGTCGAACACTTCTTCACGGTCTACAAAGACCTGGAAGGCACCCGCGTCGAGCCGGTGGGCTGGGAGCACGTGGATGTAGCGCGGCAGCGTATTCTCTACGCGATTAACAACTACTGGGATATGCGCGCTGGGCGGTTGCTCAAGCGCGCCTGAGGCCAATGTCGTCACGTTCCAACCGGTCCGGCGCCCATCGTACCGCCTACTCTGCTGGCGGAGTCATCTTTCGCGTTGTCGCCGGGCGGGTAGAAGTTGCCCTGATCGCCACCGACCGTGGCGAACGCTGGGGCTTGCCCAAGGGCCACGTGAACCGCGGCGAAACCGCCGAGGCCGCCGCGGTGCGCGAAGTCGCCGAAGAGACCGGTCTGGAAGGGGCAATCGTGCGTCACCTGGCAATGATTGAATACTGGTTTCGCGCCGGTCCCTCGCGGGTCCACAAATATGTGGACCTGTTTCTTATTCGCTACGAACGGGGCGAGTTGCATCCTCAGGAGGCCGAGGTTGACGATGCGCGCTGGTTCCCCCTCGATGAGGCCATCCGGCGCGTCTCCTTTGAGCGCGAGCGTGATGTGCTCCTCCAGGTCCAGACGATCCTGCGCGATGGCCAGCCTGATCCGACGTAACCGGCGTTCCTGCCCGCCCGGCGCGGAAGCCAGGTTTTCCCTGAGGTGAAAATACGGGGAAACCGGGTTTCCCCATCCCCCTGCCGGTGGGGACGACAGGTCCTCCCCATGGGTGGGGCAGGAGGCTGGAGAGACGTGGTTTTCCCATAGCTTCAGGTACGCCAATGACAGATCATATCGTTGAAGTAACCACCGACGCGGGCATGGAAGAACAACTTGCGGCCCACGGCCTCGACGCGAGCCTGGTCGAGCGGGCTGTGCTGGCAACCTTACAGGCCGAGAGGGTGGCCGGCCCGGTGGAGGTGGGAGTGCTCATCGCCGATGATACCCGGCTGCACGCCCTGAACCGCGATTACCGCGGCGTTGACGCGCCGACCGATGTGCTCTCCTTTGGCGATGATGGCGCCACAGGCCCGTTTATCAGCCAGCCGGAAGGCCCCCGCTACCTGGGAGACATCGCCATCTCCCTCGAGCGCGCGCTGGCCCAGGCCGACGAGTACGGCCACTCGCCGGCCCGGGAACTGGCCTACCTCGCCGTGCACGGCACCCTGCACCTGCTGGGCTATGACCACGAGCGCGGCCCCGATGACGCAGCGGCTATGCGTGCCCACGAAGAGGCCGTGCTGTTCGCCCTGGGTCTGGAGCGCTAGTGCAGCGTGCTGGAAATCCGTGAGACACCCCCGCGGCCACGCTGCACACCACGGGAATGAACAGAGATACGCCCGGGCGAGCTATGCCCGCTCGTCAACCACGCCTCAGGCCCCTTCCCCTACCACTTTAAGCCCCGTGCGCGGGGCGCACAACGCCAGAATGAAAATATTGTTGTTCTTGGGAGGGCTGCGCCCTCCCAAACCCTCCCCGCAGGGAGGGGATTGGGGAAACCCGGTTTCCCCGTATGTTCACATCAGGCCCCATGCGCGGGGCGCACAACGCCGCGATGAACATAGGGTATCTTTGGGAGGGCTGCGCCCTCCCAAACCCTCCCCGCAGGGAGGGGATTGGGGAAACCCGGTTTCCCCTTTTCCCAACCGCTGTTGGGAGCGGCTGGCACCCCCCACAGGCAGAGGAATGGGGAAACGCGGTTTCCCCGTATGTTCATATCAGGCCCCATGCGCAGGGCGCACAACGCCGTGATGAACATGGGGTATCTTTGGGAGGGCGCAGCCCTCCCAAACCCTCCCCGCAGGGAGGGGATTGGGGAAACCCGGTTTCCCCCTTTTCCCAACCGCTGTTGGGAGCGGCTGGCACCCCCCACAGGCAGGGGAATGGGGAACATTGAACAAACCGCATAGGCACTCCCGCCAGAGCGCATTACAACACCATTGCGGCCATCTGCAACCTGAAATCTGCACTCTAAAATAGTACAACGCCTCCCTCGCTGGACAGGGAGTTCTCCCCTGGAAGCTGTGCAAAAGCCGGTGCTATAGTTGTTCAAGTTTCGTGCAGAAAACAGCGTGCCGCGTATCCGCCACCGCCAGGTGGCGGACTATAATTCGTAGGCTCTCGATGAAGCGAGTTGGAGGCGTATGACGACACTCGACCTTGACCAGACCACGCAGGTATCGGCCCGATCTGCCGCGCCTGCCGCAGCGCCAGCCGGAACGCCCGTTTCCCTGCCCTTCCGTCATTTGCCCGACATGGTCGATCGGACCTGCGAACGCTACGCCCGGCAGCACGCCTTTACCGCCGTGCTGCCCAACGGCATGTTTGGCAACCTCAGCTTCGCCCACGTGCGCCGCGATGCCGACCGCTTCGCGGCGTTTTTGCGCGAGGAGCTGGGACTGGCAGCCGGCGATCGGGTGGCCATTCAATTGCCGAACAGCCTGGCCTACCCGATCTGCGCCTTTGGCGTGCTCAAGGCAGGATGTGTTCTGGTCAACACCAACCCGCTCTACACCCCGGCGGAGATGATCCACCAGTTCAACGACAGCGGCGCGCGTGTGCTGGTGATTGTGGATCTCTTCGGCGACAAGATCGCCCCGGTGCTGGAACGGACCGGTATCGAGCACGTGGTGCTGGTGCGCCTCACCGACCGCTTCTCCCGCCTGCCGGGCTTCGTGGCCTACAACGTCATCAAGTACTGGAACCGCCTCGTACCCGCATGCACCGCGCCGACGATCTCCTTCCAGGAGGCCCTTTCCCGCGGCGCGCGCCACCTCCACGAGCGCAGTGTGGACGTTGCGGCCTACACGGCGGCCACCAGCCCCGATGATCTGGCGGTGCTCCAGTACACCGGCGGCACCACCGGTGTCAGCAAGGGCGCCATGCTCTCGCACAGGAACCTGCTGGCCAATGTGGCGCAGATTGAAGAGCGTGTGGCCGGTAATGTGACCCACGGCGCGGAATGCCCCCTGGCGGTCCTGCCGCTGTACCACATCTTCGCCTTTACCACCAATTTGCTCTACTTCTTCCAGGCCGGGGCGCGCAACGTCCTGGTGGCCAATCCCCGACCGCTCTCTAACCTCCAGCGGGCCATCGAGAACTACCCCATCAGTTGGATTCCCGGAGTGAATACGCTGTTCAACGGTCTGCTGAACGAAGAGTGGTTCGCCGATCATCCCCCACCGAAGTTGCGCGGCAGCATTGCGGGCGGCACGGCGCTGCACACCACCGTGGCCGAGCGCTGGCAGCGCGTGACCGGCACGCCGATCATCGAGGGCTACGGTCTGACCGAGTGCTCCCCGGTGGTGACGCTCAACCCCTTCGAGGCCAACCGGCCCGGCAGCATCGGCTTGCCGCTGCTGGGCACCGAGGTGCGCCTGCTCAATGCCTATGGCGAAGCGGCTGCCCCCGGTGAGCCGGGCGAACTGGCGGTGCGTGGCCCCCAGGTGATGCAGGGCTACTGGCAGCGCCCCGAGGAGACCGCGAAGGTGATCAAGGATGGCTGGCTCCTCACCGGCGATATTGCCGAGATCGATGCCGATGGCTACCTGCGTATCGTTGACCGCAAGAAGGATCTGATCATCGTCAGTGGCTTCAATGTCTACCCGAATGAGGTCGAAGACTGCATTGCCGCCTGCCCGGGTGTCGCTGAAGTAGCGGTGGTTGGGTTGCCTGACGCGAAGACGGGCGAGATGGTGAAGGCCTTTGTGGTTGCCAAACCCGGCGCAGCCCTGACGGCCGAGCAGGTGCGCGAGCATTGCAAGCAGTACCTGGCGGCCTACAAGGTGCCGAAGGCGGTCGAACTGCGCGCCGAGTTGCCGAAGAGCCCTGTGGGCAAGGTGCTGCGTCGCGAGTTGCGCGCCGAGGCCCGGGTAACGCACCAGGAGGAAGGAGGCGTCAATGGTTAGCCAGACCGAACAGTTGCTCCTGGCGCTGATGATCGGGGTGATTATGCTCGGCATGGGCGCCTCGCTCACCTGGCGCGACTTCTTCCGCGCTTTTAAGCGCCCGCAGGCCATTCTGATCGGCTTCGCCTCGCAGTACCTGCTCATGCCCGCGATTGGCTTTAGCCTGGCCGTGGCGTTGCAACTGCCCCCGGCCATCGCCATCGGGCTGATTATCATCTCGTGCATGCCCGGTGGTTCGACCTCCAACATCTTTACCTACTTCGCCAAGGGCGATCTGGCCCTCAGTGTGACGATGACCACCTTTTCGACCCTGGCCGCCTTCGTGATGGCGCCGCTGTGGATTTTCCTCTACGGCAGCCGCTTCATGACCAGCGAGATCAGCGTCGGGATGAGTAGTGTGATTGTCGGCCTGGTGGTGATGCTCATTCCCGTGGTCATCGGGATGTTCATCCGGCGGCGCAACGCCAATGTGGGCGCCTTGCTCGAACTGCTCGGCGGCATTCTGGGGGTTGTCATTATCCTGGCGCTGATCGCGCTGTGGGTGCCGCGCAACGCGCCGCTGCTCGCCACGACGCCCTGGCAGGTCTATGCTGCCGCCGTGGGCGTGGGGGTGATTGGCTTCTTCTTTGGCTTCCTGGTCAGCCAGGGGGTTGGGCTGGGCTTTCGCCGCGCCACCACTGTCGCCCTGGAAACCGGCATTCAGAATGGCCCGCTGGCGCTCTCGATTGTGTTGCTCAGCTTCCAGGGCGAGCTGGCCAACGAGATCGCCCTCATCCCCGTACTGTACTCGCTGTTTATTGTGATTACCTCGTCGCTGGTGACGGTGTTCTTCCGCCGCCAGAATGAGCTGCGCCAGCAGTACGTGGGAGCATTGCTGTAGGAGAGGGTTGTGGGGGGCTGCGCCGCAGCTCCCCTCCCGCCCGCCGAGCCGCCCGCAAGTCTGCTATAATGCCGAGAAGCGACCCGTTCGAGTGGAGGGCATCGCCCTCCACTCGCCTGTTTTCAGGCAAGGCGATGAGTACGAAGCAGGCCCCTCCCCGCGTCGTGGCGGAGAACCGCAAGGCGCGCCACGACTATGATATTGAAGAGACCTACGAGGCCGGGATTGTGTTGACCGGCAGCGAGATCAAGTCGGTGCGCGCCGGGCGCGTGAACCTGCGCGGGAGCTATGCCCGCGTACACAATGACGAGGTCTTCCTGTACGATGCGCACATCTCGCCCTACGAGCAGTCGGGCAAATACTTCAACCACGATCCGCTGCGTCCGCGCAAATTGCTGCTCCACCGTCGCGAGATCAGCCGCCTCGATGGGTTGGTGCGCCAGAAGGGCCTGACGCTGGTGCCGCTCAAGATCTACTTCAAGGGCCGGCGCGCCAAGGTGGAACTTGGCGTGGCGCGGGGCAAGAAGGTCTATGATCGCCGCGAGGATATCGCCCGGCGCGAGGCGCAGCGCGATATCGAGCGAGCTATGAAGTCGCGCGCCCGCGAGTAGCTATGACCGGCTACCTGCAGGTTCTGCGCATGAACCGCAACTATCGGCGCCTGTGGTACGGCCAGGTGGTCAGCCAGATCGGCGACTGGCTCGATAGTGTTGCGCTATTTACGCTCACCCTCAATCTGACCGGCTCGGGGCAGGCCGTCGGCCTGCTGTTGCTGGCCGAGTTCTTGCCCGGAGCGGCGGTAGGCCCCATCGCCGGGGTGATCGTTGATCGGCTGCCCCGCAAGCTGGTGTTGATCGCCAGTGACCTGGGACGAGCGCTGCTGGTACTGCTGCTGCTGCTGGTCCACGGCCCCGAGGATCTGTGGCTGTTGTACACGGCGGTCGCGGCGAAGGTGTCGCTCACGGCGTTCTTTGAACCGGCGCGTTCGGCGATCCTGCCGAGCCTGTGCCGCCCCGACGAGCTGGTGGCGGCCAATGCGATCAGTGGAGCCACCTGGTCGGCTATGCTGGCCCTGGGGGCGGCTCTCGGCGGGATCGTGGCAGGCACCCTGGGCGTGCGCACAGCGTTCCTCCTCGATGCGACCTCGTTTGTGCTCTCGGCGGCGTTGATCGCCACGGTGCGCGTTCCCCAGCCCCACGCTGCTTCGGCCACAGTGACAGAACCGCTCGCGCCGCAGCCTTCGTCAGGCCCACGGGGGGCGCTGATGGAGTTGCGCGAGGGCCTCCACTATGTGCTGACGCGCCATGAGATCGGCTGGCTGACGTTCAGCAAGGCGATCTGGAGCCTGGGGGGCGGTGTGCTGCTGCTGCTGACGCTCTATGGTCGCGAGGTCGCGCCACTTGGTCGCGATGGGGCCATCAGCATCGGGTTGCTCTACGCTGCGCGCGGCGTGGGGACGGGCATCGGGCCATTTCTGGCCTTGCGTCTTGGCGGTTCAGGGTCGCGCTTTCTGCGCCGATCCGTAGCCGTGGCGTTCTTCATCAGCGCCGCGGGCTACCTGGCCCTGAGTTTCGTGGCCTCTCTGCCCCTGGCGGCGCTGTGCGTCCTGTTCGCCCACATCGGCGGCAGCATCCAGTGGGTCTTCAGCACCACACTGTTGCAGGCGCGGGTGCCCAATCGCCTGCTCGGGCGCGTGTTTGCGACCGAGTACGCCGCGTTGACGCTCACCACCGCGCTCTCGGCCTATCTGACCGGTGTGGCCCGTGACCTCGGCGCCACTCCGGCCGCCCTTGCCCTGGCTCTGGGTGGCACCTTCGCCGCCGCGGGTACACTGATGCTGGTCACGTTGTGGCCCGAGCCGGTTCACGCCGAAGTTGCACCGGTGACGAGTGATGAGTGACCGGTGAAGAGGCGCCCCGTCCACCGGGGTGACCCGGCTTGTTTCGGCGAGGGCTGCGCCTGCCCCCTGGCAGCTCTCACAACCAGCCGTCCGTGCGGCTGTGCGGCGCCACGCCAGCATGAAAACGTGGGAGGGCTGCCCCCTTTCAGGTGTAGGGTTTTTGGCGGATGGCGTTGGGATGCGCTGGTTGGTCCTCACCCCCGGCCCCTGGTATCTTGGTACCAGGAGGGCGGGAAATGCGGTATGCTTCCGTCATCCAGTTCTGCCGAGCCAGGAG
>OGCI01001162.1_pt1 | contig 23690 bp, 21 predicted proteins | sample 1570021 | NCBI WGS metagenome assembly OGCI01 (sample SAMN06264664, study PRJEB24512) | hot springs metagenome | isolation source: Hot spring water | place: South Africa: Tshipise | collected 2015-06-21 | reverse complement strand
GCGACCAACTCGGCCCTTCCCGGGCAAGCTGGGTGGAGATTCCTCCTTCTTCCGGCCCGGGACGCCGTGCAGTGGCTCGCTCCGCAGGCTGCGCTGCGACCAACTCGGCCCTTCCCGGGCAAGTCAGGTGGGAATCCCTTCTTCTTCCGGCCCGGGAAGCCGTGCAGTGGCTCGCTCCGCAGGAAAAGCAAAGCAACGCGATACACAAGTGCTATATACGTAAGGGGATGGATTAAGGCGCTCCATCAATCACGGAGCAACGCAGATGGCCTGTTAAGGAGAGGGACGGTTGCCGGCCGCCCGACGCCGGGCGCGAAAGCCATCCCCTGGGAGGATGCCGGAAGGTGGCGGCGTTGAGAATCGAGTTGCCAAACGAGCGGAGGAGAGCGTGTGAGGTAGGAGAGAATCGCCGCCCGCGTGCTTGGCGGCACGAGTCGGCATAGCGTTCGCGGTTCGCGGCGGACAAGAACAAACTCCAACCACGTGAAGGCCGGTCGCGGCCGGCCTTCACAAAAAGTCGAGATGACGGATCAAGCGCCCACCTTCTGGCTGAGTTTATCCGCCTTTTTCTGCAGCTTGGCTTCGGCCTTCTCGATCTTGCTCAACTTCTTCTGAAGCTTGTTTTTATCTTTTCCGATCTTGCCCAGCTTCTTCTCCGCCTTGGAGAGCTTGCGAGCCTTTCCCATGGCCTGGTCCTCCTTTCCGGGGATTGCTCTTTCCCACCGTACACCGATGAAGTATATCATCAACGGGCGGGCCTCACCAGTTGGCTTGCCGGCAGCGTTGCCTGCCGAATCCTGCGCGGGCGGGAAAGGCCCTCGCCCGTGCCGGGGGCAGCATCTGCTATGCTCTTGTCTATGGAGGCGGAGAAGCCGGGCGAAGGGATGGTGGATTACCACCTGCATACCGTCCGCTGCGGGCACGCGGTAGGCGGTCTGGAGGATTACGTTTCGCGGGCCGTGGAGCTGGGCCTGGTGGAGATCGGTTTCTCCGACCATTTTCCGCTGCTGCACCTGGATGACCCCTCCCTCAGCATGGCGCTGGAGGAACTGCCCGATTACGTGCGGGAGATAAGCGAGGTGGCGGCCTGCACGGAGGGGTTGACCGTGAGGCTGGGCATAGAGGTGGATTACATCGATGGTTACGTAGACCGCCTGGCGGAGCTGCTGCAGCCCCATCCCTTCGACTACGTCCTGGGGTCCGTGCATTTTCTGGACGGCTGGGGCTTCGACGACCCCCGTTACCTCGATGGGTACCGGGGACGCGATATCCTCGACCTCTGGGAACGTTATTTCCAGGTTCTGGGAGACGCCGCGGAGTGCGGTTTGTTCGACGTGCTGGCCCACCCGGATCTCATCAAGAAGTTCGGGTTCCGCCCTCCCGGGGACCTGCGGCGCATGTACGAGAGCTGCCTGGACCGCGTGGCGGGCAGCGGCCTGGTCGTGGAGGTCAGCACGGCGGGGTTGCGCAAGCCGGTGGGGGAGATCTATCCCGGGGAGGAATTCCTGCACCTGTGCCGGGAGAGGGAGATCCCGGTCACCCTGGGGTCCGACGCACATGCGCCCGGGGAGGTGGGATGGCGCTTCCACGAGGCGGCGGCCTTGCTCCTCCGCACCGGCTACCGGGAGATCGTCCTCTTCCGGAAGCGCGAGCGGTGGTCCCTGCCGCTCCCCGCAAGGCGGAACGGCGTGTGGGGATGAGCGGGCGCGCATACCGCCGCAACCGCGGCCCATAAGAGCGGAGGCAGCCATCAACGGGTCAGCGCTCGTGTTGACGGGCTCCGGAACGCCGCCCCACGGCTCAATCCCTTGAGATCACTTCCGTGGCGATCTTTTCCACCTGGTCCTTGGTGAAGGGCTTCTCCAGGTAGTCGTCCACTCCCTCGCGGCGTGCCTGGGCTATGGTCTGGGGCGAGGAATACGCGGTCATGAGGATGATCTTTATGTGCGGGAACTCGCTCTTCACGGCGCGCGCCAGCTCGATGCCGTCCATCTTGGGCATGCGGATGTCGGCCAGGATGACGTCCGGCGGATTCCCCCTCACCATGGCTACCGCCTCGGTGCCGTCCCTGGCCTCCTCCACCGCGAAGCCCGCCCGCTCCAGCCAGCGCGAAACCAGGTGGCGCACTCCCTCATTGTCGTCCACGATGAGCAGCCTGGTCTTATTGGGCGTTTCCAATGCCGACACCCCCCGTCGGAAGCTTAAGGATGAAGGTCGTTCCCGTGTCCTGCTGCGAGATTACCTCTACGTCGCCGCCGATGTCCAGGAGGATCTTCTGCACGATGGAGAGGCCGAGGCCGGTCCCTCCTTCCTTGGTGGTAAAAAATGGTTCGAAGATGGAAGGCAGGATATCGGATTGAATGCCTGTGCCTGTGTCCTCCACGCGCATCTCGACGAAGCCGTTCCCCGCGTCGTGCGCCCTTATGGTGATCACGCCGCCGTCGGGCATGGCATGCATGGCGTTCTCGAGCAGGTTGATGAGCACGTGCCTCAGGTTGTCGCGGGAAAGCATCACCGGCGGCAGCCCTTCCTGCATGTCGCGGACCACCTTCACGTCCTCCTTGCCGTTTCCCCTCATGAAGTCGGCGACGAGGGGAGGAAGCTCCTCGTTAAGGGAGACGGAAGGCTGCTCCCCCACGGGGAAAGGTGAGCGGCCAAAGGTCAGCATGCCCGATATCCACTGGTTGCTGAGGGCGGCCTCCTGCCGGATGGTGGACAGGAGCCCGCGCCGGTCGGGATCCCCTTCCTCTTCCATGAGCTCGTCGGCGAGGCCGATGATGGCGAAGAGCGGGTTCTTGACCTCGTGGGCTATCTTGGCCGCCATCTGTCCCAGGATGGAGAGGTGATCCTGCTGCCTCAGGCGGGATTCCATTTCCTTCACCGCGGTTATATCCATGAAGACGATGGCCGCTCCCAGGCTGCCCCCCTTCGCGCTGTGCAGAGGGAAGGCGTTGAAGTTCAACGTCATTCGCCTGCCCCCGGGCCCTTCCACGACCATCTCGTGGCGGCGGAACACGCGGTCCTCCTCCAGGCAGAGGCGGATTATAGGCTGGAAGAAGGAGAGAGACCGGAATTTCTCCCTCTCCTCCACCAGATCGCTATAGTTCACCCCGATGACCTCCTTGGCGTCTATCCCCATGGTCTGCGAGGCCTCGCGGTTGAAGTAGATGACCTCCCCCTCGGCGTCTACCACCATGACGCCAGCCAGCATCTCCTGGATGAAATGCTCGGTGTATTCGCGGGTTTCGGAAAGCCACTCCAGGGTCCTCTGGCTCTTCTTGTAGAGATCGACGTTAATCATGGCCACGGCCAGCTCGTGGCAGAGGCTGGAAAGGAGCGAAACCTCCTCCGGCTTGTACTCGTGCTCTTCGTGGGTGGCGGTTACCGCGAGACCCACCATCTGGCCCTTGGCCTTCAGGGGCAGGATGATCTGCGAGCGCGGGCTTTTGCCCTCCGCGTAGGTTTCTGCGGCCTTCGGGTCGGCGGGAAGCGCGTCGCGGATCACCACCTGCCCGCTGAGAAAAGCCTTGCCCAGCGTGCCCTGCCCCACCGGGATCTTCAGCCCCCGCACCGCCTTTTCCTGGAAGCCGCGGTAGGAGAGGACCTGGAGGTTTTTCCGGTCCTCGTCCGGCACCAATACCGCCCCTATGCTCGAGTTGGTCAGGGTGAGCATCACCCCCAGGATGTTCGCAACCAGCTCCTCGAGCTCCAGGGTCGAGCTCACGGCGCTCACCGCGTCGGCCAGGATGCCGAAGCGCAGGTTGAGGTCGGTGATCTCGTCGATGTAATCCTTGTTCTGCTCCCGGTAACGCCACCACTCGTAGGCAAGGTAGAGCACCAGGCCGAGGACGCAGAACCCGAGGAACCCGGCAACGAAATAGTGCAGGGGAGAGGCCAGGACCACGGTGACTGACATGATGCCCGCGGTGAGGACGGCAATCACCGCCACCAGGAGTATCATGAGATACCCCTGGGGTTTGCGCGTTTCCTTCCGGCTCCCCATGAAGCCGCCTTTTTCCGCCCTCATGACGACCCCTTTGATTTCCACCCCTCTTTATCGGCAGAAAAGCGCCTATACTTTGGGGTTTACAGAGTACGTTTTTTCTCCTTCGTAGGAGGCGGGCGAGCCTGCGCGGGAGAGCTCCTGCCGCCGTGCGGGGAGGGGTTTCCTCGGCGCCGGCGAGGAGGCTTTTAGGGCGCGTTCCCCGAGAGAGAACGCCGTGGCCGCAACGGTTGGGGGAGAAGGTCAGAGGTGGGTGCCGAGTTTGCCCAGCATCTCCTCCGGCTGCAGCGAGGGGAGGTAGTAATAGGCCGCGCCCATGGCCTCCGCGATGCGCCTCGCCTGGGTGGCTGCGTTTCTCCCCAGAGTGAAGCGGGGATTGGAGGTGTCGAAGACCACGCCTTGCAGCCCCTCCTCCCGGATCTTCCCCGCCAGGTCCAGGCTTTCCTTTAAGGGATCCTCGGAAACCATGCCCACGTTGCCATGTCCGTCCGTGATGAGGACCAGCAGGGGAAAGAGGTCCGGGTCGCGCCGTAGCTCCCTCCTGGCCACCAGAAGGCCCATGGCCAGGCCGTGGTTGAGGGGAGTGGCGCCCCCGGTAGCCAGGTCCTTGATGCGCAGGTTGGCCAGCTGGATGCTGGAAGTGGGGTTGAGGACCAGCTGGGCGTTCTCGTCGCGGAAGGTTATGAGGCCCACCCGGTCCCTTTTCTGGTAGGCGTCGGTGAGCAGCCGCCGCACCACCTGCTTGGTCGTCTCGATACGTTCGGCGCAGCCCATGGAGGCGCTGGCGTCGAGGATGAAGAGGATGAGGCTCCCGGCCTTGCGCCGCTTGATGGCGGCGCGGAGGTCCTCGCGGCGTATGGCCAGCGGTTGCTCCTTGCCCGCCGCCCTGCCGGCCGCGGCGCGGAGGGTCGCTTCCAGGGCGAGGTTGCCCGCCTCCAGTGTCTCGTCCGGGCGGGGCAGGCGTTGCCCCACGCGCTTGCCGTTGCCGGCGTCGGTCAGCGCGGCGTTCCGCTTCCCGCTCGCGGCGCGGACCTTCTTGGCCGCCAGGGGCTGCAGCGTTGGGACCTCGATGTCCGGAGCAGCGGGCGAGGAAGGCTTGTGCGAAGCCGGCGCCCGCGTTCCCCCCTCCACGTCCTCCTCCGCCGGGCACGGTTCATGGCGGGAAGGTTCCGCCGCCGCGGGGTCCTGGAGGGGAAGCTCGACGGATCTCCCCTCGCGCATGATGACGCGCTCCAGGCGTTCCATGTCCTTGATCTGCTCGTCGAGGGGGGATCGGCGCAGGCGGTGCAGCAAGGCCATCTCGGCCGCCTCGCGCACGTCGTCCTTGTCCACGCAGGCCCTTCCACCCAGGGCCGCCAGTGCGCGGGCTGCCTGGCAGGTGGCGATGTCGGCGCGGTGTCCGCTTGCCCCGAGCTCCACGCATACGCGGCCGATCAGCTCGAGGATGGCGTCCGGCACCTCCACGTCGGGTAGCAGGCCGCGTGCGCGCAGGATGTCCTGGCGCAGTCTCTCCTGCAGGGGATGGAATTGCGCCTGCAGGAGCTGCGGGTTCTCGAGGAAAAGGCGCCGCCGCCGCATGACCTCCACGCGGGCGGCGATATCCCGCTCGCCGGCGACCTCCACGCAAAGCCCGAAGCGGTCCTCCAACTGGGGGCGCAGCTCCCCTTCCTCCGGGTTCATGGTGCCCACCATGATGAAGGAGGAAGGGTGGGAGAAGGAAACCCCCTCACGCTCCACCACGTTGACGCCCATGGCCGCGGCGTCGAGCAGAAGGTCCACGATGTGGTCCTCGAGCAGGTTGACCTCGTCAACGTAGAGAAGGGCGCGGTTGGCCTCGGCAAGGATGCCCGCCTCGAACTCCTTCACCCCATCCTTGAGCGCCCTCTCCAGGTTGAGGGTGCCCACCACGCGGTCCTCGCTTGCGTTCAGGGGAAGGGTCACGAAGCGCATGGGCCGGGTGGCCACGGGCAGAGGCTCGCCTTTCCTCCAGCGGGAGAGGCAGTCGCCGCACATCTCCTCCTCGCTGTGAGGATTGCAGGAGAAGGGGCAGTCCGCCACCACTTCGATGGGGGGCAGGAGATCGGCCAGGGCGCGCGCGGCGGTTGACTTGCCGGTGCCGCGCTCCCCCCTGATGAGCAAACCGCCGATGCGTGGGTCCACCGCGTTGACGAGAAGGGCACGCTTCAGCTTCTCCTGTCCCACCAAGGCGGAGAAGGGGTAGAGGACGAAGTCCTGCCTCATGACGCCACCACTCCTTTTATTCTAACAATATATAGTAATTTTCCGTATCATTCAACACTACATGTTGTATTTCGCTTTCACCCCGCGGCGCCTCTCCCCCTCTCGCTCCCTCCCGCGTCCCTCGCGTTCCTGCGCGGGTGGACCGGTTAAATAGCCGGGTGGTTATGCCGATATCTTCACTGGCGGAGCTGTAGCGATGTGCGAGAGGAGGTAGGTAATGGAGATATCTGTATCCCGCATCGGTGATATGGAAGAAATTGCCATGATACGGGTTTCCGGAGTGGTGGACTCCGAAACGGTGGAACGGTTCGGGGAGACCCTGGAAAAGGTCTTCGAGGAGGGTTGCTACAACATCATCCTGAACATTGACGGGGTTACCTACATCAATACCGCCGGGCTGAGCATCATCGCCGACGCTTTCAAGAAGGCCAGCCAGAACCGGGGAAGCCTGAAGATACTCAAGGCGGGGGATGCCATCCGGGAGCTCCTGGACGTGGTCCGCTTCACCAAGATCATCGACATCTACGAGGACGAAGAGGAAGCCGTGGCGAGTTTCAAGTGAGCGCGCAAAAGAACGAAGGCGCTGCGGACTGGGAGGGGGAGACGCCGGGCAGGGACGTTTCCGAACAAGACCTCATGCGCCTGGGAAGACTCTTGGCCTCCGCTCTCGACCTGAACAACCGCCTTGACCGCGTGCTGGACCAGGCCATGGAGTTGTTGCGGGCGGAGCGGGGGAGCATCATGCTCCTCGACGAGGAGTCGAGGGAGCTGGTGGTGAGGGCTGCGCGCGGCCTGAGCGGGTCGAGGGAGTTCCGGGTTCCCCTGGGGGAGGGGATCTCGGGCTGGGTAGCGCAGCACGGCGAGCCCCTCATACTGCAGGACGTGGTGGCGGACCGCCGCTTCCGGGGAACCGACTCCAGCGTGAAGAGCGCCCTGGCCGTACCCCTGCGCGTCCAGGAAAGGATCATCGGGGTGCTCAACGTCTCCACCTCCACCCATCGCAGGCGCTTCGGCCGCTCGGACCTGGAACACCTGCTCTCCTTCGCGGACATGGCTGCGGTTGCCCTGGAGAACGCCCGCCTTTACCAGGCCCTGAAGAAGGACCGGGACAGGATGGAAAAAGAGCTGCGGCTGGCCAACCGCATCCAGCGTTCCATAGTATCCACCCACGTCCCCTGCGCTTCCGTACGCATGGTGTCGCGGCTCATGCCCGCCTCCGCGGTCGGGGGAGATTTCTTCAGCGTCATCCCCCTGGACCGGGATTCCCGTTTCTGCTTCTACTGCTCCGCGGAGATGCAGGACCGCTGCCAGAAGCTGCGCACCGAGTTCTGCCCCCAGAAGTTCGGTCTGATGATCGGGGACGTGGCCAACAAGGGGATGCCCGCCGCCCTCATCATGTCCGTGCTCACCACCGTCCTCTACGAGCTGGGGCGCCGCCATATCTCGCCGCGTTCCGTGCTCAACGAGGCCAACTCGGCCTTCCGCCGCTTCTTCTCCGAGTCCCAGTACGGCTTCGCCACGCTCTTCTACGCCTTCTACGACAACAACGACAACACGGTGACCTACGCGCGGGCCGGGCACGAGCCGCCCCTCGTGTGGAGGAAAAGGGACGGTTCCCTGGAGTTCCTGGAGGGGGAGGGCTTCCCGGTGGGCCTCATGGAGGACGGCCAGTACCAGGAGAGGACGGTGAAGCTGGAGAGGGGCGACCGCGTCCTCCTCTACACCGACGGTTTGACCGGGGCCCTGAACACGCGGGGCGAGCTGCTGGGGAGGAAGAGGCTGGCCAAGCTGGTGCGGGAGCACGCCCACGCGGACCTGGAAGCGTTCCTCGACGTACTGGCGGACGAGATCATGCTCTTCACGGGGGACGCTCCGCAGCCGGACGACATCGCCGTCATGGTGCTGGAGCTGGAGGAGGTCTACGACCTCACCATGACGGTGGGGACCGACGTGAGACAGATAAGGCACGTGGTCGACAGCGTGCTGGAGACCTTGCGGGACTTCGAGGGCCTCAAGGATCCCGTGACCCTCCGCCTGTGCTTAGAGGAACTGCTGCACAACGCCATGGAGCACGGCAACAGGGGCGACCGCACCAAGAAGGTCTACATCACGGTAAAGGCGGAGCCACGCAGGGCGACCATACGCGTGCGCGACGAGGGAGAGGGCTTCGATTTCCGGAGGGTGATGCAGAAGCACGAGGAAGACCCCCAGGTCCTCTCCGAGAGGGGGCGTGGCCTGCTCATCGTGAGCTATTACGCGGACGAGCTGCTGTTCAACCGGGAAGGCAACGAGGCCACCCTGGTCTTCTGCTGCAAATAGAGGCTCCTGACAGAATTCCCCGTTTGGCTTACAGCGCGCGCGCGGGCGCGCGCCGTATGCCGCCTTCGCCGCCAGGAAGGCAAAACCGGCAAAAACCCCGAGGACCCCGCGGCGAGGCGGGGCCCCTTTCTCCAACCCCGCGGGGGCGTGGCCGGGAAGCCCTTCACGGGAACATGCGGCGGTAAGGTAGCCGTCGCTTAAACAGCGCCCTGCTGAGCCATGCGGCGCGGCGGTTTTAGATACGCGGGAAGGGTATGTTATCATTAAGCCTGAATTTATTTTAAAAGGCGCAAGTTTTTCCCGGGAATAGCGAAGGGAGGACGAGCGGGTAACCATGATCAGGAAAGCGACGGCCGCTGGGCTCACCATACTGCTTGCAGCCACGGCTGTCCTGTTGTGCTGCGTCGCATCCCACGCGGACCCCGTTCAGCAGAAAAAGGAAGAGCTGGAACGTATTAAGAACGAGGTCCAGAGGATCGACGCGCGGCTGGAGACCATCACTGAGCAGTATAACCTGACCAACTACAGGATACAGCAGACCAGGAAGGTCATCGCCGAAAAGGAGGCGCAGATCACCGACCTCACCGCCGAGCTGGAGTTCCGCAAGGACGTGCTGGGCCAGCGCATGCGGGAGCTGTACAAGTCGGGCAATGCCGACGTCCTCGAGGTGCTCACCGAGAGCCGTACCGTGGACGACCTCTACACCAACCTGGACCGCGCGCAGCGCATCAGCGGCAACGACGTGACGGCGATCGTCTCGGTCATCGGGTCGCGGCAGCAGGTTGCGGCGGCCAAGGCGGAGCTGGAAGCGCGCAAGGCGGAGCTGGATGCGGCCCTAGCCCAGCTGGGAACGCAGAAGAACCAGATAGAGGCCGAGCTGCGGCGTAGAAGGGAGCTGGTGGCCGGCGTTGAGGAGGAGGTGAACCGCCTCATCGCCGAGGAGGAGGCGCGGCAGGCGGCGGCGCGGCGGGCGGCGGCGCGGCGGGCGGCGACGACGGCCCGCCAGACGGTAAGCCAGCCGAGGGTGCCCCCTCCCCCACCGCCTCCCTACGCGCCGGATGTGGTGAAGGTGGCCTACGCGCAGCTTGGCAAGCCCTACCGTTACGCGGGATCGGGGCCGGACGTCTTCGACTGTTCGGGACTGGTCATGTACTGCTACGCCCGGGTGGGCGTGAGGCTGCCGCATAGCTCGTACATGCAGGCCAGGTGCGGGGTTCCCGTTTCCTACTCCGAGCTGCAGCCGGGCGACCTGGTGTTCTTCCGCGGTTACGGCCACGTGGGCATTTACATCGGGGATGGGCAGTACATCCACGCTCCCCACACCGGCGACGTGGTGCGCATCGCCGACCTCGGGCGTAGAAGGGACTTCTGCGGGGCGGTACGCATCAGGTAAGGAACGCCCCGCCCGAGGGGGCGGTGAAGCGCCGGCTGACCGCGCCGGCGGTTGGGCCGGAGAGCACGGGGGAGGAAAAGAATGAGCAGGACGGCGGTGTTTTTCGATCCCCTCTACCTGGAACACGACAACGGATTCGGCCACCCGGAACGCCCTGAGAGGCTGGAGGTGACCCTGCAGGTCCTGCGCAGCACGGGGCTGGCCGACAGGGTTAGCGTGCTCTCGCCGCGTGACGCCACGGTGGAGGAGATCGAGTTGGTGCACCCGGGGCGCTACATCAACGTGGTGAAGGATGCCGCGGCGGCGGGCGGCGGCTGGCTGGACGCGGACACCCACGTCAGCCCGCGTTCCTACGACGCTGCGCTGCGCTCGGCCGGGGCTGCCCTGGAAGGGCTGGAGCGCATCTTCGCCGGGGAGACCGATAACGCTTTCTGCCTGGCGCGGCCGCCCGGGCACCACGCCACCGCCACGCGGGGCATGGGCTTTTGCCTTTTCAACAACAACGCCGTGGCCAGCCGTTTTGCCATGGAAAAATATGGCGTGGAGCGCATCTTCATCCTGGACTGGGACGCCCATCACGGCAACGGGATCCAGGATATCTTCTACGAGGACGACCGTGTGCTCTACGTTTCCCTGCACCAGTACCCCCATTACCCGGGTTCGGGGAGTTACCAGGAGACGGGCAGGGGCAGGGGCGAGGGTTACACGGTGAACTTCCCCCTGCCGGCGCGCACCGGCGAGGACGTCTACCTGGCGGCCTTCGACGAGGTCATCATCCCTCTGGCCAGGAAGTACCGCCCCCAGCTGGTGCTTATCTCGGCGGGTTACGACGCGCACTTCAACGACCCCCTCTGCTCCATGCTCCTCAAGGCCACGAGCTACGCGGAGATGGCCTCGCGCCTGAAATCCCTGGCGGAGGAGGTCTGCGAGGGGAGGATGATGGCCGCGCTGGAGGGCGGTTACGACCTCGACGGGATCGCCCGCTCTATCGCCAACACCATCTCCGTCTTCGCGGGGGAGGACCTGCGTCTGGAGGACGAGGGCGTGCTTGGGGGCGGGGTGCCTCCCTCGGCGAGGGGGAGGGATATAGTGGAGGCTACGCGCCGGGCCATCTCGCCTTTCTGGGAGATCTAGCGGGCCCTTCCCCGCGTACCCGTTTTCCTCCTGTCAACACCTCGGGGCCAGGCCTCTTCTCTTGACTTTTATAGGACCTACCCAGACATACTTTGGGGTCAAACCGCGTTTATGTCTGAGAGGGTCGTTCCTGTGGATGGGGTGCGTCTCGGCCCTCTGGACGGGCCTTCGCCGCACCCATCCCCCGCAAGCGAGAGACCCGTCTTTCTTCCGGCCCGGGACACCGAGTAATGGTTTCGCTACGCAGGCTGCGCTGCGACCGACTCGGCCGTTCCCGGGCAAGGTGGGTGGAGATCCCTCTTTCTTCCGGCCCGGGAAGCCGAGTAATGGTCTCGCTCCGCAGGCTGCGCTGCGACCGACTCGGCCGTTCCCGGGCAAGTCGGGTGGAGATCCGTCCTTCTTCCGGCCCGGAGCCTCGGGGAAACGGTCTCGCTCGGCGCCAACTGCCTCGCTTAAAGGGAGGAACGCCCGGAAAGGCGCCCTCGCTGCGACCGACCCCATAGTTCTCCGGGCAAGCTGGGTGGGAATCCTTCCTTCTTCCGGGCCGGGCCGCCGTGCAGTGGTTTCGCTACATGGAAAGCATAGAGCAACCCGATTCATAAGTGCTGCATATGCAAGAGGATGGATTACGGCGAACGCACGTTCCCGATGCCATGGAAAGGGCTAGCCCCTCCATGCCAGGGAGAGAACCCGTGGCTGGCCGCACGCTCACTCGCGCGCGAAACCCATCCCTGGGGGGCGGCGGATCGCTGGGAAAGAGCATCGACGCGGCGCTCCCGCAAGGAGGGAGGGCGAGGCGCACCCGCTGGGTTCCTCGCGAGGAGGGGAGCACACGTGTGCTTTTCTCCTCCCTCACAACCGCCGAGAGGAAAGGGATCGCGGGAATCGCTTGGCGGTGCGCTGCATGCCGTTATGCTATATTAGACTTGTCGGAACGAGGCAAGAGGATGAAAGGAGAACCGCGCGTTTAGGGGGAAACATGGACGTCCAGACTCTTCTCCAGTACATGGTGGACAAGCAGGCCAGCGACCTCCACATCAAGGCGGGAGGGCCGCCCTATTTCCGCGTCGACGGGCAGCTCCTTAAATCGGATTTTCCGCGACTTTCGCCCACCGACACCGTGGAAGCGGCCTACGCCCTGATGAACGAGAAGCAGGCCAAGAAGTTCGCCGAGCGCAACGAGGTGGACTTCGCCTACAGCATCGCGGGACTGGGGAGGTTCCGGGCCAACATCTTCAAACAGAGGGGCACGGTGGGGATCGCCATCCGCCGCGTCCTCACCACGTCGGTTCCCAGCTTCGAGGAGCTGGGGTTGCCCCCCGTACTGCGGCGGCTCTCTCTGGAGAGGCGCGGGCTCATCCTGGTGACGGGGCCAGCGGGCTCCGGGAAGACCACCACCCTGGCGGCCATCATCGACTACATCAACAACAATGAGCAGATGAATATCATCACCATCGAGGACCCCATAGAGGTCCTGCACGTGGACAAGAAGAGCATCATCCACCAGAGGGAGATAGGCACGGACACCGAGGGCTATGCGGAGGCGCTCAAGTACATCACCCGCCAGGATCCGGACGTCATCCTCATCGGCGAGATGCGCGACCCCGAGACGGTCACCGCGGCCATGAGCGTGGCCATGACCGGACACCTGGTGCTCTCCACCTTCCATACCATCGACACCACGGAGACGGTCAACCGCATCATCGACTTTTTCCCGCCGCAGCAGCAGAAGCAGATCCGCCTCACCCTGGCCAGCGTGCTCAAGGGCGTCGTATCGCAGCGGCTGCTCCCGCTGAAGGATCACAGCGGAAGGGTCCCCGCGGTCGAGGTGCTGGTGATGACGGGGCGCATGGCGGAGGCGCTGATCAACGAGGAGCCCACCACGGTGATGCGCGAGATCATCGCCGAGGGCGAGTTCTACGGCATGCAGACCTTCGACCAGTCGCTGGTCGACCTCTACCGATACGGGCTGGTGGACTTCAAGACGGCGCTCTCCGCTTCCACCACACCCCATGACTTCGCCCTGGCCGTGAAGCAGCTGGGCCTGGAGGTGGAGGAGGACCTGCTGAGCAAGTGAGGGAAGGGCGCCGCCTCACCGTGTCGCCGGGAAGCCTTCGCAGAGGGCGCGGCGGGGCGGAAGGCCGGCGTGGGGCCTCATGAGTAAATTACCATAAAATACCATCTCTACCCCTTGGCGGCGGGTTTGCGCCGTATCTTGGGCGAGGGCCCCGCTGGCCAGGACCGGCGCGGCAGCGGGAGAGGTTGCGGTTCACGAGGCCATGGCGGGCGGGGCTGCGCGCGGGATCCCGGAGGCGTTCCCACGCGGGCGCCGGCCATGCCTGGTTTATAATGGTTGCATGCCGGTACGGAAAGCTCGCGCCGTCTTTATCGCGGTCCTGACCGCCGCCCTTTTTCTAGCCGCCGTGCTAGCGCTGCGCGGCGGCCTGCGGGAGCGGCGGAGGCCTGCTCCTTCCCTGCCCTGGGAAGAGGTCGATCCCGCGAGGCTGTTCTGAGAACCTTACCCGGGGGGCGGGCGCGCGTGGCGCAGCCGTTGCACCGGGAGGCGGCCCTTTAGACAGGCGGGATTCCCTCGTGAGCAAGACACGGGCGCCTGCACGGGCGGCGGGCCGCGGGTTTCCCTGAACGGGGGGTAGAAGATGAGGGTGCTTATCGCGGGGGCGGCGGGAAGGTCGGGACGTTGGGTGCGAGCCTCTCTCTTCTCCCTGCAGGGGATCGAAGGGGTCATCCTGGCCGACCGTGAGGCCGAGGCGCTGAACAAACTGGCCGCCATGCCGGCGCCCTTCCCCGTCTCCTCACGCTTCCTGGACGCCGAGGACGCGAGATGCATGCGCGAGCGCTTCTCCGAGGCCGACCTGGTCATCGGCTGCCTGGGCCCGGCTTACCGTTACGAGGAAGCGGTGGTGGACGCCATCCTGGAGGCAGGTCGCGATTACCTTTCGCTGAGCGACGACGCGGGCGCGTACCTCGCGGTACTCTCCCGGGCGGAGGAGGCGCGCCGCAAAGGGGTGAGGATATTCCTCGGGTGCGGCGTGGCGCCGGGGATCTCCGGTCTCCTGGCGCGCCGGGCGGCCGCAGGGCTCCGCAAAGTCAGGAGCGTGGGTTTTTACTGGACCTTGCGGCAGCTGCTTTCCATGGGAGACGCGGCGGTGGTGCAGATGGTGCACTCCTTCGCCGGCAAGGCCCGCCTGCTCCGGGCGCGTCGCGAGGAGAAAGTGAAGGCGGGGAGCTGGGCGGAAGCGGTGGAGTTCCCGCCGCCGGAAGGTAGGATCCTGGTTCATTACATGGATCACCCGGAGCCGCTCGCCGTGTCCCGCTTCCTGCCCGACGTGGAGGAGGCCTGGTTCAAGGCCGGGTTGCGTCAGCTGGGCGAGGAACTCACCCTCCATGCCCTGGCCCGGCTGGGAGAAGAGGGCTTCGCTGAGCTGTGGTGGAGCGCCGTGCGCCTTGCCGCGGAGAGGGGAAGGCGCACGGATGACACCTGCCCTTTTTCGCTGCGGGTCACCGTGGAGGGGTTACGGGAGGAAGGGGAGCGCCGCGTAAGCCTGGGGATGAAGGGGGATTACTACCGCCTTACGGGCCTGGCAGCCGCGGAGGTGGCGTACCGGCTGACGACCGCCGAGCGCCCGGAGCCGGGCGTCCTCACCCTTGAGGATTTCCTGGACGACCACGTCTTCTTCGATCGCCTGCACCGCGCCGGGGCGCGCTTTTTCCTGGCGGAGGAGGACGTGTCTCGGGAGGAAGGTGGCTGCGGACAGAGCCTGGCCGGGCGCGGGTAAGCGGCGGCGACCGGAGCTGCGCCCTGGGTGCATGAACATGTTTCCGGGGGGCTGATATAATTTATTATCCGTCATCAGACTCATCGGGGAGGCGGGTAGGCCGCCTCACGCGGGGACGGCGGCCCGGATGCCCATGGTCGACGGTTGCGAGCAGGCGAAGCGCGAGCAGGAGGGCAGGAAGTTGAGGATACTGGTCACCGGCGGTGCGGGCTTCATAGGGTCGCACCTTTGCGAGCGCCTGGTATCCCAGGGCCACGAGGTCTTCTGCCTGGACAACCTGTGCACCGGCAACATGGAAAACCTGGAAGAAGTGAAGGACTCCCCCCTCTTCAGGCTCATCATAGCCGACGTCACCGAGCCTCTCAGCCTGGAGGTGGATGCCGTCATCCACCTGGCCAGCCCCGCCAGCCCCAAGGATTACGGGCGGCTGGTAGTGGAAACCATGCTGGCCAATTCGCTGGGCACCTACCAGACGCTGGAGGTGGCCAGGAAAGGCGGCGCCCGCTACCTCCTGGCCTCCACCTCCGAGGTGTACGGCGACCCCCTGAAGGTCCCCCAGGACGAGGCTTACCACGGCAACGTAAATCCCGTCGGCCCCCGCTCGTGCTACGACGAGTCCAAGCGCTTCGCCGAGGCGCTGACCGCTTCCTACGGGCGCATCCACGGCCTGGAAGCGGTGATCATGCGCATCTTCAACACCTACGGGCCCCGCATGCGCAGGGAGGACGGGAGGGTCATTCCCAATTTCATCCAGCAAGCGCTCGCAGGGGAGCCCCTCACCGTTTACGGTGACGGCAGCCAGACGAGGAGCTTCTGCTACATCGACGACCTGGTGGAGGGAATCTGCCGCGCCTTGCAGAGCGAGGAGGCCGTGGGCGAGGTCATCAACCTGGGAAGCGACGAGGAGATGACCGTGCTCGAGCTGGCCGAGACGATCAGGAAATCGCTGGGCTCCTCCTCGGGGATAACCTTCCTCCCCCTCCCCGAGGACGATCCCCAGAGGCGCAGGCCCCATCTGGAGAAGGCGCGGCGCATCCTGGGCTGGGAGCCCAAAACCAGCCTCGAAGAGGGCCTGCGGAAAGCGGCGGAATGGTTCCGGGAGGAACTGGAAAAGGAGAAGGGCAGGGGTGGGGGTTAAGGAGGAACGGTACCGGGAGATACTGCAGGGGCGCTCCGACCCCTCCACCTACTACGCCTTGCTGGGGATGAAAGTGCTGGAGCTGGAGGAGGGGAGGTCCCGCATGGCCATGGACATCCGCAGGGAGCTCTTCAACGCCGGGGGCATAGTGCACGGCGGTGCGCTGGCCTCCCTTGCCGACGCCTCTATAGCCGTGGCCCTGGCCACCACCGTGGACCACCGCAGGGAGAGGATGTCCACCGTGGAGATGAAGATAAACTACCTTTCACCGGTGCGGGAGGGCTGCGTGACCTGCACTGGAAAGGTCATCCAGCGGGGGAGGTCGATCGCCGTGGGCGAAGCCTGCGTTTACGACGGCGACGAACGGATGGTGGCGAAGGCCACGGCGACTTTCGTGATAAAGGAAAAGGGATAAGTTTCCTCGAGCGCTTTTTCCGCGCGTACCGGGCGTTGCGCGGCCACGCCGCTACAGGCCGCCAAGACGGTATATGCGGCGCAGCACCCAGGCGTCTCTCCCCTGGTCGTAGCTCAGAAGGTAAAGGTCGCCGTCGTCCGCGCGCACCCGGAAACAAGCCCGCCTCTCGCGGCTGGTTTCGTCCTCCTCGAACCAGCTCCCCTCGATGTCCATCACCGAGAATTCCTTGCCGCAGACGGTGAAGCTCAAGGGGCGCTCGTTATACCTGAAACCGGAGTAGCACTTTACCTGCACGGGGTAATTGGCTTCCTCGCCCCGGGGAATCAAGGATTCGCCCGCCTCGCTCAACGTTCCCTCCTCCTGAATAGAAGAACCCGAATTGTTCACTCACGCTAATATATCATAGGGGCGGCAGGAATCAACCCCCTTTTTAAATGGACTGTGGGCGGGCCGGCAGGGGGCGCGAGGGAAAGGTGATATCTCCTCGTTGGGAAGCTCCCTTGCTGCCCGGAGGCGGGAATCCCGCGGAAATCCGCTGCGTCCCCGGCCTTCCTCCGGCGGTCGCACGCGGCGGCGTCCGCGGCATGGGATGTCAGGCGTCTTCCAGCCGCGGCCTGGCCGGGAGCAACCTCTCGTCGCGCTCCAGGTCCTTGCCGTTGCCGAAGTCCGCGGTGGTGAGCATGCCCTGCGGTTCGCCGGCCAGGAAGTCCTCCACCATCTGGCGGGCGACGTCGTCGGAGTATTGCACCGGCGGCGATTTCATGAAGTATGCGGAAGGGCCTATGAGGGCGCCGGACAACCCGCGGTCCATGGCCAGCTTGCAGCAGCGCACGGCGTCGATTACGATGCCGGCGGAGTTGGGCGAGTCCCACACCTCCAGCTTGAACTCGAGGGAAACCGGCACGTCGCCGAACTCCCTGCCCTCCAGCCGGATGTAGGCCCACTTGCGGTCGTTCAGCCAGGCCACGTAATCGCTGGGCCCGATGTGGACGTTGTCCTTTTCGATGCCGTGGTTGAGCTGGGAAACCACCGCGTCGGTCTTGGAGATCTTCTTCGACTCCAGCCGTTCCCTCTCCAGCATGTTCATGAAGTCCATGTTGCCGCCGATGTTCAGCTGCGAGGTGCGGTCGAGGACCACGCCGCGGTCGTTGAAGAGCTTGGCCAGCACGCGGTGCACGATGGTCGCGCCCACCTGTGATTTGATGTCATCGCCGATGATGGGCAGGCCGTACTTGCGGAAACGGCCTTGCCATATCTCCTCCTTGGCCACGAAGACCGGGATGCAATTGACGATGCCGCAGCCCGCCTTCAGGCCCTCCTCCACGTAGTAGTGGGTGGCCTTCTCGCTTCCCACGGGCAGGTAGTTGATGAGCACGTCCACGCGGTGGCGCGCCAGCACCTCGGCCACGTTCGCGGCTTGCGAGGGGTGTTCCTCTATGACCATGCGGTAATACCTGCCGAGGCCGTCCAGAGTGGGTCCCCGGTAGACGGTGGCCCCGAGGCGGGGCACGTCGCATATCTTGGTGGTGTTGTTGCGCCCGCTGAAGATGGCCTCGGAAACGTCTTTCCCGACCTTGTCGGCATCGACGTCGAAGGCGCAGGCGATCTCTATGTCATGGATGTGGTAAGGACCGACGGACACGTGCATGAGCCCGGGTATCAGGTCCCCCTCCTTGGCGTCGCGGTAATACTCTATTCCCTGGACGAGGGAGGAGGCGCAGTTTCCCACACCCACGATGGCCGCTCTTACCTTTCTCATATGCTCAACCTCCCGTCGACTTTCTATTTCCATCCCCCGCTCGGGGCGTCTCTCTTTTTCGTAGTGGCATATCCTGGTAATCAGCTCGATGGTCAGGCCTGCAAAGGCGTGACTTTCTCCAGCGGCTCTCCTTCCACGGACAATTTATCACCCCCCTTCTTTCCTTTGCGGGAGGAATCCCGCCCCTTGACGTGCTTCCTCTCCTTTTCGATCAGATCGTCCAGCCATGCGATGTCGCTCCGGAGCAGCTCCTGGCGGTGGCGGTAGAGGCCCAGGCGGTAGCTGTCGGATTCCTTGAAACGGGCCTTTCCCGTCGTTCCCATCTCCTTGAGCCTGTCCACGAGATAGCTGCGCCTTCTCTCCAGGAGCCAGAGACGAGATTCCGGTTCCATGTAGCGGAAAAACGCGAGGCGCAGGCTGAACTTGTCGGAATCGGTGATCTCCGAGTTCTTGCGCGTGTCGACCAGCAGCTGCCGGAAGATCTCCTCCCCCTGGGGCGTGATGCGGTATACGTAGCGGTTGCGCGTCTTTTCCTTCACCGTGTATGCCCTCTCCACCGCGTTCTGGGCTTCCAGCCTCTTGAGGGCCGGGTAGAGCGAGCCGAAGCTGATTTTCCACAGGTGACCAAGGAGATAGGAGAGGCGCTTCTTTAGTTCGTAGCCATGCATGGGCTTTTCCTTCAGGGCGCCCAGTATGGCGAGCTCCAGCACTTTATTTCCTCCCTCTGCACGTTTATAATCGTCGCGGAAGCTTTTGCGGGCAACGGTTCGCAATATATCATATCGATATATCTTTTCGATATATTACTGCAATTTGCCTTCCCTGGCAAGCCCGGCGTGGAAAGTGAGAGAAAAACCCTAAAGGCGGCCGTAATTGCGCAGGTAATCCTCTATATACCTTCTTAACTCCGAGGCGGGGCGCACGACGCCGAAGTGTCCCTCGCAGAGGATGTCCGCCCGCAGGTCGATCAGCTTTCGCATGGATGCATCCCAAGCGTCCAGGTCGGACCCGAAGGAGGCGTAGAAAGGGCCGTGGATATCCTGCCCGAAGAGGACGGTGTAAAGCCCGTTGTTCACGTAGAGGGAGATGGATCCGGGGGTGTGCCCCGGAGTGTGCAGCCACCTCAGGGTAGCGCCGGCGTCCCATTCCCCCTCTTCTCCTCGCAGGCGGTGCTTGATGGTGAGGGGAGGGAGATCTATCCCGTACCAGCTGGCGGCGGTGCGCCTGGCGTCGCCTTCCTCCACCGGGGGCGCGTCGAGCTCGTGGATCGCCAGGGGAAGCCCGCACTCCTCCGCCAGGTAGGGGGCCCCGCCCACGTGGTCGATGTGGCAGTGGGTAAGGACGACGAGTGATATATCGCGCGGGGAATAGCCGATGTCCTCGAGGTTCTGCAGAAGCTTGCGCATGCCTCTTCCTGCGCCGGCGTCGATGAGTATGGGTTTTCCCAGGTCCACCAGGTAAATGCAGCAATCGTCGGGGGCGGTGAGCTCGGGCCCCCCTACCTGGAACACGCCTTCGCAGACGGCGAAAGGTTTCATATACGCTCATCCTCCCATGCACATTATATCCGACGCGGGTGCCCACGACCCCCCCACCCTTTCTCCTGCCGGCCGGTTTTTCCGCGTGCGGCGCTGGAGGCTTGCCGCGCCGTACGCGGGCGCGTGGGAGAGAGCTCCGCGGCAGGCGCGCGGAGCCCGCGCTCAGCGCGAGGTCGGCATAGGCGGGGAAGGGTTTTTAATTTACAATAATCGGGCGGCGGAAGGAAGCGGTAAGCGGCGGAGGGCGGTGAACCCAGCCCTTGCGGTTCAGGCTGCGTGAGCGGGGACTTGTCAGCCATGCGGGTCGGATGCCATATCCAGATAAGCGGAGGCCTGCGCAAGGCGGTGGATCGCGCCGTGGAGCGCGGCTGCGATACCATGCAGGTTTTCGTGTCCAACCCCCGCGGCTGGAAGCAGTCCGACATCCTGCCGCGGGATATCGAGGCCTTCCGGAACGGGTGCCGCGAGGCCGGCCTGGAGCCGGTTTTCGTGCATACCATATACCTGATAAACCTGGCGTCGCCGTCTGAGGACACCTGGAGGCGGTCCCTCGACGCCCTGGTGATGAACATGGAGGCGGCCGCCCGCCTGGCTTCCTCCGCCGTGGTGACCCACCTGGGGAGCCACGGGGGAGAGGGCGAGGAGGCGGGGATAGCCGGGGTTATCCGGGCCCTGCGGGAGGCCTTCCGGCGTTGCCCCCACCCCGTGCCCCTGCTCCTGGAGACCACCGCCGGTTCAGGGAACAGTGTGGGCCACGATTTCGCCCAGCTGGGCGCCATCACCGGCGCTTTTCGCGGCGAGGAGAGGCTGGGGGTCTGTCTCGATACCTGCCATGCCTTCGCGGCGGGGTACGAGCTGCGCACCCCCGAAGGGCTCAAGAGGACGCTCGCCGCGCTCGACCGCGAGGTGGGCCTGAGGCGCCTGCGGCTGGTGCACGCCAACGACAGCAAGGGGGACCTGGGTTCGCGGCTCGACAGGCACGAGCACATCGGCGAGGGGAGGATCGGCATGGAGGGGTTCGCCATAATGGCCCGCAACGCGGCCCTGCGCCGCCTTCCCTGGATCCTGGAAACCCCCGGGATGACGGTGGAAAAGGATCGCGAGAACATAAGGCGCCTCCGAGAAGCCGCTGCTGGAGGGGATGATGCGTGAGCACGGCGCGGCGATCGGCGCCGCAGGGGGAGTTGGTGGCCTGTTCCGCGTGAAGGGAGCGGCGTCTGCCGACGGCCCGTAAGGTCGGCCGCAAAGTGGTAATATGGGCGGAGAAAGCAAGCCGCGGCGTGCGCGAGGCTAATATAATAAAGGTGGAAAGGATGATACCATGGCCATTATTCACGAGCGGCTGGAATTCGAAACCGAGGGAAAAGCACAGATAGTGGAGATAACGGGGGAGATAGCGGGCATGCTCGCCGGGACGGGCTTGCGGAGCGGGATCGTCAACCTTTTCGTGCCCGGTGCCACGGGAGCGGTGACCACCCTCGAACACGAGATCGGTGTCTGTAGGGATTTCCAGGAGCTCTTCGAATTCATAGCCCCCGAGGGGCGCGATTACCACCACAACCGCAGGGGTGTGGACGCGAACGGCCATTCCCACGTGAGGGCGGGCCTGCTTGGGCCATCGCTCACCGTGCCTTTCGAGGAGGGCGAGCTGCGGCTCGGTAAGTGGCAGCAAATGGTATTTATAGATTTCGACGAGGTGGCGCGGTCACGCACCCTTATCGTTACCTTCATCGGCGAATAGGGCGGTGTAACCTACTCATGCATGATTTCAGGTACGCGGGCGGCGTGCTTTGCTGCGAGGACGTGCCGCTGGGGCGCATCGCGGAAGCGGTGGGCACCCCGGCCTACGTGTACAGCAAGCACACCCTGCAGGAGCATTACCGCCGCCTGGAGGAGGCCTTTTCCGGTATCCCCCACCTGGTCTGCTATTCGGTCAAGGCCAACTCCAACCTCGCCGTGCTCGCGGTTCTCGCGGCGATGGGTTCCGGCGCGGATATCGTATCCGGCGGCGAGCTGTACCGAGCCTTGAAGGCGGGCATCCCGGCCGAGAAGATCGTCTACGCGGGCATCGGGAAGACGGAAGAGGAAATGGCCTACGCGTTACGGCAGGACATCCTCATGTTCAACGTGGAATCGGAAACGGAGCTTCTCGCCCTGGACCGCGTGGCGGGGGAGCAGGGGAAGCGGGCGCGCATCGCGCTGCGCATCAACCCGGACGTCGATCCACTCACCCACCCCTACATAGCCACCGGGATGAAGGAGGCCAAGTTCGGCATAGACATGGAGAAGGCCCTGGCCGTATACCAGCAGGCGGCTTCCCTCGCCCACGTCGAGGTGCTGGGGGTTCACCAGCACATAGGTTCCCAGATCACGAGGGTGGAACCCTTCCGGGACAGCCTGGAAAAAACCGGAGAATTCGTGCGGCGCCTGCACGAGCACGGCATAAAGGTGAGGTTCATCAACATCGGAGGCGGTTTCGGCATACCGTACGGTGGAGAGGAGGTCCCCTACCCCGTGGATTACGCGCGGGCCATGAAGCCCGTGCTCAAGGAGCACCGCTGCACGGTTATCCTGGAGATCGGTCGCATGATCGTGGGGAACGCCGGCGTGCTGCTGACCAAGGTCCTTTACCGCAAGAGGGGCGGCGCGAAGAGATTCCTGGTGGTCGACGCGGCCATGAATGACCTCGTGCGGCCCAGCCTCTACGGTTCCTATCACGAGATCGTGCCGGTGGAGGAACGGGAGAGGGAAAGGGAGACGGTGGACGTGGTGGGGCCGGTCTGCGAGGCGGGAGACTTCCTGGCCAAGGAGCGCGCCATGCCCCGCGTGGAGGAAGGGGAGTTGCTGGCGGTGATGAGTGCGGGGGCTTACGGGTTCGTCATGTCCTCCAATTACAATTCGCGCCGCCGGGCCGCCGAGGTCCTGGTGGATGGCGGGGATTTCGCGGTGGTGCGAGAAAGGGAGAGCCTGGAGGACCTGGTGAAGGGAGAAAGGATCTTACGCTGAATACCTTCCGGGGGGAAAGACGGGGCAAGCGGGAGGTGAGCCGACATCGAAGCGGAATACACGGGCATAGGGATCGTCAACACGGGCGAGAGGAAGACCACACCCGACGCCCCTTATTTCGTCCTCGAGCTGGAGCAGGATCAACCGGAAGGCCTGGTCCTGGCGGCGGGGGTGTGTTCCGAGGGGGAGGGCGGCGAGGAACTGGAAGTGCGCCGCTATGCCATGGCTCTCCTGCACGAATTCTTCCGCCACAAAGGCCCCACCCTCGACGTTTCCGATCACCGACTCCTGCTGCAGAGCATCTTCCGCCACCTCCACAGGAAAATACTGGATAAGTGGCCGGGGAGCGGCCTGGCGATGGACCTGGTCATGATGGTGGCTTCCCCGCAGCGCCTCTACGCAGCGCGCGGCGGGAAGGGGGGGTTGTTCATCTACCGGGCGGAGGAAGCCACGGCGCTTTTCGAAGGAGGTGCCGACATGAAGAACCTTCTTGGCGGCCCTTCCGGAGAAAAGGCGGAGACGGCGGAAGCTCCCTTGCAGGCGGGGGACGTGGTGGTCCTCTGCAACCCTGCGGTGGCGGGGGTGATCGGGAGCCGCGACATCGCCGTCATCCTGAGGAGGGCCCGGGATCCCGGGAAGGCCTCCCTTTTCCTGTCCGCCATAGCGGAGAGGAAGGGAGCCGAGGGCGTCCTGGCCGCTTTGGTCTGGGAGGTACCCAACTACCAGGGAGCGGCGCTGCTTACCGGGGAGGCTCCTCCCCCCGGCGAGGAAGCGAGAGAGGAGGGCGGTGAGCCTGCTGCGGAGCCCGGAGAGGAAATCCCCGAGGAAGAACACGCTGAAAAAGCCAAGAAACAATGGTTGAGCAAGTGGCGCCGTCACCGTGAAGAGGATTGATCCGGCCGTACGCAGTCGCACCACGATTGCTCATCCGGGCACCGTCATGAATC
>OGCI01001161.1_pt1 | contig 23711 bp, 26 predicted proteins | sample 1570021 | NCBI WGS metagenome assembly OGCI01 (sample SAMN06264664, study PRJEB24512) | hot springs metagenome | isolation source: Hot spring water | place: South Africa: Tshipise | collected 2015-06-21 | reverse complement strand
AGTGCTACCCTCCGCATCTAAAAAGTGAGGGATGTTTCTGAAACTTGAACTCAAGGAGGACCCTTGTCAGTGTGCATTCTCCTCTACGCGCCCTGCTTAGAACCCGCCACCTCTTTAAGCCAGTCGGTGATGAGGTTCAATGCGGTGGGGTTGATGGTCTCTTCAATCTGTGCGTATTCGGTGATGAGTCCCGTGCGGGCTTTCTGGAACAGGTGGTTCAGCCCGTCCAGTCGGCGGATGGTGGCGCGCTTATTGCCCCCGAGCGCCTTCTCAATCACGGGCAGGTTCTGGTCAGGGTCTACTTGCAAATCCAGCGAACCGATCAGCACCAGCACGGGACAGCGCACCCTACGCAGATGCGGTACAGGATCCAACTGTAAGAAAGCACGGAACCACGGAAGCGTGTAGCTTTCGGCTTGGCTCTCAAGCGTGGCGCGCTGATTATCGGTGGGGGTAGCGCCTCCGAGCGTCTTGAGCAGTTCCTCCACAACCGCCTGTTTTGCCTTCGCGTTGTCTTTTTCGCTTTTGAGGATTTCAAACACACGCTTCTGGAGTTGGCGGTTGCTCTCTATGAGCGCGTCGCTCACGCCCGATTTGCGGGCAATCAGTTCGGCTTGGCGATAGAGTATCTGCTCACCGGGCACGCCTGGGGGCGCCATCAGCACGGCGAAGGCGACCTCGCGCGGGGCACGCGCCGCTGCAAGCGTCGCCACCAGCGCGCCCTCGCTGTGTCCCAACACGCCAATCTGCCGGCGGTCTATCTCGCGCCGATTGCGCAGGAAGTTCACCCCCGACAGTAGGTCGGTGACGAAATCCAGCGTGGTGGCGGTGCGTGGGTCGCCTTGGGAGCCACCAACCCCGCGGTCGTCCATTCGCAGGGTCGCAAAGCCGTTACGGGTGAGGTGGTCTGCCAGCACGAGGAACGGCTTGTGCCCAAAGATTTCTTGGTCGCGGTTCTGGGCGCCCGAACCCGTGAAGAACACGACAGCGGGGAACGGGGGCTTGCCCTCTGGGAGGGTCAGTGTGCCCGCCAGTTCGATGCGGGCGGTTCGGTTCATCACGCGCACCTCTTCGGTTCGGTAAGGGAAGGGCGGTTGCGGTTCTTGGGGTCGGCGGGGTTTGGGCGGTTCCCCAACAGTGAGCGAAAGCGGGAAGCGATTACCACCCTGACGCCACTCGCCCACTATCTGCTTGCCGTCCTCCGAGAGGGTCCCGACGAACTCGCCTGCGATGCTATCCACACGCACGCTCAGCGAACGCCCTTCCAGAACGACTTTGGAGAACGCAATCCCGAACGCCCCTTGGTCGGGGCTGTCCAACGCGCCCGTCCACTGTCCTTCGGGCGTGCGCTTGAAGTGGAACAGAAGTTGCAGGCTCTGCGAACCGATCGCCAAGCGCCCGTTCCAAGTGCCCTCGATCGTTGGTTGGAAGCGTCTCACTCTTCGCCCCCTGTCCAGTAGTTCGGTGGCTCTCGGGTGATGGAGACGCTGTGGGGGTGGCTCTCGCGCAGGGAGGCGTTCGTGATACGAATGAAGCGCGCCTTCTCACGCAACTCGCTCAAGTTCCGAGCACCGAGATAGCCCATCCCAGAGCGTATCCCACCGACCAGCTGATGGATGGTCTCCGAGAGCGGGCCGCGATAGGGCACGCGCCCCTCCACACCCTCAGGCACAATCTTGCGCGGGTCGGTCTGGTAGTAGCGGTCGCTGGAGCCTTCACGCATCGCGCTGACCGACCCCATGCCCCGGTAGACCTTGTAGGCGCGGTTGCGGAAGATCTCAATTTCGCCGGGCGATTCCTCACAGCCTGCCAGCAGGTTGCCCAGCATCACGGCGCTGGCGCCTCCCGCGAGCGCTTTGACGATGTCGCCCGAGTAGCGGATACCTCCATCGGCGATAATCGGCACGCCCAGCTTGCTCGCTTCGTCGGCGCATTCCATCACGGCGTAGAGTTGGGGCACACCCACTCCCGACACCACGCGCGTGGTGCAGATACTGCCTGCGCCCAGCCCGACGCGGACGGCTTCGGCGCCCGCCTCAACGAGGGCACGCACGCCCTCGCGGGTGGCGACATTGCCCGCAATCACGGGCAGGTCGGGCAACGCGCGTCGGATGGCACGCACCGCCTGGAGTACCCCTTCCGAGTGCCCGTGCGCCGAGTCGATGACGATGAAGTCCACGCCCGCATCTGCCATCGCGCGGGCGCGCTCCACTGGCTCACGCAGGGGTCCCACAGCGCCCCCCACCACGAGGCGTCCGCGTGAGTCTTTGGTGGCGTTGGGGTGCTGGCGAATCTTGAGCAGGTCTTTGATAGTGATTAGCCCGCGCAGTTTGCCCTCGTTGTCTACAATCGGGAGTTTTTCTATCTTATGGCGTTGGAGGATGGCTTCCGCTTCTTCCAGGGTGGTGCCGACGGGCGCAGTGATGAGGTTCTCGGCGGTCATCACCTCGCGGATGGGGCGGTCGTAGTTCGTCTCAAAGCGGATGTCGCGGTTGGTCAGAATGCCCACCAGGTAGCCTTCGGGGTCGGTGATAGGCACGCCGGAGATATGGTAGCGCTCCATCAAGGTGAGCGCGTCGCGCACAGTGTGGTTCGGCGAGAGATAAATCGGGTCCCAAATCACGCCGTGTTCACTGCGTTTGACCCGGTCAACTTCCAGCGCCTGTTTCTCTATGGGCATATTGCGATGGATGACCCCCACGCCCCCCTCGCGCGCGAGTGCGATTGCCATGCGTGCCTCGGTCACCGTGTCCATCGGCGAGCTCACGATGGGAATACGAAGCCGAATATCACGCACCAGCACCGTTGAGGTCTCTACCTGGTCGGGTAGCACTGCCGAGTGGTTGGGCAGGAGTAGCACATCGTCAAAGCTTAGCGCCTCAATCAGCGTCTGCATGCGGAGCCTCCTCTTGGCTTTAGAGTGTACCCTATTCGGGGGTTGGGTGTCCTTGTGCCTTGTTCACTCCTCGTCGTTCAAGAGAACCTTACCCCCCCTTGTCCCCCCTCGCCGCAAGCAGAGAGGGGGGAGAAGCAGGGCTTCCCCCTCTCCGTTTACGGAGAGGGGGTTGGGAGTGAGGTCAATCAGGTTGCTCAGAGATTCTTCGCTTCGCTCAGAATGACAAACGGGGACGAGCGTCGGAAAGGTGCGGTCGTGCCTCTTGTTTCGCTAAGTACAAAGCCGTTTGGCGGTTCTTGACCCCCCCTGTCACCCTGAGCGCCAGCGAAGGGGCTCATCTGGCACCCCAAGCCTCCCATCCTCACTCAGGTATACTCCCTGACATAGTGAAGGAGATACGAAGATGTTGTTAGCCGAACGATTTGCACGCTATGCGACGGAGCTAACCTACGAGCAGTTGCCCCAAGAGACCATCCACGAGGTCAAGCGACGGATTATCGACTCGATCGCTTGCGCGTTCGGGGCGTGGCGCAGTGAGACCGCTACCCTCGTGCGCCAAGTGGCGACCCAAGTCAGCAGTTCGTACGGGGCGACCGTTCTGGGCACCGCCCACAAAGCCTCACCCGATTGGAGCGCCTTCGCGAATGGACTGCTCATCCGCTATCTGGACTACAACGACACCTACCTTTCCAAAGAGCCTGCCCACCCCAGCGATAACCTCGCCGCGGTGTTGGCAGTCGCCGAGGCGGAGGGCAGTTCGGGCAAGGAGGTCATCGTGGCGTCCACCCTCGCCTACGAGATTCAATGCCGATTGTGCGACTCGGCGAGCCTGCGCTCGAGGGGCTGGGACCATGTGAACTATGGGCTGTTCTCGGCTTCGGCGGCGTCGGCGCGACTGATGGGGCTTTCTGCCGAGGCGACCCGCCACGCGATGAGCATCGCCGGCGTATCGGGCTTAGCGATGCGCCAGACCCGCGTGGGCGAACTCTCCGCTTGGAAAGGCTGTGCCTTCGCCAACTCCAGCCGACATGCCGTGATGGCAAGTTGGCTCGCCAAACACGGCATGACCGGACCCTCCGAAATCTTTGAGGGCAAGATGGGCTTTATGAAGCAGGTCTCTGGCGAGTTCACCGTCGGCGCACTCGGCGGGGAAGAGGGGCGCGGGCTCATGATCAACGAGACCTACATCAAGTACTACCCTGTGGAGTACCACGCACAGAGCGCCGTGTGGGCAGCGCTCGCCCTGCGCGAACAGCTCGGCGGGGACATCAGCCAGATTGAAGCTATAGAGATTGACACCTTTGAAGCCTGCTACTCCATCATCGGGAGCGAACCCGAAAAGTGGGAGCCGAAGAGCCGCGAGACCGCCGACCACAGCCTGCCCTACATCGTGGGCGCCACGCTTGTGGATGGCAAGGTTGACCTGGATACCTTCGATGAGGCGCGCTACACTGACCCCGAACTGATTGCCTTCGTGAAGAAAATCACCGTGCGCCACGACCCTGCGATGGACCCTCGCTATCCAGAGGGCATCCCGAATCGCATCACCGTCCGCCTGAAGGACGGGCGCACGCTGACCGAAGAGAACACCTTCCCGCGTGGACACGCCCGCAACCCGATGAGCGACGAGGAGGTCGAGGCGAAGTTCTTCGTGCTGACCGAATGGGCACTCTCCCGCCAGCGCCAAGACGAGGTGCTTCAGTTCATCTGGAACTTGGAGAGCCAAGACAACCTCAGCCCCTTGATGGCGCTCCTGCGGATAGAGAGCTGATAGCGCGCTGAGGTTTTCTGGAAAAACCCTCTACCCCCTGCCCCTTCTCCCTTTTCAGGGGAGAAGGGGTCAACATCTCGCCTCAGTACTGCTGCAAACAGCCACCGATTAGTAGCCTCTTGCCAGCAACTCCATCGGGTGAAGCACCTCAACAGACAAATTCGCCTCGTGCAAACCTTGAGCAATCCAGAGGGTGCATCCGGGGTTGGCACTGACCACCACCTGCGCTCCTGTTTTCTGTATCGCCTCTATCTTGCGCTGGAGCGACGCTTTGGCTAACTGCGGTTGGAGCAGGTTGTAGATGCCCGCCGAGCCACAACACATCTCGGCGCCCTCCATTTCCACAATCTCTAAATCGGGGAGACGCTCCAGCAGTTGGCGAGGTTGCTCGCGTATGCCTTGCCCGTGCACCAAGTGGCACGCGTCGTGCATCGTCGCCCGAATCGGCACGGGGCGAGTGGGTGCAGGCAGTTCGGACTGCGCCAACAGCTCGCTGATGTCGCGCACTTTCTGAGAAAATGCTTCGGCTTGCGCCTGTTCCTTCGCGCCCCTCAGCAGGTGGGCGTACTCCTTCATCGTGGAGCCACAGCCCGCCGAGTTCACCACCACATAGTCCAGACTTTCAAAGGCGCGCATCAGTCGGCGCGCGCAGGCGCGTGCTCGGTCAGGATAGCCATTATGCGCCCACAGCGCCCCACAACAGCCCGCTTGGGGCACTTGCACCTCGTAGCCCGCCAGCGTCAGGAGCCGAATCGTCGCCTCGTGTACCGCGCCGAACAGCGCCTGCATCACACAGCCTGCTAATAACCCCACACGCGCCTTCGGCGGATTGGATACCGCTGGGTAGACCGTTTGGGATATGAACCGCTTGGGGGGAAGTTTCGGCAGGCGCACTGCTGATTCGGGCGCGCCCAGAAACCGAGCGAGCCAGCGTGGGGCAGTGCGCATCCGCATTGCCCGCCCAAGAGCCAACATCAGGCGCAGGCGTACAGGGTTCGTGAAGTTGCCAATCGCCTGCTGACGCACCCATCGCTGGAACGGCATCCGCGCGTGGCGTTCCACCTCCGCCCGTGCGCCCTCAATCAGGTTCGCATACGGCACTCCCGAAGGACACGCCGTTTGACAGCCCAAACAGCCCATACAGGCGTCAATGTGCGGTTTGACCGCCCCCCACTCTAGCCGCCCCTCCACTGCCTGACGCATCAGGTAGATACGCCCACGGGGTGACTCTGCCTCCTCGCCCGTCGTCACATAGGTCGGGCAGGCTTGTAAGCATAGCCCACAGTGGATGCACTTTTGTAGGTCGCGCTTGTCGAGGCTCATACTCAGTCGTCCAGCGAGCGGAACAGCGGGTCTAACTGCTCGGAGTAGTGGAGTTCAATCGCTGCGTAGGCGAGCTCCAACGCCACCAGCCACAGCAGGGGCGCCGCATCCTCAGGGGGCATCTCCAAAGTGCGCGCAAAGAAGTCGCGAATAACCTCCTCAAAGGTACGCGCCTGCTCCACAGGCATCTCGAAACGCGTTTGGGACGAGCGCGCCTGCTGGAATGCCTCCTGTTGAAGGCGCTCAAGGAACTCGCGCACATTCGCGGGTGTGGCGTTCTCTAAGTTCGGTCCGAACTCCGCCTCGGCTAAGCGCTTCAGGTCTGCTAATCGCACGAAATTTCCCCACTGAAAGTGTACCTAAAAAAGCCCCCTGAGCAAGGTATACTTCTGCTGGAGGTCTCTTGAGATGGATTTTTCACTCAGTGAAGAGCATTTGATGGTGCGCGAGACTGTGCGCCGATTCGTAGAGAACGAAGTCAAGCCCAACATCCGTGAATGGGACCGTCACGGCGCTGACCCCAAAGTCTACACTCGCTTAGCGGAGTTAGGGCTGTTAGGCATCTGTGTGCCCCGCAAATGGGGCGGGTCTGGACTGGACTACATCAGCTTGGGCATCGCCTGCGAAGAACTGGAATATGGCGACACCTTCCTGCGCGTGGTGATGTCGGTGCATGTGGGGCTGACCGCAATGACGCTGATGAGCTGGGGCACCGACGAGCAGAAGGCGCGCTTTCTAGTGCCCCAAGCGAAGGGCGAGCGACTGGGCGCGTTCTGCTTGACCGAACCGAACGCAGGAAGCGATGTGGTCGGGATGCAAACCACCGCCCGACGCGAGGGCGACCGCTACATCCTCAACGGCGAGAAAATCTGGATTTCGCTCGCCGAGGTCGCAGACCAGTACCTCGTGGTGGCGTGGACCGATATGGACAAAAAAGCACGCCGAGACCACTCGGGGATGAGCGCGTTCTTCGTAGAGCGCGAACGCCTTGGTGTGAAGCCTTATACGCTCAAGGGCAAACTTGGTGTGCGTGCAGGCAACACAGGCGGGGTGGTGTTTGAGAATGTGGAAATCCCCATCGAGAACCGCATCGGCGAGGAAGGCGAAGGTTTCAAGATTGCGATGTTCGCCTTAGACCAAGGACGCTACACGGTCGCAGCGGGCGCGGCGGGGCTGATTCGCGCCTGCTTGGACGAGTCGGTGCGCTACGCCAAAGAGCGCAAGACCTTCGGCACCCCCCTCGCCCAGCACCAACTCATCAAACAGAAAATCGCCCAGATGGAGGCGGACTATCAAATCAGCGTCCTACTTTATCAGAAGGTGGGCTGGATGAAAAATCAGGGTCTGCGCAACACGCGTGAGACCTCGCTGGCGAAGTGGTACGCGACCGACGCTGCTCAGCGCGCCGCGAACCAAGCGGTGCAGGTGTTCGGTTCCTACGGCTTCTCGGACGAGTACCCCGTAGAGCGCTTCTACCGCAACAGCAAAGGCGCCACCATCTACGAGGGCACTTCAGAAATCCACACCCTGCTCCAAGCGGACTACGCACTGGGCTATCGGGTGGATAAGCCTCTTCGTGTGAACTTGCCCACCTACCCCTTTGCTGAAGATACCGAAGGGTGAGCCGCCCCTGCCGAATCGAGTTTCTAGAGGTGGTCGATAGCACCCAGCGGGTCGCTCAAGCCTATGTGCTATCGGGCGATACCCGCTGGGATGCTGTTTGCGCGTTCCATCAGACAGCAGGTCGCGGGCGTCAAGGTGCTGATTGGCATGACACGCCTTCGCAAAGCCTGCTGGTCTCGCTCATTTTGCGCCAAGTACCCCAGCACATACCCGCCCACCTCGTTGGGGTTGCGGTAGCGATTGCCAGCGCACTGATGTTGGAAGGGCACTTTCCCCAACTGCGCCGTGTGGGTCTCAAGTTCCCCAACGATTTGGTCTTGCAAGGTCGCAAGGTTGGTGGGGTTTTGGTAGAGCGTGTGCAGGAGGTGCTGATTACTGGAGTGGGTATCAATCTTTGGCAGGCGACCTTCCCACCTGAGATTGCGAATACCGCGATTTCAGTGCGTCAGGTGTTGGAAAACCTCACCCCCCCGTCCCCCCTCTCCTACGAAGAGAGGGGGGAGGCAGGTGTCTCCCCTTCTCCCTTTGTAGGGGAGAAGGGGCTGGGGGTAGAGGGGTTTTCTGACCTCACCCCCCCGTCCCCCCTCTCCGCAAGCAGAGAGGGGGGCGAGCCGAGTTCCCCCTCTCCGTTTACGGAGAGGGGGTTAGGGGGTGAGGTCAAACTCGCAGCGTCAATAGCGGATGAGCTTCATCTGCGCGCCCAGTTCATCCAAACCCTCTGGGACACCCTATACCACCTGCTCACTCTCACGCCTGATGAGTGGTATCGCCTGTGGCAGAGGCGCGATGTGACGCTCGGACGCGCCTACCGTGCCTTAGACCTCCCCAGCCAGCCGATTGGAACCGCTATCGAGGTAGACCCCAACTTTCATCTCTGCCTGCGCCTGCCCGACGGCTCAATGCACACCACCTTGCACGCAACGAGCGTCTCCTCAGTTTGAAGAGTGCCCGTCCTGAACGGGCACTGCAACCTTCGTCAAACCCCGCACCAACTGCTCGGCGAACATGCGCCCGATTTCTTCCTTGCTGAGCGAACCGCGCGGGTTATACCAGTTCGGAATCCAGTTCAGCGCGCCCAACACCACATAGGACGCCATTTTCACATCCTGCGCTTCAAAAATGCCCTGTTCAATCCCCTGCTGGATGCATTCTTGATAGGTTTGCTCGTAGCGGTCGCGCATCGCAATAATCTCTTTGCGCTTGCGTGGGGGCAAGGCGTGATGCTCACGCAACACCACCACGCTGTACATCGCAGGCGCGCCCCCAACAATCCGTACATACTCCTCAATCATCGCTCGCAACTTCTGGTCGGGGCTATCCTTGCGCGCCATAATCTCCGCTTGCGACTCCAACAGCAGTTCCATCGCACGCCGATAGAGTTGATAGAGCAGGTCGCTCTTGTCTGCGACATAATAGTAGATACTGGCTTTGGTCAGTCCCAGCTCGCGGGCGATTTCGTCGACGGTGCTGGCGTGGAAGCCCTTCTTGGAAAACACCTTCGCGGCGCCGTGCAGTATCTGTTCCCGACGAGCCTCTTGTCGCTCGGTGCGTTTAGCCATTCGATACCTCTCTCCTTACACCTCACGATTCTTCGGGGTGACTGAATTTCCTGCCTACCGACGGAATTTTTCCAAAGGGCGGGAACCTTGCAGGATTCGAAGCGTATGTATAGTATAATAATAGCGAGGGGGTCATTATGAAGACCAAGCACAAGCCAACAACCGAACGAGTAATTGCGACGGAGAAGGTGATTCTCAACGGCGTAGAGTACGAAATCCAGCTTCAGCCGCTGACACCACAGACCGAGAACACGACCACGACGCTGAACCCAGCGGTGCCGACCCGTGATGTGGTGCGCGAAGCGCCTGCGGTGACGGAACTTCCGCGCTGGGAAGACGGTGCCTGCTGATTAGCGAGTCGACCGCAACCTTGGGGAGTGCCTCGTGAGAGCGAACAAGCGCCTTCAACGCATCGCGCAAGAATGCGCCCTCGCTGCCGTCCAATATTCCACCACACGGCGCGCCAGCTATGACGATGAGGACGGCAGCTGGGCTATCATCCACGACTTCCCACTCCCCAAAGGCTACAACTACGACTCGACCGATGTCCTCATTCTGCTTCCTGAAGACTACCCGCTCACCCCGCCTGACTGGTTCTATGTGGACAACAACCTGCGCCTCGCCGATGGCACCGAACCCGAACACCTGTTCTACGAGGACGCTATCATCATCGACCCGAATGAACCGCGCGAGGGACAACAACACCCGCAACTGCTGGGATGGACCGCGTGCTGTCTACACATCTTAGAGTGGAAGCCCACCAGCGACCCGCTAAGAGGGCACTCGCTTCTAACCGTCTGTGAGCTGGTCAAGCGCGCCTTCGAGCGGTGGCGGTAGGAGGAGCCGATGGCGAAACCGATACCCCCCAACAAGCGTTGGCTGGCAGAGGAAACGGAGAGCGTCCGCCCCAAAGCGCGTCCCGCTCCGCTCGTTGACCCGCTGATAGAAATCTTGGAACAGATGGTGGAAGTGCCTCAGCGGATTCAGGGAGGGCGTGTGCGCCCCCGTCCTGGGGGGCTGGTTCAGCCACCCCCGACCCGACGCCCGCTGGGACCCACCATCTTAGCCCGCTATCAAGGCATCTGCCATGCTTGTGGGGAGTCTATCCTGCCCGGGGAGAGCATCACGCTCCACCCCGAACTGCGCTGGGTGCATACCTACTGTGCCTATCAAGCCGAGCAGAAGTCCGAGGGCGAGTAAACATCTCTACACTTGCCATTCCTCTCGGCGATAGCCCATATCCCAGAACATCCACTCGTACTTGCTGGTGGTGATGAAGTGCTGGCGCATCGCCTCGCGCTGGGCGTCGGTCAGTGTCTCGGCGACCGAATCGGTGATTGCCAGCACCTCACGCACCACTCCGCCAAACTCTTCCGACGCATAGGTATCTATCCAGCGTTGGTACAGCGGATTGGGCGAGCCGTGTCGCTCTAACTCTTTGCAGACCTCCCAATAAATCCAATAACAGGGCAAAATCGCTCCCAACACCTCGTGGAAGGGGCGCGCATAAGCGACTGCCAACAGATAGTGCGTGTAGGCAAGGCAAGTGGGCGCCAGCGGGGTGGCATACACTTGGGCAGGGGTCAGCCCAAACTCCTTGAAAAAGCTCTCGTGCAGAGAACGCTCCACCACAATCGCCGTCTTGGCGTGCTCGCTGAAGGTAATCAGCCACTCATCTTGGGGCGCTTTGGCACCCGCAATCGCCAAACACTGGGCGTAGTAGCGCAGGTAATGAGCGTCTTGCACCACATAGAACTGGAACGTCTCTGCCGAAAGGGAGCCGTCGGTCAGACCTTTCAAGAACGGATGCTCCAGCGTCTTCTGATAGATGCCCTCTATGGATTGCCAGAGCGACTGCGTGTAACTCATGACCAGATTGTACCCCCCCAAACCTCGTGAGATTCTCAGGCTGAGGATTCCTGCGAAAATGGAAAGACCTCTTCGGGTGCGCTTTGGCGCGCTCAAGGGGGCATCATGAGCCGAACCGTTGCGAGGGAAAGAGGTTTCACATTGGTCGAGATAATGGTCGTGCTGTTCATTCTGGGGCTGTTGATCGCCGTTGCCGTGCCCAGTTGGATGAGCGCTCGCACGCGCGCCCAAGCACGCACCTGCTCGGCGAACCTGCGCCAGATTGCGGTGGCAAAGGAAGCGTATGCGATGGCGAACCGTGTGGCTCAAGGTGAGCCGGTGCATATGAACCAGCTCGTGCCCGACTACCTTCAAGCCGAACCGTTCTGCCCTGCAGGCGGGGGACAATCTTACACGGTAGGGAACATAGGCGAACCACCGACCTGCCCCACAGGGCTACCCAACCACACCGTGTTCTGGGAGGGAGACTAATGCGCAGGCTTCGTGGCTCTGCATTCACCGAAGTGCTGATAGCGATGTTCATCGTAGTCATCTTGGTGATGGGCATCACGGCGATGTCGCCCATGACCAGCCGAATGCAGACCCAAGCGCGCCAGTACACTTACGCCACCAATGTAGCACAAACCGTGCTGGAGCGTGTGCGCACCTTACCCTTCCTGAGTATCACCCCGAATGGGCTTATCGGGGCAGGTCTGGGGGAAACCATCCCCCTCAACGGTACCAATCACTTCCGTGTGTCGTTCACCCAAATCCAAACGCCCAGCGGAAGCCTCAACCTTCGGCCGGAACTTCGGGAGGGAACAGGCACGATAGAGGTGTTCAACCTCACCACGAACAACAACATCTCCATTGGTCTCAAAACGGTCTTTGTGACCATCCAGTGGCGCGAACCTAGCACGAACCGACTGCAACAAGTCCAACTGGCGACCACCATCGCCAGTTTGCAATAAGGAGGTGCCCCGATGCGACGCACACGCCAAAAGGGCTCGATGCTTTTAGAAGTTGTATTTGCCAGCGCCATCTCGGTCTTTGTAGTGGTGCTTTTGGTCGCAGTTCAAATCCAAGTGGGACGCAACTTTGAACGCGCTCTCAACGAGAATACCAATGTGCGCTCTGGCTATCGAGCGGTGCGCGAGATTCGAGCGATTGCCCAAGAATCGTTGTCAGCAACCGTGGGCGACAGCGGACGGCGTCTGACCCTCACGGAGCCGGTGCGCTCAGGGGGCGTGGTTCAGATTCCTATCGTGCCAAACAACGCTCAGCCCACAACTCTGCAGGTAGACTTCACCAACGGCACTTTGAGCCTTACACGCAACGGCGTCACCCGAACACTTCTGAACGGTATCGTCAATACCCGAGCCGACGGCATGACCTATACACCCTTTAACGTCACGCAGTTCGCCCCTAATGTCACAGCGGTGCATATCCGACTGAGCTTGCGACGCAATGTTCGAGGACAGAACCAGCAATTCTGGATTGAGGAAACGATTTATATACGCAACGCACAATAGAGAGGAGGCGATACGATGCGTAAGAGGCAACGGCAAAGAGGAAGCACCTTAGTCACCACGCTGATAATGGGAGGCCTCTCCATCATCACGGCAACGGCTTATTTAGAGTTGGCGACCCAAGATTTACGCAGTGCTTCTGCACGCCTTCGTGAAACCGCCACAACGAACCTTGCGGAAGCGGGGCTAAATGCAGGGATGCAACAGCTCTGGCGCGAGTTCAAAATCGCCCAGCGCTTCACCAGCTTCGACTCCCTGCTCGTGGGGGCTTCCATCGCCTCGCCGCGACGCCCGATGAACGGAGTTTTGGGTGGAGTGGGCAACTACACGGTCTCAGTCGTCGGCTACACCACGGTGGATAGTTTCACGCGACGGCTCACCCTGCGCTCGGTCGGCTGGCAGGACCGCAACGGCAACGGGCAGTTGGACGCCAACGAGCCACGCAGTGTGATTGACCAGACCTTTGATTTGAGCCTCTCACGCTCTCAAGTATTTGACTACGCCTACTTCGTGAACAACTATGGCTGGTTCTACGGCTTCAGCAACGAGCAGTTGGTGATGAACGGCGACACCCGCAGCAACGGCGATGTGGAATTTCAGTACGGCAGTGGCGGTCCGCCCGTGTTCAACGGTTCGGTCATCGCCTCGCCTAACGAGAAGCTTAGTCCACAAGCCGAAGGGCGTGTGATTCTGCCTGGCGGGACGCAGGCACCCCGCCAGTGGGACAACACGACCTACACCACGCGCCAAGCCAGCGACCCGATGATGCGTCAAGCATACAACAGTATCCTGCACGGCACTTTCGGAAGTAGTACCTTCAATCTCTGGCGGGACTATCTGTATAATCAACATGGGCAGATGGTGAATGGGCAACCGTTCGGCTCGGTGCTCAGCGATGTGAATGGCACACGCCGTTTCAACGGCACCGTGTTGGACAATCGCCCCTCCAGCGAGCTCGTCTTGCCTGACCTCAACGACCTCAACTACTACATCAATCTCTCCCAAAACTGGCGCAACCCGAAACAGACTTTTGGCGACGGCTTGCCGAACCCGCAGTACAACCAACAAGCCTATGTGGAGGTATGGAACCCTCAACAAAACCGCTATGTGCGCTACAACGGGGTCATCAACGGCAGTATTGCGCTTGTAGGCTACCAGAACAGACCTATCCGTATTCACGGCCCCGTCACCATCACCCAGGATGTGGTCATTCGGGGCTACATCGAGGGGCAAGGCACACTCTATGCAGGACGCAATGTGCATGTTGTGGGCGATATTATCTACAAAAATCCTCCCGACTCTCGTGGGAGCGTATTGGATACGATTCTGAACCTGAATGAACGACGCGACGCGCTCGGTCTAGCAGCGCGGGGAAGTATCATGATGGGCAACACCAAGCAGTTCTCCAATCCATACCCCTTGCGTTACATGACCCCACCCTTCACCCGAGGACGCTACGACGAGAACGGAAACTGGATACCGCCTTTTGACGCTATGCAGACCGATAGCACGGGACGCCGTCGCTTTCAATCTGCCTTCGGCGATGCTGGACAGAACGAGATTGAACGGCTCTCCCAGCAAATAGATATCAATCAAGATGGCGCTGTAGACACCGACGAACGCGGTATCTCGCGAATAGACGCCGTGATGTTTACCAACTTCGTGGGTGGTGGCAACCTCGCCACCGATGGGCGCGGGCTGACAATCAACGGCACGATTATCGCCAAAGATGAGGCGATGGTGCTGTACAGCTTGCCCCTGCGCTTCAACTACGACTGGCGCATCCGCGAGCGTAGCCTGGATGACAATCCGCTTATCAATATTGAGCTTCCGCGCGTCTCAACGGTGCGCCGAGTGGCGTGGCAACGCGTGCAATACTAAGCAACGAGGGAGGAAACGCATGAGAAACTTTAGCTTGTTGCTCTTCGCTTCACTGATGACTGTATCCAGTTGGGGCATCGGCACTGAAGGCAAAAGCCTTCACGAACGCCCCGATTGGTGGAAGCAATACGACGGCGCCCCACCGATTGAAGTGCGCCCTGAGGTAATACCCCCACAAGGCGACACGCCCAGCGTCGTGCAGGAAGCCGTAACGCGCAACCCCAATCAGGGCGTGCCCGAAACGCTGGTGGTTCAACCAGAGGGCACTTCGGGCACGGTGGGCATCCCAAAAGCGATTGACAGCGAGCAAGTGCTCCAATCGGCAAATGAGACGCTCCATCAGCAGGGGCGGGGTGGCTTCCTAAGAGGAATTGCCCTGTTTGTTGGCTTCCTGCTGTTCGGTGGTGGTGCGGTGTTCGGGCTGATACGATGGTGGTCTGCCCAAGTTCCTGAGCCACCAAAGCCCTCGCGCCGAACGCGCTTCTAAAGTCGGGAGCGTCCTGTGGTGCGCAAGCCACCCCACGACGCCGACGGAAGCGCCCAGACCGCCAAAGCGAGCGCGATGACCATATCGTCGTGCTGACCCGCGGACGCCTCCAACCGCCAGCCCGTAGGCGTCGCGCTCGCTTCAAAATGATACAACTCCTGCAACAGCACCGGCTCGGGCAGAAGCGCCAACCGCCCCTCCGAGAGCATCCACGCCAAGTTCTCTATCAAGCCCTGTTTGAAGCGCGGGGAGAACAGCTCGCCCTCCACATTCGGCACACCCTGTTGTGCCAGTGCCTCCACCAAGGGGTCGCCCACGCCCGTGCGGTCGCACAGTACGCGCTCTACATTGTGGTGCTTTAGGTACTCTGCCACGAACCGCACCTGCTCTGACCACGAGTGCCCTTGCCACCGACGAATAGCGAGCAGTCGGGCGCCCAAGCGCGTACCCTGCACTACGGCACACGCCGTCCAGTCGCGATAGCGTGCCCAGTCCACTCCTGCACAGATTGCACCCTCTGTCGCCTCGTCTAACTCCAGCAGGAGCGCCCTATCCACCCACTCCGTCTGGAACACCTGCCCTTCGGGGTCGACAAACTCCGCACCGTACTCAATCTGAAACTGTCGGGGGGTCATCAGTTGTGCCTGCATCTGGAGCACCGAGGGCGACAAGAGCGGGTTGTGCCATGAGGGGCTACGCAGGCTCCACACGCGCTCATCGCCCATCTGACCCCGCAGGTAGAGCTGGTAGAAGTAGTTGCGCCCACGGGGGGTAGACACTAAGGCGATGCGTCCTCCCGTGTCGCTGACCATCGGCATCAGCACTTCGTTGAAGAGGGCTTCGGGCACATACGCCGCTTCATCCACGATAATCAGATGCGCTTTGCGCCCCCGCAAATAGACCCCCTTACGAGCGACAGAACGCGCATACAGGCGAGCCGAATTCAGGCTCAAGGTGGGGTTGGGAGTGCGACGCACTTGGGGTTTTTGACCCAGCTGACGCAGGAACTGAAGCGCGCGCTCAAAGGGCAACAATGCTTGCTCCACCGAGGGCGCCACCATCAGCACCACACGGTTGGAACCTTGGAGTAGGGTGCGCACACAGTCCACGGCGACCACCTCGCTCTTGCCCCACCGCCGACCGCACGCCAACACCCGAATAGGTGCCCCTGCCTCCAGAAATGCCCGCTGACCCGGATGCGGATACCATCCCGCTATCATCTCGCCACTCACTATGCAATAGGCAACGACACGACCGAGTAGGCAACCCCTGTTTGTCGTGCTGAGATTGCCCTCGTGTCATTCTGAGCGAAGCGAAGAATCTCAACGAAACAGTCAGCACAGACCCTTCGCTGACGCTCAGGGTGACAGGGTAGGGGGGTGTCATTCTGAGCGCCCCCTCTTTGTCATTCTGAGCGCCCCCTCTTTGTCATTCTGAGCGAAGCGAAGAATCCCAACGAAACAGTCAGCACAGACCCTTCGCTGACGCGACAGGGTAGGGGGGTGTCATTCTGAGCGCCCCCTCTTTGTCATTCTGAGCGCAGCGAAGAATCTCAGCGAAACCCAAAGCCCAGACCCTTCGCTTCGCTCAGGGTGACAGGGTGGGACTTCCAGTGTTTCGGTTGCACCAGACCGACAAATACAAGCTGTTAGATATCCTATCGATGCTTGGGCAGGATGCCCACGCCCGATTTCTCCCCAAATTCCCCGAATTTCCCCCTCTACCCCTTGACATCCAGCGGAAAAATAGGGTATATATAAGTGGGTCAGTTAACCAAGTAGGTTTACTGACCCTGATAGCCTGAGAGGTGATTGCTATGGCACAAACGAAGAAGGTTTTGGATGCGCGATTTGGATGGCTGGTTCACAGCCTGATGATTACTGCGGGTGTATCGCTTGCACTGGTTGCCCTAAGTGGATGTGGAGGGAGCCAACAGAGCGAGACTTCCCAAGCAACTCCTTCGGTAGCGACGAGCGAGGAACCTGCTAAGACTCCCAGCCCCACCACCCCAGAGCCTGCCCCGACTGAGCCTGGCAAAGAGGTCGCTTCCGCAGGGGCGGTAGACCCCGAACTGGCGAAGAAGGGCGAAGCGCTCTTCAATCAACTCGGTTGCAACACCTGCCATATGAACCCCAAGTCGGCGGTCAAGTCGCCCGACCTGCGCGGTCTGTACGGACACGAGGTGAAGCTCACCACGGGGGAGACCGTGAAGGTGGACGACGCCTACCTGGTGGAGTCGCTCCGAAACTCGACGGCGAAGGTCGTGGAGGGCTACCAGCCCGTGATGCCACCCTACGCTACCCTCAGCGACGAACAGGTGAACCAGCTGATTGCCTACATCAAGTCTTTAGCCAATCAGAAACCTGAAGGAACCAGCTGATGGGGTGCTCCCCCCTCGCCTAAGAGGGGGACACCCACTTTTTTACAGGAGGAGGCACACGATGAAACAGACACAAGAGCAGTTTGTACCGAAGGGCGCAGTGGCGTTCTTCTTTGTGATGATAGTCTTCTACGCCTTGATTTGGCTTTCCACCTATGTGGTGATGCTCAGCTGGAGGTGATGAGAATGGTAGACCGCTTTGAGAAGCGAGCGATTGTGGTCGCACTGACCTTAGTGCTGTCGTTCTTTGTGTTGCTGGTCTACGCCGCGAAGGGGTTAGGCGCTGACCTGCCGACCTGTTTGCCCGATGCAAAGCCGTTCAAGCAGGGCGAACTGATACAACTCGGCGACAAGCGCTACCAGCTCAACGCCGTAGCGAAGATGTGGAACTTTGAACCGAACGAGATTCGTATCCCCGCAGGTTCCACCGTGGATATCTATCTGGTCAGCACCGATGTGATGCACGGCTTCCATGTGAACAACACGCTGGTGAACCTGATGGCAATCCCGAATGTGGTGAACTACACGCGCGTGAAGTTTGATAAGCCCGGCACCTACGATGTCATCTGCCACGAGTACTGCGGAGTGTTCCACCAGAACATGGTGGGCAAGATTATTGTGGAGTAAGGAGGGATTACGATGGAAAATGTGTTGACTGGACAGAAAGTTGCCTCCGCTCGTTCGCGGGACGAACTGCTTTCGGGGGCATCGCGCTTCATCATCCTGAGCGAGATTGTGTTCCCGTTCCTTCTGCTCATTCTGGGTGTGGCGCTAGGGCTTCTGCAGGTGCTGGCGCGAGCGGGCGTGCTCAAAGACAGCCACTACTTCGGTTGGATTGAGTACTATCAGGGGCTGACCCTGCATGGCGTGATCAATGCGATTGTGTTCACCACTTATATCATCGTGGCGTTCAGCAACGCCTTGATGGTGTCGGTGCTGAAGCGTCCGCTGAAGATGGGCGTGCAGTGGGTCTCGTGGGCGATGATGCTAGTGGGCACGCTGATGGCGGCGTTTGCGATGCTCACCGGGCGCGCTAATGTGTTGTACACCTTCTATCCCCCGCTGATTGCCCACTGGACCTTCTATGTGGGCACGGTACTGTTCGTGGTCGGCTCTATCATCCCCTTCTTCTTGGACTGGATTCCGAACTACCGTGCGTGGAAGCGTGAGAACCCCTCTGCACGGATGCCGTTGGCGGTGTTGGGCACCTTCGTGAACTTCACCCTGTGGTTCGTGATGCTCGTGCCTGTGGCGATAGAGATTCTGTTCCAACTGCTCCCGCTCTCGTTGGGGCTGGTGGACGAGGTTAACTCGCTGTTGGCGCGCACGCTGTTCTGGTTCTTCGGACACCCGCTGGTCTATTTCTGGCTGTTGCCTGCGTATGTGATGCTCTACACGATGCTGCCGAAGATAGTGGGCGGGAAGCTCTATTCGGACCCTGCGGCGCGCTTGGCGTTTATGCTGTTCCTAATCTTCTCGGTGCCGGTAGGTCTGCACCATCAGTACACGGAGGGCGGTCTCTCGGCGAACTTCAAGCTATTGCACGCCTTCCTGACCTTTATGGTGGCGCTTCCGAGCTTCATCACGGCGTTCACGGTGGCGGCGTCGTTGGAGTATGGGGCGCGCCAGCAAGGTGGGCGCGGGCTGTTCGGCTGGTGGGCGAAACTGCCCTACTTCAGCACGAAGGGCGACCAGTGGCTCTTCTCCTACTTCGTGGCGGGCTTGCTGTTGTTCCTGTTCGGGGGCATCACAGGCATCATCAACGCCTCGTACAATATGAACATGGTGGTGCATAACACCTCGTTCGTGTCGGGACACTTCCACACCACAGTAGGCGGACTGGTCACGCTGAGCTTCTTGGGCATCAGCCTCTACTTGATTGCGAAACTGCGCGGGAGCGAGGTCGCCTTCAAGAAGCTGGCGGTGGCGATGCCTTACTTGTGGCTGGTGGGCTTCTTCATCTTCGATGCGGCGAAGTCGGTGGTGGGCATTATGGGCGCGCCCCGACGCACCAACATGGGGCTTTCGTATGCCGACTCCGCATCGCCCCTCTATCAGCCCGACTGGGTGGTATGGAACCACCTGACGATGCTCGGCGGGATTATTGCGGTGGTGGGATTCGTGCTGTATATGGTCTCGTTCTTCGGCACGCTGTTTGCAAAGCGCGTGAACGAGCCTTCAACCGAGATGCCGATTGCTGAGGCGCTTCACGACAACCCTGCGCCTGTGCTGAGCAACTTCCGCCCATGGCTGATTGCGATGGTGGTGCTGATTGCGATTGCCTACACGCAACCGCTCATCGAGGCGTTCCGAGTCACCGAGAAATCGCCCGCCTACAAAGAGAACATGCCTGTTCCCCTGAAGATGATGCAGGGCGGGCAGTAGGAGGAAGCGATGCGCATCTTTATTCTGAGCCTCCTGTTGATAGCGCCGATGGGTACGCTCCTTGCGCAGGGGATTCCCCCGAACGAGGAGCGTGCCCTCGGCACGACCGTCCCCAATGTGCGACTGGTGGACACCGAGGGCAACACCTTCTCCTTGCACGATTTGAAGGGGCGCCTTGTGATACTCAGCCCTGTTTACATGGGGTGCCCCCAAGCCTGCATCGCCATCACGCGCAGTCTCAAGAAGGCGGTGGAGCAGGTCGGTGGGCTGGGAGAGGAGTACCTCGTGCTGAGCTTCAGCTTCAGCCCCAAAGAGGGATTGGACGACATTCGGCGATTCGCCAAGAGCCACCAGCTGAACCATCCCAACTGGCACCTCGCCTATGTGCCTGATGAGAAGCAACTCTTTGCTTTCTTAGACCAGATTGACTTCCGCTACACCTATGTGAACGAGCAGATCTTGGATCACCCGAATGTCATCCTGTTTCTAGACAAAGACCTGGTGATTCGCCACTACGAATACGGCACAGACTACACCCCTGAGCAGGTGCTGAGGGGACTGCGAATTGCCCGCGGTGAACTGACCCTGACAGAGCGTCTTTTGAGAACGCCGATACCGCTTGCGATTGCCTTGCTTGTGTCCACGGGGGCAGTGGTTTGGTATTTGTGGACATCACGACCTGCTTTAAATGCCCCTGCATCGCGCAACGGGATGTAATCACTGAACTTAGTGGGGTAAATGAGTTATGATGCGCCTGTTGGATTTCGGGGCAAAGACAGAATATGCAGTCCGCGCTTTGTCGCTGTTGGCAGAGCGCGGCGAGGGAGCGATTGTCACGGTTAAGGAGCTGGCGGAGTGTGCTGAGGTGTCAGTCCACTTCTTGTACACCATCTTTGATGCGCTGACACGGGCGGGAATCGTGCGTCAGCATCGGGGGGTACAGCGTGGGTTCTCGCTTACGAAGCCCGCTAACGCAATCAGCTTCTACGACATCGTGGAGGCGGTGGAGGGACCGCTGGAGAAAGGCTACTGCCTGTTAGACCGTCGTTTCCCTTGCCGAGAGCGAGGTTCGTGTGCGGCGCACGGGGTGTGGTCTTATCTGCGTGAGCAAGCGGAGCAGGCGATGCGCTCGGTCTCGCTGGACGACATCGCTCGCCAGAACCCGCCGTGGCACCGCCTCAAGGAGAAGGTGCAGGAACACATCGCGGATGGGGTTGCTCAGAAACGCTGATTACTCCACCCGAAAGCGTACCCCACCGAACCGCACCACATCGCCCGCTTGGAGCCGTTGCTGGCTGATGCGTTGCTCGTTGACGAAAGTGCCGTTGGTGCTACCCAAGTCATAGACCACCAGCGCGCCGCTTTCCAGCGCAAGCCGTGCGTGATGACGGCTCACGGTGGGGTCGGCAAGCACGAGGCTGTTGTCCCGCTCGCGTCCAACGGTGAGACCCCCTTCAGGGATGGAGAGTCGCATCCCCGTCATAGCGCCTTCCTGTCCTACAAGTGTAGGGACGCCCTGCGCAGGCGAAGCGACCGGCGCCGAAGGCAGGCTCCCTGAGGACAGCGGTGAGGCGGAGGGCGTCGCAGGCGAAGGCTGGGACGAGGGGGTCAGCACCGCGCAAGCGCACGCGCCCGTGAGCGGGTCGGGACGCTGACCACAATAGGGACACGCGCCCGCTGGCACGGGAGGCGGTGGGGACAGTGGCGAGCGCACCTGGTCGCGCGCCTAACGCTGAACCTGCCCCGCCTTGAGCATAAACTGGAGCTGGAAGCCCCCGACTTGCAACAAATCGCCGTCGTGAAGCGCCACACGCCCTGATGCCAACTGCCCGTTCACCAAAGTCTCAGCGTGGGGCACGAGCAGATACTGCTGGTTCGCCTCAATCCAGACCTCGGCGTGCTTAGGGGCCACTGTGGGGTCTCCGCGCAGGGGCACATCGGCGAGCTCATCGCGCCCTATCACCGCACCCGAACGGTCAATCGGATAGTCCTTGCCTTCGTTGCGCCCGTAGAGCACGCGCACCCACGCCCGACGCGCCACGAGCTCAATCAAGCCGATGAACAGCCCAATCCCTGCCCCCGTGATGGTGAAGCCGATGGCGCGGGGAAGTGCGCCTGCGTTGGATTGGTCTTGCGTGAGGAAAATTCCTGGGAGAGCCAACAGAGAGACTGCGTCAAACACTGCGCCACCCGTCCCCCCGCCAATCACCCCGCCCAGCAGACCGTTGCGTAGGCGTCGCGCGGAACGCCCAATCACGCCCTGAGCCAATCCGATAAACGCCCCAAACAGCGCCCATCCCAAGGTGCGTGCAATGATCAAAGCGATGAATCTGTTGGGGATTGTTTCTAACAAGAAGCCGAACAGCTGATTCGCCAGTATTATCCCGATAATCCCGCCGGGAATGCCGATCAGCGTACTAATCAGCGTGGATCGCACGATGTGGCGCGAAGTGCCCATCAGCAGACCACTGGCGAAGCCGACGCCCGCACCGATACACCCACCCACTAACATCCCCATCAGGGCTTCGTAAGCCTGACTCACTTGCTGGAGGGGTTGCTCGTCCGAATACCACGGCTCTATCAACAGCCAGGCGAGAAATCCGCCCAGCCCGCCGTAGAACATCATCAGGATTAGGCGATTCATCGCTACTCCACTCGGAAGACAGTGCTACCGATTTGGACGGTGTCGCCCGTTTGCAGGGGCGTAGGACTGCTGATGCGGATGCCGTTCACATAGGTGCCGTTGGTGCTACCGAGGTCTTCAATCTCCACTTGGTCGCCCTGCCTGATAATCTGGGCGTGGCGTCGGCTCACGGCGGAGTCGTCGACTAAGGCGATGGCGTTGGTGGGTTCACGTCCAATCGTGAGCAGGTCGGCTTGGAGGTCAAAACTGCGTCCAGCGTAAATGCCCTGCGTGCCCACCAGCCGACGCGCTGGCTCAGGTAGGAAAGTGGTGGCGGTCGCCATCAGGGCTACGCCCGCGCTGTCCAGCGGGGGCAGTGGGGGCGCAGGGGGTGCCGCGGCGGAAGCGATTGACGCACTGCCCCCACCACTCTGGCTATCGGGAATGGGCACGCCCAGCTTCTGCATCGCCTCGGCGAGCGGTTGCTCCTTTTGGCGCGCCAACTTGACCAACAGGAACAACACAGCAATCCCCAGCGCGCCGGAGATTACATACAGCACCAGCGCACCGATACGGCTGGCGGGTGTCGCTTCGGCTGGCGACGAGCCACTGGCGGGAGGCGCAACGGTCGCCACTTCGCCCGCGATGGACACGCTCAGGTTGGGCACGCGCTGGTCGCGCTCGCGTTTGAGGTCTACTGTCTGCTTGAGGCTCTCCTCAGCGCCATAGCGCACCTCCAGCTCGCCTTTGCCCAGCGCCACACGCTCCAGCACCACGATGCCCTCGCTCGTCGGCTCTATCAGCGCGCGGTGGGCGGTCTTCTGCGAGTCGGTCAGCACCACGAGGGCGCTGGCGACGGGGTTGCCGTTCTGGGCACGCACATTCACCTGCACGCGCGCCACATGGCTCCACTTGTCAGCGTTGATCTCGGTCTTCTCGGAAAGGTCGGCGACCTTCAGGCGCGCTAAGTTGCCTTTGGAAGCGTCCAGCACCCAGAGGGTCTCAGCGTTCTGGGGCAGGTCTAACTTGACGCTTTTGTCGCTGGTCTTGGTGGGAGGCGCGAGCGGTGCGCCCTTCGCATCTTCAAGCCAGTACCAGCGGTCTCCCTCGTCCGAGAACTCCAAAGTGATGGCAGTGGGGCGCTTGGGGGCTTGCTCAGCGTTCGCCTGCTCCGCTTTAGACGGTGCGCCGTTGGACTTCTCAGGGGGCGTTTGGGCGTGGATGCCTGCGCATCCCACTATCAGCAAAACCGTTGCTAAGATACGCCACATAACTCTGAGATACACCCCCGTGTGCCGAATTCCTGCCAAGCACGCTCGGTGTGGTAGGAAGTGAGGGTGTTCGAAAAGCCGTACCACGGGCATCCTGCCCGTGAAACTGCGTAGCACAAGCATCCTGCCCGTGAA
>OGCI01001158.1_pt1 | contig 23732 bp, 20 predicted proteins | sample 1570021 | NCBI WGS metagenome assembly OGCI01 (sample SAMN06264664, study PRJEB24512) | hot springs metagenome | isolation source: Hot spring water | place: South Africa: Tshipise | collected 2015-06-21 | reverse complement strand
GATTCCGAACTCTGTCCCGGTCCAGCAGAAGGAAGGAAAACGGTTCAGCGTAGTACTATTGCCGGTGTTGGTGATTTGATAGACCGTGACGTTCCCCTGATCGATGACCTTAGCCAGGTAGATCTCGTGAAAGAGGAGGGTCCCTGTCGGGTAATTCCCCCAACAGATCCAAAAGTTCGATCCATTCCAGAGTACTTTGGGAGCCTCAGAGTCCCCCTTGGCAACGATGTAGGCGTTCACGAAGGGAATTGGGTCTTTCGGGGAGAAGAGGGCGTAGCCGATCTCCATGTCCAGTCCCCCGTAGTCGAACTTGCCCTGCCAGACCGCGCAGTACCGGTTACCGCTATAGGCTAAAGAAGGCCTGAAACAGGTATTCCCGTTCACGGTGATCTGCTTACGGATGGAAGGGTATGAGAGGGGAGCGTCGTCGTTAGGAGCACAGTAGGACAGTAAAAGTGGCAGGGCCACGCATAAAAATCGAAGAGTAATGGATCTTTTTCGCATCAGAGGCCTCCTTGAATGATAGGGCGGGCAAGGAGGGTTTTGCAGGTAATAGTTCAACTTCCGCCGTTTCTAGTTAACAATATAACTCTAGATGAGCTGATTCGCAATTCGTGTGCTGTAAGATTGTGACCGACAATGGGGAGTCCCTTACCGCTAGCCCCCTGAGGAGTTTCAGGACTCCATGAGGCGCCTCACGGCACCTTCATGTAGTTGGAGCCCACCTTCTTGAACCGGAGTTGGGGTTTCTCGATGATCCGGATAGCTTCCACCTTCCACTGATAGGTTACGGGCTGTGCGTGATGAGGATACCGTTCGAGTTGAACCTCCCCTTTGTAGAGGGTGTCGGTGTTCTTCACCAAGCCGAGGAACCAGGTATCGTAGTTTCGCCGACCTGATTGGTCGAGTTTGCCGCATAGGACGAGCATCCCCGGTTTCAGTTCCTCCGCCACCGCGGGCCTGCTCTGGGTAATGACCCAGCTTCCCGGAACCCAAACCTTTTTGTTCACGTCATAGAGTTGCAGGACCTCCGCTTCCCCTTTGGTTTTTTCCGACGCGGGGGTGAGAATCTTCCCGATGCCGTAGTTACTTTCGAAGCGGTCCGCGTTGAAGATCGTTACCAACACTTCTCCCGGTTGCAGGTACGTGTCTTTCGGAAGGGTTACTCCCGCGGGCAGCGGTCCTCCTTGATCAAAAACGATGATGCCATCTTTCGGAACGGGTTGGGGCTGGGCGGCCGCGGGGGGAGTTTTTACCTGCGGCGGGACAGTTGCCGGGGGGGATGTTTTGGCAGGTTCGTTCTGGGGTGGGCTTTGGGTTTGGGGCGCCTTTGTGACGGAAACGGATGCTTTTGGCCCGCCCGCGCAACTGGATAGAGTTATTGTGGCCAGAGCAAGAACCATCAGGGTCAGCGCGAGATGAACCAGAAGGCCGAAACCTACGTTACCTTTAGAAGGCGCAGCTTTAGTTAACTGCATACTAGGAACCTCCTTTACGTAGTGTATATTTCGTTTCCATAAATCATAATCAAAAATTCTCCGTCGGGAAGGGCCCCGAATAATCGGGAGTGATATGTAAAAAGTAGTACGTGGGAAGGGTTTCGCCGTAAAAATTGCCGGCAATATAGAGGTAATCCGGGGAACACTGGAGGTTGAAACTGCCTAAACAATTAAAATCACTTGTTCGGTAAATATACACACAATATTTTCCCGGATATTCTTCGAAGTTTACCCACGCGTAGATTCCTTCCCATTTTCCCATGAGCTTGCATTCCTGTCCGCTTGGGTCAAAACCGATGTAGTCGCCCCTATGGGTGACTGTATCGCATTCCGTCGTGTCAAAGGGCCTGCTTCCGCAGAGGTAGAAGTATTTCCCCCGTATTTCAGGGGGCGCGGGTATGAAAAAGTTAGGATACGTTTGAGTAATGCTTCCTCCCCCATCGTCATCCCAATCGATCGATTCGTATACCTTCTTCAGATCGTAGGATTTGCCGTCCACTTTGAAGCTCCCGCTGACCGTAGGGTCGCCGGATTGGGGAGAGGTTCCGGGGAACTGGAAAGTCCCATTCATTTCCACTGTCTTGTACGTGTAGTTTGCGACCGAGACGCTCCCCGCGATGGTGATGGTGTAGGGATTGGTGCTCGTCACCGTGATCGTGTAAGTTCCCGTGATGGTGATGGTAGGAGCCGTGGGATCCGCCGCGTAGCTTTGGAACTGAATAACGAGTTTCACGTTCGGCTGTTCCCACTCCACATTCATTCCCGGTTTGTCCGCGTTGGCTGGATCGGGGGCTTCGAACACGCCTTGGAAAAGTTCCATCATACCTTTAGCCGTTTCGGAGACGTCCGCCGGGATGGGTTCCTCTTTCTCCTTCAAGCCGATCAACTCCTGCAGGTTGCCGCAGGAAAGTAAAAGGACGCACCCCGTAAGCAGGATCCAAAAGAGGCGCAGGAAACCCGTATATGGAAACCTTCTAAGGGAATAACTTTTTCGGTTTTGTGGCGATGGAGAATGCATAGTCTACCTCCTTTATGAATCAGTACTATCGATCAAAACGGTACCACAGGGTTTCCGAGGAGTCGTCTCAAAATGAAAAATGGGACTTAGGGGAGTAGTGGATTATTCTAGGATTCCGATGAAAAAAGGGTTATTTCCGACGGAAACCGTGTCTAGCACCGCGTTCGTCTCGCCATCTACCACAGAGATCGTATTGTCCGCACTGTTAACCACATACACCAGATTGTGTTTTTCGCTGACCGCAATGCCATTGGGGCTGTTACCCACTGGAGTACTGATCATGAGGGTATCGTTGTTGCCGTCGATGACAGAAAGGGTATTATTATCGTGATTTGCCGTGTACACCCTATTCGTGATCGTGTTAATGGCTACGGAAATAGGCGCGGTTTCAGAGCCTATATCGATGAGTTTGGTTACACTATCCGAGGCTCCATTAATGACCTGTACTGTATAGGTGACATCGGGCACATAGATCTTGTTGGTAACCGGGTTCACCGCAATCCCTCCCAGTTCATAGCTGATTACGCCATCAATATTTATGAAGTAAGAGTTTGTAGTCCCTGTCCACACATCGACAGAGCTGTCTCCCCACAAGACGATATAAACTTTGTTCGTGTTCGGGTTAATCCCGATTCCCACGGGGGAATTCCCTGACATTTCAAGTGTTGTTAAAAGCGTATCTGACGCGCCATCGATCACCTCAACGTAATCCATATAGTACTGATACGCTACATAGATTTTATTCAGGATAGGATTCACCCCTACCATGTGTGGATCTGATCCGGTCAGGTTTATGGTGGTTTGAATTGTGTTTGTGATACCGTTTATTACAGAGACGCTGTATCCTCCCATATTGGCCACATAGATCTTCTTTGTAACGGGGTTGACGCCGATTCCTGCCGGTTGGCTTCCCACATCAAGGGTGGTTATTTCACCACCATTCAAACCGTTGAGTACGGACACCGAGTTCGCGCCATAGTTCGAGATATACAACACGGGGTAGGGAACAGTAACCGTATACTGAGCCGTGGAACCATCCTGCGCCGTGACTGTGTAATCCACGGGATTGGTGAAGTTATTCACAGTTACCCCGCTTACCTGCGTAATATTCCCTACTTTTACCGAAATACTGGTGGTGGTAAAGTTCGCCACTATCGCGCTCCGGTCGGTGCCCCCTGGAATTGTCACTGAAATAGTCCGGGGTGATGATGAAGAAGAGATAACTCCGATCGCGTAAGGATTCATGATCGAGTAGGAAGTGATCTCTTTCGCGGAGGAGGGGGAGTCATCCGTACCGGACTCGACGGTCTTTTGGAGCAGGGGACACCCGCTCAGGATTAGAATTGAGAAGATGGAAATAAGGCGAATAAGAGAATTAATTTGTTTTATTATTTAAGTCTAGGCCTTTTTATTTCTGAAAACAATGGCATAGATGAAATTGACAAAGGGAAAGGAACCTGTGTAGGCTTCGTATTCAGAGGAAACATCAGGTTGACCACTACCCCTAAACCTTCCCGTCCCCGAGCCCTCTTCTCCTTCTGCCTGTTCCACTTCCTGGACGACGGGTTCTCCGACTCCATCTATATCCTGTTGCCCTTCATAGCCGCGGAGTTGCGTCTTTCCTATAGCGGTATCGGACTCCTGCGGGGAATCTCATACGGCTCTACCGGGGTCTTCCAGTATCCATTGAGCGTGTTGGGGGAACGGATGGGGGAGGCACTAGTGATCCTTCTAGGGACCTTCGGCACCGCGTTAGGATTCCTTCTCCTCAGTAAGGCCCATACGTTCCTTACGGTACTGCTATCCCTATTGGCCGCGAAGACCGCGGGGGCGGGGCAGCATGGGTTGGGTTCCTCCGTTTTATCCAAGGTGTTCGAGGACTCGCTCAGGCGGGCAGCCATGGGAACGTATAATTTCTCCGGAGACCTGGGGAAGGTGTGCGTACCCTTCCTCCTTACCCTGATGATCAACCGATGGGGATGGAGGGACGGGTTACTCTTTCTTTCACTCGGTGGTCTGGGGGTGATAGCATTGACGTTTCCCCTCGTGTTTCGACAGAAGGTCCCGCTTCCTTTGTCTCGGTCTACCGAGGAGGGATCTTCTCGAGGAAACGGGTGGTCAATAGGGTGGGAACACCGGAAGCGGTTCTATGCTCTTCTTACCATAGGAATTATCGATATCGCGGCCCGCTACGCGTTACTAACCTTTCTACCCTTCATCCTCCTACAGAAGGGAGTTCCCAAGGCAGAGTTCGGCTTTGCCTTAACCCTCCTTTTCGTCGGAGGCGCGGTGGGAAAGTTTGTGTGTGGTCTTTTGGCGGAGTGGGTAGGAGTTCTCCCCATGGTGGTGGGAACGGAACTGTTGACCACGATTGGGATCCTTTCCCTCACCGTGCTGCCTACTTTCTGGATCTGGATCGTGCTTCCTTTCCTGGGAATCGTGTTGAACGGGACCTCCTCCGTGCTGTACGCCACGGTGGCGGAGATCATTCCCTCGGATTCCCGTTCCCGCGGGTATGGGATCTACTACGCGGTAACCCTGGGTATGGGATCCCTTTCGCCCCTGTTCTTTGGGTTCCTTACTGATGCCTTTGGGTTGTACGTTACCCTGACCACGACGGCCCTTATGGTGCTCGTTACCCTCCCCTTGAGCCGGTATATATCGTCTCCGAAGAAGGCCACTATCGGATTCTGATAGATTCATCATTGATTGTACTATTAATGTATTAGTACTATAATTCCCAGAGGAGTTATAGATTATGATGTTTCATGTTCTTATAGAGAAAGACGAAGAGGGTTGGTTCGTAGCCGAATGTCCAGCTTTACCAGGGTGTGTATCCCAAGGCCGGGATGAACAGGAAGCTCTTGCCAATATCCGGGAGGCTATTCAAGCTTGGCTTTGGGCGGAGGACCAAAAACACCTTGAAGAAGTCAAAAAAACGGGGAAGACACCGGTATTGATTACTGTATGAGTCGTTTGCCCAGAATTTCTGGCAGGGAAGCGGTGAAAGCTTTTGAGAAACTTGGTTGGGAATTGAGGGGCCAAGTTGGTAGCCACATGATACTTATCAAAAAAGGTAGCCCTGTGAACCTTTCCATTCCCAATCACAAGGAACTTGCTCCAGGGACATTACGCAAACTTATTAGATACGCAGATATTACAGTCGAAGAGTTCACTACGTTGCTTTAATCTGCTGGACAAACCGTTCGAAGATCTTTTGGCCGTCTCTACGGGCCCTTGGATCTTTGCCGGTCTCGGGGTGGAACTGGACCCCGTAGAGGGGTTTTGTCCGATGGGCAATTACTTGGATCCGGCAAGCCTCTGTGGAGGCGAACACTTGGAATATTCGGTGGAACTCTTCCGACTCGACGATTTCCTCGTGATGGCTGAACTCTACCCAGATTGATTCCTCTTCGATCAGGGGAAAGCCGGGCCGCATGAGAAGTTGTACGGCCCGCTTAGTATGTTCCCACCATTCGGAATCGAGGTATTCCGGCCGCAGGGGGCGCACGGAAAACCCGAAAGAGTGGGCTATGAGCTGGTGCCCGAAGCAAATGCCGAGGATCGGTTTTTCGTATCGCCGGATCAGCTCAGCGATAGGTTCGAACTCGTCCCGGACCGGTTTCTCCGAAATATTGAAAGAGGATCCCGATAGGATCAACCCATCGGCGGATAATACCTTCTGCCATTCTGCTGAATGGGTCCGCTCTCGATAGATTAAATCTTTATAGTGAACCCGTTCCCACTCAAGTTCTGGTTCCAAGGCCTGGAATACCTCGCGGAATTCCTTTCCTCGCCCTTTGTCCCATCGCATCGGTTCGGGATAGGTATCGAGCAAACATAGGCGTAGATTCCTTGCTGACTTCATGAGGGTACTCTACACGATATAAATAGAATTTCAAAGATTGAGTTTGGATTTCTATGGTATACTTTCCGATATGGTGGTTTGGCGCCGTCTAAAGATTGGGGACTGGAAGCTAGTGAATAAGCTTCTTCTGTGTTTTTTATTGGTTGCGATTCCTCCCCTGATTTTACTAGCCTTCATACAGTATCAGGAAAGCACCAAGTATCTTATCGATATGGAGGAAAAGAGTCTTTCCCTCCACGCGAAGATCATTTCCGAACAGGTGGATCTGTATCTTTCCGGAATGAAGAATCACGTGTTGTCTTTGGCCCTCAATAAAAGAATCATTGATTTTTTATCCAATAGGACAAGGACCGTTCGGGATGTGGAACAGTTCAACCTCTATTTGGATCATCTTCAGAGTATCAGTGCAGAAGAGTACTCGGCTATTTTTGTCCTGGATACCCAGGGAGTTTGCCGGGCTTCAACAGATCGACGGTTTATAGGAACGGATTATGGATTCCGTTCCTATGCGAATGCCATCATCAACCAGGGGCAGAAACTGCATATATCGGATTTCTGCGTGGGTCTTCGAAGCCTTATACCGGGAGTGTTTCTTTCCGCCCCTGTCTATGACGAAAGGAATGCCATGGTGGGTATCATGGTCTTGAAGGTAGCTGGTACTGCCATCGGCCGTCTAGTGGAAAACTTCAGGCCCCTGAATGATCGGGGAGTAAACACCAGTTCCGATACAGTGGGTGAGTTATTACAGTATTTAGCAAGCCTTACACAGAATCGGGGAACCTACCCAGAGGCGTATATCGTAAACAAGGATGGAGTAATTATCTCCCATCCGAACCAATCCTTTCTATATAAAAGCCTAGATGACTTACCGCCGAAGGTCATGGAAACCATCCGGGAAAGCCGCCAATTCCTGGATCTCGAAATCGGCAGCCTGAAGAATCCATTTTTAATGCAACTGCACAATCAGGTTAGGACAAGTGGTTCATCCCAATCGGCCACGTACGTGTTCAACCGAGAGTTACGGGTAGTGGCGATCGCTCCTCTTAGACTGCAGGAATGGACTGTGGGGGTTTCGGTCAACTACAGTCAGTTTACCTATTTATCCCGGTTACTCCTTCTTAAACTTGTCCTGATCGTAGGGGTTCTGTTCGCCGGTTTATTCTTTCTTACCATGGTGTTGAGCCGGTTTATCACAAAGCCTTTGGAAAACCTTGTCGAGGTTATGGACCGAGTAAAGAAGGGCGAAAGGGATGCCCGTGTGGTTTGCAACCGGAACGATGAATTAGGGATTCTGTCGGACAATTTCAACAAATTGTTGGATGTGATCGAGGATTATTCAAGGAACCTGGAAGAAAAGGTAAAAGAACGAACCGAAGAGATTATCCGGTTGCAACAGGAGAACCTTCGGTTACGAATCATCGAAGAGAAGGAACGGATTTTTGCCGATCTCCACGATTCGATAGGGGCAAGACTCACCAACATTTTCATCTGTACGAATGTGGCAAAGTCTCAGGCAGGGAGGGACCCGCACCAGTTGCAAATTATGCTGGATAAAATAGAGACCAATTGCCAGCAAGCGATTCAAGATTTGAAAGAAATTGTACAGGGGAAACATCTAATACCTGATCGACCAGCTCGATCAGAGATCGAAAGGGTCCTGATACCCAAGATTCAGGAACGTCTTCGGTTAAAAAATATCCAGTTGATCCACCAGATTGCCAGCCTAAATGGAGACAAATCATTGGAAAAAGGTTTATCTGAAGAGATTGACCTTATTTGTGAGGAACTGGTAAGTAACGTGTTAAAATATTCCAATGCCTCCACGGTAGAGCTCAATATAGAAATCAGGACGGATTCTATAGGCATCCGTTTTTATGATAATGGAAATGGGTTCCAATTGAAGGAAGCGAAACACAATGGGTTTGGTTTGCGTAATTTATATAGAAGGATTCACCGCATGAAGGGAACCATCCGAGCGACCAGCGGGAATCGAAAAGGGACTACCTTCCATATCCTTATTCCAAGGACCGAATTATGAATCCTTACCTTCGTCTTGCGATTGTGGAAGACGTGGCAGAAACCCGGGAAGGTCTTCGCTACCTTTTGGGGCTGGATGAAGCAATTAAAGTAGTGGGTTCCTACGAAAAGGCGGAAACATTTTTAAAAGCCCTCGCAACCGGTCTTTCAGTTGACGTGGTTCTGATGGACATCAAATTGCCGGGGATGAGCGGCATCGAGGCAGCGAGGATCATTCATGAAAAACACCCCTCTGTTCAGGTAATCATGCTGACAGTCTTCGAAGAAGAAGGGAAGTTGATAGATTCGGTGCTGGCAGGGGCCGTGGGATACGTGTTGAAGAACACGAAGCCGGAGATCTTGGTAGAACAGATCAAGAGCATCCATTCCGGAGGGTCCCCTATCAGTCCTAGGATAGCCCGGATGATGCTGGACAACTATCGCTCCCATGCTTCCCTCGCATCGAAGAATCATTACAATCTTACCCGGCGGGAGAAGGATATCTTGAAAGGTATCGTTGAAGGATTGACCTATAAGGAAATCGCGGAACGTTCCGGTATTGCCTGTTCCACGGTCAAGAAGCATATCCTGAATGTGTATCGGAAGCTTCATGTGCATTCAAAGGTAGAGTTTGTAAAGAAAGTGATTCATGAAAAGCTGATATAACCTTACACCATTTGGTGTATTTTGGCCTAACCTCTGTTTCAATCTCTACCTGAATCCCCTCCTCTTGGTGAATATACGGCCATCCTATCCAGTCCTATACTGATGAAAAAATTAGAGGAGGAGTCGCATGAAAAAATTTATGTTCTGTTTTCTCCTTACCGTGACGGTATTGGCTAACTATGCGGGGGGGCAGAAAGAAACCGGAACCAAGGAGGAAGAAATCAAACCCATCGAGTTCAAGCTAGGACATGTGGCCGAACCGGATAACCCCTACGCGTTGGGGGCGGGTGTTTTTGCGGATCGGGTAAAGGAACGGACGGGTGGCAAAGTCACCATCAAGATGTTCCCTAGTTCTCAGCTCGGAAGTGAGGATAAATTGATCGAAGGTCTAGTGATCGGATCGGTTGATTACGCCCTTACTACAACCGCGGTGTTAGGTCAGTTTGAGGAGAAGCTCCTGGTGTTCGGCTTCCCCTATATTTTCCGGAATCGGGAGCATGCCTACAAAGCCTTGGACACCATCGGGATGGAGCTGGGAAAGAACTTAGAGAAAAAGGGGATCAAGGTGTTGGGATATTATGAGAACGGGGTGCGTCACATGATTAACAACAAGAGGAAAATCCTTGTTCCCGATGACATGAAGGGACTGAAAATGCGGGTCATGCCCACCCAGGTGTATATCGAACTGATGAAAGCGTTAGGGTCGGATCCGACACCCATGAACTTTGGAGAAGTGTACTCTGCCTGTCAGACCGGAATCATCGATGGGTTAGAATGTCCGGCCGTTCATATCTGGCAGAGGAGGTTCTATGAGGTAAATAAATACGTATCACTTACCGCCCATACGTATGAATCGGAAGTGATGATGATGTCCATGAAATCCTGGCAAAAGATTCCAGAGAGCGTGCAAAAGATCATGGTAGATGCCATGAAAGAATCTTTAGCCTATCAACGGAAGCTGGCGTTCGACAAAGAATCAGAATACTTCCAGAAGATAAAAGACACGGGCAAGACAGCGATCGACCCCGTGGACACGAAACTGTTTGCGGATAAAACCAAAGTTGTCTGGGAAAAACTCGGCGCTAAAGTGGGTATGGATTTGATCAATCGTATTCAATCTGTCCAGTAGAGAGGAACACCATGCTCGGAAAAATCCTGGATGTGGTGGACAGGCTCATCGACAAACTGTCGGTGGGCCTGATGGGTTTTTTGTTGGTGCTTACCTTTGCCAATGTGATTGGACGGTATGTGTTTATCAAGTCGATTTTTTTCGCAGAAGAGCTAGCCAGGTTCCTATTCATCTGGATTGTTTTCCTAGGGGCGGCCATTATCATTAAGACAAACGGGCATATCGCGGTGGATCTTCTTCCCTTGAAACTGAAAGGGAAAGTGGCAGGGTTATGGCTCGATCTTGCCATCAATATCGGAGGAATCATCTTTCTTGTTATTCTTTTCATGGGGGGTATCGAGCTAGCGGGGACCATGAACATTTATACTAGTCCCGCGTTGGGGATTCCGATTGGCTATGTGTACTGGGCAGTTCCGGTAGGATCGATCATCATGTTCTTGCACACCCTACAGGCTCTGTTTCGTCTCATCAAAGAACTAAGACTGAAAAAAACCTCACCACGGCAGGAGAAATAAAATGGCGTACGTACTATTCTTCTCTCTATTATTTATTTTGATTGCCCTAGGATTCCCCATAGCCTATTCCCTCTGCCTATCTTCCGCTTTCCTTATTCTGGTTCATTTGAAACTCCCCATGACATTGATCGCCCAGCATATGTTCGCAGCGGTGGATAGTTTTGCCTTCCTGGCGATCCCGTTCTTCATGCTAGCGGGAGCCTTCATGTCTTCCGGTGGCGTTACGAAGCGCCTGGTGAGTTTTTCCTACTCTCTCGTCGGGTCGTTTAAGGGGGGGCTCGCCCAGGTGGTGGCAGTATCCGGCATGTTCTTTGCCGCGATCTCGGGGTCTTCTGCGGCGGTTACCGCCGCGATTGGCGCGATCATGATCGACGCGATGGTGGAAAAAGGCTATGACAGGGAATTTTCAGCGGGTGCCGTAGCTGCCGGAGGAATGGTGGGGATCATCATTCCCCCTAGCATCACGATGGTAGTGTATGGAGTTCTGGCAGGGGTTTCTATTGGCGACATGTTCTTAGGGGGGTTCGCGCCTGGTGTTCTGATGGGTTTAAGCATGTGCGCGGTTAGTTATTTTGTCAGCAAGCGCCATGGATGGGGTGGTGAGGGAACCTTTAGCCTTAAAAACGTCTGGAAGAGTTTTCTGGAAAGTTTCTGGGCATTGCTTACCCCTGTGATCATCATCGGTGGTATCTATGGTGGCATTTTCACTCCTACCGAAGCGGCCTGCGTTGCGGCGGTGTATGGACTCTTCATCGGGTTCTTCGTGTACAAGGAACTGAACATAAAGGAGTTGCCTTCCATTATTTCCAAAGCGGTGGTGAGTACCACGGTAATCATGTTCATTATCGCGGCTGCCAATGTGTTCGGCTGGATCCTCACCAATGCGGAAATTCCCCAGAAAATAGGAAAGTTCTTCATCGAGATTTCCGGTAATAAGTATGTGTTCCTCTTCTATATCAATATTATGCTTTTGATTCTGGGAACGATGGTGAACCCTTCTGCGGCGGTGGTGATCCTTACTCCGATCCTGCTACCCGCGGCTATTCAGTTCGGAATTAACCCAGTGTTTTTCGGTGTTCTTATGGTTACAAACCTAGCGATCGGAAACATAACCCCTCCCGTGGGACTGGATCTCTTTGTGGTAAGTTCCATTACAAAGATATCGATAGACCGGGTGTTTCGGGCCATGCTGCCTTTTCTCTACATTTTGCTAGCGGATCTCCTGATTGTGACGTATGTGGAGGATATCATCATGTTCCTTCCTAGGGTACTGGCGAAGTAGAAGTGTTTGGTGAAAGCCGTCTTTCAGTTTGACACAATAAATTTTCAGATGGTACAATACTGTTAGATACTCAGCTACGTGGAGGAGGATCCTATGATAGACAGAAAAGTGTTTCTAACAGTACTCAGCGGTTTACTATTTTCTGCTCTCTTATTTGGAGGAGCACAGGCAGAAAAGAAACAGGAAATGAAACCGGTGACCTTGCGGCTTTCCACCCATCATCCGGCGGACGTGTCCCGGAGTGTGGGGTCTCGGTTGATCAAAGAGGAAGTAGAGAAGGCTACCAACGGTCTGGTAAAGATAGATATCTACTACAGCGAATCCCTCGCTAAGGGCCGGGAAGTGTTGGACGCGGTAAAGAACAAGGTAGTGGATATTGGAGACGTGAATCCCGCCTACTATCCTGGGCAGTTACCCATCCATGCGGGTCTTTTAGTGTACACGAAGTGTCCCCCGAAACATTCGGAGAAAAAGGCGGTAATGGAGAAGATCTACGCCAAGTATCCGCAAGTATTGAACGAGATCGAGAAGTACAACCAGAAACTCCTCTGGCAGTACTTTCCCGGAGCGTTAAACCTGAGTTCTACCAAACCCGTGAAGAGCATCAAGGATTTTAAAGGTTTGAAGATCCGGGCGTCCAGCGAAGTGTACCTTCGGATGTTGAAAGAGTTGGGATCCATTCCCGTGTCGATTCCCTTCACCGATTGCTACATGGCTCTCCAGACCGGTACGATCGACGGGGTGTTCACCAATATCGAGGCCATGACAGGGCAGAAGTTTTGGGAGGTAGCGCCCTATTCCTTCACTTCCCCCAAACTTGGTCTCTGGCTTCCCTTTACCTTTACCATCAACAAGGACCGTTGGGACAGTTTCCCCCAGAACGTGAAGGACCAGATCCTTTCTGCCATCAAGCGGGTGGATCAACGGTTCGAACCCCTTTACGATGAAGGGTACGATCAGGAGGTGAAGATCTTCCGGGAGAAAGGAAAAGACCTCGTGATGGCCAGTGATGAAGACGTGGCAACCTGGCAGAACCTCGCGATCCTAACGGAACTAAAGAAGGAGCTGGCCGCAAAAGCGGAGAAAGCGGGGATTCCCAATGGTCAGCAGTTCTTAGCCGACATAGACAAGATCATGGATGAAGCGTTGAAGAAGTAAGCGAACGGGAGGCCTCTTTTTGGCCCCGGTTCAAAGTGCTCTTGGAAGTCCTCAGGCCCTGTTCGGGTCTGAGGATATTTCTTTTAAGAGAAAGGGAGTGAGATATGAAACGAGTGCTTTCCCTATTGAATCGATTCCTAGCCGAGTTGAGCGGATGGTTGTTGACTATCATTACCTTTTTCTTAGTTCTCAATTTCGTGCTCCGTTTGTTCGAAGTGAGCATCGATTGGTTATTGGAACTGACAACCTTCGTCTTCGTGGCGGTAATCTATCTAGGACTAGCTCACGGGGAAGAGAGGGACGAACACATTAAGGTAAACTTTATCATGGATCGTATGCCTACTGGCCTGCAACGGATCCTTATGGGGTTCAACTACCTTGTCACGTTGGGAATGGGAGCCATCCTGGTGTATGCAGCCTACTTAAGCGCATGGGAAGCGTACGTGGGGCATGAAACCTTGCCTGGAACGTATCCCCTTCCTACTCTTCCCGTAAAGTCTATTATTGTGTTCGGTTTACTCCTGTTCACACTGGTAATCGGGGTGAAAACCTACGAGTTCTTCAAAGGCAAAGACCGATCGAAAGGGTAGTTCTATGACGATTGGAATGATCACGATCCTTTGTTTCTTGATCCTGATGGCTACAGGCCTTCACATTTTTATTGTGTTCTTTGTGGCCGGATTCGCCGTTACCGCTGTGGTAATGGGGTTGGAACCTGCCATAGCCATGATGGGACAAACCCTATACCATGGGATGGCCACCCATACCTACGCGGTGCTTCCCCTATTCATCCTGATGGGGTCCTTTGCGGCCCGTGCTGGTTTCGCGAAGGACGCTTTTGACGTGGCCTACGTGTGGATGGGGCGGGTGCCCGGTTCCATTGGGGTAGCCACTTGCTGGGCCAACGCGGCGTTCGGTGCGGTTTCCGGCTCCTCTTTGGCTGCGGCAGCCGTGTTCGGCCGGGTCGCTTACCCCGAGATGAAGCGACTGAACTATGACAAATCCTTTGCCCTCGGGTGTATCGCTTCCGCGGGAACCTTTGCCGCCATGATTCCGCCGAGCGGCGTATTGATCATTTTAGCCATCATCACGGACCAATCCATCGGCACCCTCTTCATGGCAGGCGTAGTGCCTGGGTTGGTTACCGCTGCGGTCTACTCCTTCTCCATCATCTACCGGTCCAAACGGAATCCTGCCCTTGCGCCCTCGGCAATAGACGCGCCCCGGTACACCCTGTGGGAAAAGATCCGGGTCACTTGGAAACTATGGCCCATCGCCCTCCTTGCCACGGTGGTGCTGGGAGGAATCTACTCCGGCGTGTTCACCGCCGAGGAAGCGGCGGCCGCGGGAACCCTTCTTACCTTCATCATTGGAATTTTCCGGGGAAGTTTGGGAGACTTTGCGGAATTGAAGGAATCGTTGAAGGAAGCGGCCCGGACCTCGGCCATGATCTTTGCCATCATGGTCGGCGCCTTGTACTTTGGAAGAGTTCTGGGAATCACCCGTCTTCCCACGGAACTCGCGGGGTTCATCATCGCTCGAAAGATCGGCGCCATTCCCGTAACCATCTTTATTCTCGTGATCCTCTTCTTCCTGGGAATGTTCATGAACGCCTCTGCATTTTTCCTCTTCTCTTTCCCCATTTTCTACCCCGTGGTGGTGAAATTGGGAGTGAATCCCGTGTGGTTCTGTATCATCTGCATGAAGATGGCGGAAATCGGAGCGGTGACCCCTCCGGTAGGGTTGAACGTGTACTCGTTGAAAGGGGTTGTGGGAAAGGATGCCACCTTGGAGGAGATCTTCAAGGGGATCGTGCCCTTCATCTGGGCCGATGTGGCGGTGATCGTGCTATTGTATTTGATCCCTGACATCGCCACTTGGTTACCCAACCTATACATGTCCAAAGGTTGAGGATCAAGTCCATGGCAGTAAGGTACTCGTTGATTCTCTCGGGAGGCCGGATACTCGATCCTCCAACCGGACGAGATGAAGTAACCGATATAGGGATTCTCGATGGGAAGATCGTGGAGGTAGGCAGGAACCTGGATACTTCCCGCGCGCAGGATGCGATAGACCTGTCGGGAAAGTGGGTGATCCCTGGAGTGATCGATCCTCATGTGCACGTCTCCTCCTGGATCGGAGACTATCCGGGTCTCCGGATGATGGCCAGCGAGGGGGTGATAACCGCGTTGGATATGGCGGGCCCCCCCGAGAGTGTCTTTACCAACGTGAAGGAACACGGTTCGGGGATGCATATCGCCTGTTTGGATGCCTTCACGCAGGGAGAGTCAACGGAAAAAAGTATCGAACGGAGAATCGCTTCCGCCCTCGAGGGGGGAGCCATTGGAGTAAAGATCCTGGGAGGTCACTATCCGTTGTCTCCCGAAGTAACCGCCCGGATTATTGGGGAAGCGAAGCGGCAGGGATGCTACGTTGCCTTCCACGCGGGCACGATCAGGGCCGGGAGTAACCTAGAGGGGATGCGGGAGGCGATCCAACTCTCCGATGGGAACCCCCTTCACTTGGCTCACATCAATAGCTACTGCCGGGGATACGTGAAGGATCCCCTCCTGGAAACCTACGAAGCCTTACAGCTTCTAAAGGGAGCCCCCCATGTGTGGTCCGAGTCGTACGTGAATGTCTTCAATGGGACTTCAGGCAAATGCGTGAATGGACAGATCCAGAGCCAAGTGACCCGTACCTGTTGCAGGGTGGGAGGTTTTAGCGAAGACGAGGCCGGATTGGGAAAAGCCATCCGGGAGGGGTTTGGGCATGTCACTAAGATGAAAGGAGGAGTGAATGTCCTGGTGACAGGGGAAGAAGGATACCTGTACTGGAGGGAACAGAACACGGACGTGACGTTGAGTTTTCCCGTGAACCTCCTACCCGTGCAGATTTCTTTGGCTTCGGCCAAAGATTCCAACGGCTCCTTCATCGTGGATGCCTTTAGCACCGATGGGGGCGGGATTCCCCGGAACACGATGGTGCGGCATGCCCTCAATCTGGTTCGCTTAGGGGTTTTAACCCCGTTGGAAATGGCATATAAAGTTTCTACCCGCGCCGCGGAAATGCTCGGTTTGAAATCCAAAGGAACCCTTTCGGTGGGGGCCGACGCGGATGTCACGGTACTGGATCCCGAACAAGGAAAAGCTTGTCTCGGAATCGCCTCCGGCCGGATCATCATGGTGGAGGGACGGGTAGTGGGGACGGGTGGAACTATCATCACCATGGTAAAAGGGCTGGAGAAGGTGAAGGAATGGGGACTTCCTGTAAAGACCATGGATCCTGCCGAAGCATTGCCCCGGAAACTGAAGAAGGGAGGGGGAGTATGAGGCAAGTAGAAACACAGGGGAAGCGAAACTCGCGGGGCGATTTGGAAACTCTCCTTAAAGATTTGGAGCCAAAAGTAATCGAGTATCGTCGGAATATCCACAAACACGCGGAAGCGGGTTGGATGGAGTACTATACCGCCTCCCTCGTGGCAAAGGAGTTGGAGAACCTGGGAATAGAGGTTCGCATGGGTCAAGAGGTGGTGGACGCGGAGTCCCGGATGGGAGTTCCCGACGCTAAGACACTGGAACGGGCTCATGAGCGGGCTCTTCAAGAGGGGGCAGACCCAAAGTACGTGGAACGGATGCAAGGGGGCTTCACCGGTGTGGTGGGAATCATAAGGAATGGAAATGGCCCTACCCTGGGGTTTCGCTTCGATATGGATGCGGTGGAAGTAGGGGAGAGTGGAAGCGAGGAACATCTGCCCGCTCGGTTGGGATTCGCTTCCCTCCACCCGGAAGCGATGCACGCCTGTGGACACGATGGACATACGGCCATTGGGTTGGGACTATCCCACGCGTTATCCGCCTTGAAGGATCAGCTACGGGGTACGGTGATTCTTATCTTCCAACCCGCCGAGGAAGGAGCTCGGGGGGCGAAAGCCATGATGGCCACGGGGATAGTGGATGAAGTGGACTTTCTTTTCGGGGTCCATATCGGAGTAAAGGCTACCACCACGGGTGAGTTCTACTGCGGGTCCGATGGGTTCCTCGCTACTTCCAAATTGGACGCCTATTTCCAGGGTCATTCGGTACACGCGGGTCTAGCTCCCCAGGATGGAAGGAACGCCCTGTTAGCGGCTGCTACCGCAGTTCTGAACCTCCACGCCATCCCTCGCCATGGAGAAGGGGAAACCCGGATCAACGTGGGAAAACTCGTAGCGGGTTCGGGTAGGAACGTGATTCCTTCGGATGCCCACCTCGTACTGGAAACGAGGGGTAAGAACGGGGAGATCGATCGGTACATGCGGGAGTACGCGGAACGAATCCTGCACCATGCCGCTTCCATGCATGAGGTAGAATGCCGGATCCAGCGGATGGGAGAGGGGTTGGATGCTATCAGTGACGAGGAACTGGTGGATGCGGTATTTTCGCTAGCCCAGAAGCACCGGATCTTTACCCATTTAAAGCGGAAAGTGACTGAGTTTGGAGGTAGCGAAGATTTTACCCACCTGATGCGCAGGGTGCAATCGAAGGGTGGAAAGGCTACCTATCTCATGCTGGGAAGCAAGCTCGCGGGTAATCACCATACCCAGACCTTCGACTTTGATGAGACCTGTTTGATCAAGGGGGTGGAGATCCTGGCTCGCCTAGCCTTAGAAGGAGAATGGAAAGGGCGAACGAGCCAAAGTTGAGCTATAATCTGTTAGGTATGGAAGGTACAGCAACTTCCCGCATTAGTAGGCTCTTCGATTGGTTCGGATGGATCGGGTTTGCTCTGGTAGTTCCCGTGATCCTGGATTCTTTGGGAATAGGGAAACCCCTTGTAGCGTTGAACTCGGCCCTAGGAGAGTTCGGAGAGGGAGGCTTCCTGCTCCTCCTGTTCTTGGTCCTCCAACTCCTCTCTGCCCTCTTTGGTTCGGCCGAACAAGCCTTCCCCATTCTTACGGGATTATCGGTGGGAGCTCTCTGCTTAGGCACTGTCTTCGATATCCCGTACGTGACCCTGGTACGGCATTGGACCTTCCGGTTTCCCTTCTTTCAGAACCCAATACCCTCCCTCATCGTAGGGGTGGCTTCCATCGTGGGTGGTACGATCCTCGGTAGAATCCGGATGTCTACATCGCTAAAGAAAGCGTTGGGACTTTTGATTGTATCCCTCCTTTTATTGGTGGGATTGTCCGCTTTTCCAGAGGTATGGGGCGGGAGAACCTACCAGTTATCCGTGGAAGCTGCCATAAAGCGGGTGTACCAAGCGCTGGGTAAGGAGTATACGGATCCCCGCGTAGAGGAAGCGGTCCGAAGAATCGTGGAAGAAAAGAACCGGACCGTGAAGGAAAAGGAGAAAGCTCTGGAGGAACTCCGAGCCCGACTACAGAAGGCAGAGGAGGACCGCGCCATTCTTTCCCGACAGAGCGAAGAGGCCATCAGCCTGCGGAACCAGATGGAGTCCCGGCTAAAGGAACTGGAGGATAAACTAAAGAGGGCTACAGAAGATAGAAAGGCAAGCGAGGAGGCTATCCGGGAAGCGGAGAAGTTAAAAAAAGAACTGGAAGCTACCCGGAAGGCTCTTACGGAAGCCCAATCCGCGTTGGAAGAGGCCCGAAAGCGGATCCAACGGGAGGAACCTTTAATCCCGGGTCAGGACTACCCCAAAGCCGTGCAGCCCCGGGATCCTGTGGTTCGGGACTTTGCCGTACAACTGGCCAAAGAACATCCCGGTCCCTTTGACGATCCTCAGGGGTCGCGGATTCCCACCGAGGTAGGATTAAAGCAGCTCTATCGAATTCATCAGTTCGTGAGCAGTCAGTGGAAGTATGTAAGCGATCCGAACGTGAACTGGTTTGACTACGCCTCTTCTGCCCGGCGCACGATTTCCGTGGGATTGGCGGGTGATTGCGATGATTTTGCCGTTCTGCTCGCTAGCCTCTTCGTCGCGATTGGCGCCCGTGTTCGAATCATGCATGGGTATGCGACGCCGACGGGACACGCGTGGACAGAGGTATGGATGGGAAAGGGTGGTTCGGGGCAACAGAACTTGAACCGGCTAAAGACGTTACTGGGTTCTTCGGTAAAAACCATCGAATATCATTCGGGAACCGATGGAAGCATTTGGCTCATTACCGACTGGTCCTTTGGGAAACTTTCGATCCGACCTCATCGAGTAGAAGTTGCATGGCAGAGCGATTGATTGTACAGTTAGATTCATAGAGGGATGACCCATGGAAATCGAACTATTCTCCCGAAGATACCTGTTTCCCGCCATCACCGATAGTCAATTCCAATCTCTCCAGATGCAAATTGCCCACACTCGCAGATTGTACGAAGAGGGTTCCACAGAACGGAGAGTCTTCTTTGGGTTGAAAAAACTTCCTCCTCGGTTGAGCCCGGAAGAACGGCTGGCATTGATGGAGATGCTGGTAGAGCATTACCAGGAATTGATCCGGTTACTAAAGCAAAAGATCGAAGCTTGCCGGGAAGCCTTCCAGGAGGTGGGGGAAGGGGTCCGGGAAATGTTTCAGGAGAAGATCGGGCAACTGCAGGAACTGGAGGAGCGAAGGCAGAAAATCATACGTAAGCTCCGTTCGGAAGGGAAGAAGGAGGTGGCAGCTACTCTGGAACTGCAGCAGGAACAGCTCCGTGTCTTGGCACAGAACTTGGCCCGAGCCTGTATCCTCATTATACGGAAACTTCGGCACGCTCTGGAAGCGTTGAGTCTGCTAGCGGAGGATGAGGAAGCGCAGAAAGAGGTTCTCCGCAGTTTGAAGAACGACGTGGATACGTTCCGAAATCTCTTGGAGTTCAACCGGGATCTGGAAGCTCTAAGAAGGGACATTAGCGAAATCACCCGAACGGCCTTAAACTTCGACGATCTTCTATCGAAGAGTCTTGGTCCCCTGTCCCTTTTAATCGAGGAAATCTCTAAAACCGACCGGCGGGTTGCAGAGAGTTTGGCCGAAATCCAACGGATCTCTCTGGAATTGGAAAACCAGACACAGATCATGGACGAGTTCACCATCGGGGATCGAATCCTAGATCTTTTGGTAGCTAGCCACTTGAAGGGAGATATGATCGATTCCCTGATCGAATCCATTACCTCACCCTCTAGTTCCCTCGACGAAATAGACTTCGAGCTGAAGCTGGCGGAAAGTGGGGAAAAGGGGTCATCCTACTTCGATTTCCAGGTCTTCGCCCAGAATATCGCGACCCTCGTAGACCGGGGATTGTCGGATCTATATCGAGTCACTCCCGAACAGGTGCCTTCTTCCGTGAAAGTTCCGTCTATCGAAGAACCTATTCCAGTTCCTATCGACTCTATCCCCAAGGAAGAAGAGGCGGTGAAGATAAAGACGGAAGCGCCTCCTACTGATGATGCAGGGTCGGTCACAAAGGTAGAGGTGCCTCCGGTTTTGGAAGGGCAAACACCTGCCCCGTCTGAATCATCCCCATCCACTACGTTACAAACAGAACCGGAACCGGAATCTGAATCTAAACCGGAATTACCTTCGGAACAGCCGCTCGCCAATCATCCTCCATCGGATAACTTGGCACCCGATACAGAGAAGGTTCTCCTGAAGTACCGCGCCCCCGTGTCCCGAGCGAATCCTACTCTTGTGCTCTTCCTTCTCGATATGTCTGGATCCATGGAAGAGACATTCCAGGGGAAGGTAACAAAGGCGGAGTTCCTTGCCCGCACGGTGGATAGAACCTTAGAAGAACTAGTAGTTCGGTGTCGCAAAGCGGATGGAGTCCGGGATTATTTCCATATAGGATGCTTGGGGTTCGGGGATGGAAAAGTGTGGTCCCTATTGCCCTTGGAGCAGAGGATCCTCCCGATTTCCAAACTAGCTCAGTCCCCCCGCTCGGTCCAGCGGGACTCAAGCGGGTTACCCCATCCTTCCTGGGTGCTTCCGCATGCAGAGGGGAATACTCCCCTTCGAGAGGCGTTCCGGGAGGTGTGCCACGTGGTGGGAGATTGGTGCGATGCCCATCTCTCTTCCTATCCACCCACGGTGATTCTCATCTCAGACGGCATGTCCACCGACGGAACGCCGGAAGAGGAATCGAGAATCCTGAAACAACTCCACACTTCCGATGGAGAAACGTTACTGTTCTGTCTCCATATCGCAACCCAATCGAAAGGAGAAGTACTATTCCCCTCCCTTGCTCCCCTTCATTTAGATAGCTACGGGCAGTTCCTCTTCGAGATTTCCAGTCCCATGCCTCTCCACATCCGTCAACAAGCCCTTCGGTTAGGATACAAGGTAGAGGAGGGAAGCCGCTTCTTCGTGTATGGAGCGGGTCCTGAACGGGTAGCCGACTTCTTCGATCTAGGCACTCGGCCGTCACAATTACTCTAGGCATGAAGAGGGTTTTAAGTGGATCTATATATAGGATCCAGAAACCTATGTTCAGGGACCGGATCTTTTTTCTGCCAAAGGAAGGGGAGCTAGGACAGGACCGCTTCGCTCGATCCTATACCCGAAATGTGTGGGTGCTCTGTGATGGAGCGAGCGAGGGATACGACGGGGGCGGATGGGCAAGAGATCTTTGCCGTTGCACCATGAGGTTCGCCTCCATACAACGAGCGGTTCGAAGGGCACGAATCATACGAACTCGAAAGATACAATCGTGGGAAGATTTGGATTGGTCGAGTATCCTAGCGATGGCGAGAGGGTCCTATTCGACTCTCCTTCGTGTGCGGATTTTACCTCGTACGATAGAGGTGGAAGGGGTAGGGGATACGGTGGTGTTCTTCCTGAAGGGGTATGAGTGGGTTCATGTTTTCCCAAGTGCCGAGATCGAGTTCTTCCAGAAAGATCCTTGCCTGTTAAGCGATCGTCTACAGGATGAAATCCCTCCCATAGTTACCGCCAAGATCTACTGGCGAAAGGCGCGAATCACCTCTTTACTCCTTGCGACGGACGCGCTGGCTGCTTATCTAGTAAAGATAGAGAAAGAGGAGCGGAGGGAGATCTTTACCCTTCTCCATCGGGGAACCGTGAGTAGGATTCGAAAGACACTGGCAGAGGAAATGAAAAACATGAGGATAAAGAGGGATGACCTGAGTTTCGTGTGGCTTGAACTGAAAATGGATACATCTCTCCGAAGGCGGGAAGGGCATGAGCAGTAAGTGGCCTCGCTTTTCCGACTATAACGCGGCCTTCCACAGTCCCGAAACAGGCTTGATCCCCTTCGAGTTGAAGCAAGCAACTGTAGCCCGGAACGGTTTTGGGAGTCCCGATCCCCTTTCGGGAGGGTTCGCGTATATTTATAAACTCACCCTTCCCAATGGAAAGAGGAAAGCGGTACGGGTCTTCATTCAGGAAGATCCGGTACGAGACAGACGGATACCTTGGGTACTGGATCGGTTACGGGAAGAAAAATTGAAAAATCCCGTTTTAGAGGATCTATTCCTCGATTGTCGTTGGATCGATCCCTGTGTCCATACCCCGGTTGGGGATGTGCCCGCCATGGTGATGGATTGGAGTGAAGGGCAGACCTTGGGGGAATGGCTACGGAAACATCGGGGGAAACCCGAGACAATTGAGGAGTTTCGAGAAAACTTCTTCCATTCGATAGAACTGTTGGAAGAAGCGGGCATCGCCCATGGGGATTTACAGATGGGAAACATTTTAGTGAACCGGAAGGGACACCCAATCCTAGTGGATTACGACGGAGTAGCCTTTTTCGATGAAACGGAACCCCCTCCCATTCAGGGGGGACATCCGAATTTCCAGCATCCGGGGAGACCCCGCGATCTACCTAGCTCGCAGTTGGATCGGTTCCCCGCACTTACGATTGATTTAGGGCTAGCGGCGTGGGGGTTGTTTTCCGAAGCTCCTTGGTTTGGTGCCCTCGTATCCGACTCTGATCGGTTGTACTTTTCTCGATCCGATTTTTTGGATCCAGAACATTCCGAAGCCTTCGCTCGATTGAAAGAATGTCCCCCGCTTGCCCGAGCCGCAGCAGTACTAGAAACCCTATGTAAGAGCGATCCAAGGGCTGTACCTACGTTGAAGGTGTTCCGTTCTCAAGAACTTCCCTTGAAAGTGGAACCAATTCCAGCGCCAACTATAGTACCAGTTTCTACACCAGAGACGGAACCTAAACCCGAAACAGAGGCGGAACAACCTGCTCCCAAACGACGTCCAAAACGGAAAACTTGGGAAGAAAAAGAGACAGCCTACCTCCCCGTGTTCCCTTTGTACTCCGCTCTTGACGTAGGGGCTCTAAGTAAAAAATTAGGGGAAATGGTAGAGGTGATCGGAAAGGTCACTGAGATCCATGAGGGTGAAACGAAGTACGGCGACCCCTACGTGTTCGTGAACTTCATGGACTGGCAGGAACCCATGGTGTTTCACCTGGTAGCTTGGTCCGAAGATCTGGATGAACTGGAAAATCCCCCTGATGATGAATGGGTGGGAAAGTGGATCCAAGTGACAGGTCTTCTGGAAGAGCCGTACGTTCGGAAGAGTTATCGGGGGAGCAGGATCGAGCAGGTGCGATATTCCATCCGTCTTCGGCAGGATCAGCAGTTCCGATTCCTCAGTGAAAAGCGGGCAAGGGTTCGGCTCAAGTCAGCTTCCTC
>OGCI01001156.1_pt1 | contig 23753 bp, 22 predicted proteins | sample 1570021 | NCBI WGS metagenome assembly OGCI01 (sample SAMN06264664, study PRJEB24512) | hot springs metagenome | isolation source: Hot spring water | place: South Africa: Tshipise | collected 2015-06-21 | reverse complement strand
CAGCCGCCCCGGACCAGCACCTCGCCGACGCCCGATCCAAACCGTTCGCGCAGCTCCCGCAGCCGCGAGGGCGGCGTGCGCGGACGCATGGCCCACGACGAGTCCATCAGCTCCGCGCGCGGATCGAACGGCTGCAGCACCCAGCGCCGCACGCCCGCGATCCAGTCGCGGATCGCCGCCATCTCCCCGTCCGTGTGCAGGCCGGGGACCACGGTGGTACGCACCTCGCCGTCGCGGGCGCGGCGCCGGACCAGATCGATGGACTCGGAGATGCGGTCCGTGTCCGGAAACCCCAGCAGCGACGAGTAGGTGGCGGGGGCGCACTTGACGTCCAGCGCCACATAGTCCACTTCGTCCACCACCCGGGCCAACACATCGGGCCGCGTGCCGTTGGTGTCGAGCTTGATCGCCCAGCCCCGCGCGCGGAGGAAAAGGACGAGCGCGGGCAGGCCGGGGTGGACCGTGGGCTCGCCGCCGCTGAGGACGATGCCGCCGGCCCACAGACTCCGGAAGCGCCGGCAGAGCTTGTCGAGATCGGCCCAAGAAAGTTCCCCTGCCGTGGACGAAACCAGCCTCGGATTATGGCAGAAGGGGCAGCGGAGGTTGCAGCGGGCAACCAGCAGCACGGCGGCCATGCGTCCGGGCCAATCGATCAACGACGGCGACGTCATCCACGCGGCGACCGGCGACGTCTCGGCGGCCGGCGCGGACGCCTCGACGCTGGGCTTCACGGCGCGGCCGCGGCGCGGGCCATGGCCAGCGCCGAGCGGATCATCTCGCGCGTGACGACGCCCCGGCCGGCTGGACCGTAATCGGTCTGAAGGCCGGCCAGGTGATACAGGCGCGCCGTGCCGAGGATCGGGTCGGCGACACGCGCCGGATCGACCTCGACCGGCACCGGCTCCGCCGGCGTGAGCCGGCGGACGACCAGGGCGGGCAGGCGCTGCGGGTTGAGGCACTCCATCCGGCAAAACTCCACGAGCCCCTCCACGGTGTCGACGTCGAAATAGGCCTGCTCGAAGTCGGCCCACTCCGGTTCGGCCAGCACCGCCTCCAGCCGGCGCCGGAGCACTTGGCACTTGTCGCAGCCGGCCTTGCCGAACACCACCGCCTGAAACGTCTTCTGCATCTCATCCTCCCCCCGCGCGGGCGGCGGCGGCCGGCGCGGCCGTCTCGACCGAATAGAGGCCTCGATGTCGGGCGGGAAGCTCGCCGTCGCGCTTCGACTTGTTCCAGTTGCGGATCTTGCTGAAGTAGCCCACCACGCGCGTCTCCTGGTCCACGTCCGGGCTGTCGCATTCGGGGCAGGTCTCGCGCAGGCCGCGGGCGACGTGGCGGCACCGGTTGCAGTAGGTGAACTCGGGCGAGATGGTCACCTGCGCCGACTGCGTGCGGTGGAACGTCTCGCGGATCAGATGCGCGATCGCGCCCGGCGAGGGCCGCTCCTCGCCGACGAACGCGTGGATGATCGCGCCGGACTCGATCATCGGGTGGAACATGGACTGCTTGCGGATGCGCTCGACCAGCGGCACGGGGGCGTCGGCGGCCAGGTGGATCGAGTTGGTGTAGTAGGCCGCGTCCTCGCCGCCCTTGACGACCGCCTCGGCCTCCGGCCGGAAGTACAGCAGGTCGCTCTTGGCCAGGCGGCGGGCGGCGCTCTCGGCCGGCGATTCCTCGAGCGAGAGCTTCAGCCCGTGTTTGGCGCTCAGCCGGCGGGCCCGCAGCATCATGTGGGCGACGACCCGAAGCCCCATCTGCAGCGACTCGTCGCTCTCGTGGAACTGGCGGCCGGTGAGGAACTGGATGGCGTCGTTAAGGCCGATGAGGCCGAGGATGTACGTGCACTTGTCGAGCTCCACGTACGGTCGACCGTCGCAGGCGGGCCGGCCGATCTGCCACAGCGGTCGCCCCGGCGCCTTCATCATCTCTTCGACGCGGCGGCGTTTCTGAAGGTGGGCCTCGACGGCCAGGTCCATCGCCGCGTCCACCTCCGCCAAAAACCCCTCGAGGTTGTTCCGGCCGGCGCGCGCGGCGCGGTAGGCCGCCTGCGGGAGGTTGATCGTCACGTTCTGGAAGCCGCAGAAGCGCAGGCTTTCGGGATGGGCCAGCACGTACTTGTCCGTCACCGTCGTTCGCAGCCGGCAGCAGGCGGCCAGCGTGACCGCGTCGCGGTCGAAGATGAAGTAGGTCGAGCCGTTGCGCGAGGCCAGCTCGCAGGCGCGCTCGAAGATCGCCAGTTGCTCGGGGTCCCGAAACGTCTCCTCGCTGACGTGGAAGTCGCACTTCGGGAACTCGAACACCCGGCCGTGCCGATCGCCCTCGGCCCAGACATCGAGCAGGGCCCGCGCGAAGGCCATCGCCTCGCGCCGGAAATCGCCGTAGGCCAGGATCTTCTCGCCGCGGCGCTCCAGGTCGCGCTGGACGTCGGGGTCGTACCGGACCTCGCCGTCGTCGGCGACGGACTCGCGCAACACCAGGCGCCGCGTCCCGTCCGGGTCGCGCAGATAGAGGTCCATCTCCGGCCGGCGGTCCCCGCCCCGAGGCCGCATCTCCTCCTCCAGCGGCGTGACCGTCCCGTCGGCCCGCCGAAGCATGTACACCCCGCTCGGCCCGATCGCCGGCACGCCGGCCAGGTAGCTGGGAACGCCCGAGTGGACGTTGAAGTCCAGGAACAGCGTCTGGCCGCCGCGCGAGAAGGCGTTCTGGGCCCCGTTGAAAATCAGCTCCTGCGCCACCTGATGGAGCTGCCGCTCGTTCATGCCGACCAGGTAGGGCGCGTAGAAGATGTTGATGAACCCCAGCCCCAGCGCGCCGGCGTAGTTGGCCTGCATCGAAGCCAGAAAGGTGTTGAGGTGCCCGGTCAGCACCGAGGCCGAACGCGCCGGCTTCGACTCGTTGTTCAGGTTAACCAGTCCCCGCAGGCCGTACTTCTTCACGTACTCGACGGAATGCGACGAGCAGTAGACCCGGTGCGGGTAGCCGAGGTCGTGCAGGTGAATCGCGCCCGTGTGGTGCGCGCGGCGCACCTCGGGCGAGAAGATCGCGTCCAGCGCCCACTGCTTGAGCACCAGCTCCGCGACGCCGAGGTTCACCGCCTCGGGGTTGTTGTTCACGATGTTCGAGTTCTCGACCGGCTTGGCGCACATCAGCTGGTCCACGAAGTCCCGCGGCACGCCGTACACCGACAGGTCCCGCAGCTGCGCCGGCAGGCCCCGCGCCATCAGCTCCATGTTCACCAGGTCGCGGATCACCGAGGTCGTGATCGTGTCCAGCCCCATCGCGATGACCTGGTTCTCCACCGTCTTCGCCACCGAGGTCGCCATCTCCACCGACAGCCCCACGCGGTGGACGAGTTGGTGCACGATCCGTCGCCGATCCCACGGCGACACGACCGGGTTGGCCGACGACGAGACCAGCAGAAGCCCGAGGTCCGTGATGTCCTGCGTCCCGCTGCCGATCGCGTCGCGGACCCGGATTTTGCGCCGCGCCAGCTCGCGTCTCTTCCGATAGCTTTTGTAGGCCGCAACGATCGAGGTCCAGCCCTGCTCCGCCAGCGTGATCTCCACGAGGTCCTGGACGTCCTCGATCTCCGGGATGCGCCGGCCCTCGGCGTCGGAAAACACGTACCAGTCGCTGCGCGGATCGTTCAACAATTGGACCACGCGGTCCGTAACGCGATCCTGCAGGTCGTCCGAAAACGTCAACCCCTCCCGCCGCGACACCGCCTCCGCCGCCAGCCGCACCGCCCGTTGAATCTTCTCCCGCCGAAACGGCACCACCGTGCCGTCGCGTTTCCGAAACCCGTCAAAGCCGTCGTTGCTCACTCGAGGTTCTCCATGCATCCCCGGTTGCCGCCGCGGCTTCGGCACCGCCCGCCCGAGGCGCGCGACGCCGAAACCCAACGGTACGATCAAAACCCACGCGTTGGGGTGTGTCAACTGCAAGGTTACAATATGTTGGGGGTCGCACAGCAAAATTGGCCATTTTTTGACCGAAAAAGAGGGTCCGGCGCGGCCATCTTCTTCATCGTTAATTGCGAAAAAAGCGCTGCCTAAACTTTTCGTTGAGATTCGATGTTTTTTGCGCGGTCGGGCAAGGAGGCGCGCGCGCCCGTCGGATGACCGCACATCGGCCGGCCCGTGCGATTCGTCAGGCGGCGACGCCGTGCTTGTGATCGTCCAACCCTTGGAAAATACTGCGCTTGGAGTTTCCAATGTTTGGAACCGACGCCCGAATGTCCGGACTGGGCCGCGTCTCGCTGGTGCTGCTGGCCGCGCTGATGCTGTTGCCAGGGACGGCCTCCCTGCCGCTGCTCGACCGCGACGAGCCGCGGTTTTCCCAGGCGACCGTCGAGATGATCCGCCGCGGCGAATGGGTGGTGCCGTACTTCAACGACCAGTACCGGTTCGACAAGCCGGCGCTGACGTATTGGCTGATGCGCGGCGGCTACGCGTTGTTCGGCCTGAACGAGGTCGGCGCCCGCGCCCACTCGATTCTGACCGCGGGGCTGCTGGCGGTGCTGCTGTTCGAGATGGGCCGGAGGTGGTGGGGCGCTGCCGCGGGCATGGCGGCGGGTCTGAGCTTCCTGACGTCGTTGCAGACGCTGATCCATGGCCGGGCGGCGGTGGCGGACATGCCGATGGTTCTGGCCGTCGCGGCGGCGCACTGGGCGATGTGGAACCTGCTGGCGGGCGACGGGGCGGGGCCGCGCCGCGGCTGGTGGTGGACGCTTTGGCTGGCGCTCGGCGTCGGCTTCCTCGCGAAAGGACCGGTGGCGTGGCTGGTGCCGGCGGTGTCGGCAGCGCTGTGGCGGTGGGCGTTCTTACGGCGTCCGCTCCCGTGGCGCCGGCTCGGCGCAGCGTGGGGCGCGCTGGTGACGTTGGCGGTGATCGCGCCATGGGGGTTGGCCGCGCTCTGGACAACCGGCGGCCAGTTCGGTCGCGTCGGGCTCGGATACCACGTCGTTCGCCGCGGCCTCGAGGCCTTCGACGGCCGGCCGTTCATTCCCTTCTACTACCTTCCCACCGCGCTCTTCAGCTACTTTCCGTGGATCGCCTGGCTCGGCGCGGTGATCGCGACGCTGCGGCGCGAACGGTCGCCGCTGAACTCCTTCCTCGCCGCGTGGTGGCTCTCGCCGTACCTGGTGTTTTTCTTGTACTCGACACAACTGCCGCACTACATCCTGCCGGGCATGCCGGCATGGTTTCTCCTGTTGGGCCGGGCGGCCGACCTTGCCGGTCCGGCAGTCCGAGCCGACCTGCCGCGCTGGGACCGCATCTGGCGCCGGTTCGTCGTGGGACTGGGCCTGGCCGCCGCCCTGGCGGCCGCCGCGGGGGGATGGTGGGGCCGCAACGATCCGGTGATGGGGCCGCTGCGCCCGGTGTTGTGGGGCGCTGCCGGCGTCGTGCTGGCGCTCCTGTGGGCCGGCACGATGTTCCCGCGCCCGAACTCGATTGCGCTGACCGGCGCGGTCGCGCTGGCGGCGGGCGCCTTCGCCGCCGCCGCGCGGGGCCTGCGAGCGGTCGTCCCGGGGCCCTCGCTCGGCGCGCTGTTGGCCAGCGCCCCGCCCGACGCCGAGGCGATCTGGCTGCGATACGGTGAACCGTCCACCGTGTTTTACACCGGCCGGACCTGGCGCGATCCCGGCGGCGTCGAGGCCGCCCGCGCGGCCATGAAACGCCCCGGCCCCCGCCTCGTGCTGGCCCTCGCCGAAAAACTCGACCTCGACGACCACCTGAAGGCCCGCCTCGGCCTGCGGCGGGACGATCCCGGCCGGTCGCCCGCGACCCGGTACGACGATGAACTCCGCCGCCTCGATGTCCGCGGTTACCGCCGCCACGAGGTGCGCGGCCTCAACGTCGCCAACGGATCGTGGGTCACGCTCGCCGTATTCGAAAACTGCCTGGCCCCCCCCTCCGCGGACGCCGGTTTGTGAGCGAAACGGTCGTCGGATACAGTCCCCGGTTCGCGGAACGCTCCATGAGCTTTCGAATCGAAATCGGCCCGAAACGCGGGGTGCGCGACCCGCGCGGCGAGACCGCCGCCCGCCGCGCCCGGCAGTTGCTGCGCCTGCCGATCCGCGCGATCGCCACCCGCGACGTGTACCTCGTCGGCGAGGACCTCGCGCCGGCGGAGCGCCGCCGCGTCGCCGCGGCGTTCTCCGATCCCGTCACCGCGCGCGCCGCCGTCGGCCGGCTGCCGCCGCCCGCCTGCGACTGGATCGTCGAGGTCGGCTATCGGCCCGGCGTGACGGACAACGTCGGCCAGACCGCGCGCGTCGTCCTCGCCGACGTGCTCGACCGCGACCCCCGCCAGGTCGGCCCCGTGTGCAGCGCGGTCCAGTACCTCGTGCGCGCGCCCGGCCTGGACCGGGCCGCCATCCTGCGGCTGGCGCGCGACCTGCTCGCGAACGAACTGATCCAAACGATCCGCATCTGGTCGCGCGCGGAATGGGCCGACGCCGAGCCGCCGGCGGACCTGCCGCTGGTCCGCGATCCGCATCCACCGCGGGTGCGCACGGTGAACCTCGAGGTCCCCGACGAGGAGCTGATGCGCATCAGCCGCGAAGGCATTCTCTCGCTCTCGCTGGAGGAGATGCGCGCGATCCGCGCCCACTACCGCGAGCCCGGCGTCCGCGCCCGCCGGGCCGCCGCCGGCCTGACGCCCGAGCCAACCGACGTCGAGCTGGAATGCCTCGCCCAGACCTGGTCCGAGCACTGCAAGCACAAGATCTTCGACGCGCAGATCGTCTACGCGGACGAGCAGGGCCGCGAGGAGGTCGTCGACTCGCTCTTCCGCACCTGCATCCGGGGCGCGACCGAGGCGATCGCGCGCCGCGTCGACTGGCTCGTCTCGGTCTTCCGCGACAACGCGGGGATCGTCCGCTTCAACGACCGCTGGAACATCGCGTGCAAGGTGGAGACCCACAATAGCCCCTCCGCGCTCGATCCCTACGGCGGGGCGATCACGGGGATCGTCGGCGTCAACCGCGATCCGATGGGCACCGGGTTGGGCTGCGAGCTGCTCTGCAACACCTGGGGCTACTGCTTCGCCACCCCGTTCTACGACGGCGACCTGCCCGCCGGCCTCATGCACCCGCGGCGCATCCGCGACGGCGTCCACCAGGGAGTCATCGACGGCGGCAACCAGAGCGGCGTGCCGTGGGCGCGTGGCTTCGAGCGCTTCGACGACCGGTTCCTCGGTAAGCCGCTGGTCTTCTGCGGCACCGTCGGTCGCCTGCCGCCGGTCGTCGCCGGCCGCCCGTCGGAGACCAAGGAGGTCCGACCCGGCGACGTTATCGTGATGGCCGGTGGGCGGATCGGCAAGGACGGCATCCATGGCGCGACCTTCTCCTCCGAGGAGCTGCGGGCCGAGTCGCCCTCGCAGGCCGTCCAGATCGGCGACGCCTTCACCCAGCGCAAGCTCTATGAGTTCCTGCTCGAGGCGCGGGACCTCGGCCTCTACCGCGCCATCACCGACAACGGCGCCGGAGGACTCAGCTCCTCAGTGGGCGAGATGTGCCGGCTCAGCGGCGGCGCCGACCTCGACCTGACGCGGGCCCCGCTCAAGTACGAGGGGCTCGACCCTTGGGAAATCCTCCTCAGCGAGGCGCAGGAGCGCATGACGCTGGCCGTCCCGCCCGAGCGGCTCGACGAGCTGCTCGCCCTCGCCGCCCGGCGCGACGTCGAGGCGACCGCGCTGGGCACGTTCACCGACTCCGGCGCCTTCGTCGTCCGCTATGGCGACCGCGTCGTCGCGCAACTGGACCTCCGCTTCCTTCACGACGGCTGCCCGCGCATGCGGCTACGGGCCCGTTGGTCGCCGCCGCAGGTGCCTGCGCCCTCTCCGCTGCCGGCCGGCCGTCGCGACGCGGCGCTGGAGGCGATGCTCGGCTCGCTCAACATCTGTTCGAAGGAGTGGAAGTGCCGCTCCTACGACGGCGAGGTCAAGGGCCTCAGCGTCGGCAAACCCTTCGTCGGAGCGCGCGCCGACGTCCCCGCCGACGCCACCGTGATGTTCGTCGAGCATGGGGCGCGCGACGGCCTGGTCCTGGCCGAGGGCATTCATCCGTACTATTCGGACCTCGACGCCTACGCGATGGCCGCCGCCGCCGTGGACGAAGCCGTCCGGCGCGCGGTGAGCGTCGGCGCAACGCTCTCCCGCCTGGCCGGCCTCGATAATTTCTGCTGGCCCGACCCGGTGCCCTCCCCCTCCAACCCCGACGCCGAATACAAGCTAGCGCAGCTGGTCCGCGCCAACCGCGCCCTCCACGAGGTCACCACCGCCTACGGCGTGCCGTGCATCTCCGGCAAGGACAGCATGAAAAACGACTCCGTGCGCGGCGGGCGGCGCATTTCGATCCCGCCGACGATGCTGTTCACCGTGCTCGGCCGCATCGAGGACGTCGGGCGGATGGCGACGATGGACTTCAAGCGGCCCGGCGACGTCATCTACGTCGCCGGCCGGACGTTCGAGGAACTGGGCGCGACGGAGTTCCACCGTTGGCTGGCGCGCCGCCAAGGGCGGCCGGAGGCCATCGGAGGCCGCCCGCCGGGCCTGGATCCCGCCGCCACGCTGCCGCTCTACCGGGCGCTGGAGACGGCGATCCGCGAGGGGCTGGTCCGCTCCTCCCACACGCCGTCCCTCGGCGGTCTGGCCGTCGGCCTCGCGCTGGCGGCCGTCGGCGGCGACGTCGGCGCGGAGGTGGACCTGTCGGCGATCCCCGCCGGGCCGGACGTCTCGATCGATGGCCGCCTCTTTTCCGAGAGCAACGGCCGGTTCATCCTCACCGTCGCCCCCGACCGCACGGCCGACTTCGAGGCGGTGTTTCGCGGCCTGCCCGTGGCGCGCGTCGGCGAGGTGACGGCGTCCGACCGTCTGCGGATCTCGGGACCGGGGGGACGGCGGCTGGTGGACCGTCCCGTCGAGCGGTTGCGCTACGTCTGGCGGAAACCGCTCGAGCGCATGTGACTTGCCGGCCGGGGGGTGGGGAGGACGACGCATGGACTGCGAGCGCTGGCTCGATCTGGCGAGGCGGTTCAACCAGCCGTTGCATATGCTCGCGTTCGCGGCGTGGGTGCGGGTGTTCGGCACCGCCCGCGCGCGCGAGCGCCTGGGGCTCCTCTCGCCCCGCCCCGCCTACGCCTACGGCATGTTTCGGGCCGCCGACCATGCCCGCGCGTTCGGCTATCCCGGCGTTACCGTGGTCGAATTCGGCGTGGCGACCGGCGCGGGCCTCATGGCGATGGTGGACCTGGCGGAGGTCATCGGCCGCGAGACCGGCGTGCGATTCCGCGTGGTCGGCTTCGACGCCGCCGGCGGCCTGCCTCCGCCGCGCGGGTTCAAGGACCACCCCGAACTCTGGAGCGCCGGCGACTTCGCCATGGTCAACCGCGAGGAGCTGGAGCGCCGCCTCGCCGGGCGCGCCGAACTGATCCTCGGCGACATCGCCGACACCGTCGATGGCTTCGCGCGCTCGATCTCCTCCGACGCACCTCTCGGCTTCGTGGCGCTGGACGTGGACTACTACTCCTCCGCCTCCGCCGCCCTGCGCGCGTTCGACGGCCCGCCCGAGAGCTGCCTGCCGGCCGTGTCGCTGTACCTGGACGATGTCGCGATGTTCGTGGCTAACCGCTGGTGCGGCGAACTGGCCGCCGTGGAGGAGTTCAACGAACGCCACGAGCGGCGGAAGATCGACCGCGACCGTTCGCTGCCCGGCCGGCGCCCCTACAAGTCGGTCGGCTGGTACGACCGGATGTACGTGCTTCACGTGCTGGACCACCCGCAACGCGCCCGGCCGGCCGACCGCGGCGCGCTGGACCTCGACGCCGACCGACGACGCTTGATTCGCGACGGCCTGATCTGATCCGCCCGCCCGCGGCAGCCGTCAGGGTCCCAGCCGCGCCGCCCAACGGATGCCCCCCAGGAGGTGCCGGCGGAACCCCGGATCGGCGTAATGCTGTGCCCCAGCGCGGTGTAGAAGGAGCGGATCCCCTCCCATTCATGGCACCACGCCAACGGGTACGGCTCGGGCATGTCCTTGAGATCCGCCGGCGGCTTGCCCGGCCTGGCCAGGCTCGCCTGCACGCCGGCCAGCAACACCCGCACATCGGGATTCTGCTCGCGCACGTAGTAGAACTCGTCGGTCCACTCCCACTCGTCCGCGGGCCAGAACGACGTCGCCGGGTGGCGTCGGTCCATCACGCGAACCCGGAACGTCTGCATCGGGTGGTGCCACGCGAACGTGCCGCCGATCAGTTTCCAGTACCATGGCCAGCGGCGCTCCGAGCCCGTCGCCGAATGAATGCCGACAAAGCCGGCGCCGCCCCGAAGGCATGCCTAAAGGCGCCGCGCTGCTCCTCGGTCTCGAACGCCTCGTTGTTCGTGTTCGCGAACACGATGACGTGGACGCCCTGAGGCCGTCCCGGCTCGAACACGGAGGCGGTGTCGGTCGTCTCGGCTCGCATGCCCGCCGCGCAGCAGATCTCCTCCAGCGCCGCGGCGCATGCGGCGATGTTGTCGTGCACGTAGCCCTTGCCGTTGCGGGTGTAGATCAGGACGCCCATGGCCCCCTCGTCCGCTCGTTCTGCGGCCAGCGCACCCCACGCTCCGAGGGCCGCCGCGGCGATGCCGCATAGCATCGGGAATGGCCTTCGCATGACGGTTCTCCTTGGGCGCCGGCGGCGGCGGGCCGCCAGCTGTCAAGCGGCCCGCACCCGGAGCCGTCGAACGCCATGACGCCCGCCCGCGTTCTGGCATCGGCAGGCCAGGAGGGGTAAGATGCCTTGCCGGTGACGTCCATGGATGCCCCGAGCGCCCTGATCCTCGCGCTGGCCAGCAACCTGCTGGCCGGCGCCGGTGCCGAGCAGCGGCTCGAGTTCGAGCAGGCGGCCGGCATATTCGAACAGGTCGTCGGCGCCTCCAACACCGCGCCGCAGATGGCCGAGGCCGCGCGCCTGCTGCGCGCGCGGGCGCTGCGTCGCGCCGGCGACACCAACGGCGCCCTCGCGGAACTTGGATGGCTGCTGCGCCACGGAAACGATGCCGGCCTGCGCAGGGAGGCCGCCGCCGCGCGGCGGCAGTGGCTCGGCGGTGGAGCGGCCTCCTCCAGTTCGCCGCCGCCCATCGGCATGGCATGGCGGATGTTGCAGAGCGCGGCCGCCCGAAACGAGACGGACCGCGCCGCCGCCCTGGTCGGCGGCCGGCTGCGCGAGTTTCTCGACCTTCTGAGCGGTCTGGCCCCGCCTGCCGCGGACGGGCCGCCGCCCGGCGCTGGACTGATGCGGGCGCTCAGCGAATGGAAAGGCGCCAAGACGGTCGATTCCACCGCCGACGACCACGAGGGTCGGCTGACCCTCGAGCACAACGGCCTGCGGGTCACCCTGCACGCGCGGCGGACGCCGGACGGCTGGATCTTCGACGACATCGTCTCGCTCGAGCGCCTCGAGGCCGGCGCTGACGCGCCCGAAGGCGCCGTTGCGCCGGGCGGAGTCGCCGTGGCGGCCGCGGTGGCCGGCCCCGATCGCGCCATCTTGATCGACCGGCCAATGAACATTCCCCCCGACGTAATGGTCCGGTTGAATCTGCAGCAACAGGCGGCGTTGGCCGCCATGGCCGCGGCGCCCGGTGCGCCCCCCGCGCCGGCCGCGCCGGCCGCCACCCATGTCGTCGTCGAAGCGACGCCCGAGCAGCGGCGGGAGATCGAGCAGCTCATCGGCCGGCTCGGCGCGGCCGATCCGTTGGAGCGGGCCCGTGCCCGTGACCGGTTGCGCGAGATCGGCGCGGCGGCCCGGTCGGTCCTGGTCGAACACCGGAACGCGGCAGATGTCGAGGTGGCCGCCACCGTCCGCGAATTGCTCGACGAAATCCGATGAGCGTCGCGACCAACCTGACCTTGACCGCCATCGTCGCGCTGGCCGGCCGGCTGACCGAGGCGCACCGCGCGCTTGAGGCGGGGCGGCCCGAGGCCGCCCTGCCGGCCCTGACCGAGGTGATCGACAGCGGCGAAGGCCCGCGCGAACTGGCTTGGGCCGCGCGACTGCTGCGCGCGCGCGCCCACCGCGCCCGCGAGGACCGCAAGGCCGCCCTCGAGGATCTGCAGTGGCTGGCTACCCGCGATCTCGCGCCCGCCGTCCGGCGGCAAGCCCGCGAGGAATACCTCGCCGCCGGCGGAGATCCGAAGGGCCTCGTGCCCCCCGATCCGCCGACGGTCGTCTGGAAGCGGATCCAGGAGTGGATCGGGAGCGACCAGGCGGACCGGCTGTCCTCCTGCCTCACACCCGCCTACCTGCGATCGCTGGAGCATCTACGGCGAATGCTTGGCGAGGACGGCATCCCCCCGCTCGCCGACATGCTCGATCAGGAGGAGGCCGAGCTGGTCGAACAATCGGTGGACGAAGCCGGGGGAACCGCCCGGCTGCTGTTTCGGGACGAAGAGATGCTCTACACCGTGTTCTGGGTCCAGGACGGTCTCCGCTGGCTGATCGCCGACATCGAGGGCCGCCCGGCCGAAGGGCCGTCGGTGCCCGATCCGGCCCACGCGGTGGGCGGGTCGATGAGGGCCGACGACGCCGAGCCCTACGCCGAAGCCTCCCCTGCCCTGCGTGCGGAGATCGAGTCCCTGATCCGACAGCTGGGCGCCTCGGACCCGCCTGCCCGCGCCACCGCCCGAAAACGGCTGCGCGAGATCGGCGCTCCGGCGCGGCCGTTCCTCCAGGCGCGACTGCGCGACCCCGATCCCGAGATCGCCGAGAGCGCCCGCGAGTTGCTCGAGGGGCCATGAACCTCCACCCCTGCACGGCGATGATGCTGGCGGCACTGGCGGCCGCCGGTTGCGCGACGCGCACCTACGACACCCGTCGGGCCGCCCGACCACCTGAACTCCTCCCCGCCCGGCGGTTGCGCCCGGTGGTCGCCGTGATGGAGTTCGAGAACCAGTCCGCGTTTGCGGGGCAGTGGAAGCTCGGCGGCGGCATGGCCGACCTGCTGATCACGGAACTGCTCAAGACCGGCCGCTTCGTCGTGCTCGAACGGCAGCACCTCGACGACGCGCTCGGCGAGCTACTCCGCCAGGGCCGCTCGTTGTTCCGCGCCGAGGGCCGTGCCGCGCACGGACGGCTCAAAAACGCCCGCTACGTGCTGCGCGGCGTGATCACGGATTTCACCGTCACCGGCGACGCCAGCGGCTGGTTCCGCGGCGCCGCCACGGGTCTGCGCCTAGGCGGATCCAACGCCCGCGTCTCGCTCAACCTGCGCATCACCGACGTCGAGACCGGCGAGGTCGTCGACTCGGTTCGCGCCGACGGCACCGCCCGCGCCGGCTTTTTCGGCGGCGTCGTGGACTACCGTCAGCTCGCCTTCGGCGGCGACGCCTTCTTCCAAACCCCGCTTGGCCGCGCCACCGAGGCCGCAATCCGGCAGGCCGTCGCCCGTATCCTCGACCGCCTTCCCGTCGAGTACTGGCAGCCCCGCGTGGCCGACATCGTGGATGGGGCCATCTTCGTCAACGGAGGCCAGAACGTTGGGCTGACGGCCGGCATGGAGTTTCTGGTCCGCGAGCCGGGCCGGCCGGTCACCGATCCGCTCACCGGCGACGTGATTGACGTGGTGGCTGGCCGGACGCTGGGGCGGATCCGGCTGACCGAGATCCGCCCCACCTCCTCCGTCGCCGTGCCGGTCGAAGGCGCGGGGTTTTCCCGCGGCGCCCTGCTGGAGGCCCTGCCACCGCCAAGGCCGTAGATGACGCTGTCTTGCGCGGCGGTCGGCCGTCGGTCATAATGCTACAATGAACATCGTTGCCCCCATTCCCCGCCGCGCCTTTCTCCACCGCGCCGCCGCGGTCTGCGCCGCCGCCGGCGTCCGCCGGCCGGCGTTTGGCGCCGGCGCCTGGCCCCCGCCCGTCGTCGTGTTCAGCAAGGTCTACCAGGAGATCAAGCTCGACTTCGAGTCCGCCGCCGCGCTGACGGCGGCCGCCGGGTTGGCCGGGATCGACTGCCCTGTTCGCCCCGGCGGCGAGATCGAACCCGGGCGCGCGGCCGACGACATGCCCCGCTACGCCGAGGCGCTGCGCCGCCGCGGCGTCGCGATGCGCCTGCTGACCACCGGCATCGTCGGCACGGACTCGCCCCACGCGGAGACGATCCTTCGTACCGCCCGGCAACTGGGCATCCGATATTACCGTCTCGGAGCCTGGGGAATGCCGAAACAGGGCTCCCCCGACATCGCCGGCATCCGGGCGCGGCTGAAGGACCTGGCCGCAATGAACCGCGAAATCGGCGTCACCGGCGTGGTGCAGAACCACTCCGGAAACTTCGTCGGCGGCAACCTGGCTCAAATGGCCGAGATCCTCGAAGGGTTCGATCCGGACGAGGTTGGCATGGCGTTCGACCTTTGCCATGCGCTGATCGCCCATCGCGACGAATGGACCGTGCACTTCGAGCGGTTGTCGCCGCGCGTACGCGTCGCCTACGTCAAAGATGTCCGCCTGCCGGACGCGATGGCGGCCCTCGGCGAAGGCGAGATGGGACAAACGGACTGGTTCTCCCGCCTGAAGAGGCTCGGTCTGGCGGCGCCGATCTCGCTGCACATCGAGTACGAGTGGGCGCCGAAGGAGGAAAAGACGACGGCCCGGCTGGAGGCGGTCATGCGGCGCGACCTCGAGGTGCTCCGCCGCTGGCTGGATGCCGCCTGAGTTGTCCGGCCTGGCCGGGACGGCGCGATCCGGCGACAACGCGCCCATCCCCGCGGCGGCCGCGAACCGGTCCCTTCCTTCGCAAGCCGGCCAGGGCGACGGAAAGAGGGCACGCCGTATGCGCTGCAGGCTGTTCGACCCCGCCGCTCCTGAGTTTCATGTGCGGAGAGTGCCCTGCAGGCTGTCACGGCATGAAGATGGTTCCCGCCGGGGTGCCGTGTGCCGCGGCAGGCGGCGGAGGGTCGGACCCTACCGACGAACCTTGGCCTGACAAGCGCTCTCCGTCTTCGCCCCTCGCCGCGAATTCCGTTCGGATTGAAGCGCGGCGGCCGGGAAGATAAAAGTCGCGTCGCGGTTCGGAGGGACCGTGGAGCCTAGGGGTGAAGATCGACCATGCCTTGACGCCGAGGGATCTGGCCGGTGCGATCGGTCCGGATGTGGGAGTGGTCGGCCGGCAAGATCATGCGGCTGGACCGTCGTTGGCGGCGGAGGAGGGCGCGCCGGTGGTGACGGCTGGCGGGCGCTACACGTCCCGCGAGTGGACCGACCCGCGGCTTCCAACACGGATCGGCGCTCCTTCAATACGAGGCAACGGGGAAGGAGGAGTTTCTCCGCGTGGCCCGCCTCGGCATCGAGCGGGACATGCCAACCTGCCTGACGCATTTTGGGGTGCACGACCACGGGTTCAACTGCGTCAGCACGTTTGGTCGGCTCTAGCGGCTGATGGCAAACGGCGCGCTGCCGCACGACCGGTGGGAGCTGGAGTGGTGCGTCCAAGCGTTGCGCGTATCCGGATGCGTACAGGCGGCCCGCTGGACCGATCTCGGCGAGGGCGAGGGGTACGTCCATTCGTTCAACGGGCCGCATTCGCTGTTCGCCGACACAATCCGTTCGATGCGGTCTCTGGCGCTGGCGCACCGGCTGGGAGCGGCGTTGCATGCCGAGCAGGATCGCCGCGTCAGCCTGCTGGAGCGCTGGGCGGCGCACCTGAGGGCCACCGCCCGATACAGCGTCTACTACGGCGAGGGCCGGGACATCTACGACGTGCTCGGCCGGGTTGCGCACGAGAGCCTGTTCAACCCCGTCAGCCGCACCTACCGCTGCCCGGGCACCCAGCAGGGCTACTCGCCGTTCAGCACGTGGACCCGCGGGCTGGCGTGGGTGCTGTTGGGCTTCTCCGAGTCGCTCGAGTTTCTTCGCGCGCTCGACGCCGCGGAGCGCGCTGCCGTGCAGGGACCGGCGCTGGAGGCAACGATGTTGCGGGCGGCGCGCGCGACGGCCGACTTCTACATCGAGCACACCTCCCTCGACGGCGTGCCGCCCTGGGACCACCGGCGCGCCGGGCCTAGGGCGGATGGGCGAGTGGCGCGCGCGGCCGGCGGATCCGTTCGACGCCTGCGAGCCCTTCGATAGCTCGGCGGCGGCGATCGCCGCGCAGGGGCTCGTGCGGCTGGGATGGCTGTTGCGGCCCGCGGATCCGGCGGCCGGCGAACGCTACCTGGCCGCCGGTTTGACGGTCCTGCGCACGCTGACCGGCCCGCCGTTTCTCTCCGAGGATCCCGCCCACGAGGGTCTGCTGCTTCACTCGGTCTATCACCGGCCGCGCGGTTGGGGCCGGATCCCGCCCGGCGCGGCCGCGCCCTGCGGCGAGGCGTCGCAGTGGGACGACTACCACCTGCGCGAGGTCGGCCGCCTCGTGCAGCGGTTGGCGGAGGGCGGGCCGCCGCCGACGTTTTTCGGCAACCCGGCGTCGGCCGCGTGAGCGGCAAGGAGGTGGCCCATGCAGGTGGCTGACCTAAACACGATCGAGGGGCGCACGTTCCCGGCCCGCCGGCGCACCCAAAACATCGTCGGGGGTCGCTCGCCGACCCGCTCCGACCGCTTCGCGATGGGGCTGGTCACCCTCGAGCCCAACGGCGGACAGGTACCGTGGCACAATCAGGAGCAGGAGGAGGTCTACCTCGTCCTCGAGGGACGCGGGGAAATGTGCCCTTGGCGACGAGCGCCGGGAGCTGTGCGCAGGCCAGGCGGTCTACATTCCGCCCGGCGTCTACCACCAGTTGACCAATATCGGCGATCGCCCGTTGCGAATGCTCTACGCGTACGCGCTCGCCGGCGACGTCGCGCACTGGCGGCAAGAGCTGGACGGCACCTTGCCGCGCGCGGGCCGCGAAGCGCCGCCGCTACCGGCGGATGCGTGGGCCCAGTGGACCGCCGGCCCGTCGGAGGAGGACCGCTCATGAGTTCGGACCGCACGGAGCGGATCGGCATCATCCTCAACGGCGTCACCGGCCGGATGGGCGCCAACCAGCATCTGCGGCGCTCGTTGCTGGAGATCCGCCGCGGGGCGGCGTTCCGCTGCCCGACGGCCGCCGCCTGATGCCCCGGCTGCTGCTGGTGGGGCGCAACGAGGCTCGGCTGGCCGCCCTGGCCACCGAGGCCGGCGGCGCACCGTGGACCACCAACGTAGACTCGGCGCTCTCGGATCCGGCCTGGAGCGTGTACTTCGACGCGCAAACCACCGACCGCCGCGCCGCGGCCGTGCGCCGCGCCCTCGACGCCGGCAAGCACGTCTACTGCGAAAAGCCCGCGGCGACGACGACGGAGGAGGCGCTCGACCTCTAGCGGCGGGCCGAGGCGGCGGGCGTGCGGCACGGCGTGGTGCAGGACAAGCTCTGGCTGCCCGGCCTGCGCAAGCTGCGACGGCTGCGCGAGTCGGACTTCTTCGGGCGGCTGCTCTCCGTACGCGGTGAGTTCGGCTACTGGGTCTTCGACGGCAGCACCGTGCCCGCCCAGCGGCCCTCGTGGAACTACCGCGCCGAGGACGGCGGCGGCATTGTGCTGGACATGTTCCCGCACTGGCGCTACGTCCTCGACCACCTCTTTGGCGCGGTCCGGGCCGTGTGCTGTGTGGACGCCACCCACCTGTCGCGCCGCCGGGACGAACAGGGGCGCCCCTATGAGTGCACCGCCGAGGACGCCGCCTACGCGATGTTCGAGCTGGAGGGCGGCGTCACGGCGACGATCAACGCCTCGTGGTGCGTGCGGGTGCGGCGCGACGACCTGCTCACGCTTCAGGTGGACGGCGTGGCCGGCAGCGCCGTCGCCGGCCTGCGACGCTGCTGGATCCAGCCGGCGGGGGCCACGCCCCGGCCGGTGTGGAACCCGGACATCGACCAGCCCGTGCGGTTTTTCGAGACATGGATCGAGGTGCCGGACCAGGAGACGTACGACAACGCGTTCAAGGCGCAGTGGGAGGAATTCCTGAGACATGTCGCCGGCGGCACGCCGTTTCCGTGGAATCTGCTCGAGGGCGCCAAAGGCGTGCAACTGGCCGAGCTGGCGCTGGCCTCGTGGCGCGAGCGCCGGTGGGTCGACGTGCCGCCGCTGGGCGCGGAGGCGTCGCAATGACCCGGCGGGTGGCGTTGGTGACTGGCGGACGGCGGGGGATTGGCCTGGGCATCGCGCACGCGCTGGCGGCCGAGGGGTTCGACCTGGCCGTCTGCGGCACCCGGCCCGAGCCGGGCGCGGAGCTGGAGGCGCTGCGGGCCGCGGGCGTGGAGCTGCTCTACGTGCCCGCCGACGTCGTCCGGCCCGACGACCGCGGCGCGCTGTTGGAGGCGGTGCGGGAGCGGTTCGGCCGGCTCCACGTGCTGGTCAACAACGCCGGGGTGGCGCCGGAAGTACGGGCTGACCTTCTCGAGACGACCGAGGCCTCGTTCGAACGCGTGCTGCGGACCAACCTGGCCGGCCCCTTCTTCCTCTCCCAAGCCGCGGCCCGCTGGATGCTCGACCAGCGCCGAGCCGATCCCGGCTGGCGCGGCTGCATCGTCAACGTCTCGTCCATCTCCGCCGCCGCCTCGGTCAACCGCGGCGAGTACTGCGTCTCGAAGGCCGGTCTGGCGATGGTCAGCCGCCTCTTCGCCGTGCGGCTGGCCGCCGACGGCATTCCGGTCTACGAGGTCCGCCCCGGCATCGTCGCCACGGACATGACCGCCGGCGTGCGGGAGAAGTACGACCAACGGATCGCCGACGGGCTGGTGCCGCAGCGCCGGTGGGGCGAGCCGGAGGATGTCGGCCGCTGCGTTGCCGCGCTGGCCCGGGGCGACCTCGCCTATTCGACCGGCGCGGTGATCTACGTCGACGGGGCTTCTCGATCGAGCGCCTCTGAGCCGCCCGCGCGCCAACCAGGATCGCCGCCGAGCCAGCGGCCAGCACCATCGCCGCCATCATCGAGGTGCCGGTGAAGCTCGTCCCCGCCAGCAACACGAGCTGGTCGCTCATCACGATCGAAAAGCCGAAAACGATCAGCGCGAACACGAAGATCGCCGCCCGCGTGGCGCGCATCACCTCCCGCTCGTTGCCCCGCAACATCGACCGCAACTCCGTGCCCAGCGCAAAGAGCTGCGCGTTGGTCGTCGACAGGCACGCCGCCAGCAGGCCGATCAGCGATAAGCCGCCCAGCCAGGGCGCCCGATCATTTAACAGCGCGCCGGACTGGAACTGCGGCGTCGTCGCGCCGGCGTAGTGCACCGCGCCGTGCAGCCCGATCAGCGCCGTGGGGAAGATCACCGCGATCGCAAACGCCCCCACCGAGACGGCCATCCGGTGCATCGCGGTCGTGGTCTTCATGACCACCAGCCGCGCCGTCATTTGCGGCTGCGTCGCCGGAATTATCACGATCGAGATCGCGGAGGCCAACAGGAACTGCGCGGTGAACAGGCCGTTCGGGCCCGGCACCGACTCGAGCGCCGGCCGCTCCCGCGCGACCGCCGCGAAGAGGGCCGATCAGCCGCCGGAGACCATCAGGCACGCGCCGGCGATCGCCCAGAGGATCAGCAGCAGCGCCAGCCCTTGGATCGCGTCGGCGAACACGATCGCCTTGAACCCCCCGATCTCGCTGAACACCAGCATCAGCCCGACGATCAGCGCGGCCCACTGCCACGGCGCCAGCAGGTCCGGAAACGCCCGGCCAAGGAAGACCGCGATGCCGCGGATCTGGATGGCGACGTACGGCACCAGAATGATGAACGACGAGGCCAACATCGCCCAGCCTGCCGCGCGGCGGCCGTAGGCGGAGGCCATCAGCCCCGCCACGCCGTCGAACCCCAGCTCCCGCGCCCGACGGCGGATCGCGTGGCCGAAGAGCACCACGAACAGCACCATCATCCCGTCCGAGACCGCCAGAAACACCCACGCCCCGACGCCGTGGAGGCGGAAAAGTCCGGCATGCCCATGAACGTGAACGCGCTGAAGAGCGCGGCCGCGTAGGTCAGCACGCCGAGCCGCACGCCGAGGTTGCGACCGGCGACATGAACTCGTCCGCCGAGCGGTGACGGCGCCACGAGGCCCGGGCGGCCAACGCCAACAACGCCAGGTAGACGCCCCCAAACACGTAGACCCAGTGCTGAAGGCTCACCGGCCGCCCTCCTTGTCCGGCGGCTCGTCCCCGCCATGGAGCCGCGTCGCGGCCGCCGTCAGGCCGACGAACAGCCCGGCGACGACCAGCCCGACCCACAGCGCGTACGCATGCCGAATAGACGCGGTCCGGCGCGGCCCGGCGGAATGACCAGCGGCGTGAACGTGGCGATGGTCAGCGCGACGGCCGCGGACCAGAACGCCACGCGGCGGAGGTCGAACCTGGAGGGAGGCGTCGGCGATTCCTGCGGAGCCATGGGCAAGAAATACGGCGGGCGGGCCGGCCGCACAAGCCGGAGGCGCCTACCGGCCGGGCGGCGCCACGCGGAGAACGACCACGTGGGGTCGGGGGCTGGCCGGATCGGTTTCGATCGTCAGCAACGTCCCGTTCGGCAAGCCCTCGAGCGCCGCGCCGGGCACCGCCACTTGCAGCGACCCGTCCTCCAGACGCCGCTCACGCCGGGGCAGCTCGCGGCCGCCCGCCGTCACGCGCACCACGCGGGTGCGCTCGGCGCCGGCCCCCTGAAGGAGCAAATGATGGACGGGCGGCGCTGGCCCCCGCGCCACCGTCAGCTCCCGCGGCAGCACGACCAGGACGGGGCCCACGATCGCGAACGCGCCGACCACGAGGTTCGAGACGGCCGGGTCGTCGGTGGCGATCGTGATCCGATCGCTCAACCAGCTATCCGGCGGAAACGGCGGCCGGGCGACCACCCGCACCAGCCATCCCGTCGGCGTCGCCTCCGCCCCGACCGAGAGCCACGGAGCGGCCGCGGCCGCGGACAGAATCCGCGCGCCGGGCCGCGCCAGCGCCAGACGGACAAGCTGGGTAGCGGACTGGTCCGGCGCCAGCATGCCGAACATCACGGAGGGGGGATCGAGTTCGTACGGCGCCTCGATCTCCGCCTCCACGCGCAGCGACAGCAGCGGCCGGCGTGGGTCGTTCGTGCGGACGGCGATCTCGCGCCGAAAGGCCCCGCGCCGACCGCGCAGGTTCAGGTCCACCTCGATGCCGCCTTCCGCGCCTGGCGGGACGAGCCGGTGCTCCGCCCGCGCCGACATGCAGCCGCACCCGGAGTTGATGTCCGCGATCTCCAGCGGCTCGTCGCCGGCATTGCGGATGCGGAACACCGCCCGAAGGCCGTCGGCGTCATGGCGAACCCGGCCGAGGCGGACGATGGGGAGGTCGCAGACGGCCACTGGCGCGGCGGGCGACCCGACGACGTTCCAGAGGACGCCGATCGCCAGCGCCACGGGCGCCGACATGGCCCAGCGGGGACGGGCGCGCGAGGTCGCGTTCATAGCGGATCGGTCATTTGTCGGTCCCTGCCCCCGATGCTAGGCTGTGGGCGGCGGATTGTCCAAACCTGGCCGGCCGCGGGGTTCCAATCCTTGGAACCCGCGGGCGCGTCACGTTCCAAGGTTGGGAAGCCGCTCGGCGAAAGAGGCGCGCCTTGCAGCTTAGAACCGGCGTGGTGGCGGTCTGGACGGCGGCGTGGGTGGCGGCGGCCGGCCCGTTGGAGTGGCGGTGGGTCTGGATCTTCGGCTGGGACCTCAACCGGGACGACGACGCAGAGGCGATGATCGCGACGCTCGAACGCGCCGCCCGCGCGGGTGCAAACGGGGCCGTCATCTCGGCCGGGTTCGACACGCTCTGCAAAAAGTCACCCGACCAATGGCGCCGGATCGAACGGATCCGCGAAACCTGCGAACGGCTGGGGTTGGAGCTGATCCCTGCCATCTTCGGGGTCGGCTACGGGGGCGGCATCCTCGCCCACGACCGCAACCTTGCCGAGGGGTTGCCCGTCGAGGCCGCGCGGTTTGTCGTGCATGGCGGCCGCGCGCGTCTGGTCCCCGACCCGCCCGTGGCGCTGACGAACGGCGGCTTCGAGGAGTTCCGTGGCCATCGGTTCGCGGGGTACCGATTCCACGACGAGCCCGGCACGATCAGCTTCGCCGACACCACGGTGTGGCGCGGAGGGGCCGCCTCCATCCGGTTCGAAAACTTTCGCGCGCGTCCGGCGGGCAACGCCCGTGTGATGCAGGAGGTGGCGGTGCGCCCGCGCCGGTGCTACCGGGTCCGCCTTTGGGTGCGCACGGAGGGCCTCGAGCCGGCCGGCGCGTTCCACGTGAAGGTTCTGGCCGGCGGCCGCGAGCTGGCACCGCGCACGTTCCGCCTCTCCGGCACTCGCGACTGGACGCGGCTGACGACGGTGTTCAACTCGATGGACCACGACCGGGTTGCCCTCTATGCGGGCGTGTGGGGTGGGCGGTCGGGACGGTTTTGGCTGGACGACTGGACCCTCGAGGAGATCGGACCGCTGAACGTGCTGCGCCGGCCGGGGACGCCGGTTCGCGTGCGAGGGGCCGGCGGCGTCGAGTACGAGGAGGGCCGTGACTACGCTCGGCTGGAGGACGCCGCGCTCAACCCCTGGCGCGTCGAAGGGGAACCGTTGGAGTTGCGGATTCCGGAGGGTAGCCGCATCCGCGAGGGGGAGGAGTTGAGGGTGAACTGGTATCATTCGATGATCATCCACGACTCGCAAGTCGTCTGCTGCCTCGCCGAGCCGGCCCTTTACGATATTTTCGAGCACGAGGCCGCGCTGCTCGCCGACCGCCTCCGGCCGCGCACGGTGCTGTTGAACATGGACGAGATCCGGATGGGGGGAAGCTGCCGAGCGTGCCGCGGTCGGAACATGGACGAACTGCTGGCCGAATGTGTGCGCCGGCAGGCCGAGATTCTGCGGCGGCACCGGCCGGGACTTCGGGTGGTGGTCTGGTCGGACATGTTCGACCCTCACCACAACGCCCGCGACCGTTATTACCTGGTCGAGGGCAACTTGACCGGCTCCTGGCGTCACCTGCCAAGGGACCTTGCGATGGCGGTCTGGGGCGGCGCGCCGCGCCCGGAGAGCCTGCGTCACTTCGAGGCCGAAAGGTTCCCCATCCTGATCGCCAACTACTACGACGCTTCCGGACTCGACGACGTGCGCCGCTGGCGCGAGTTGGCGGCGGGGATGAACGCGGTCCATGGCTTCATGTACACCACGTGGCGGCGCAACTACGACCTGCTAGACGAGTACGCGACCCTCGTGTGGGGTGCCCCCCCCGCAGCGGCGGCTCCGAAAGGTGAGGCAAACAAATGAGAGCCAGGCGATGGAAGACAGCGGCGGCGATGGCGGCGGCCGCCGGGCTGGGCGCGGCGGCCAACAGCCCGACGAACACTGCGGCGGTCAACCCCGCCCGCCTTCTGGGCAACGCGCTTGCCGACGCCATCGAGCGGGCGATGCCCTCCGTCGTCACGATCCGGGTGGCCAGGCACGTCAAACGCGCCACGGTCAATCCCGCGACCGGCGAGCTCGAGGACCAGGAGGGCGTGATGCTCGGCTCCGGCTCCGGCTTCTTCATCACCGCGGAGGGCCACATCCTCACCGCCCATCATGTGGTCGACGGGCGCAAGGTCCAGATCGGGGTGATGACGCACGACGGACGAACCTACGAGGCGAAGGTCGTGGGGACGGACCCGAACACGGACCTGGCCGTGCTGAAGATCCAGCCACCGGCGAATGGAACGTACCGGCCGCTGGAGCCGGGCGACTCCGACCGGCTGCGCATCGGCGAGTTCGTCGTCGCCCTCGGCGCGCCG
>OGCI01001154.1_pt1 | contig 23797 bp, 23 predicted proteins | sample 1570021 | NCBI WGS metagenome assembly OGCI01 (sample SAMN06264664, study PRJEB24512) | hot springs metagenome | isolation source: Hot spring water | place: South Africa: Tshipise | collected 2015-06-21 | reverse complement strand
CAATGGACTACTAGATCAACTCATTCACTATGTCAAGAGCCGACAAAGTACCGTTCAGTCCCCCGCGCCAGGCGGCCGATCATCGGCTTTGACGCTCCGATTCCCCAAGCGCTGGAAGATGTCCGAGGCAGAGGGGCGCAGCTTGCAGGCACCTTACGGCAGCAGGACGAACTCCTCGATCGCGATTCGGGCGCCGGCTGAGCTGCAGGGATCGAGGCGCAGCATCGTGATCCGCCCCCGCCAGGGGGCATGCGACCGCAGGTCGATCTCGACGACATGCGCCGCACCGTCCGCCGGAACCTCGAACGAACGGCTGGTCCTTTCCGTCATCGCAGCGGCATCGGCCGACCAGAACAACTGCCCGCGCGCGACCGGCGCGCCGGCGTCCTCGATCCGGATCGTCAGCCGCGCCTTTCCGAAGTCTCGGGCGCGGAGGCCGCCGGTGTCGATCAGCAGCGCAGGGTCCCGGTTGGTCGTGCGGAACCGCAGCGCCCCGCCGCTCATTTCGAGGTCGGCGATCCCCCCCAGCACGCTCCAGTCCTCCTCAGGACCGTCGAATGTCCACGCCGTCCGCGGAGGGCGGTGGGAAAAGTCGTAGGGGCCCAACCCGACGTCGCCCGGCCCGAGGTTGACCGGCCAGTCCGCGGGGTCGCCGCGGCCGAACACCGCCCGCACCGCCTCGCACATCCCGAAACCGAATTCGACGTTGGGCTCGATGTCGCTGCCCTCGCCCCACTCGTTCAGCGGGCCAAGCAGCACCGTCCGGATCCCGTTGGTCGCCGCGAAGGTCCGCGCCGACTCGAGCAGGCGGCGGAACAGCTCCGGCGTGCGGCCCTCGATGACGCGGGCCCGGTCGCCGCGCCAGGGACGCGAGTCCCAGCCGGTGTCCACCACCGGCAGGTAGGCCATCGGCGCCGAGGCCGCCATCTTTCGCGCCCACTCGGCCGGGGCGTTCTCGACGACGCGGTCGAAGGAAAACCGCCGCTCGCCGGACGAGAACGGCCCCCACTCGTGATACGTTGTCGCCGCCGCGTAGCCCTCCGCGGCGCAGCGGTCCATCTCCGTGCGCGAGAAATCGCCGTTCATCGCGACGAAGAGGATTCCGCCGAAACCGGCGGCGCGGGCCATCGCGTCCGACTCGGCCAGCAGCGCGCGGACGGCGTCCGACCCGCCGACGTCCCGCCGGAGGTTGCGAGGGTCCTAGAGGTACAGGGCCGGCTTGCCGTTCAGACGCTGGTAGGCCGGCAGGGGGAAATAGCGCTCGATCCAATGGCGCGTCGCCGCCCGCCAGTCATCGGCGGAATGGGTGCCGTGCGCGTTGTGGTTGGCCCACATAATGGCGACCTTGAGCCGATCGCGATGGCGGGCCCGGCGATAGGCCTCGAACCAGTGCTCATAGCGGCGCACGCCGGCCTCCCAATGCCAGTCGACGAGGAAGGTGGAAATGCCGTTTTCGACGGCCCACTTGATTTGCCAGTCCATGCACTCGGGGCGGCCTTCGTCGTAGAAGCCGAGCAAAGGTTTGCGGATCGGGGCCAGGCGGCGGGTGCAGTCCCATTTCGTGTTCCGGTTCCAGCCGGGAAAGTAGTAGGCGCAGATTTCGACGTCCGTGGGCACCGGCCGCGGCGTCGGCACGCCGTCGGCGGCGGGCGGGACCGGCGGGCGGGCCTCGACGCGGACGGACGCCGTGGCCGGCGTCGCCGGATCCGCGAGGCACAACTCCAGCGGGTATTCGCCGGGACGGTCGGCGGCGACGGTCCAACGGATCTCCGCCGTCTCGTCGGGCTCGAGCGTCGGCACGGCCGCTTCGCCGGCGGGCGGCTCCGCGGCGAACCGAAGCCCTGCAGGCAGACGCAACCGGGCGCTCGCCACGGTCGAGGTTTGGCCGCCCGTGTTGCGGATCGCCGCCAGAATCCGGAAAGGCGTGCCGGGGCGGGGCAGGGCGTCGGCCAGGCCAAGATAATCCACCTGAAGTGCCGGCGGCGCCGCGGGCTCGGCCCTGATCGCAATGGCCACGAGCCGCAGAGACTGGTCCGGGCCCGGATGTCGTCCCAGCGCCGCCAGACGGGACCAGCCGGGCATGTCAGCCATCATCAGCGGGTAGGCATGCCGCCCCTTGCGAACGGCGAATTTCCGGCGATGCGACCCGCTCCCGTCCGCCGGGCTCCAGATCAGCGCCGCCACGCCGTCCGCTGGCGCCTCGACCTCCACCTCCGCCCAGCCGCGGTCACGGACGTCCAGATCCAACGGCATCGAATGTAACTCCGCCGCCGCCGGATGCCGCCGCCATTCCCGCCCGCCCTCAGCGAACGTCCACTCGTACATATCGCGAACGGGCGCTGCCCCGCCGCTCCAGTCCAGAATGCGAACGGAGTCGATCGCAAAGCGGGCGCCGCCGAAAGGTCGAGTCGCAGTTGCCGGATCGTCCGTTCTGCCTGCCAGAACGGCGCGACCACGATGTCGCAGAATTCTCCGCCGGCGGGGATGTCGAACGTCAGCGATCGTTCCGCCGAGAACCCCCCGTAGGGACCGATTAGGGGGGAGGACCAGAACAACTGCCCCGGACCGGCCGCGTCGACCCGAAGGCGAATCGCCACCATCTGCCACGGCGTCGCCTTCAGCTCAAGGTCGCGGCGGATGAACATCGGATCGGAGTCGGTGGTGCGGCAGTGCACAACGCCGTCTCGAACCTCGACGTCGGCCACATGGGCGTTGGGCGTCCAGCCCTCTAGCCCGGCGTCGAACATCCACTCCGCCACCGTTGCGACCCGCCCGTTATTGGTTGTCCAGTCGGAATGGCTGTGGATGTTCGTGTTGATCTTGTTCGGGTAATGACCCTCGTTGATATCGATTTCGAAATGCGGGCCGTCCGGCTGCGGGGAGGTCGGCACGATCCGAAAGGAATTGTTCAGACCCTCCGCGGCGGCATACCGGTAGCGGCGTTCGAAGTAGCCGTACTAGAAGGCCCTCCTCGTCCAGACGCTGCCGGCGGTCCACTCCTGACCGTCGCGCCTCTCCTTGCGCGCAACCAGGCGCAGCACGCCGTTCGACACGACCGCGTTCTCGCGCCGGCGGCTGCTGAGGATGTGCCCGCTGGGGCCGTTTTGCGACACCCACGCTTGGGTCAGGTCCGCGTTCGGGGTAGTCATACTCGTCGGCCTATTCCAGCTCCCAGCCGTCCGCCCCGTTGGGCGGCAGCGGCGGCGCCGCGGCCGGATCCGCCCCGCCCCGCGCGGCGCACGCCAGCGTTGCGGCGACCGCGCCCGGCGCGCAACGTCCGACAGTGTCCATCACGAACCTGCCCTACTGCGCCAACGCGGATGACGTATACGCTCAGGAGCATTGCCGGCTCGACGTGTACCGGCCAGCGGACGGGCCGGCGGAAGCGGCGCTGGTGTGGTTTCATGGTGGGGGCCTGACCAGCGGCAGCAAGGAAGACGGCCCCACCTGCCGCATCGCAGCGAGCCGGGCCGCGGACGGGTTGTGGGTGGCGGTTCCGAACTACCGACTCAGTCCCCGCGCCCGCTTCCCGGCATACCTCGACGACGACGCCGTCGCGTGGGTGTGGCATCACGGCGGCAAGCACGGCGCACCGGCGCGGCCGCTGTTTCTCGCCGGCCATTCGGCCGGCGGGTACCTCACGCTGATGACCGGCCTCGAGACCGGCCGGCTAAGGCAGGCCGGCGTGCCGACCGACGCGATCGCGCGACCGATTCCGGTCAGCGGGCAGGCGACCACCCACCATACGATCCGCGCCGAACGCGGTTCGAGCCGGTTCCAGATCATCGTCGACGACGCCGCGCCGGCCCGATGGGTGCGGCGGCGAACGCCGCCGATTCTTCTGCTGTACGCCAGCCGCGACATGCCGGCCCGCGCCGAAGAGAATGTCTGGTTTGCCGCCCTGATGGCGGGCGCGGGCAACCCGCACGTCGAGGCCCGCTGCATCGATCACCGCGACCACGGTTCCGCCGGGAACAACATCGCCATGGATAGGGATCCCGCTCGGCAGGCGCTGCTGGAATTCGTCCGCGCCCACGCCCAAGCCCGGCCGTAGCGGGTCCGGCCGCCGGGCGCCGCCGGCGGACGGCCGGCGGCCATCCGGGTCAGCCGTCTAACCGACTCAGGCGTTGGGCCGGCCGTTCGCCAAACCGCCGGTGGGCTTCGCGGAGAATCTCGAGAATCCGGTCCGGGAACGGGTGCGACGCCAACGCCGCCCGCAGCGCGGACTCGTCCGTTTCGGCCGAGTTGCGACCGGGGAACCAGTGCTCTGCCTGGCCGAGGAGGTTGTAGCGCGCCTTCGCGTAGCCGGCCATGTCGCACCTCGGCCAAGTTCCACAGCCGCAGGATTTCGAACACGTTCACCTTGCCGGGCATCTCGGACCAGTCGGGCAGGCCTTCGGACCAGCGCCGGCACCACTCCTCGCCAAGGACGCGGCACATTTCGGCGTCGAGCCGGCCGGCGATCTCCGCCGACCGCTCCTGTCGCCGAGCGTAATGGCGGAGCGCATCGATGTGCGCATCCCAGTCCGAGGGCCGCGCGACGCCGATGCTTGAGGGTGTGGACCTCGTCGCGCGCGAGGCAGAACAGGTCGTTGAAGGTCATCGGCGAGAGGGGGGCGCAGAGCCGGCGGAGCTTGTCCGGCGGGGTGTGGAGGTGGCCGCCCTTGTCGTTCGGGCTGATGATCAGCACGCCGAGGTCCCGCCGCGCCGCGGCCTCGACGGCCGGCCACGTGTGGGGTTGAACGAAGTACCAGTGGAGGTTCACGTAGTCGAACTCACCGGACTCGATCGCACGGACGATGATCGGCACCGGGCCGTGGGTGGAGAAGCCCACAAACCGGCAGCGCCCGTCGCGTTGAAGGCGGCGGGCGCCGTCCAGCACGCCGCCGCGGCGCAGCGTACGCTCGAGGAGGTCTTCGTTGTTGACGCCGTGGACGGCGAGCAGGTCGACCCATTCGAGCCTCAACCTGCGGAGGGAATCCTCCGCCTGCCGGACGAACTCCTCCGCGGCGGCGGGCTCGATTTTAGTCTGGACGAGAATCCGGTCCCGGGGAAACCGCGTCAGGATGCGCCCGAGCTGTTCCTCGGAGGTGCCGTAGCCACGGGCGGTCTCGATGTGGGCGGCCCCGATTTCGAGGGCGCGCTCGACGCAGGCCTCGAGGTTGGCCTGGGCCTCCGGCGACACGCGGTCGATCTCCTCCGCCTTCCAGGAGTGCTGGAACCGCATGCCGCCGCAGGTGAGCACCGGCATCGACAGGCCGGTGCGGCCGAAGCGCCGTCTGGGGACGGGTTCCGCGCCGGGCGGGCGATCGCCGTCGGTCATGCCGACGGGCTCCGCGGCGACGTCAGCCGGCCTTGAAGACCGCGCCGACGAACACCAGTACGAAGAGGGCGATGGTCTCGATGATACCGAGGACCATCAGGTAGTTGCCGAAGCCCTTGCCGGTCTCGGCGAGCGCATCGGACGCCGACGCCCCGGCGATCCCCTGCCACCAGGCGGAGGCGCCGATCGCCAGGCCGCCGAAGATGCCCGCGCCGAGCATCGCGCCCCAGTTCGCGAAGCCCGCCGCGTTGCAGAGCGCGGTCATCTGGTTCATCAGGATCATGCCGTAGATCGTCTGCGACATCGGCGCGCCGGCGAAGACCGTCAGGATGAACGGCGCCGCCTTGTTCTGTGCGAAGCATTTCTTCCAGGCGCCGATCGCCGCCGGGCCGGCCGAGCCGGTGCCCAGGGCCGAGCCGAGCGCCGCCAAGCCGAACGCGGCCGCCGCGCCCAATCTTCCGACCGTCGCCATCGTGGATGGATCCATGGTGTGTGCTCCTTTCGAACCTCGTCAGGCCTGCGCCCGCTCGTCCCGCACCCGGCGGAACGGCCGGTAGGGAAAGCCCGTCCATTGCAGGCCGATGTGACCCGAGAACTCCAGCGTGTTCAGCCGGACGCCGTGGACCATCACGCCCATCAGCGCCAGCGCGATGTTCAGCGCGTGGGCCAGCAGCAGGAACGCCGCGCCGACGAGCGCGGTCCGCCACGAGCCGAGCATCGGCGCGAGCATCGTGTTCAGGTTGTCGGCGACGGCAAAGGAGGCCGTACCGACCGCGTACAGCCGGATGTAGGACACGACGTCGACGAAGTTGCCGACGATGTTCAACGGCAGCATCACGTGGTTGAACCACTCGGCCTTCAGTTGCCGCAGCGGGGTCATGAACACGACCACCAGCGCAACCGAGGCGGCGAACACCGGCAGCATCGTCCTCGGGAACGGCGCCCCGAGCACCATCGCGTTGGCGAAGAAGAACATCGTCCAGGTCACGCCCAGCCACCCGAGCTGGGCGAGGGACTGCGTGGAGCGGCCCAGGCGGACGATGTTCCAGAGGTGGGCCAGCGAGAGATGGACCAGGGCGACGACGAAGCAGAGCCGCTTCACGTTCTCGCCGTCCGCGAGCCACTCCCAGCGGGGCCAATTTGCCGCCTGGACGCCAAACCATGTGCCGGTCGCGGCGCCCCAGGCCACGGTGGTTCCGCTGACCATCGCCAGGAGCCGGCCGAGCGCCGGCGGGACGCGGACGCCCCTCCATCGCGCGGCCGCCAGCGCGCCGAGAAAGACCAAGCCGTAGCCGGCGTCGCCAACCAGCATCGCGAAAAACAAGCTGAAGAACAGCAGGAACATCCCGCTGATGTCGACCTCGTCGTAGCCCGGCAGGATGCCGATGAACCTCATCAGCGGCTCGATGGGGCGGGCCCATGGGGGCAGGCGCAGCAGGGTCGGCACGCGATCGCCGGGGCGGGGCTCGGAGATCACCAGACCCCAGCCCGCCTCTCGGGCCGCCGCCCTCAGGCGATCCACGGCCTCGCGCGGACAAAAACCCGTCAGAAAAACGATGTTCTGCTCAAGCGCGTCCATCCCGGCGCGCGCCTCGGCCAGGCGCCGCCGGTCCTCGGCCTCCTCGGCCAGCGCCTCGATCGCGGGCCGGTCGGCGGCGCAGCGCTCCAGCTCGCCCGCCAGCCCCGCCGTCTCGGCCTCGATCTGGGCGAGGCGGCGCTCGATGTCGTCGAGCGACCGCTCCGGCATCCGGACCTCCTGGGCACCCTCGCACACCGGCGGCTCCCCGCGGCGCACCAGGGCGAAGTACACGGCGGACGACGTCCGGTGGATGTCCACCCGCACCGCCTCCGCCGGGGAACGGACAACATCCGCGGCGCCGGCGCGGTAGAGGCGGATGAACACCCCCTTCGCCTCCAGCTCGCGAACCGCAGCCGGGTCGAAGCGACCGTAGGGAAGAATCCGCTCGCGCTCGAGGCGCAGGGCGTCCCGCTCGTCGCCCAATTCCTTTCGCCGATGGAGGATCCGCCAGACCTCCCGGACCGTCCGCATCGGATCGCCCCCGCCCGGCGCGCCGGCCGGGCGGGGAGGCAGGACCTCGAGGGCGTGTCGGACGTACTCGAGTTCCTTGCGGGCGGCCTCGACGTCTTCGGATTCCCCTCGCCGGGCCGGTTCCAGGTGCAGGACGCCGAGGCCGCGCAGCCGCTCGAGCGACGCCTCGCGGTCGCGCTCCAGCGCCAGCACCGTCACCCTGGACATCGGCACGATCACCCGGCCGCCCTCGTCTTCTCGGCCGACTTCCCCTTGGCGATCTTGGACCGCGAGACCTCCGCGGTCATCTGGTCGCCCAAGAAGATGCGGATCACGCGGATGTTCTCGCGCGCCTCGGGAATCTTGACCTTTTCGAATAGGTTGACGCGCTGGGTCGTCGTGCGCAGCTCCTCGCGCAGCGCGCGGCGCTGCTCCTCCAGGATGGCGCGTTCGATCCGGCGGCGGATCATCCGTTCGAGGGCGGCGATGGCGTCGTCGAGCCAGGGAGGCGTCGCGAAGAGGTCGGGGATGGTTCGCTCGAACTCCACGCCCTCGAGCAGGGGAATCGTCACTCCGGCGATGTTGCCGGTCGATGTCCTGACGCGCGCCAGGCGGAGGTGCGCGGCGGGGTCCGCGGGCTCCGAGAACAGCCGGATCCAAGGCTCGATCGCGGCGCGCTCGGCGGCCGCCTCGCGGTCGTGCGCCTCGATCTTCGCCTCGACGGCGCGCACCTCGACCTGGAGCTGTTGCTTTTTGAGTTGCAGCGTCGGCAGGTAGCGCTCGTACCGCTTCAGCGCGTCGCGCTGGGCCTTCAGCTCGTTCTTGGTGTGTTTGATCCTGGCCATCGCGTCCGGGCCGCCCTCACGCCGCCGTCGCCGCTGCGATGTTCCCCGGCCAGAATTTCTCGATCAGCCGGGTCGGGATCGCCGTCTCGGCCGGCTCGAAGCATTCCGCGAGGATCCGCCAGCCGAGGTCGAGCGCCTGCTCCAGGGGGATGTTGACGCGCAGGTCCATCATCCGGTCCTCGAAGAGGCGGCCGTACTTGAGCAACTTGCGGTCCCAGTCGCTCATCCGAAAGCCCATGGCCTGCTTTTCCAGCGTCTCCTTGTAGCCGGCGTAGAGCTGGATCATGGTGTTCATGATCGTGCGGTGGTCCTCCCGTGTACGGGAGTTGACGAGCTGCTTGAGGCGGCTGAGGGAGCCGAACGGCTCGATGCGGCCGTTGCGCAGGTAGAACTGGCCCTCGGTGATGTAGCCGGTGTTGTCGGGCACGGGGTGGGTCACGTCGTCGCCGGGCATCGTGGTGACCGCGAGGATCGTGATCGATCCGGCCGTGTCGAAGTCCACGGCCTTCTCGTAACGGGCGGCGAGCTGGCTGTAGAGGTCGCCGGGGTAGCCGCGGTTGGAGGGGATCTGCTCCATCGTGATGGCGATCTCCTTCAGCGCGTCGGCGAAGTTCGTCATGTCGGTCAGCAGCACCAGCACGCGCTGGTTCTTCAACGCGAACTGTTCGGCGACGGCCAAGCAGATGTCGGGCACCAGCAAGCACTCGACGATCGGGTCGGCGGCGGTGTGGATAAAGAGGATCGAGCGCGACAGCGCGCCCTCGCGCTCGAGGGTGTCGCGGAAGAAGAGGTAGTCGTCGTGCTTGAGGCCCATGCCGCCGAGGATGATCAGGTCCACCTCCGCCTGCAGCGCGATGCGCGCCAGCAGCGGGTTGTAGGGCTCGCCGGCGACCGAGAAGATGGGCAGCTTCTGGGACTCGACCAGCGTGTTGAACACGTCGATCATCGGGATGCCCGTGCGCACCATGTTGCGGGGAATGATGCGCTTGGCCGGGTTGACGGAGGGGCCGCCGATCCCGATGGGGTTCTCGTGGATGGGGGGGCCGCCGTCGCGCGGCTGGCCTCCGCCGGTGAAGACGCGGCCGAGGAGCGACTGCGAAAACGGCACCTGCATCGTGTGGCCGAGGAACCGCACCTGCGAGTCCGTCGCGATGCCGCGGCTGCCGGCGAAGACCTGGAGGTCCACCCGCCCCCCTTCGAGCCGGATGACCTGCGCCAGCGAGACGCCCCGCGCGGAGGTCACCTGGGCCAGCTCGCGGTAGGCCACGCCGGTGGCCTGCACGGTGATCACGTTGCCGGCGATCCGCTCGATGCGGTGATAGACCCTATGCATATTCCGCCACCTCCGCGACCATCGCCTCGACGCGCCGCTCGATCTCCGCGAACTCCGCGCCGCCCATCTCGACGCGGTTCCAGTCCTTCACGGTCTGCGTCAGCCGCTGGAAGAACCGCCGGGCGGCGTCCTTCGACTCGAACCTCATCGGCGTCTTCAGGATTCGCACCAGCCGCTCGAAGACGTAGCGCTGCCGTTCAGGAGAGGTCGCCGCGTCCACCGGGTGATAGGCGTCCTGCTGCAGGTACACCGCGTCGAGGAATTCCGCCTTCAGGTAGACGACGAAGTCGTCGATTGAGGTGCCCTCCTCGCCGACGACCTTCATCATCTGGTTGACGTCGTTGCCGCGGAACAGGACGTCGCGGGCGGCGGCGACCTGGTCGACGAGGACGACGCCCTCGTATTTGCTCCACGACTCGAGGGGGTGGATCGCCGGGTACCGCCGCTGGTCGGAGCGCTCGCGCGAGAGCCCGTGAAAGGCCCCGACGACCTTCAGCGTGCTTTGCGTCACCGGCTCCTCGAAGTTGCCGCCCGCGGGACTGACGGTGCCGCCGATCGTCACCGATCCGGTGGAGCCGTCGTTGAGGCGGACGACGCCGGCCCGCTCGTAGAAGGCGGCGATCACAGACTCCAGGTAGGCGGGGAAGGCCTCCTCGCCAGGGATTTCCTCGAGACGGCCGGACATCTCGCGCAGCGCCTGGGCCCACCGGGACGTCGAGTCGGCCAACAGCAGCACGTTCAGGCCCATCTGTCGGTAATACTCCGCGATCGTGACGGCCGTGTAGACCGAGGCCTCGCGCGCCGCGACGGGCATCGAGCTGGTGTTGCAGATGATCAGGGTCCGCTCCATCAGGCTGCGGCCGGTGCGAGGGTCCACCAGCTCCGGAAACTCGCGCAGGGTCTCGACCACCTCGCCGGCCCGCTCGCCGCAGGCGGCGACGATCACGATGTCCACGTCCGCGTACCGGCTCGTCAGCTGCTGGAGCACGGTTTTGCCCGCGCCGAACGGCCCGGGGATGCAGTAGGTGCCGCCGCGCGCGACGGGAAACAGGGTGTCGATGATCCGGATCTTCGTCGTCAGCGGCTCGGTGGGCCGCAGACGTTCGGCGAAGGCGCGGATTGGGATCTTCACCGGCCATCGCTGGAACAGCCGCGCCTCGTGCCGGCCGCCGCGCGGGTCGCGCAGGCGCGCGACGACGTGCTCCACCGCGTACTCCCCCGCCGGCGCGATCTCCTCGACCGTCCAGCGTTCACCCCGCGGGATCGAGAACGGCGCGAAGATACGGTGGCGAAAGATCCCCTCCGGCACCCAGCCCAGGGCGTCGCCCGCCGTGACCGACGCCCCGGTCTCCACCGTCGGCGTAAAGGCCCATCGACGGTCGCGGGGCAGCGCGTCGAGGTAGTGGCCCCGTTTCAGGAAAAAGCCGCACTCCTCCGCCAGCTTCGGCAGCGGGTTCTGGAGGCCGTCGAACACCTGCGCCAGCAGCCCCGGCCCCAGCTCGGCGGAGAGCAGCTCGCCCGTGAACTCGACGCGGTCGCCCTCCTTCAGACCGGTGGTGTCCTCAAACACCTGCATCTCCGCGTAATGGCCGCGCACGCGGATGACCTCGGATTTCAGCCGCAGGTCGCCCAGCCGCGCGTAGGCCACCTCGTTTTGCACGACGGGCTTTTCGAACTCCACCGTCAACAGGTTGCCGTTGACCCCGACGATTTTGCCGATGTTGTCGCTCATGGGTTGCTCACTGCCGCGCCGGCGCCGCCGCGGCCACGAGTTCGTCCAGCCGCCGCCGCCCCTCGTCCGCGTTCATCCGGTCCCACCGCTCCGCGATCCGCAAATGCAGCGCGTAGACGAGAATGGCCTCCAGGTCGAAGGGCCGGAACCGGGCCAGCTCCTCCGCGACGCCCCATCGGACGCGGTCCAGCTCCAGCTCGCGCTCCAGCGGCGTCGCGCGGCCCATCGCGTCCATCGCCGCCCGTTCGAGCGCGACGTCCCAGCCCGGGTGGTCCTTCTGCCAGGGCCGGGCCTCGACGCCGAGCCGCGCCGCCCGCGCACGGGCCACCGCGTTGCGAAGCTGGGTCTCCCGCGTCCGCCACTCGACGACGAACCGCGCCTCCGACGGGCGGTCCGTCAGCAGCGCGTCCAACGCCTCGAAATCCGCCGGCGCCAGGTGTTGACGGCAGAGGCCCAGAAACCGCTCCATCGTCATTGACGGCGGACCGCTGAACACCAGCGAAGGCAAGCTGGCGGCGAAATAGGCGTATTTCATGTCCGCGTCTCTGCCGCCCCGTTGTCGCCCTCGCTGGCCTCCGTCGCCGCGCGGTGCACGATCTCCGCCAGGTGGGGCCGCAGGAAGCGACAGAGGGCCTCCGCGATCGCCGGCTTGGTGAAGTCGTGGTAGACGTGGCCGTCCTTCAGGGCGACCCGGAAGCCTCCGGGGATGCCGGCGTCGGCCCGAAGCGTGACGCCCTGCACGAGGTGCTGGCGATACTGCTCGGCGAAGAAGGCGATCAGGTGCTCCTGATCCTTTTCGCTGATCAGGAACTCCACCCGGCTCTCCTCGCCGCTCCGGCTGCAGTAGGCCCGCGCGATCTCCAGCAGTATCCGCTGAAGCGTGCCGATGTCGACCGCCCGTTCGACGGCATCGCTGACGATGTCCTTCAGGATGTTCTCGATCCCCTGGCCAACGGTGATCAGCAGGTCGCGCGCGGCCTGCTCCAACGTGTGCCGTCCGCGCTCGGCAAAAACCTCGGCCTCGGTTTTCGCCTGCTCGAGGATCGTGCGGGCCCGCGCCTCGGCCTCCCGCACCTCGGCGGCGGCCTTCTCGCGCGCCTGCGCGAGGATCCGGGCGGCCTCCTGTTCGGCCTTCTCGATGGCCTCGGCCCGGATGCGTTCGATCAGATGTTGAAGTTCCTCGGCCATGTCGGGACTCCTTCCGCACGTGGGCGGCCGCAAAAAGGGTATCCAGGATAGCCGGCCGGCGCGCAAACTCAAGCCCGACGGCAAGGGGGCCTCCAAGCCTTGGAAGCCCGGCCTCCCTGTTCGTCCAACCGTTGGAAGGGGGCGATTGAGCCAATGACCGAGTCATTGAAGGACATCCGAACGGCCGAGGCGGCGACCCTGCGGGCGATGGTCCGGCTGCACTGCCGCGTCCGGCATCGCCGTTGGTTCCACCAGGAGCTGTGCGAAATATGCGCAGAGCTGTTGGACTATGCCCTTCGGCGTCTGGACGCCTGCCGGTTCGGCGACGCCAAGCCGGTGTGCTCGGCCTGCCCGGTCCATTGGTACAGCCCCCGCCGCCGCGAACAGATCCGCGCGGTCATGCGCTGGGCGGGGCCGCGCATGATTCTGGTTCACCCCGTGATGGCGGTCCGCCATCTTCGCCACAAACGCCGGCCGTTGCCCCCCTCGACTCCGGACGGTTGAGCGACGGCGGCGAGGCCGCCGGGACGAGCTGCCGGCTTGACATACGCGTTGCACCGAACAAGAGGACCGCGTTCGGCGCCAGACCTCCTCCGAGCGTCGGTCCGACGCCTACGTTGGCCGCGAGCTGCCCTCCCTCTGGGGCCAACGCCGGAGGCATGCGACCGGCCCGTCAGCTCGACGGACCGCCGCCGGCCCGGCTATGGTGTGGGATCGCATGAGCGGCCGGGTGTTCCGCTACCGTCGACGCCCCTCGAGACGCCTGATCGGATTGGGTGTGTTCATTTGGCTGATCGGCGTGGCGGGGGCCGTCTACTGGCGCGCCCCCGAACGGCGGCTGCTGCCCGGGTCTAAACAGAGGGCGGCGGCGAGTCTGGCGGTGTCGGGATGGCTGGGGGGATGCGTTCTGATCTGGGCGACCGCTCACCTCTGGTTCCCTCACCTCCGAAAGCGAACGCGGTGACCTCCCCCGCCGAGGCGTCGGAGACGGCCGCCGCGGTCCAGGCCTGGACCCAGTGGCGCCGCCGATGCGCCGTCGGCCTGTGCGATCCGCCCGTGCGGGAGGCGCTGCATCGGTTCGCCTTTCGCCGGGCGCGGAGCTGGTGCACCCGCCTGGGCGGCGCCGCGCGCGGATTCACCGTCCCCGCCGGGCCGGATGCGTGGCACCGGCTCGAGACGCATATGACCGTGGTCCGAAGCCGCCGCGGCGCGCCGTATAAGCAGTGGCTTTTCGCGCGCGCGGAAGGGCTGTGCGGCGGGGACTTTCTCAACGCGGTGCAGGGCGGCGCCACCCTCCTGCTGCGCGACGTGCTCCGCGAATGGATGCGGCAGGAGGCGGCCGCCCCCGCCGTGGTGTCGCTGGAGGCGCCGCTGCCGAACCTCCGCGGACTGTGCCTTCTCGACCTGCTGCCGGCGGACGCCGATCCCGCCGGCAAGGCCGCCGAGCGCGACCTCGAGGAGATCGGCCGCCGCGAGGCGGCGGAGGCATGGGCACAAGCCGGACGTCCCGCGCGGGTCGGTCTGTGCCTTCGGGCCGCCGGCCTGCCGCTCTATGGACAGCACCCCGAAAAACTGGCCGGCTGCGGAAAAAGCCGCATCTACGCGGAGGTGCAACAGTTCGTGCGGCGGCTGGCCGACGACCTGCGCCGCCGGCACGGCCCCAATGCCTTCGACCTGGCCTGTCGGGCGCTGGCGCACGCACGGGATCTGGCGCTCGAATGGGGATGCGCGGAAAACATCCTTCCCGCCGCCTTCCAGCAGATGGAGAGGGCCGGCCGGTCTCGTCGGCCCCGGAAGGAGACCGCGTTATGACAGACGAGGAACGAAACCGGATGGCCGCGCGGCTGGCGGCTTGGCTGAATGAATGGCGGCTTGACCACATGCTGCGCGCCACAATGGAGGGGCCGGAGCTCCTTTCTGCGCCTCCGCTGACGAGCCGCCGGTCGCGGCCGACGGCGATCCGCGTTCGCGACCTGGTGCTGCTACACCCCTCGGCCACGCCTTCGTGCGACCGTCCGCTCCACGTGGCCGTGCTCGGCCGCCGCCGCGGAGGGTTGAGGTGGGTCGCGCCCTTCAGCCGGTTCTCGACGCCCGCGTCGAACGGCGAATGGCGGACCGGCCGGTCCGCGATGCCGTTGCGCGTGCTGGCGCTTTGGAACGCCCGGTGGATCCCGCCGCGAACCTTCGCCAACGGCTGGGTCGTCGGCCGGTTCACAGAGCGGGAGCGGCGGGCGGCCCGGGAGGTCTGGGAGGCCTGGCGCCACGGCCGGCCGCCACCGTCCCGTCTGCGGGACGACGTCGGCCCGCCGGTCGTCCATCCCGACGACCCGAGGCGCCTCTACGAGGAGGAGGAGGCGCGGATCATGGACGAGGCGGCGGCGGGGGACGAATCGAAACTTTTTTGCCTCTCCGAAGAGCCCTTTCCGTACGGCATCCCGGACGCCGAGCGGCTCAAGGCCGCGGAAGAGGAAGAGCCCGACGCGCCACGGCCCTGAAGAACGGACAGACGCAGGCAGGCCGCCCCGCTGCTCCGGGCGATCGGGTCCGCCCCCACGCGGCGATGGCCGCGCCGCCGGGCCACGACGACGCCGGACTCAGCGCGAAATGAAATTGCGCAAATGGCGGGCCGCGGTCCGCAGCGCCCGCTGGCGCCCTTCGAGCGTCCGCCCGAAGGCGTCGTCCTCGACCTCGATGCAGACGGGGCCCTCGAAGCCGATGTCCATCAGGGCGCCGACGAAGCGGCCCCAGTCGATCTCGCCCAGCCCGGGGATGCACGGTCGGTGATACTGGAGCGGGGTCGCCAGGATCCCCACATCGTTCAGGCGGTCTTTCAACAGGCGGACATCCTTGGCGTGCACGTGAAAAATCCGGTTGCGGAACTCGCGCAACGGCGCCAGCCAGTCCGTCTGTTGCCACACCAGGTGCGACGGATCGTAGTTGAGGCCGAAATGCTTTGAGGGGATCTCCTCGAACATCCGCCGCCAGACCGCGGGGCAGTGGGCGAGGTTCTTGCCGCCCGGCCACTCGTCGCGGGTGAACAGCATCGGGCAGTTTTCGATGCCGATCCGCACGCCATGGTCCTCCGCGAACGCGACCAGCGGCTTCCACGTCTTCAGGAAGGCCGGCCAGTTCTCGTCCACGCTCCGGGTCCAATCGCGCCCGACGAAGGTATTCATCTGGTTCACGCCGAGCATCGCCGCGGCGCGGATCACCTTTTTGATGTGGGCCACCGCCGCCCGGGCCACGGCGGGGTCCGGATCGAGGGGGTTGGGGTAATAACCGAGGCCGCTGATCGCCACGCCATATCGCTGGAGCGTCTCCTTCACCTTCGAGGCGGCGTGTGCATTAAAGCCAACGACGTCCACGTGGGTCACGCCCGCGTACTTGCGCTCCGCGCGGCCGACCGGCCAGCACATCAGCTCGACGCAGTCGAACCCCTCCGCCGAGGCGAACCTGACGACGCCGTCGAGGTCCAGGTCGGGTAAGATGGCGCTAACAAATCCAAGCTTCATCACGGTCTCCTTTCCGAGGGGCCAGCCCCTGCGGCTCAGTATGAACCATTCAAGCCGCGAATTCACCCCCGGCGGGCGGACGCGCCGGGCATGGACGCCCGGCCGGCGCGGCGTGCGATCGGGGGCGGCAGCTCGCCATGCTGCGGGTGCCACCGCGGCGCCGCCGGCACTCGACAAACGGCCCGCGGCGACGGTGTTTCTCTGGTAGGATGACCAGACTGTGAAGTCCGGCGCCCAGTTGATCCGCACCATCGGTGAGAGGTGCCGCGTGTGTTACACCTGCGTGCGCGATTGCCCGGCCAAGGCGATCCGGATCGCCGGCGGGCAGGCGCAGGTCGTTTCCGAGCGCTGCATCGGCTGCGGCAACTGCTACCGGGTGTGCAGCCAGAGCGCGAAACAGATCTACGACTCGCGCGACGACGTCCAGAAATTGTTGGCCTCAGGCCGCCGGGTCGCGGCGATCGTCGCCCCCAGCTTCGCCGCGGAGTTCGCGGACCTCGACCCGGGCCAGGTCGCCGGGATGATCCGCCGTCTTGGGTTCGGCCTCGTCTGCGAGGTGGCCTTCGGCGCAGACCTCGTGGCCGAGGAGTACCGGCGGCTGCTCGAGCGCGAGGAGGGGTCGCGCTACATCGGCACCACCTGTCCGGCGCTGGTCGCCTACGTCGAGAAACACATGCCCGAGTTGGTCCCGAATTTGGCGCCGGTCGTCTCGCCGATGATCGCCGAAGCCCGCACGCTGCGTCGGTTGCACGGCGTGGAGTTGGCGATCGTGTTCATCGGGCCGTGCCTGGCCAAGAAGGTCGAGGCGGACGGCGGCGGGGCCGCGGAAGTGGACGCGGTGCTCACCTTCATCGAGCTGCGGCAGATGCTCGAGGCGAAGGGGATCCGGCCGGGGCCCGTGGGGGCGGAAGACTTCGACCCGCCGCATCCGGGACTTGGCGCCCTGTTCCCGGTCAGCCGCGGCATCCTGCAGGCGGCCCGGCTGGTCGAGGACCTGCTGACCAGCGATGTCGTCGCTGCCGACGGCCGGCCGGCGTTCCTGCAAGCGCTGAACGACTTCGCCGCCGGCGCGCTGGAGGCACGGCTGCTGGAAATCCTCTGCTGCAACGGCTGCATCATGGGCCCCGGCATGAGCGTCGACACCCCGATGTTTCGCCGGCGCACCGCCGTTAGCCAGTATGCCCGCCGCCGGGTCGGGCGGCTGGATCCGGCCGAGCAGGCGGAGGTGCGCCGGCGTCTCGAGGGCCTGGACCTGCGCGCGACCTTCCAGCCGCAAAGCCTCCCGTCAACCGCCATCCCGCCCCTGGAGCTGCAGCGCATCCTCCAGTTGATGGGCAAGCTGGCGCCGGAGGACGAGCTCAACTGCGGGGCCTGCGGCTACCCCACCTGTCGGGAGCATGCGGCCGCCATCTACCTGGGGCTTGCGGAAAGCGAGATGTGCCTGCCCTACACCATCGACCGCCTCCGCGATTCGCTGAAGGAACTCAGTGAATCCAACGCCGAGCTGGCCTCGGCCCGGCAGGCGCTCGTCAACGCTGAAAAACTCGCCAGCATGGGCCAGCTCGCCGCCGGCATCGCGCATGAAATCAACAACCCGCTCGGCGTCATCCTGCTGTATGCGAAACTCCTTCTCGACGACGCCAGCGCGGATCCCCAGCGACGCAGGGACCTCGGGCTGATCGCGGAGCAGGCGGAGCGGTGCCGCAAGATCGTCGCCGGGCTGCTCAACTTCGCCCGCCGCAACAAGGTCGTGCGCCAGCCGGTGGACGTGACGAGGATGGTGGACCGCTGCCGGCGGGCGGTCCTGATCCCCGACAACGTCCGCGTTTGGGTCGAGCACCGCATGGCCGATCCCGTCGCCGAGCTGGACGAGGACCAGATCCTGCAAGTGCTGACGAACCTGATCGTCAACGCCGTCGAAGCGATGCCCCAAGGTGGCGACCTGACCATTTCGACCTCGGACACGCCCGCCGAAGTCGTGCTGGAGGTGCGCGACACGGGCTGCGGAATCCCACCGCAGCACCTGCCGAAGATCTTCGAGCCGTTCTTCACCACCAAGCAGATCGGCAAGGGCACCGGCCTGGGCCTGGCGGTGGCTTACGGCATCGTGAAGATGCACCGGGGCCGGATCGAGGCCGAGTCGAACGCCGATCCGGCGCGGGGGCCGACCGGCACGACTTTCCGCGTGACGCTGCCGCGCCGGGGGGAGGAGGCATGACCGACTGCCTGAGGATTCTCGTGGTGGACGACGAACCGGGCATGTGCGAGGGGGCCCAGCGCGTGCTCCGCCGCCACGCCGTCCATCTGCCGGACATGGGTGTCGAGATCGCGTTCGACACCGAAGGCGCGGGCACAATGGCCGCCGCCCGCGAAGCGCTGGGGCGGGGACGGTTCGACCTGGTCCTGCTCGACTACAAGCTGCCCGACGGATCCGGCCTCGACCTGCTCCGTGAGATTCGCGCGGCGCGGATGGACCTGCTGGTCATCATGATCACGGCCTTTGCCTCCCTTGAGGTCGCCGTCAGCGCCACCCGCAACGGCGCCTACGATTTTCTGTCCAAGCCGTTCGGCCCCGAGGAGCTGGAGAGCGTGGTGACGAAGGCCACGCGGGCGTTGATCGTCGAGCGCAAGGCGCGCCGGCTGGAGGAGGAACGCCGCAAGACCCGCCTGCAGTTCCTCTCGGTTCTCGCGCACGAACTGAAGGCGCCGCTGGGCGCCGTCGAGGGCATTCTGAAGCTCCTGCAGCATCGCATCCTTGGCCACGATCTATCCGCCTATGATGCGCAGGTGGCCCGCGCGATGGCGCGGGTCGAGGGTATGCGGAAGTTGATCTTCGACCTGCTCGACCTGACGCGGATCGAGGCCGGCGAACGACGACGCGAATTGCGTGCCGTGGACGTCGCCGAGGTTGCCCGCACGGCCATCGACACCGTCGCCGCCGAGGCCGAACGGCGGGACATCCGCATTCGCCTTGACGCTGCCGGCCCCGTGGCCATGACCGCCGATCGCAGCGAACTGGAGATCATTTTCAACAACCTTGTCGGCAATGCGGTGAAGTACAACCGCAACGGCGGTCGCGTCGAGGTGCGCATCGCCCGCAGGAACCGGGCCGTCGTGATCGAGGTCGAGGACACCGGCATCGGGATGACCGCCGAGGAGGCCGCCCGCCTCTTCGGCGAGTTTGTCCGGATTCGGAACGAGAAGACCCGCCACATCGCTGGCAGTGGGCTGGGGCTTTCGACGGTCAAAAAGCTCGTCCTGCTGTACGGCGGGGAGGTCTCAGTGCTCAGTCAGCCCGACGCCGGGTCGACGTTCACCGTGACGCTGCGCGAGCCGTCCGAAACGGGGCCCGACCAGACCGCCACCGCCGGCCCGTCGAGCACGACCGCCGCCCCGTCCCACGCCGGCGGTTCCTCGGCGGAACAGAGCTCGAGCCTCCAGGGGCCGTGAGGAGGATAGAAACGGACGGCGCCGACGCGACCGGCGATCAGCACCAGGAGATCGGGCTCGGCCTCGCGGACACCCGTGCAGCGGGGATCGCCGCTCAGCCGGAATCCCAGCGCGCCGCCGTGGTCCCAGTCGGGGGGGCGTCCGTCGGGGCCGAACCACTCGATGTCCGGAGGGGATGCCGCCTCGCTCCGGCCGGTCAGAAAGCGCGTGCGGCGCAGGGAGCGGTGCCGTCGGCGCAGCCGGACCAGTTGGCGGGTCCAGTCGAGCAGGTCGCGGTTGCGATCGGCGAGGGACCAGTCAACCCACGAGATGCCGTTGTCCTGCGCATAGGCGTTGTTGTTGCCCTGCTGCGTGCGCCCGAACTCATCCCCGGCCAGCAGCATCGGCACGCCCTGGGCCAGCAGGAGCGTCGCGAGCAGGTTCTTCTGCTGGCGACGCCGGAAGGCCAGAACGGCGGGGTCGTCGGTGGGGCCCTCCACGCCGCAGTTGAACGAATGGTTGTGGCGTTCGCCGTCGCGCCCACCTTCGCCGTTGGCCTCGTTGCGGGGACGGGTGTAGGCGACCACGTCGGCCAGCGTGAATCCGTCGTGACAGGCGATGTAGTTGACGCTGGTGAGGGGCCCGCGCGGTCGGCCGGTGAACAGGTCGGAGCTGCCGGCCAAGCGTGTCGCGAGCAGGCCGAGGGTGCCGGGTTCGCCTCGCCAGAACCGCCGCACATCGTCGCGGAACCGTCCGTTCCACTCCAGCCATCGCCGGCCCGGGAAATGGCCCAGTTGATACAAGCCGCTGGCGTCCCACGGCTCGGCGACCAGCTTCACGTGCTGCAGCGCCGGTTCCGCCGCGATTCGCGCCAGCAGCGGCGGATCCCCCATCGGTCGGCCGTCGGGGCCACGGGTCAGCGCGGCCGCCAGATCGAAACGGAAACCGTCCACATGGAACTGCCGGACCCATCGGCGCAGGCAGTCCACGATCAGCTCGGCTACCGCCGGTTCGTTGGCGTTGACCGTGTTGCCGCAGCCGGTGACGTCGGCCAGCCCCCCATCGCCCGGCTGGCGGAGATAGTAGAGCTCGCGGTCCAGTGCCTTGAACGACCAGACCGGCCCGGACGCGCCGTCCTCCGCCGTGTGGTTGAACACGACGTCCAACCACACCTCGAGGCCCGCCGCGTGCAGCGCCCGAACCAGATCGCGAAACTCGCCGACCGGCGCGCCGGGCTCCATCCCCACCGCGTAGCGCGAGTTAGGGGCGAACCACGCCAGTGGGCTGTAGCCCCAAAAATTCCGAAGGTGCCGCCGGGCGCCGTTCTCGACGTAAAACTCCATTTCATCGAACTCATGGAGCGGGAGAAACTCCACCGCCGTCACGCCCAGCTCCAAGAGCCAGGGGATTTTTTCCGCGAAGCCAGCGTACGTTCCCGGCTGGACTACGCCGGAGGAGGAATGGATGGTGTAGCCCCGCAGATGGGCCTCGTAAACGACAATGTCGGACAGCGGCCGCTGCAGCGGCGCGTCGCCATGCCAGTCGTAGCGGCTGTCGTCGACCACCACGCACTTGGGAAACGCGGCGCCGCGCTCAGGCCAGCGGCCGGGCGTCAGGCCGCGTGTCTCGCCCCAGCGGCGCCCGGTCGCAATCGCCGAGGCGCACGGGTCGAGCACCCAGCGCGAGGCGTCCCAGTCCGGCGCCTCGATGCGCCAGGCATACAGGGCGCCGTGGTGCACGTCCGGCACCCAGGCCTGCCAAATGCCCTCGCGCCGATGGCGAATGGGATCCAGTTCGATCTCCTCCCGCGGCCGGTCGTCGGTCGGCGAGTCGAACAACATCAACCATGCGCGCGTGGCGCGCGCGCACCGCAGGGCGAAGACGGTGCCCCCCGGTTCCGGATGCGCACCGGGTTTCCGGCATTCCCAAAGAAAGACGGGATCGGCCGACATGCGGCTCACTATACGGACCGCCTTTCCGTCGTCCAATCCCCCGCGAGAACCGGCGGAACCGCGCCGCAGAGGGCCGGCGGCGGCAGCCGGATGCATTGGACAATTCGCGCTTGTGGAACGATGATTGGCATTCGGAACGATGAGGTACTGGACGGATTGGCGATGTCCCGAAACGATCCATTCGATTTCTGGTACGCGGTGAGCCAGACGGAGGTCCTGATGGCCCCCGCCCGCCGGCTGGAGACCTTTGGCGCGACGGTGGTGGAATACCATCTCCTCACCGAGCCGATGGACGAGGTTGGCACGACACGGGTCCGCGAAGGCCGGCTACTGGCCAGCCGGCCGGAGATCGTCGCGCCTGGCCGGTTCCTCGAATCGCTGCTGGAAGGCTTCGCCGAACCCGCCGCCGAGGCGTACGCGCGGTGGTTGAGGGAACACGAGGCCGACCTGTTGATTCTCCGGTACGGGTTTCGCATTCGGAAGGAGGACGTCCGGGAGGAGTTGATCCACGATCCGATCGAGGCGGTCGTCGAACGCGTGCAACGAGAACTGAAGCGCCGCGACAACCCGCTGGCGGCCTTGGTCCGGGGCGTGGACGAGCCCTGGGAGGTGTGCCTGGTCCGCCTCATGGTGGAGCTGGTCCAGAAATCCGGCCCGGCCCATGCTCGCGAGCTTCGCGCCACCCCGACCGGCGTGCGGCACGAGATCGAGAAGGCATTCCGCGTCGCCGCCGCCGACCGAAGCCGGTTGGGGGAACTGGCCGAGCTGCTCCGCCGCGAGCGGTTGTTCTCCGAATATGAGGATCGGTTTTTTGCCCTCGTGAAGTCGCACCAGCGCCGCGGGTGAACTGGATTCGGACGGCGGGACATGCTTCGGCCGGCGCGGGGAATCCATGCTGCCGGCGGAAGAATTTGGCCGCCGGCGTTGTGGCGCCATGCCGCCTCGAACTCCCGTTCGCTCCCTGCCGACCGCGTGGCCGAGGCTACCCATCCCCGGCTGGCGGCGCGTTCCTCCGTCGGGGCCCTCCGCCCGGTTCGGCTGCGCGCCCGGCCTGGCCGCCGGAGCCGCCCCTTGATCCGGGAATGCACCCCGGCGCCGCCGGGGTTCCGCGACCGGACGGCCCGGCTTCCGGTTTCAACTCCTTCGTCCCCTCTTGAGGGGGCCACACGCGACATGGCCGCTTCCCCCTGACCAATATGCCCGCAGTCGGACAGGGTTTCTTTGACAACCGCCAAAGTCGGGCCAAAAATATTGAAATGGCCGATCGGGGTTGTGTGGATGGAGTCAAGACATGAAGAACTTCTTGGCGTCTTTTCTGTCAGTGTTGGTGTTCATACTCTTCGACGGCTGCAATACCGGCGGTGGAGAGGACGGCGGGGCACCGGGCGACGCCGGGATCGACATCTCCGGCTCATGGTCGGGGGAATACGTCTCGCCTAGCGAGCGCGTGTCGTTGTCGGCCAAAATCCGGCAGTCCGGCAACTCCATCATCATTCAAACCACCAAGGCGGGCGTGGGTAATCTGCTGACCGGCACCATGGATGCCGAGGGCCGTCTGCTGTTGATCGACGCGTTCGATGGCGAGACATGGACCTCCTACGGGGCGGTGACGGAGCATTCGATCCGCATCCGTGATTACCTTCTGATCCCCACTCCCGGCGTCGAGCCGCCGGAACAGGACATCTTTCTGCGGCGCTGAGGGAGGGCACCCCATCCGAGCTACAGGGCATCTCCGCCAGGCAGCCGTTGTCGGGTTTGTGCTGGGAACGTCGGCCGGCGCCGCACGAAGGGCCGGAGTTCGCGGGTAGATTTCCCAGCAACGGCGCGGCCGCCTTCGTGGTCCAGTATTGCCGGGGCACGGGACGGCATCGAACCGTCGGCCGCCCGCAACGGACGGCTGCATCCGTCGACCGATTCGCTTCTCCGCTGGACGACGCGAATCGGCGTACGGCTGGCCGCCGACCGATAAATGGCCGGTCTCAGCGGGCCGCCATCCCCACCACGGCGAAGCGCACTTCGACCTCGTCGGCCACCAGCAGGAACCCGGGATCCTCCTTCATGCCGAACTCGCTTCGGCGCACCGAGAACGCGCCCCGTAAGACCAGAAGGTCGCCGGTTTTTCCCTTCACGCGTTCGCCAAGTCGGCCAGACAGGTAATGGGCCTCGACCTCGATGGCCAAGGGGCGTTTCACGCCGCGACACTCGAACTCGCCATTCAGCGCCAACCGATGACGTCCGTCCTGGCTGGCGCTGCGGACCGCCGCCGACCGAATCTCGAAGCGCACCACAGGATGGCGCTCGGCGTCGAACCATTCCGAACCCTGGGCCACGCGGGTCATCGCGGGGTTCACGAAGTGGATGGCCGAGACGGGCACTTCCACGTAACTGGAGGTGGCCCCGGGATCCGTTGGATCGAAGCGGATGCGTCCCCGGACGCCGCCGGCGAGCCCGAGG
>OGCI01001150.1_pt1 | contig 23880 bp, 24 predicted proteins | sample 1570021 | NCBI WGS metagenome assembly OGCI01 (sample SAMN06264664, study PRJEB24512) | hot springs metagenome | isolation source: Hot spring water | place: South Africa: Tshipise | collected 2015-06-21 | reverse complement strand
CCAATGAAAATCCAATAGCTTAATTGAGCGAGCGGATTATGTCCGATATAATGTTTTTTGTTATTTTTCATAAATAAGTAATATTTGATAGTTTCAAATGCTTCTTTCCAAAAAGAAAGTCGAAATGGGTTCGACGTCGCATGTTCGTTTCCTTTGTATACCCAATACCAACGAACAGCTAAATTAATCGTAAAAAGGAAAGCAACGAAGAAGTGAATATAACGTGCCCACCCCATCAAAAACGAGTAATACGCTTCTTCTTGAATGGAGGCAGACACGAACGGGCGGCCGATAAACACGCCCGTAATCATTAAAACTATGATAGAAAAAGCATTAATCCAATGAAAAATACGAACAGGTAATTCCCATACGTACACTTTCACCATGTGATCATTTAGCTCAATACGTTTTGCTTTTCGCGATCGCTTCCAAATGACTTCCGTCTGTTTTTGTTCAATTTTTGGATTTGTCGGGACTGACATACACTCCCCTCCTACCCAATACGAATATGAGTTGTTTGTTTCGATTCAAGATCGGTTAAATGAACAGCACATGCTAAACATGGATCGAACGAATGGATGATGCGCAAAATCTCTAACGGCTTTTCTTTATCAAGCAATGGCGTTCCTTTTAAAGACGCTTCGTACGCACCAATTTGCCCTTTATGGTCACGCGGTGAAGCATTCCATGTCGTTGGAACGACAGCTTGATAGTTTTTCGTTTTCCCATCTTCAATTTCAATCCAATGGCCTAACGCACCACGTGGCGCCTCCATCCATCCTACTCCTTTCGCTCGCTTAGGCCACGTGCTTGGTTCCCATTTTGTCCGATCGAATGTAATTTGATTTCCGTTGCGAATATTCGCAAGCAATGCGTCCATATCATCGCGCATCCATTTAGCAACGAGAATAGACTCAAGCCCACGCGCTACTGTACGTCCGAGTGCCGAGCTCATCGCTTCAAGTGGCCAACTCAATTTCTTTAATGTATCATCTACTAATCCAACAAACTCATCTTTCTTTAACGCATAGCCAACTAGCATGCGCGCAAGTGGTCCTGTTTCCATCGGATGCTCTTTCCATCTTGGAGATTTTAACCAACTATATTTTTCATCTGTATTTAATGTTTTAAACGGTGGTTTTGGCCCTGTATAACGGAGTGATGTTTCTCCCTCCCACGGATGTTTGCCAACTCCCCCCTCTTTCCCATCATATGTGTACCACGAATGATCAATAAATTCTTTTACTTGTTCTGGATCTTTCGGATCGACATCAAGCACTTCGTTTAAATTACCATTTAAAATAACACCACGTGGGAAACGATATAAATGCACGTCCCGAATATCACCTGTCGAAAAATCCCCATAACATAAATAGTTATTTAATCCTCCGCCATATGTCCAATCTTTATAAAACGAACCAATCGCCAATAAATCGGGAATGTAAACATGGTTTACAAACTCTACTGCCTGATCAATAATTTGCGAAACGTGCATAAGACGCTCTGCGTGAATTGCATTATCACTATTTATATCAATTGGAGTGGCCATTCCGCCGACAACATAATGAGGATGCGGGTTTTTCCCCCCGAAAATGGTATGAATTTTAACAATTTCTTTTTGCCAATCAAGCGCTTCTAAATAGTGAGCAACAGCAAGCAAGTTCACCTCAGGCGGTAACTTATACGCTGGATGCCCCCAATACCCGTTTGCAAAAATGCCAAGTTGGCCGCTATCAACAACTTTTTGTACCTTCATTTGAATTTCTTTAAAATAACCTGGTGACGATTTTGGCCAATTGGAGAGAGACTGAGCAATGCGGCTCGTTTCGTTCGGATCGGCTTTCAGAGCGCTTAATACATCAATCCAATCGAATGCATGTAAATGATAAAAATGGACGACATGGTCATGTAAAAAAACTGCTGCATTCATAATGTCACGGATAAGATGAGCATTTTTTGGAATTTTAATATCCAGCGCATCTTCAACGGATCGGATAGAAGCTAAAGCATGTGTAGTTGTGCAAACACCGCAAATGCGCTGCACATACGCCCAAACGTCCCTTGGATCACGATCGCGCACGATTAACTCAATACCGCGGACTGCTGTTCCTGAACTAAACGCCTCTTGAATGACACCTCTCTCGTCAATATCTACTTCAATGCGTAAATGACCTTCAATTCGCGTGACTGGGTCGACAACAATACGTTCTGCCATCTTTATTCACCTCGATCATGATGTTCATCTTTTTTCTTCATCACTGTTACAGCAGCGTGAGCAGCAACACCTGCCGCTGTTACACCGACGGCAATCGCTCCGACTGTTTCAGGATTAATCGTTGTTTGAGAAGCAGGAATTTTCGCACGACGAACAAAGAAAGGACCGTTGTCCCAAAATCCCTTTTCAGAACAGCCAATACATGGGTTTCCGGATTGAATGGGATAGCTCACTCCCCCGTTCCAACGCATCTCTGCACAGGAGTTATATGTCGTTGGTCCTTTGCAGCCTACTTTATATAAGCAATATCCTTGTCTTGCTCCTTCATCATCAAACGATTCGGCAAATAAGCCGGCATCAAAATATGCGCGGCGATTACATTTATCATGGATACGATGACGATAAAACGCTTTCGGTCTGCCGAGATGGTCAAGCTCCGGAAGTCTACCGAACGTAATCATATGGGCAATGACGCCTGTCATCACTTCGGCGATTGGTGGACACCCGGGTACCAAGATGATCGGTTTATCTTTCACAAAATGTGTAACTGGCTTAGCCTTTGTCGGATTCGGATATGCAGCAGGAATTCCGCCCCACGACGAACAGCTTCCGTATGCAATAATCGCTTTTGCTCCTTTAGCAGCGCGAAGAAATGTCTCTTTTGCCGATGCGCCACCAACAGTTAAAAATGCATCATCTGTTGGCAAGCTTCCCTCCACCGCAAGTATGTATTCTCCAGGATAATGCTCAAGAACATGTTCAAGTGCCGCTTCAATTTGATGACCCGAAGCAGCAGAAAGTGCTTCAGAATATTCAAGAGAAATCATGTTCAAAAGCACACTTTCCACTTTTGGATGCGTAGAGCGAATAAATGATTCAGAGCAACCTGTACAGTCTTGAAACTGTAACCAAATGACTGGTACGCGTTGGCTCTTCTCCATTGCCGCAACAACTTGATCCGTTTGTGAGAAATCTAGCCCCATTGTCGCTGCCAGAGCTGTACACATTTTTTAAAAATCGCGTCTCGTAAAGCCGCGATCAAGCACTTCTTCTAAAATCGTTTTTCTCTTCACATAGCTCCTCCCCTTTACATGATAACGTTTACAGTTCATTATATATCATTTTTTAACTTTATGTTATTTTCATGGGATAATTGTAACAAAATGTTCTTAAATACATTAACAGCATGAAAATAGTTTTTATTATAGTAAATGGATAAATAAAAAAGCGCCCTCTATTCTGAAGACGCTTCTTGCTCAACCTGTTTTTCTTTCCGTTTATACACAAATTTTGAGATAGATATGCTGACCTCATATAACAACAGCAACGGAATTGTCACTAAAAAGTCGGAGATGAAATCAGGTGGCGTAATAGTTACTGCAATGATAACTAATATAAAATATGCATATTTTCTCATTTTTTGTAACGCATATGGATTAATGATACCAATGCTCGTTAAAAACATGACGATAATTGGTAATTCGAACAATATAGCAAAAGGAACCGTCATGTTCAACATAAAGCGAAAATACTTTTCCGTCGTAAACATAGTCGCGAACAAATCTTCCCCGAGACTCATTAAAAAGTGAAACACCATCGGCAATACGACAAAGTAGCCAAAACATAGCCCGAGTACAAATAACAAAAATGTAGCAGGAATATACGATAATGTAACTTTCCGTTCTCTCGGAGTAAGAGCAGGTTTAACAAACATCCATATTTGCCAAACAAGTACTGGAATCGTCATCGTAATCGCGAATACGCCAGCTAACATGACATATACCCATAAAATATCAGTAGGACCTAAAATGGTTAATTTTACATCTAAATCAGCAATAAGCCAGCGATATAAATCTTGAACAAAAATAAATCCTACAATAAAAAATAAAATAAGCGCTCCAACAACAATAAAAATTCTCTTGCGCAATTCTTCTAAATGTTCAACTAACGTCATCTCTTTATCTTCATATCGTTGCTTTTCTTCCACGAGCGTAAACACCAACCTTTTCCCATGTTAAAAACGGCAACACATCGTTGCCGCTTTATGATTTACGCGTTTCTTTCTTTTCGTCGAGCTCCTCTAATACTTCGTCACGCAATCCCTTTGTAGATTTTTTAAATTCACGTAATGTTTCCCCAAAAGCCCGTCCGATCTCAGGCAATTTTTTCGGTCCAAAAATGACAAGAGCGATGACAAGAATTAAAATTAAACCAGGTAAACCTATGTTCGAAAGCATAACGTCATCTCCTTTTTTTATACATACGCTTCTTTTATTGTAGTGCTAACATTTTCATTTTTCAATGACAAATTTTCGGGAGGTGGAAAAAATGTTCAACAAGCAGCATACCGTTTATGCGATTTTCTTTACAATCGATAACAACGCCATCGTTGAGATTGGGAAACTAGGTACGTTTTTATTTCCAAAGGGAAACTATATTTATGTAGGGAGCGCCAAACGAAATATGCAATCGCGTATTCAACGTCACATACAGGTAGAAAAAAGAAAACGATGGCACATCGATTACATTCGACCGTACGGCGAGATCACACACATCCAAACATATTCCTCTGAACTTAGTGAATGCGCACGTGCCCAACAGCTTTTTCAACAATATAATGGGCAATGGATCGTGAAAAAATTTGGTTCATCTGACTGCCGCTGTCCTTCCCATCTCATTTATTATAAACAATAAAACGAGGGGGATCTCCCTCGTTTAGTTTGCCTTCTCATATTTTTCTTCTGATTTTGCAACAATGACTGCGCATGCAGCATCTCCAGTAATATTTACAACCGTTCTCGTCATATCAAGTAGTCGATCAACCCCTAAAATAAGCGCAATTCCTTCAACAGGTAGACCAACTGATGTTAACACCATAGAAAGCATAATTAATCCAACACCTGGCACTCCTGCTGTGCCAATGCTTGCAAGCGTTGCTGTTAAAACAACTGTCAATAAATCACCGAATGTCAAATCAACACCATATACTTGTGCGATAAACATCGTTGCAACACCTTGCATAATGGCTGTTCCATCCATGTTAATTGTCGCCCCAAGCGGTTGCACAAAACCGCTAATGCTTTTTGGAACATTTAAGTTTTTTTGCGCTGTTTCCATTGATACTGGCAATGTAGCATTACTGCTTGATGTACTAAATGCAACAACCATCGCCGGAGAAAATCCTTTAATAAACGCGATCGGGTTCATTTTTCCAAGCATCCATACCGCTGTGCCGTACACTGCAAAGAAATGAATAAATAGCGCTAATAACACTGCAAACATATATTTTCCCATCGCTGTAATCGCATCTAATCCTTGTCCACCGATCGCGATAGTAATTAATGCAAAGGCACCATATGGGGCGAACTTCATGACCCACTCTACTAAGTACATGAACATATCGTTGGCTTGCTCTACAATAACTCGTACTTGTTTCACTCGATCACCAAGGCGAGCGATGGCCATGCCAACAAGCATCGCAAAAACAATAACTTGCAACATATTCCCTTCTACCATCGCTTGGAATGGATTAGTCGGAACAATATTTAACAATGTATCTACAACAGGTGGAGCTTCTTTCTTTTCAAACGATGCCCCTTCTAAATTAAAGTTTCCTTCTCCTGGACGAATGACAGATCCTAATGTTAAAGCAATAATAAGTGCAAGGGAAGTAGTAATTAAAAAGAATGAGATTGTTTTCACACCGATGCGACCGAGTTTTTTTGGATCACCAACACCAGCTGCACCTAAAATTAATGAAACGAGTACGATCGGAACGACAAGAAGCTTAATTAAGTTGATAAATATCGTTCCAAGCGGATGAAGCACATATGTTTTTGCGAGGTCAAACCATTCTATTGGGAGAGCTAAGTTGAAAACGAGTCCAACAATCATTCCGGCAAACATTCCTAGTAAAATTTTCTTCGCCATCGACATATAAACACCTCCGTCAATTTCTCTGTCTTTTGCTGTAAAACGTATTCAACTTCACAAAAAAGAGCCGCTTCAATTGTAAATGTTTCTTTTAAAATTGTAAAGAAAAAATGAATATAATTGTTAGAAAAGTATCTTAATTTCTTCATTTACAAAAAAAGCTACCACCATGATGTGGTAGCTTACGTCCGCTTTGTTTGTTTACGACTCGAATCCATTTCAATATTTCCCGTTTCCTGTTCAGTTGTTCCTTGCCCTTTTACTTCTGGCGAACTTAATCCTGTCTTTGAGGCATCTTTTTTTCGTTTACTCACTTCTTTCACCTCCTACCGTCTTATTCTGCCTCGTTCATGAAAGTTCAATCGTCCCAAAATGAAATTTTGCTGTTTTTCTTCGATAAACAAAAAAGCCAAACTGTTCAAATCGTGAACTTTGCCAATGGTCTTTCAACACCACACGCTGTCGGGCCACCCGCTTTGCTTGCTCAATATGTTGTTCTGTTAAGTTTGTATATAGCGCAGCTTGTTTTAATCCTTTCATCCCATCCGCTTCCTCAATGCTCACTTCAAACATCGGATCTAAATAAACGACATCATATGACTTATCGTCACATTGCTCTAAAAACGAGCAAAAATTATCATGATGCACGTCAATACGTCTCATTGCTTCGTTTAACTCACAAATATCACTCTCCCAATGACGTAACCCTTGTTTTGTTAAGTAAGCGATATATGCACTCCCTTCAATTCCTACAACTTTCCCTCTCTCCCCAACAACTAAGCTCGCAATGATACTATCCGATGCTAAACCGAGCGTGCAATCTAAAAACGTCATCCCTCGTTGTAATTTCGTCGCTTGTAAAAATGGTTCACTTTCACCTTTTAAAATACGCTTTGCGCGAAAAGAAGCGGAGTTTGGATGAAAAAATAACGGTTCCTGTCCGTGTGGGAAATGAATTTCTAGCCTTTCTTTTCCAACGACAAGAATCGGTTCGTGTATTTGTTGTTGAATCGAAGCAATGGATCGTTTTCGACGTGGTATATATGAAATTTGTAATTCCAACGCAATTTGCCTCGCTTTTTCAATCATCTGTTCATTTGTTCTGCCAGCTGTCGTCACAATCATACGTTCACCTCAAAAGAAAAAGGATGTCAATCGGACACCCTTAACAATGTTTTTCAAACGCTTGCATAATATTTTGCATAATATTTTCAATGGAATTCGCTTCAATATCGTGGCGTGGAATAAAATGGACGACTTCTTTTCCCTTTAACAATGCCATCGATGGTGAAGAAGGTTCAATGCCTACAAAATACTCCCGCATTTTAGCCGTCGCTTCTCGATCTTGCCCTGCAAATACGGTCACGAGGTGAGTTGGTTTCTTTTCGCTCATTTGTACAGCCTGAATGGCTGCTGGGCGCGCAAGCCCCGCTGCACAACCACAAACGGAATTAATGACAACGAACGTCGTCCCTTCCACTTGTTCCATAAATTGTTCAACTTCTTCACTCGTACGCAACTCTGTAAATCCACCATTGACTAATTCATCACGCATCGGTTGCACTACTTGACGCATATATTCTTCATATGACATAAACATACGTATATCCCTCCAAATCATTCTTGCTTTTACAAGAATACAACAATGGCAATAGAAAAATCAATAAAATAAAAAACATTGAATAATTTTCTAAAAATTTTTATAATGATTGTATTTATATGATGTGAAATGGAGGTTGACGACATGCCAATTAATATTCCACGCGATCTTCCTGCAAAAGAAATATTAGAACAAGAAAATATTTTTGTTATGGATGAGGAGCGTGCCTATTCCCAAGACATTCGGCCGTTAAATATTATCATTCTAAACTTAATGCCACAAAAGGAAAAGGCGGAAACACAACTGTTGCGGTTACTCGGAAACTCACCGTTGCAAGTTCATGTAACTTTCTTGCGCCCGGAAACACATGAAGCAAAAACAACATCGAAACACCATCTCGATCAATTTTATACGACATTTCAACATGTTCAACATAGAAAATATGATGGTATGATCATTACTGGAGCACCGGTAGAACACTTGCCATTTGAACAAGTTGATTATTGGGATGAGCTGACTAAAATTATGGAATGGACAAAGACGAACGTTACATCAACGTTACATATTTGCTGGGGTGCACAAGCAGGTATGTACTATCATTACGGAATCCCTAAGTATAACTTACCACAAAAATGTTTCGGTGTATTCGACCATATACTAGAACAAAAGCACGTCAAGTTAACTCGTGGATTTGACGACATTCACAAAATTCCGCATTCACGCCATACGGATGTTAAACGTGAACATATTGAGGCTGTCTCAGAGTTAACGATTTTATCTTCATCTGAAGAAGCAGGCGTTTGTCTTGTCGTTTCAAATGACGGAAAACAAGTGTTTTTAACAGGGCATCCAGAGTATGATGCCACAACGCTAAAAGAAGAATATGAACGTGATGTGGCTAAAGGGTTGGATATACAAATTCCAAAATATTATTTTCCACATAACGACCCGAATAAGCAACCGTATAACACATGGCGTTCTCATGCTAACTTACTGTTTGTCAACTGGCTCAACTATTATGTGTATCAAGAGACACCTTATGTGTGGGAGTAAGCTTTCGCTTTATGGCGAGAGCTTTTTTATTTGTAAGTATGTAAAAAAAGAATATAATGTTTTGTATACATAACGAAAGGAGGAAAGAAAGGTGGTTGTTGAAGGTCGACACATCTCCCTCATTGTATTAGGGTTGCTATTAGCTATCTTTATGGCGGCGATGGATAATACGATTGTGGCGACAGCAATTGGTACAATCGTCGCTGACTTAGGGGGCGTTGATCAATTTGTATGGGTCACGTCTGCTTACATGGTTACGGTTATGGCTGGTATGCCTATTTTTGGAAAATTATCCGATATGTATGGAAGAAAACGATTTTTTCTTTTTGGACTCATTGTTTTTCTCATCGGCTCCGCTTTGTGTGGTTTAGCTCAAAACATCGTCCAGCTCAGCATTTTTCGTGCAATTCAAGGAGTTGGTGGCGGGGCATTAATGCCGATTGCCTTTACGATCGTATTTGATGTGTTTCCGCCAGAAAAACGTGGAAAAATGACCGGACTTCTCGGAGCGGTGTTTGGTATGTCGAGCGTATTAGGCCCATTACTCGGCGCGTATATTACGGACTACTTAAGTTGGCATTGGGTATTTTATGTTAACGTACCGATCGGTCTCGTATCCATTATTTTGATCGCTCGCTACTATAAAGAGTCGGCACAACATGCTAAACAAGTCATTGACTGGTACGGGGCTTTGACGCTCGTCGTTGCCGTCGTTAGTTTAATGTTTGCGTTAGAGCTAGGCGGAAAGCATTACGAGTGGGGTTCTATTCCAATCATTTGTTTGTTTACGGTGAGTACCGTTTTCTTTATCGCTTTTTTGTACGTAGAGACAAAAGCAAAAGAGCCGATTATCTCATTCGTTTTATTTAAACGGCGTACATTTGCGATCGCACAGCTATTAGCTTTTTTATACGGAGCGACATTCGTTATTTTAACTGTCTTTATTCCTATATTCGTACAAGCGGTATATGGCGGAACGGCCAAAAACGCAGGGCTTATTTTAATGCCAATGATGCTCGGTTCTGTTGCAGGAAGTTCAACAGCTGGAATTTCCCAAACGAAGACATCATATCGAAACATTATGTTTGTTTCAATTGTTGCCTATTTTTGTGGAATGCTTTTTCTTAGCCTTATGACACCCGAAACGTCGAAACTTTGGTTAACCATTTATATGGCGATAGCTGGATTTGGGGTTGGATTTTCTTTTTCACTTTTGCCATCGGCGTCTATGCACAATTTAGAGCCCCGTTTCCGTGGGAGAGCGAATTCAACAAATTCATTTTTTCGTTCGCTCGGCATGACAATTGGCATAACCATTTTCGGAACGATTCAATCAAATAAGCTAGCTGCTGAATTACGCGAATCATTCGGTACGAATACGACAACATTTTCGCTAGATCCACATGCGCTGTTTGAAACAGGAGCACGGGCTCAAATACCACCGAACGTGCTGCAAAAAATTGTCGATGCGATGGCTTCGTCAATTACATTTTCATTTTCTATTGCATTAATTCCGATTGCTCTTAGTGGGATAGCTATTTTCTTCATGGGAAACGAAAAATTAGAAGTTCAACAAAAAGGCAGGGGACAATGATACGTCTCCCTACCTTTTTTGCAACATAAATAACCACATAAAAGAAACGGCCTGTTTTAACTCTGTCGGTAAATGTCGGACAATAGAATTATCAATTTCGCGCTTATACACTCCTTCTCCAGCAACAACGGTAAAACCATTTTCATTGGCTAACTGTTCAAATTCCCATGGCATCATCGTATTGCAAATCACCGCCTCATCATATAAGCGGCGATAGCTATTTACTCGCGGGGCAGCTGTCGGTCCAAGGATACCTACACAAACATATGCATTTGCTTTTAACACACGCCGCACTTCTTCAAGCGCAGCAAGCGGACGTTCAGTCCATTCAAAGCAGTTAATAATCATTGCACCTGTAAACGTTTCATCTGGAAAAGGCAAATTCATAATATCTGCTTGTTGAAAATGGAGATGTTCATGATGTCTTTTCTTTTTTGCCAATTCAATCATTTCGCTTGATAAATCTAAGCCGATGACCCGATACCCTTCTTTACACAACTTGTATGATCCATATCCGTCACCGCAACCAATATCTGCAACATATCCTTCTTTAGGCATGTATGTTTTAACAAACGGAATAATCGTTTTTCGACTTCCCTGCTCCCACATGTCCTCGCTACTTTGATGCCACCACTCCGCGCGCTCATCCCACTGTTTCTCCGCCTCTTTATGCCACGTACGCATAACTCCACCCCTTTTTGAAAAAATAAACATGTTACGTTTATTGTAGCAGAAAGGAGCGAGAAACATGACAAAAAAAGTGAACCAAGGAAGCGAAAATCAAAATGCCCCAACACAACATGGGAAGTTGCACGGACATACCGGAGACAATAGTAAAGGACGGAAGCAAAACAAAAGTCAAAACGATAAAACCGACCATTGAAAAAGTCGGGCGATTAGCCCGACTCACTCTTCTTGTTTACTGACGCGAATGGCAGGTGTATTGTTGCCGACATAAAACGGGACAACTTCTTCAGGTTGATGCTCGTAAAAATATCGATTGATCTCTTGTTCAGCAAATGCTACCTCGTCTTCTATCATCGTTCGTTTTTTATCCATCATCTACTCCCCCTTTAGACGATAGGATAACCGAAAAAATGGCTATTCATGTAATGAATCATCTGAAACGATCACACCATCTTCATCAACATATACGTATGTACCCGGCTTCCACTCAATATCGCCAAAATGTACAATTGTATCTCGCATCCCTTTTCCTTCTTTTTTACTTTTGCGTGGGCATGTCCCAAGCGCAAGTACGCCAATTGGCATATTCCCTATTTCTTTTGAATCACGAATGCACCCATGTACAATAATGCCAGCCAATTGACGGTCACATGCAATTTGCGCAAGCCGATCTCCAACAAGGGCGCACTTGTTTGAACCTTTGCCATCCACAACGACGACGCTTCCTGCCGGTGCCGTTTCTAGCGCTTCCCGAACAAGAACGTTATCATCACATACATCGACGGTTGTAATTCGTCCATAAAACGTTGCTTTCCCACCGTAATTTCGGAATGAAAGAGAGCAAACACGGACACTTTCTCCATATTGATCACACAAATCTGCCGTTTTCATCCTCATCCCCCACTTTTGTCAATCTCATCATAATAATAGTCAATCTATTCTAAAAAATCAATAAATTAAAACAGGAAGATCGAGTTACTATCTTCAATCGCACCATTTGTTAAAAAATAAATGAACAAAACAAGAAAGCAATAAAAAAGGAGTGTTTCCAAAAAGCTAGATGTACGATATGTTATCACAAACCGATATCTTTTTTTAGAAAATGGCCATAGTAACGGAACACCTTGACTTGAACAATAGTCGGCTAAAACATGAAACGCATATCCAAGACATAACCCGAGCGTAAAAGGAGAAAAATGTTGTAATAATAAAACGGTAGTGATAGCCCCCCATGCTAATAATGAATGGGTAAACCCACGATGACCAAACGCCTTATTCACCTGCTTGGCAACCCCAAACGAGCGCCGACCGATGTATGAGTTAGGCTCATCAATATCTGGAAGCAAGCTCCCGAGCGTCAGCCCAGCTGCATAGGCGATTGTAAATGAAACAGGAGTGTACGCAGCAATCCCGGTTCCAATCGCTAATGATGAAACAATATGAGTATGATAACGCATCGTTTTTCCCTTCCTTTTGTAAACGTTTTATATAATATTCGTTATTAATATTCATGAATTCGAGACGGTTTTTTCAATAAATGTTCACCGCTCCAGCCAACTTTGTGAAACTATTAGCATTATACTAATATATGAACAAACTGACAAATAAAGCTGGTGAGGAAAATGAAAAAGAGTACACCCGCAGAATTAACCGTTATGAAAAGTTTAGCATTTTTAGCTGTTGTTTTTCAAAGCGCGTTACTATACGTAATGAATTATCGTTCCCCTCATCCAGAGGAAGCGATTATGATTGGCATGCTGTTTCATTTCGTCAAATTTTCTGCTCCTGTGTTCGTGTTTTTAGTAGGATTTCATATTGTTCAACATACTGTCATCGACTATCGTCAATACGTATTACACAAATGGAAAGAACTTGTTGTTCCATATGTGACGTGGTCGTTTATTTATGTTATATTGTTTTCTAGTCATCTACACGTAATCGACGTGATGAAACAACTGTTGCTTGGGGAGGCAGCCTCTCATTTATGGTACGTCGTCATGATCATGCAATTTCATTTGCTTATTGTCATCATCATTCCATTTTTTTATTGGATTGATCAAAAGAAATATTGGAAATTATTTATTATCATTAGTGCCATGATTTACATTGGTTTTATTACATTCATTTTTCCAATTGTTCAAAGCACGTCATATATACATTATATCGATCGTACGTTTTTAGCTTATTTCTTTTATTTTGGCCTAGGCGGCATGGTTGCGTACACGCTCCCAACATGGCGGAAATTCGTCATTCGAGTTATTCCACTTAACACATTTTTGTTTTTATCACTTTTTATCTTTGTTAGTTATGAGCTGTTTACATCACAAGGCATCTTTTCTATCGATTTAACGATGATTACGTATTTAAAGCCTTCGATGGTGTTGTATGTCACATCAGAAATTTTCTTGCTATACGCTTTATCAATTACCATTGTGCAAACAAAATCTCGATTGTATACGGCGTTACGTTTCATTAGTCGATATACGTATGGGGCATATATTGCACATATGTTTTTCTTATACGTGTTTGCACCAATCATTCCGACAACGATGTATTCGATGTTGCAAGCTATTATATTATTTACAATCACAACAATCGTTTCCGTTGGCGTTTGCTATATTATACATGCTACACCACTTAGCTTGCTGTTTATCGGTCAAGTGCGTGAGCATCGAACGATTCCCATTGTATCGCTATCGAAATCTAAAAAAAGTGTCCCAAGTTAACATTTGGGATGCTTTTTTATTTTGTTCACACAAGCCGCTTCTTATTTCAAACATATAATGATTGAACAAATAGGAACAGGAGGAAAATCATGAGCATTCGCCGAAAAATCCTTTTATTTTTTTTCGCTGTTTCGTTGTTCGTCATATGTATGGGGGCATTTCAAATATTCAAAATGAACGAAACAGGTGACATGTATAAGCGCTTAATCAACTATCGTTTTGATATTATTACGAAAACAGATGAAATGGTTACTTCTTTTTACGAGGAAAGAAAAGATGTGCTCACTTATCTACTATTAAAAGATGACAAATTTTTAAGGAGCTACGAAGAAAAAAGAAAACGATTTTATAAAAATTACGAACAAATTAACTCAACGTTATCAACAGAAGAAAGTAAAGCAATCATCAATCAGCTACAGCAACTGGAATATCAATATTTTCTACTCGTGCAACAATTTTTACGCACAGCCCATGAACAAGAACGCGCACATGTTGTCACCGAACTACAAAAAACAGGCGAACTCTTTTTACAAACAGCAGAACAAATGTTGCAACGACAAAAATCTTTACTAAAAGATGATCAACAGCGTATTGAACGGTACACAAAACAAACATATACTATATCTTTCACGATCATCGTATTCCTCATTTTGTTTGGTAGCGTTTCTTCTTTCCTAATCAGCCGTCAAATCTCTAAACCAATTCGTCTCGTTTCCGATGAACTCAAGCGCGTGGCAAAACAAGATTTATCCTCCCCTCCTTTATTAGTTAAAACAAAAGATGAAACAAAACATATGATTGAATCCATTAACGTTATGAAAACAACATTAAAAGAAACGATTCAAATGATGAAAGACGTATCTTTCCAAATCGCATCGCAAGCAGAACAATTTGCAGCAAGCGCAGAACAAAGTACACAATCAGCAGAAAAAGCGGCAGAAATGGCGGAACTCACATTTACAGAAGCACAGAAACAGCTACACATGTTGCAACAATGTGATTTGTCATTACGCGAACTAGCAATAGGAATGAATCAAATCGCAGAAAGTAGCGAGGACTTACTGACTTCAGCTGAGCGAGCACATGACTCAGTCAATAAAGGAAAACAGGCCATTCAAACTGTTACAGCACAAGCACACGACATGCGTGATGCAATGTTTACGACAAAAGCACTCGTTGATTCCCTAGAGCACCATTCAGAGAAAATTGAGAAAATTACAAATGTGATCACCGCCATTGCGGAACAAACTAATTTACTTGCCTTAAATGCTGCTATTGAAGCCGCGCGGGCCGGTGATCACGGAAAAGGATTTGCTGTGGTAGCTGACGAAGTACGTAAGCTATCTGAGCAATCAAAAGAAGCGGCAAAAGAAATCGAAACAATGCTAGATAGAATAAAAATGGAAACAAAAAAAGTATCGCAATCCATGGAACATAATACAAGAAAACTCGTTGATGGCGAAACATATTATGACACTGCAGAACGCTCGTTTCGCGCAATTGATGAGTCTGTGGAACAAGTGTTTTCTAAAGTGCAAACCACATCGGCAGCTATCGAGCAAATAACCGCCATTTCCAACGAACTAACTCAAACAATGAATCAACTGAAGCAACTTTCTGAGCAAGTGATGCAAAAAAGCAAAGAAAGCACAATAACAGTTGAAGAACAACTAGCTATGAACGAACAAATCACTTCTAGTGCCCAAACGCTTGCCACACTCGGCGAGCAACTCCGCACAACAGTTGAGTCATTTCGTATGTAGACGTGCCATATTTGTGCACGTCTACATCATGCTATAATACTTTGCTAACTCGATGACCATTGCTCCCATTCTTTCATGAGCCGGTGCGATCACACGATTAATTCCTTCCTCTTGTAACGCTTCTTTCGTTACTTTTCCAACAGCAACAGCTACGATATCTTCGGCAAAAGCCTGCTTAATCTGTTCGACATATCCGTGCTCACGGACAAATGAGAAGAAAAAGCGGACTTGAATCGCTGATGTAAAACAAACCGCTTGCACAGCATAGGAAATAATGTCATCAGTAAGCTGCTTCATTACATCGAATGTAGGCGGAGTATGTCGATATGGCCATATTTCCTTATATAAAGCCCCTCGCTTAACTAAAAATTGTTGTAATGATGGAATGGAGTCTCCATAAAGCTGGACAACAACTTTTTTGTTTTTCCAGTCTACTTTTTCTAATGCATGGATCAAACCTTTCGTTGTTCCATCGTCTGCACATATGCGAGGGGTAATTCCATATGTACGTAATACATTCACCGTTTTATAACCGCGTACCGCTACATGCGCATGACGAATGGTCTGAAGCAACAATTGTTCGATTCCATATTCCTTCGCCTTTTTGATCAATGCTTCCACACCAATTCCCGTTGTGAAAATAAACCAATCATTTTGTTCGTGAACGATGTGATGAAGCTGTTGTTCGAGCTCCTCATTCAAAAATGTCGTTCCTTGGGCGGGTCGCGAAATCGGAATACCTCCTTGTTTGGCAATAAGCGCGCTCATTTCTTCAATTTTTCGTGAAGCACATAGCACAATCTTTTTGTTTGCTAATGCCTTTTCCATACGTCATCCCCCTTTTTCTTCCCATCATACCATATAAAAGTGAAAAGTAGCGCAAAATTTGTTGAATCTTGACATAAAACATCGAACTGTTTTATGTTCACAACGTAACTACATTAGCTTACAATGTAAAAGAAATCATTCGTCGAAAATATTCTCATTATTCCGAAATACATGTCGAAAGGAGCGGGCTTATATGCCCTTATTAATTAAGGAAATATTACTGAACTTATTTTTTATTATATTAGCGCTACTAATTGTTCCTATTTGGCTTGAAGAACGCCGTATATCTGATCGCTTGAAGTCTATTTTAAAAACGCTTTCAGTTAGCATATGTATTGTCTTCTGTATGACGTTTCCTATTCAAACAACAAACGAGTTCATTTTTGATTTACGGCAGGTGGCGATTTGGATTGGCGGCTTGTACGGTGGGGCGTTCTCTACCCTTTTTCTTGCGATGATCACTGTAATTTATCGGATCATTATTGGCGGAACAGAAGGTATTATCGTCACAATGATCGTTACAACAACTCAATTTATTGTCTGTTTATTTTTTTATAAAAAGTTTCAGACACATTTATCTTCCAAACAACGAATTGCCACCATTACTGCCCTATCAGTTGGAACAGCTGTTTTAACGATCGTATTATCCTATATGTGGATGAATGATGAGCAACAGCTTATCCATATGCTTTCGACGTATTTCCCAGCTCAACCACTTACAGCATTTTTAGGTTCCTATATTACAGAGACGATTCAAAAACATAGCGATCTTCGGCGTCGCATCATTCGCGCTGAGAAAATGGAGGTTGTTGGGCATTTAGCCGCTTCGATTTCACACGAAGTGCGGAACCCGTTAACTGTATCTAGAGGATTTATGCAATTGTTGTTACAAAGTGAACGAGTAAACTATAAGGATAGACAATATATTCAAATTGCCATTGAGGAAATTGATCGCGCAGAAGCAATTATTACAGATTATTTGACATTTGCTAAACCTGCGCCAGAACATGTCGAAAAGTTAAATGTCAAAACCGAAATTGAGCGAGTCATTGATATTTTACGTCCTCTTGCAAACATGAGTAGTATCGAAATTCAACCTTCCCTTTTGCCATTTGCCGTAAAAGGAGAGCGTCAAAAATTTCAACAATGTTTACTGAACGTAATGAAAAACGCTATTGAAGCTATGCCGAACGGAGGAACGTTGCGCATTAACGTATCGATTGATAAAGATTATGTGTTGATTCATATCGGTGATACCGGGATTGGAATGACAAAAGAACAAATTGAACGTCTAGGCGAGCCTTATTTTACGACAAAAGGAACGAAAGGGACAGGCCTTGGGATGATGGTTGTTTACCGCATTGTTGAAACGATGAAAGGCGATTTATTTATTCATAGTGAGGTCGGTCAAGGAACAGATGTATATATGTACTTTCCTTCATATTATAAATCAGATGTCGAAAAATCATCCAAACGCTCTGTTGAACAAGTTAGCTGCTAACTTGTTCTTTTTCTTTTTTTTTAAATTTTAATTTGATTATTTAGAACATAGTTTAATTAAATAAAGGTCGTGTACGAAACGACCTTTTACAACTGTTTGGCAAAATTACGACCGAACGCAATACATAGTTGCTTTTCTTCATTTGTCGGCGTCAATTCTACTTTCAGTCCCTCGAGGACGACTTCTGCGCCGCGCTCCTGTAATTTTTCAATTAAAATGTCGACAGCTGCACCGTACTTTTCGTAACTGGAATCGCATGAACCGAAAACAGCAGCTTTTTTGCCTGTTAAATCAACGTCGTCTAATTCATCATAAAAATCTAAAAAATCATCTGGTAATTCTCCATCTCCCCATGTGTACGCCCCCAGCAAAATCCCGTCATATTGTTCAAGCTCTACCGCTACGGCATCTAACACTTCTTTTACATTCAACTCAATCCCTTGTTCACGAACCCCTTCGGCAATCGCTTCAGCCATCTCTTCTGTATTCCCTGTCATGCTTGTAAATATCATGATTGCTTTTGTCATGCATAGCCCCCCTATGTATATAAGTGATGATTATTTTCAATAATTATATTAAATGATAATGATTATCTTTGTCAATTTTAAAAAAAAACGCGCGATGTTGTCATCGCACGCTTACTTTTTATCTATCATTCTTTTACTTCTTTTTTCCATAATCCAACCATAAACGCTGTCACAAGTGAACCAACTAAAATCGCAAGTACATATAACAATGGATTTCCTTTTACGATTGGGATAACGAAAATGCCACCATGTGGTGCAGGAAGACCGATGCCAAACATCATTGTTAACGCTCCTGCGATAGCTGAACCGACAATAATTGATGGAATGACGCGCCCTGGGTCAGCTGCAGCGAACGGAATAGCCCCTTCTGTAATAAACGAAGCTCCCATAATGTAGCACGTCTTTCCTGCTTCCCTTTCTGCTTTTGTAAATTTCTTTTTAAACAGCGTTGTTGCGAGCGCTAATCCTAAAGGAGGAACCATTCCACCTGCCATAATGGCTGCATGTGGAGCGTAGTTTCCTGCATCAATCATCGCAATTCCAAACGTAAACGCTGCTTTATTAATCGGTCCTCCCATGTCAACCGCCATCATTCCTCCAAGAATGAGACCAAGGAGAATGAGGTTGCCTGTACCCATATTTTCAAGCCATGTCTTCATTCCTTCATTTAATGCTTTTACCGGATCAATAACGACGTACATCATAATAAGTCCTGTAAGTAGTATACCGAATAACGGATAAAGGAGAACAGGTTTAATTCCTTCGAGTGATTGTGGCAAACGACTAAACCATTTTTTTAACGCTACAACAAGATATCCTGCTAAGAAGCCTGCGATTAATCCACCTAAAAAACCAGCGCCACCATTCGCTGCCATAAATCCTCCGACCATCCCTGGCGCAAATCCTGGACGGTCCGCAATGCTCATTGCAATGAAGCCAGCCAATACAGGAATCATGAGTGCGAAGGCACTGCCGCCACCAATGTCCATCAACGCTTTGGCGATTGGATGGAACGACGGATCGTTCGGATCAAACGCCTTAATACCGAAAATAAACGAAATTGCGATTAAAATACCACCACCGACAACGAACGGAAGCATATTGGATACGCCGTTCATTAAATGCTTATAAAAGCCTGTTCGTTCTTTTGGAATATACGAATGATTCCCACCGCTTGCTCGATAAATTGGAGCATCTTGTTTTAAGGCGCGATCAATGAGCTGCTCTGGTTTACGGATCGCATCAGCAACAGGTACTTGGATAACATGTTTACCGTCAAATCGATCCATTTCTACTTGTTTATCCGCTGCAACGATAATCGCTACGGCTTCTTCAATGTCTTGCTTTGTTAACTCGTTTTTCACACCGCTTGAACCATTTGTTTCTACTTTAATATCGACTCCCATTTCTTTAGCTTTTGCCTTTAAAGCATCAGCAGCCATATACGTATGCGCAATCCCTGTCGGACAAGCTGTAACAGCCAATATTCTCTTTTTGCCAAACTGTTGTTTTTCTTCTGTCATCGTTTCCCCCTCCTTTTCTTGGATCGCTTGAATAATGTCGTACTTTGTTGAAGCGTTTTCAATTTTCGAACGGAATGATGCGTCCATTAACAACGTCGATAACCGAGAGAGAGCTTCCAAATGTGTGTCATTTGCTCCTTCAGGCGCTGCGATCATAAAAAACAAGTGGCTTCGTTTTCCGTCCAACGCATCGTAGTCAATTCCTTCTTTTGAGCGCCCAAAAACAACTGCTGGCGTACGAACTGCTTTCGTTTTCGCATGTGGAATAGCAATTCCTTCACCAATTCCTGTCGTACTTTGCGCCTCTCGTGCAAAAATCGCTTCTAGAAACATTTCGCGATCATACAATTTCCCCGTCTTCTCTAGCACATCTGCTAATTCCTCGATGACTTCTGTTTTTGTTTTTGACTTCAAATCAAGGACAATTGTATCTTCTGTCAATATATCCGTAATCCTCATACAGCATCCTCCATTCTTGTAATAGTGACTTCACTTAACAAACGATGAACCCCGTCCTCCGTACATAAATCTTCAGAAAAAGCTGTTGCACTACCAGCCGCAACGCTATATCGAAACGCCTCCTCAAGTGTTGCTTCGTTTACATATGAAGCCAAAAATCCAGCCACCATAGAATCACCAGCCCCGACGGAATTTCTTACTGTCCCTTTCGGAGCTTGAGCGACTAATATTACGTCTTTATGAAACAAAATCGCTCCATCTCCTGCCAATGATACAATGACATGTTGAACACCATGTTCAATTAGTTTTTTTCCACATTCAATGATCTGATGTCGACTATGAATATCTATTTCAAACAATTCTCCGAGTTCAACTTGGTTTGGCTTAAGTAAAAACGGCTCGTATGCGATCGCTTGTTTCAACGCGTTTCCACTCGTATCAACAACAACAGCTACCCGTTGTTTTTTTGCTTCTTCGATCATCCTTATATAAAAAGCATCGTCAACGGACGGTGGAAGACTTCCACCTAGTACGAGAATATCACCTTTCTTTAGTTGTTTTATTTTAGCGATCAGCGCTTCTTTATGTTCGTCACTAATAGTAGGTCCTTCACCGTTAATTTCAGTTTCTTTTTCCCCTTTTAACTTAATGTTCAGTCTCGTTTGACCTGCTACGGTAATAAAATCTGTCAAAATATTCTCCCGTTTTAATTCATCAGAAATGAATTGTCCTGTAAACCCTCCGACAAAACCGAGTGCAACGTTATGGACATTTAATCGCTTCAATACACGCGATACGTTAATTCCTTTCCCACCAGGAAAGTATGCTGTTTTTGTTGCACGATTTAATTGTCCTATCTCGATTTGTTGTGCTTCAACAATATAATCAACGGAAGGATTTAATGTACATGTATAAATCATGCTTTCACAACCTCTACTGTCGTTTTTGCTTCGTACATTGCTAGTAATTCTTCATCCGTTTCATTCGTAATCATCGTAGCTTCCTGTAATTCGGCAATTTTAGCAAACGTACTTTCATTAAGTTTTGAATGATCCGCTAATACGAAAGCTTGTCGAGATAAATGAATGGCTGTTTGTTTCATAAACGCTTCTTCCGGATCAGGAGTCGTATAGCCAGAATCAATATGAACACCGTTTACACCGATAAAACATTTGTCGAAGCTATATTGTTGCAACGAATGGATCGCTCCTCGGCCAATTAGCGCATTCGTTTTTTTCTTGACAAAGCCCCCGACAAGATACGTTGGAATATTCCTTTCTAACAGCGCTTCAATGTGCATAATACCGTTTGTCACGACGACAATATCTTTCGCTTCAATATAAGGGATCATCTGCCATGTCGTTGTTCCTGCATCCAAATAAATGCAGTCCCCGTCTTGAATCAGGCTTGCGGCATATTTACCAATAAGTTGTTTTTCGTGAATATTTTTAGTCGATTTTTCAAAAACGCTTAACTCTTCTCTTTTTTGCTGTAATAACGCCGCACCACCATGGACACGCTTTAGCTTTTTTTGTTTTTCTAGCTGACTTAAATCGCGCCGAATTGTTGATTCTGAACATTGTGTAGCTTCAACAAACTCATGCAACTTTACGACTTCTTTTTCTTGCAACAACTGTAAAATAACACGATGTCGTTCCGGTGTTAACAACTCTACACCTCCTTATTTTAAATCGCTTACATCTTTATCATATCGGACTATAGGTAAAAAATCAATCAAATTCAATCAATTTAAATCAAAAATAATCATATTATTTCACAATACATTCAAAAACGTTCATTTTTCAGAAAAATAAAAACTGCCTCATGTTGAGACAGTCTCATCTGTACGTATGACTTTTTCGAGATAATATTCTTCAATCATTTGGATAAATGGCTCGACGTATTGAGGATCAAATTGCGTACCAGAACAGCGTCGCAATTCAACAATCGCTTCGGAGAATGTTTTCGTTCGTTGATATGGACGGTCCGTTGTCATTGCATCAAATGAATCGATAATACATAAAATACGTGCTAACTTCGGAATTTGTTCGTCTTTTAGTCCATAAGGATAGCCCTTTCCATCGTAACGCTCATGATGAAGTTCAACGAGAGGGATGACTTCTTCAAATCGTCCATCAGAAAGTATAATTTCTTTTCCCCATATGACGTGTTTTTCCATTATTTCCCATTCATCTGGATCGAGTTTGCTTGTTTTATTAATAATATCGCGGGAAACTTCAATTTTCCCAATATCATGAACAAGTGCCCCTAAAACGAGAGTTCGTTTCTCTTCTTCTGTAAGAGGAAGACGATCACTAAACTCCATTGCATATGTAAATACACGTTTACTATGACGGTATGTATACACGTCTTTATAAAGCAACAGTTTCAACTGCTCTTCAATCGCATCTAAATCTTCTTTAAATTTCAATGCATCACGGGATATTCTTTTCGCATCGTACAGTTGTACGTTATTTTTCCCTTGTGCCTTTGAATAATAAAGCGCCTGGTCTGCTTTATGTAACAGTTCACTTTCTTCATACATATCTGATTCATATTCAGCAATTCCACACGAAAACGAAATACAGCGATAAGGAAGGCGCTCCACCCCATCAAATGGTGTATCGTTTAGCTTTTTTCGCACTCCATCCATGAAAGCTGCTGCCTCATGCTTTGTTGTTTTCGGTAAAATGATCGCAAACTCTTCTCCTCCGTAGCGCGCAACTGTGAAACCACGCTCTTTCATTTCATTCTTTAAATATTCCCCAACAAATTTTAACAATCGATCACCTTGCACATGACCATGATAATCATTATATTTTTTAAAATCATCTAAATCTAAAAAAGCAAGCGAAAGCTGATCACCTGCTTTTTTCGTCTCCTGAAACAGCTCTTTTAAATAATCTTTAAAATATCCATGATTATATAGGCCGGTGAGATAATCCTTATTTGCTTGATTGGACATTTCTTGATAAAGGTATAAAAATTTCTTAAAAACTAATGACAGACAGATAACTAGTATTGTAAAAATAAACAATCCGAAAAATAAATCATTCTTAATTATTAATCCTAGAACGAAAGAAAGAAGGAGTGTGACTGAGTAACTAATAAGTGCTTCATTAAATACTCCCTCACTAAACATATTGTATAAAGCAAAAAATAAATCTCGCTTTGATAAAAATGCGAAAAAAACATACATGAGAAGAATGTTAACTAATCCGTAAACAGTTAAACTGAGAAGATATCCAAAAAAATCTTTATGTTCAATCATACCGACTTGGATGGATAGGTTCGTTAATACATAATTTGCACTACTTATCATTAAACAATACATCGAAAAATTGAAAAAGTGCTTCCACCAAGCCATTTTTCTGTTATAAAAAAAATAAACTATACCCGTGGTGCTAGTTGAGCGCTAGCGCTCAACTAGCCCAAGTGTGACAAGTGAATATGCCAACAAGATGCCGTCTA
>OGCI01001149.1_pt1 | contig 23892 bp, 22 predicted proteins | sample 1570021 | NCBI WGS metagenome assembly OGCI01 (sample SAMN06264664, study PRJEB24512) | hot springs metagenome | isolation source: Hot spring water | place: South Africa: Tshipise | collected 2015-06-21 | reverse complement strand
GGGCGACAATGCCGCTCTCCCGCCGGTCCTCCTGGAGCTTGCGCCAGTAGCTGCGCTCGAGGGCAAGCCAGTCTTCGAATTCGTCGTCGCGGACGTCGATGCCTTCGAGGAACTCGCCGGCTTCGGTCTCGAGGCCGGCGCCGCCGCGATCTGAGTCTGTGAGCCCGCCGCTATACCCAGTTCTTCATCGATCCGGAGCAGATGGCCCGCGGTGCAACGCACTTCGAACGCTACGTAATGACGCCGAACCGCCGTCTGCGGGCGCGGATCGGCGACTACGGCGGCGAGCTGATCTTCCACAACTGCGGCGAGGTCACCGACAACATGATCTAAGCCTTCGGGGGCCTCGGCCCGGCCATCCTCATCCTCGGATCGTCCGTGGACCTGCCTTCGGTCGCCCCGCTCGTCTCGGGGAGGACTGTGTTATTCGGCAACCTGCCGACAAAAAAGTTCTACTCCGACGCCGAGATGCCGCTAGAGAAGGTCACGCGAATGGCCGAGGATCTCGCGAACCGGATGCGGGCCACGGGGCACCCGTTCATTCTCGGCAACGAGTGCGACGTGTTGCACGTGGATGCCGCCCACGCGACGATCGCGAGAAAGGTTAACGCGATGTGCCATCTATAACGGGGGCTTGGCGAGCGGAGCCGCCCTCCGCCGGCCCTACCGCGTCGCTGCGGCCGCCGATCTCGAAGCCTAGCAGCGATGGAACAACAGCGCCACGCCGGCGACGGCCAGGGCCGCGCCGGCGAGTGCACGCAATCCGATCTGCTCTCGGTGGATTGCCCGACTGAGAGGGATGATCAGAACGGGCGTGGTGGCGGCGAAGGTCTGCGCCAGGCCGGCCGGGATTCGCGTCAGCGCGAACAACATCAGCGTTACCCCACCGATCGGCCCCGCCAGGGCGCCGAGCGCGACCAGACCCAACGCCGGCGCGTCGCGAAGCGCCTGCCGCAGCCGTCCGCCCTCCCGGCGCACGGCGGCCAACACGAGGAACGCCGTGGCCCCGGCCGTCAGCCGCATCGCGGAGGCGACCCATGCCGAGGCCGTGTGCGCGACCCCCTCCTTCGCCAGTACCATGCCCACCGCCTGTCCGAGGCAGCCGCCGAACGCCAGCCACCAGCCCCGCCGCGTGGGCCGCCGGGGTTCGCCGGCCCCCACGCGCTCCGTCACCACCGTTGCGACGCCGGCCAGCGTCAGCCCCATCGCTATGTAGTGATGAGCGGCCAGCTGTTCCCCCAGCCAGGCCGCCGCGATCGCCACTGTAATCGGCGGCGCCAGCGACATCACTAGCAGGCTCCGCCGCGGCCCGATCTCGACCAAGGCGCGAAACAAGCAGAGATCCCCGAGGAAATAGCCGACGAAACCCGATAGCAGCAGCGGCCGCCAGGCCGCCGCCGAGGCGCCCAGCAGCGCCTCCGGACCGTGCAGCCAAGTGGCCACCGCCGCCACCGCGGGACACGCCATCGCCAGGCGCAGCACGTTGACGGGGATTGAGCCGATCCGCTCCCCGGCCAGCGAACTCGCCATCGCGCTGACGGTCCAGCAGACCGCCGTGGCCAGCGCCGCCCATCCGCCCGCATGAGACACAGCGCACCAGTATGCCTGCCGCCTGGACCTCCTTCAACCGGACGAACCGCGCGGTTGGAGATGCGCGGGCCGATTCCTGCGATTGTTAACGGCCGCAGCCAACTGAGGCCTCACGGCGCGCGGGTGTCGCAGGGTTCATCCGCGATTGGAAGGCTCGAGTTTGCTCGAGCCGGGACGAACACACGGTGTTTCAGCGCCGCGGCGGAACCGGTTCTTCAAAGCAGGGACAGGATGCGGCGGTCCAGCGCGGCCTGGTCGGCGGCGAAGCTCGCCAGTCCGGCCGCGTTCATCAGCGCATCGAGCCCAATGCGGCGAGAGCCCAGGTCCGCCCTCCACGACTCGAACTTCGGAATCTTGCCCTCTGCGGCGATCCGCCGGAGATCCCCGCCCGACCAATCGGGCAGCAGGTCGGCGAACCCTTCGCGGTAGAAGAACGCCGCCAGTTCGTCCGGCCCCGCCAGATCCACCGGCGAGGCGGCGAGGCGTTCCACGGCGCGTTGGAATCCCTCGGGGACGTCCCACAGCGTCGCGGCAGCGAACGCATCGAGCGACATCCCCTCCGCCAGCGCGACTGGCGGGTCGTCGTCACAGCGGGACCGCAGCACGTCCGCCGGATCGCGGGCATACTCGGCGGCGACCTTGGGCGGCATCGTGTACACGTCCAGTCCCGCCAACGCCGCCACCTGCGAGGCATCGCGCATGCTCGCGCCGATCAGCCGCGTTGGGCTGCCGGCGGCCCGTGCCCGGAAGATGACGCGCTGGCACGCGAGGCTGGCCTTTTCGCCGACGTTGCGGCCGTCGCCGAGCCGGTTGTCGGCGACGAACGCGTTGAGGCGGCCCATGAACACGTTGACCCATCCCGGCCGCGCGACCACGGCCGCGACGAGGTTCTGCCGGGCCGAGAATCCGAGCGTGAAATTGACGCGGACCCCCTCCACCGCCAGCCGCCGCGCCGCCAGGTAACCGGCCGGCGTCAACGGCACCTTCACGATGAACCGGTCAGGGCACAGCTCCCGGTACCGCAGGCCGTATTCCACCGACCGGCCGACGTCGTGCGCCAGATCGGTGTGCAGTTCCACGCTCACGTCGGCGGAAAACCGCCGCGCCAGCCGCAGGCCGTGGACGGCGTTCAACAGGAACGCGATCTCGAGGCGGAGGTCATCCGCCGCCAGCGACGGGGACGCACGCCGCAGCTCCGAGGCGGCGCGACGGATCGTCTCGTCGTACAGGCCTTTCTGAACCTCCGCGTTGAGCAGGGTGTTGTTCGTAGTCAATGCCTCGAACTCCGCCGTCCACAGGCGGTCGGCCGCCTCGATGTCGCCGGTATCGAGCCATAGCCGCGTGCCCAGCGCGCGCAGGGCCGACCAGGCCGGGGAGGCGGGCGCCGGAGGTCGGATCGGATCGGCGAACCGGGCGGCCTCGGCGACGGCAACTCGATGGACGGTGTCGGCGACAGAACTCATGGATGGGATCTCCTCCAAACAACATAGCCGCTCCACCGCCATTTGCCAGCCGCGGTCTCGGTCGAGGTGGACAAATCGGCGTCCCTGCCGTACATGGGCGGCATGAGAGGAAATGTGTTACTGGGGGCGCTGCTCGGAGGAATTGCCGCTGCGGGCGCGGCCGACGGCGGATGGATCCGGATGTTCGACGGCCGCACGCTGGAGGGCTGGCGGTCCAACGAGGAGACGCCCGGAGTCGTCTCGGCCGAGGACGGCGCGCTGAAGGTCTCGGGCGGCCGGGCGCATCTTTTCTACACGGGGCCGGACGGCCGCGCGTCGTTCACGAACTTCGAGTTCCGGTGCCAGGTGCGAACGGCACCCGGCGCGAACTCGGGCATCTATTTTCACACCGCCTTCCAGGAGAAGGGCTGGCCCGGGCGGGGCTACGAGTGCCAGGTAAACAACACCCATAAGGACCCGAGGAAGACGGGCGGACTGTACGCGATCTGCGACGTGCTCCACACATCGCCGGCCCGGGACGAGGAGTGGTTCGACTACCAGATCCGGGTGGAGGGCCGACGTATCCGGATCGCGATCAACGGAACGACGACGGCGGACTGGACGGAGCCGGAGCAATGGACCTCGCCGGCAAACATGCCGGGGCGGCGTCTGTCCTCTGGCACGATCGCGCTGCAAGCGCACGACCCGAAGAGCACGATCTGGTACCGCAACCTCGAGGTCCGCCATCTGCCGTCGCCCTGACTGCCGAGCGCCGCCGTGCCGGCCCCGGGGCTAGAAACGGCGGCTCCGACGAAAAGGTTCCGTATTCCGTGAGAACGCAAGGAGGGGATACACCGAGACTCGTGGGTCACCTGTCGGCCCTCCATCAAGGTCCCGGACTGCACGATCCGGCACGGCGGGCTGAGGAACGACCATCGATTCGGCGACGAGTTCGTCCGCGCCTGCTGCGAGGCGGGGGTGGATTACATGGAACTGGGGTATAAGGCCGACAAGGCGCTGTACTCGGTCGACGAGAACGGCCCCTGGCGGTTCTGCGACGAGGACGACTTGCGCCGCATCGTCGGCCACGAATCGCCTCCGCTGAAGCTGTCGGTCATGGCCGACGTCGGCCGCACGAATTCCAAGTGCGGTATCCTGCCGAAGAAGCAGACCGTCCTTGACTGCATCCGGGGCGTCTGCTACGTGGACCAGATCCCGGCAGCGATCGACCTGATCAAGGACGCCGCCGACATAAGGTTACGAGACGACGTTGAACCTGATGGCCCTCTTGACGATGCCGGAGTCCGAGCTGCGCACAGCGTTGGCCAAAGGGGTCGAGAAGACGCCCGTCCACGTGCTCTATGTGGTGGACAATTTTGGCGTGCTGTACTCGGAGCAGATCCGGGATTACGTGCGGCTGTTCCTCCGCTACGTCAGCGAGGACAGTGGGGTGGACATCCACGGGCACAACAACATGCAGATGGCCTACGCGAACACGATCGAGGCGCTGATCGCCGGCGCGAACCGGGTGGACGTCACGATCAACGGCCTGGGTCGCGGCACGGGCAACTGTCCGAGCGAGCTACTGCGGATGCTCCTGAAGAACCCCAAGTTCAATGTGCGGCCGCTGCTGGAGCGCATCGAGAAGCACTTTTTCCCGCTCCACAAAACGATCCCTTGGGGCTACAGCATCCCGCATGCGATCTCGGGTGCCCTGAACCAGCACCCGCGGGATTCGATCGCGTGGATGGAGAGCGATCGGGCCGACCACATCGTTGAGTTCTACGACAAGATGCTCGAATAGCGGTGGAGTCGGCGGTAGACTGGGTTTGGGGACCATTCTGCGATGAGATGTGATCCAGGCGCTCATCGACGGTCGGCCGCGGCGGCACTGCTCCTCGGCGCGGTGGCGCTGCGCGGTACTGAGGACGAGACGGCCGAGCTGGCGATCCTGCGCGACGCCGCGGAGCGCGGCGACGTCGCCGCACAGGTCGCCTACGCCGACCGGTTGGCGACGGGACGCGGCGTGGGCCGGGACCTCCCCGCCGCCCTCGAGTGGTGGGCGCGGGCGGCCCTACAGGGACGGCCCGACGCAATGGCTCGCGTGGCGGAGCATCTGGCCGCCGGCGAAGGCGTCGAACGGGACGAGGCCCGCGCCGTCGCCCTGTGGCGGCGGTCGGCCGACCTCGGGTACGCGCCGTCGATGTACCGCCTGGCCCGGGCGCTGGCCGAGGGCCGTGGCGGCGCGGCGGACGCGAAGGCGGCGATGCTCTGGCTGAGACGGGCGGCGGAGCGCGGTCATCCCGCGGCCCAGATGGACCTGGCCCGCCGACTGGAGGAGGGGCCTCCGCCCGACCCCGCTGCCGCGGCGGCGTGGTACGAACAGGCCGCCCGCGAGGGCGTGGTGGACGCCATGCTGGCCCTGGCACGTCTCCATGCCGAGGGCCGTGGCGTCGCCGCTGACCCGTATTTCGCTTACGTCTGGTGCCGGCTGGCCGCGCTCTGCGACGAACGGCGCGGCGCACCGGTCTGCGACCTGCTGGCCCGCACCCTCAGCCCAACCGCCCGCTTCCGCGCCGGCCGGGAGGCGGCCGCGCGCGCCCGCGAGTGGGGCCTCCGCTGATCCTATCCCCCGCGTCGCGATGAAGTTCCACATCTGGACCATTGGCTGCCAGATGAACGAGGCCGACTCTCGCCGGCTTAGCGAAGCGCTGGAAGCCGCCGGCCATTCGGCCTGTCCGGCCGCCGGCGAGGCGGACCTGCTGATCCTCAACACCTGTGTCGTCCGCCAGTCGGCGGAGGACCGGGCGCGGGCGCGCCTCGCGGAGGTCCTCGCCTGGAAACGCCGGCACCCCGGGGTGAAGATTGCGCTGATGGGGTGCCTTGTCGGCCATCGGCCCGCGACGCGACGGCCGGTCGAAGAGGAGTGGGCGGGTGTGGATTTCTTTCTTCCCCCGTCGGATCCCCGCCCGTTGCTCGAGGCGCTCGCGGGGTCGGATGACGACTCAGCGGGACGGAACGCCGAACGGCGGCTTCGGCTCGAGCGAGAGTCCGCGATGGCCGGCCGGCCGTCGCCGGGGGCCACGCCGGTGTCGGCCAACGTCCCGGTGGTGCTGGGCTGTTCGCGCGCGTGCACCTACTGCGTGATCCCCTACCGCCGCGGCCGGGAGCGCAGCCGTCCTCCCGCCGAGGTGCTGGAGGAGGTGCGTTCGCTGGTGGCGCAAGGCGCGCGGGAGGTCGTGCTGCTAGGGCAGATCGTAGATCGCTACGGACAGGATCTGCCCGACCGCCCGACCCTCGCCGGTCTGCTTCGGCAGGCCGCCCGAATCGACGGCCTGCGGCGCATCCGCTTTTTGACCAACCACCCCGCATTTCTCGACGACGACCTACTGAACGCGATCGCGGACGAGCCTCGCATCTGCCCCCATTTCGAAATCCCCGCGCAGGCCGGCAACGACGAGGTGCTCCGGCGGATGCGGCGGGGGTACACGGCATCCGAGTACCGAGCCGTCATCGAACGGATCCGCCGCCGTCTTCCCGAGTGCGCGATCCATTCCGATTTCATCGTCGGCTTTCCCGGCGAGACGGAGGCGGCGTTCGAGGAGACCGTGCGGCTTCTGCAGGACCTCCGCTTCGACAAGGTCCACATCGCCCGGTATTCCCCACGTCCCGAGACCCTGGCCGCCCGCCGGTGGCCGGACGAAGTATCGGAGGAGGAAAAGGAGCGCCGCCGCGCCCGGCTCGAGACCGTCCAGCGCCACATCCAGTCGGAACTGAACGCCCGTTTCCTGGGCCGCGTCGTGGAGGTGCTTGTGGACGGACGCGACGAACGACGGAACCGCTGGCGCGGACGCACCTCGCTCGACCGGATTGTCTTCTTTTCCGACATCCGGCCGCGCCTCGGTGATCTGGCGCAGGTCCGGATCGTCTGGACCGGCCCCTACTCGCTCATCGGCGAACCGGTTGGCGCACCGGAGGTCTGACGCCGGTGTCCGGTCGGGTCAGAACGCCAGTCGGAGCGCCGCGCCCAGGAACACCGTGTCGGTGTCAATGTCCGTGTCGTCGCCCTTGAGGTCCGCCGTGTCCTGGAAGCGATAGGTCGCATAGATGTCGAGGCGAAGCGAGGAGAGGATCTCTAGATCCACGCCGGCCCGAAGCGCGTAAAAGGGCTCCTCCGCGAACTCCCCGTCCACGTAGTTGATCCCGATGCCCGCGGCCGCGTAGATGCCCCGGCCCAGAATCACATAGGCCAGGCCGGAATACGCATCGTCCCCATACCGCTCGGGCATCATCTCGGCGTCCACGCCAAGGCCGGCCATCGGATTGCGCAACTGAAGCGACAGGACGTACGAAAAGCCGTCCTCCTCGATCTCGTCCAGGTCGATGTCCTCCAAGGCAACCCAGTAGTTCACGCCTCCGCCCAGCCGCAACTCGGCGCGATCCTGCGCGGCCGCCGCTCCCGCCGCCCACACCATCGTCGACACCGCCAGCGCGATCAGTCTTCTCATCGGACTTCTCCTTCCTTCCATGCCGCTACCTGACCCGCCACGGCGCTACCCGGCGGCCTTCAGCGCGACCAGACCACCGACATGCCCACCGTCCCCCATCCGGCCTCGATCTCCTCGTCAATGCTCCATCGTAGGCCGACCGGCACCTCGGGATCCTCACCTCCGTACACGACGTTTCGCGATTCGCCCTCCCCTGCGACAAGGAAATACCGCCCCAACATGCGCAGGCTCCAAGAGCCAGTGATCGAGACCGTCGCCGAAGCCTCAACCCAGACCGCCGACCCGTCCGCCCGCGTCTCGGCGAGGATGCCCCGCAGCAGGTGATCGTCGCGATCGCGGACCTCCGCCCACGGCGCCGCCGCGGCACGGGCTTCGACCGTCCATCGGCGGCCGCGCACTTCGATCCACGCGTCGCCAAAAGGCGCATCCATTTCGAGGTCATACCGGACGGCCGGCCCGGTCCATTCGTAATGGGCCACCCACGGTTCACAGGGATACCATTGACGTCCGTCCGAGGCTTCCCATCCCAGCGACCGACGCAGCCAGCCGAGGCCGATGCCCAGCGCCACGCGGGCGTCCGCCGGTCCGAACCGGAGCGCCGGCCAGCGCAGACCGCCTTCGAGACCCCAAGCCTCAAGGGACGAGTCGCTCTCCGAATAGATCGCCAGCCGGCCGATCCCCTCCACGTAATCCCAGTCCGAATCGCGCACCGTTCCCGCGTCGGACGACAGCCACTCGCCGCGCAGCCACACCTCCCAACGGTCGGAGGGGCGGGCCCGCAGGGCGGCATCGAGGCCGACGCCTTCGACCGGCCATTCGAGCCGGCTGATCGGAAACGGAACGACCTCGGTCGATTCCCTCATCCGAACCGTGCCTCCGATCTCATAGCGGGCCTCACCCCTCTCCATCGCCGGCCCGATGGAAACCTCCCACTCCCATCCCGCTCGCGCGAGCGCCGCGAGGGCGACGGCGGATCCGGCAAGCGTCCACGTCCGTCGAAGCGACATGGTCCAACTATCGCCATCGGCCGGCCGAACGCAACTCCCGCGCTTGCGCCGCCCGGTGCGGGAACGGATACTGCCGGCGCGATGACGGGATCCGCACCCCTCCCCCCGCCCCAGGCCGCGCCCAACAGCCGTGCGGTCGCCGCGCGGGTGTTGGCGCGGTGGATGCGCACCGGCGCGTTCCCCGACCGGCAGGTGGACGCGGTCGAGCGCGACCGGGCGTTCGTGATGGAGATGGTCTACGCGGCCGTGCGGCGTCGCGAGACGCTGGACTGGATGATCCGGCAGATCGCACCGCGTTCGCCCCCCGTCGAGGTTCGCGCGCTGCTTCACATCGGCCTAGTGCAGTTGTACTTCATGGACCGGGTGGAGGCGTTCGCCGCGGTGCACGAGACGGTTGACGCGGCGCGGCAGACCGGGGTCGGCTGGGCGGCGCGCATGGTCAACGCAGTCCTGCGCGAGGCGCAGCGGCGGCGCAACGACCTGCTGATGTGGCTGCGCCGGACCCCCCCGACGGTGCGGCTGTCGCATCCGTTGGAGCTGCTCGAGCGCTGGGAATCGGAGTACGGGCAGACGCGAGCTCACCGACTGTGCGAGTGGAACAACGAGCCGGCCGCAGTTTGCCTTCGCCTGCGGCCGGGCGCGCCTTCGGCCGACGACTACGCGCGGAGGCTCTCGGCGATCGGGGTCGAGGCTCATCCCCATCCCTTCGCGCCGTCGCGCTTTCTAAGGCTGGGGCGCGGAGCCCATCCGCCGGCGCTGCCGGGTTTCGCAGAAGGCTGGTTCTATGTGCAGGATCCATCGACCTGCATCGCGCCCGACATGCTGGCCCCGGCGCCGGGCGAGACGGTGCTCGACGCGTGCGCCGCGCCGGGCGGCAAGACGACGATTCTGTACGAGTCGATGGAGGGGCGCGGGGCATTGTTGGCCTGCGACCACCGCGCCGACCGGCTGGAACGGCTTCGCGAGAACCTCGCCCGGACGGGGTGCCATGCCATCCGGGTCATCGAGGCCGACGCCGACCGCCTCGACGCCGCCGGCCTCGCCGCCATGGATCCGCCGGCCCCGGCGGCCTTCGACGCCGTGCTGCTGGACGTTCCCTGCACGAACACCGGCGTGCTGCGCCGCAGGCCGGACGCGCGATGGGCCTTCGGTCGCGAGCGGCTGGCGGCGCTGGTGCGCGCCCAGGCCAGCCTCCTTCGGCGTGTGGCGGACTTGGTCCGGCCAGGCGGCCGGCTGGTCTACAGCACGTGCAGCCTCGAGCGCGAGGAGAATCAGGAGCAAACACGGGCCTTCCTGAAGGATCGCCCCGATTTTCGCTTGAAGGCCGAGCGGCTGCTGTTCCCGCCCGACAGCCACACCGACGGCGCCTACGCGGCGCTCCTGCTCCGGGAGGCCGCCCTGCCCTCCAGCCCGCCGCGCCGCGCGCTGCCGGTGGCCCGCCGGGTCTTGCCGCGCGCCGGCTCAAAACGCGCCAAGGAAGATGCTTGAAAACGTGGTGATCGGTGCAGTTTCGCGGAAGTCGTCGATGGTTGCCCGCAGCTCGCGCAGCCCTTGTTTGAGGTCCTCATAGACCTCGGTCTCGGTCAGCAGCCGGCCGAGCGTCCCCTCGCCCCGCCGCAGACCTTCGGCAACCGCCCGCACCGACGCGACGGTCGCCCGAAGGTCCTCCATCATCGCGTCTTCTCCGCTGATCAGCTTGCCAAGCAGTCCGCGCCCCTGGGCCAAATCGTCGGAGGCCTTCCGCAGGTTCGCAGCGGTCGCCTCGATGTCGCGATAGACCCTCCCGTCGTCCGTGAGCAGCCGCCCGAGCGATCCCTCGCCGCGCTCAATCCGATCGACCACTTTCCGCAGGCTGGCCGCGGCCGCACTGACGTCCGCATACAGCCCGTCCTCGCGCGTCAGGCGGCCGAGCGTCCCCTCGCCCCGCTCCACGCGCGCGACGATCGAGTTGGCGTTCGAGACGATCGACCGGATCTGGTCCAGCACGCCCCCCTCGAGCGTCTGCCGCACGGATGCCACCGTGCGCGTGGCCTCGTCCAGCAGCTCCTTCGGCGTAGTGCCGACCAGCGGGGTGCCGGGAGAGAGAAGGGGCCGGTCCTCATCCCCCTCCTCGATGTTCAGGTAACGGCCGCCCAGCAGCGACGAGGCCAAGATCTCGATCTTGTAGTTCTCGTGCAGCTCCAGCGGCCGGTTTAGGGCCAGCCGCAGCCGGACATGCCCGCGCTCGGCGACGATGTCGTCCACCTTCCCGACGATCACCCCGCGCAGGTAGACGTTTTCGCCCTCCCGCACCCCCATCACGGTTCGAAAGGTCACGTCGTAGTACAGCGTCGGCCGGAACAGCGACTGGCGACTGAGGATGATGGTGAACACACCCAGCGCAAGCAGCGCCATGAACAGGAACGCCCCGACGGTCACCTCCATCGAGGTCTCCCGGATCCGTTCGCGTCTCATCGCCCCATCTCCGTTTCCCACGCGCCGCGGCGCGTGATGTACTGCGCACTCAGAAACGCCCGGACCACCTCGTTGTCCGAGCGCAGAAAGTCCGCGGGCGTCCGGACCTCGATCAGCCGGCCCCGGTCGATCAGCGCGATCCGGTCGCCGATCGCCAGCGCGCTGTGCAGGTCATGGGTGACCACCACGCTGGTCAGGCCGTGCCGTTCGCGCATCTCGAGGATCATGTCGTCGATCCTGCGCGAGGTCACCGGGTCCAGTCCCGAGGTCGGCTCGTCGTAGAGGACGATCTCCGGCCCGAGGATCACCGCGCGGGCTAGACCAACGCGCTTTTGCATGCCGCCGGACAGGTCCGCCGGATGGCGGTCGGCGGCGTCGGCGACGCCCAGGGCCTCCAGTTGCGCCATCACGCGGGCCTCGATCTCCGTCTCCGAGAGGGTTGTCTTTTCCCGCAGCGGCAGCGCGACGTTGTCGTACACCGTCAGCCACTGCAGCAGCGCCGCACCCTGGAACAGGACGCCGAACCGGTCCCGCAGGCGGGCCAGCTCGCCGCCGCGCGCTTCGCTGATGCAATCGCACCCGACCCAGACCCGTCCCTCGTCGGGCGTCAGCAGGCGCACCATGTGCTTCAGCGTCACGCTCTTGCCGGAGCCGGACGCGCCGACGATCACGAAGATCTCGCCGCGCCGGACCTCGAAGCTGACCCCGTCGAGCACGGCGCGGCCGCCGAGCCGTTTGCCGACCCGCTCGAACCGGATGGCCGGCTCGCCGTTCATGTGTAGAACAGCCGGGTGATCATGTAGCCGACCGCCAGGATCGTCAGGAAAGAGATCACGACCGTCCGTCGCGTGGCCACGCCCACGCCGACGGCGCCCTCGCTGGCCTGGAAGCCCTGCTGGCAGGCGACGGTGACGATGATGACCCCGAACACCATGGCCTTGAACAGTCCGACGTAGAGGTCTTTGTTGCGCACGAACTGGATCGCGTTGTCGAAGTAGGCCGGCAGCGCGACGCCGAGCTGCGTCTTGCCCACCACCGCCCCCCCGAGCACGCCGAGCACGTTGGTGTAGACGGTGAGCAGCGGCATCATCACCAGCATCGCCGCCAGCCGGGGCATCACGAGGAACCGAACCGGATCGATGGACATCACCTCGAGGGCGGCGATCTCTTCCGAGACGGTCATCGTGGCCATCTGGGCGGCGATCGCCGCCCCGACGCTGGCGGCAATCACCAGGCCCGTCATGAAGGGGCCCATCTCCCGCACCATCACGACCGTCACGGCCGTGCCGATGTTCACTTCCTGCCCGTAGCGCCGGAGCTCGAGCCCAGTCTGCAAGGCAAGGATCATTCCGATGAAGGCGGCCACGACGCTGAGCACGCCGAGGCTCTTGATGCCGGTGACGAACAACTGGACCAACACCTCCCGGCGGTTGCGGCGCGACAACACGAAGCGCAGCGCCCACATGGCGCCGGCCAGCAGGAGGACCCCGCGGCCCGCGTTGCGGGCGGCCAGCAGCAGGCGGCGTCCGACCGCGGCGAAGAAGTTCAGCGGCGGCTCGAAATGGTCTGGTTCGTGCAGGACGATGGCGCGCGCCCTCCGAGATCCAGGGTCAGCCCGTAGAGCAATCGAATCCTCGTCGAGCCCGCCCCCCACTCCACGCCGAGAAGGCCCTTGAGAAGGCGGAACCGTCCGCGCCCCTCGCCGCCGGCCGGCGCCCCGGTCTGGCGCTCGAACAGTGGAAAGAGCGACCAGTGGAGGCCGTCCGGCTCGCGGCGGCGCCGAACAAGGCCCCACAGCAGCTCCGTGGCCGACGAGCCTGGGCCGCTTCGGTGGCTGATCAGCGCCCAGAGCGGAGCCCAACTGCGCTCCACCGGCGGAAGATCCGGCCCAGGCCACAGGTCCGGCGCCCGCCAGCGGCACTCCCCGTCGCGGCACTCCCCCGCCGCCAGGGGCCAGACCTTCCAGGCGATCGTTCGCTCCGCCGCTCGGGCCGAATCCTTCGGTTCGCGGGTGCGGGTGGTCTTCAGGTGGACGAACGGAAGAATCCAGTAGGACCGGGACACCTGGCCGCCGCGGGTTGCGCGCAGGCGCCAGACGACGGGCCATAGGATGTAGGAGCGGTCAATGCGCGGGTCGGTGGTCCGGCCGAACAGTGGCCAGACGTGGAGAGCGCTGTGCTGCCCTGTCTGGTACCGGATGAACGGCCATGGCGCGTGGACCATTCGCAGGCGGTCGCCCTTCGAGACCCGGATCAGGGGTGGCAACCACATCCGCGACGTCTGGTCAGACAGGTCGAGACGCCCATACAATGGAAACAGAATCCAGCCGCTCCCGCTGGAGCCGGGGTACTTGTACCGCGCCGAGGTCCAAAACGGCCACAGGACAAACCGCTTCTCATACTGGCCGAACCGGACCGCCTCGCCGTACAGCGGGAACAGCCTCCAACGCCGCTCGTTCGGGCCCTCGCTGCGGCTCCAGAATGGGAAGAGAACATCCGTGGTGGTCTGCCCGCCGTCCCAACTTCGGGCCCAAAGGGGCCAGAGCACAAAATGAACCTCATCCATCCCGAGGAATTCCTCGACGCGACCGCCAAGAGGAAAACATCCCAGATAGGATCGACCGGACGCGCCCCGGCCCTGCACATACAGCGGCAGCACCCAGAGCCGCCAGCGCGGCCGGGGGGACGCCGTGTCGAAACAGCGGTACCAGACCGTGAGAAACCGCCAGTCCGACTCCGGCGGAAGCGCCGAGAACTCGCCCAGGGGCCAGAGAAGGTCTCCGGCAACACGGCCGACGGCGGGGTCCTCCTCGCGGGCTGTAAAGGGGCGGGCGGCCCAGCCGCCTGCTCCCGAGGCGGCCCCGCGGCGCTCGAACAAAGGGCCGACGGCGCGTACGACCGAGCCCGACGGCGTGCCCAGCCGATAGAAGAGCGGTCCCCAATCCTCGATCGTCCAGCCACCGGCCGTCGGTGCGGCGGTGACCGTCCCCGTCAGGGCGGCGGCCGCCACCAGTCCGACACGGATGGACCGCCGGAAGCTCATTCCACCACTAGCCCGTCACGGGCCATAGGGCGATGCAGCGCTCGACATGGCGGCGGAGCCAGGCCGCACCTTCCCGGCGCGCCTCCGGCGGGAACGAGGCGGCCGCCGACGGCCACGGCGCATCGGGAGACACCGCCTCCGCCGCCCGGAGAAGAACCTCGGGCGGCTCGATCTCCGGCATGGCTTCCAGCGCCCCCCGGATGCAGCGCCACTCGCGGCGCAGCCGTTCCTGTTCCTGCCGCAGTCCCTCGGGCACCGAGCAGCGCGGATCGGTGCCGGTTAGCGTCACCGACTGCTCCATGCGGCCGGCGAGGTCCTCGAGGCGGGCCAGCCGCTCGGTCCGCATCTCCCTCAGGCGTTCGAGCGCCCCGAGCCGGCAGGCCTCGCGGAACGGGTCGCGGGTCATCGTCGGACGCCGGATCCGTCGATACCATGCGGCCAGAGCGTCCAGGTTGCCGATGTACGAAAGGTTGGCCAGCACCACCCTACGGATGGAGCGGTAGGCCCCCGGCACAAACGGGCGGGCGCTGGGGACGGCCGAGGGCGGCGGCATGACGACGGTGTACGGCTCCAGCGCGTCACCCCGCCAGACCACGCCGGCGGGAATCACGACGCCGTACGCGATGCGCGCCGGCCCCACAAGGCCCCCCTGCCCTCCGAGAAAAATCCGGGGCTGGTCGCAGAACACGCCGTCCGGAACGTCGCCGACGAGGGAGGGGGTCGCCTTGTCGCCGTGAGGGGTGAAGTTGAAATGAACGTAGGAGGACCCCACCTCGGTGTGGTCCCGGCGGGACGTGCCACCCGCGATCAGCAGATCGCAGAGGTTCACCAGACTGCCGGTGGTGACGAAGGGCATCAGGACGGTCTGTTTCAGTCCGACGGCATGAGCGCAGGAGGCCTGCTCCTCCATCAGGGTGCCGGGCCGGATGTGCGCCGCGCTGCCCACGACGACGCCGTCAAGGAACGTCGCGCCCGACGCGAAGCCGCCGCGTAGTTCCACGCCATGTCCGAGCTGGCAGTCCTCCACCGTCATCGGGGCCTCCGAGCCCAGCACGCAGCCCGGGCCGATCGAGGTCGAGGCCCCGCGCAGCCGGCAACCCGCGTGCAGGACAACGCCGGGCGCGACCTGTTCCGGCCGCACCTCGGCCGAGATGTCCACCGTCTCCGGCGCGCGGATCTCGACGCCGCGCTCCGCCCACCGCCGCGCCAGGCTCAGGTCCATGTCTTTTTTCCCCCGTCCATCCACACCCGGGCCATCAACTCCCTCACCGCGCGATCCGCATCGGGCCGGCGCACGAGGCCCTCGCCGACCAGGATGGCGCCCACGCCGGCCGCCCGCAATCGCGCCACATCCTCCGCAGTGCGGATGCCGCTCTCGCTGACCAGCAGCGTCTCCGCCGGAACCCGCGGCGCCAGCCGCAGCGTCGTTTGGATCGTTGTCTCGAACGTCCGCAGATTCCGGTTGTTGACACCGACCAGCCGGGCGCCGGCCTCGAGGGCGGCGTCGAGCTCCGCCTCGTCATGCACTTCCACAAGGCACTCCAGCCCCCGCGCGGCCGCGGCGGCCGCAAGCCCTCGCATCTCGCCAGGCCCCAGCGCCGCGACGATCAGTAGCACCGCCGAGGCCCCCAGAGAGGCCGCGTGCGCGATCTGCCAATCGTCCACCACGAACTCCTTGTACAGAAGGGGAAGACGGATGGCCTCTCGGACGGCGCAGAAATCCGCCTCGCCCCCCCAAAAATAGGTGGCGTCGATCAGGACCGAGACCGCCTGGGCGCCGGCCCGTTCGTAGGCGCGCGCCAGAGCGGCCGGGTCCCACGGATCGCGCAGGACACCGGCCGAAGGCGACCGCCGCTTGACCTCGGCGATGAGGCCCATTGGCGCCGCGCGCAGGGCCGACGAAAAGGGCGGGGGCGGTCCCGGCGGAGGTGGAAGCGCCTGGCTGCGACGCGCGGCGATCTCGCGCCGTTTGTCCCGCAGAATCCGATCGAGGAGGTCGCTCACGCCGGTTCCGTCTCCCGAAACTTCCGAAGGTAGGCGTCCACGAACATCTTCAGGTCGCCGTCGAGCACCGCGTCCACCCGGCCGGTCTCCACGTCGGTGCGGTGGTCCTTCACCATCTGATAGGGTTGCAAGACGTAGGAACGGATCTGCCGGCCCCAGGCGATCTCGCCCTTGGCCCCATAAAACTGCTCCATTTCACGGCGTTTCCGGTCCATTTCCATCTCGTACAGCCGCGCCTTGAGCATCCGCATGGCCTTGTCGCGGTTGGCGTGCTGGGAGCGCTCGGCCTGACAGGCCACAACGATGCCGGTCGGCAGATGGACGATGCGGACCGCCGAGTCGGTCTTGTTCACATGCTGCCCGCCGGCGCCGCCGGAGCGATAGGTGTCGATGCGCAGATCGCGGTCCTGAATCTCGATCTCGATGTCGTCGTCCAGCTCCGCCACCACGTCCAGCGCCGCGAACGAGGTGTGCCTCCGGCGGTTGGCGTCGAACGGGCTGATGCGGACCAGCCGGTGCACGCCGCGCTCGGACTTGAAATAGCCGTACGCGTAGGGGCCGGTCACGTAGAGGCTGGCGCTTTTGACGCCGGCCTCGTCGCCAGGCTGGGCGTCGAGGACTTCCACCTGAAAGCCGTTGCGCTCCGCGTAACGAAGAAACATCCGCAGCAGCATGTCTGCCCAGTCGCACGACTCCGTGCCGCCGGCGCCGGCGTGGAGATCGAGGTAGCAGCTGCGTGCATCGAACCGGCCGCCGAGCAGCGACTTGACCTCGAGGTCGTCGGCGATCGCCTCGGCGCGGTCGAGTGAGGCGACGGCCTCCCTCAGCGCAGCCTCGCGGGCGGCGTCCTCGCGCTCGCCCGCCGCCAGTTCGAGGTAGACACCCGCGTCGCCCAGCGCCTGCTCTGCGTTCCGCCACGCGTCCAGCACGGCGCGGATCGCGTTGGTCTTCGACAACACCTCCCTCGCTCGGCTCGGGCTGCTCCAGAAGGCCGGCCCGGCCGCCTCCTGCTCCAGTTCGTCGAGCTGAGCCTGACGGCGGGCCAGGTCAAAGATAGTCCCGCATGTCGTCCATGCGGGCCGCCAGTCGCTGTCTCCGCTGCTGTGTCTCTTCCAACAGAATGGGCATGGATCATGGCCCTCCTGCAGCCGCAAACGGCCCCGGTCTCAACGCAGCCGGGGCGCACGGACACCCGGGCCCGAACGCCCCCGATCGCCGAGGTCGGCGCGCGCCTCGTCCTCAAGGGCGCGCAACCGGGCGAGGATCTCAGGCTGTTCGGCCCGACGGTCCGTCGTCTCCCCCGGATCCGTCCGCAGGTCGTAGAGCGCCTCCGGCACCTCCAGCGTGCCGGTCGGCCCCGGAAACCCGTCGCGGCCGGGTTCGAACCCGACGTAGGTCCGCGCCCGGTGCGGCAGGACCAGCTTCCACTCCCGCCACCGGACCCCGGTCAGTTCATTCCCATAGTAATACCAGAATTCGGTTCGCGGCTCCGCGCCTGGATCGCCGCGAAACAACGCGGAGATGTCCACGCCGTCGATGCGCCGCTGCGGCAGCGGGGCGCCGGCGAGGGCGGCGAAGGTGGGCAAGATGTCGATCGTCCCCGCGATCCGGTCACAGACCGCCCCCGCCGGCACGCGCCCGGGCGCCCACACGATGCAGGGCACGCGGCAGCCGCCCTCCCACATCGAGCCCTTTCCCTCCCGGAAGGGACCCGCGCTGCCGGCATGGTTGCCATAGTTCAGCCACGGACCGTTATCGGATGTAAAAACCAGCCAGGTCCGTTGTTCGACGCCGCGGCGGCGCAGCGCCGCGACTACCTCGCCCACGGACCAGTCCACCTCCATCATCACGTCCGCGAAGAGCCCCTGTCCACTCCGGCCGCGGAACCGGTCGGAGACGCCCAGCGGCACGTGCACCATCGAATGCGCGAGGTAGAGGAAAAATGGACCGTCGGCCGCCGTCTCGATGAACTTCACCGCCCTCTCGGTGTACAGCCGCGTCAGCTCGTCCTGATCCGCGAAGGTGCGGATCTCCCTCACGCGCTCGTTGCCCTCCATGAGCCACAGCGGCGGATACCGGCGCCGATGGGGGCGGCCGTCCTTCGGCGGCCGCGGCCCGCCCTCCGGGATCGGCGTGCCATCGAAGTCCACCGGCCACATGTCGTTCGAGTACGGCAGGCCGAAAAACTCATCGAACCCCTGCTGCAACGGCAGCCAGGGAGGCTCGTCGCCCAAATGCCATTTGCCGACCATCGCGCAGCGGTAGTCGCGCCGTTTGAGCACGTCGGCGATCGTGTCCTCGTCCGGATCCAGACCCGTCTTCGCCCCGGGGCCGAGGGCCCCGAGCACGCCGACACGGTTGGCATAGCAACCCGTCATCAGGGATGCCCGCGACGCGCTGCACACCGCCTGGGAAACGTAGAAGCTGGTGAACCGCATGCCCTCCGACGCCAGCCGGTCGAGGTTCGGCGTGCGGCCCGCCGGCCCGCCGAAACAGGACGGGTCTGCGTAGCCCATGTCGTCCATGAAAACGAGCACAAAATTGGGCGGAGGGGCCGCCTCCTGGGCGGAGGTCACCCGCGCCAGCGCCACCGCGAGGGCGCAGAAGAAGATCGCAGGGTTCATCACGCCATTCTACCACCCGCCCTGCCTCCCACCAAACGGACGGCCCTCCGGGGACGCGCTCCCGGCAAGGGTTTCCCGCAGGACGGGAGGTAACTTTCGCATCACCTTGCCCCACGCTCCCGCCCGGCGACGACGACCAAAGCGTCGACCCGGCGTGGAGGTTCACCCGGCCGCGGCGCACCGTACCGCACTGCTGGGCCTCACGATGTTCGGCGCACAAATCTCGGGGCACTTATGGACCGTGTCCGGCATCCCACCCCGTCCGCTGTTTCGCCGCAGGCACGCCGACGGCGCAGGAGCGCGGTCCTCTCAGGCTTCCCTCCGCCCGATCCGGCTGCACCAACGCCGTGCCGTCCGACGCCGCGCCGCAACCGCAGACCCCGATTCAGCCGTTCAACTCGATGGATTGCCCCCCGCGAGCCAGCGCCGCATGCGGCCAGAGCGCCTCGGCCGCGCGTTCAATCCGGGCCAGACACTCGTCGTCGTGCTCGGGTGCATGATGGATGATGTGAACGCGCCCGACGCCGGCCGCCCGTCCCACCATCACGGCCTCCTCCCACGTGCTGTGGCCCCACCCGCGACGCCTCGCGTATTCCTCGGGGCTGTAGGCGCCGTCGAAGCAAAGGAGATCGGCGGGTCGAGGCTCGCGGCAAAACCGCAAAAATGCCCGCCGCAAATCCTCCCCGGCGGCCGCCCACTCCACGTCGGTGGCGAAGACCATCGCCCCTCCGCCCTGTTCTTCCAGCCGGAAGGCTAGGCACCTCCCCAGATGCGCCACCGGCATCCAGCGGAGCCGCAAGCCCTGCCATTCGAAGCCCTCCTCGCCGCTCAGCGCCCGGAACTCCACCCGCGCGGGGACGGTCGGCAGCGGAATCGGCCAATAGGGCGGTGACAGCAGGCGGGCCAGCGCGTCGGCCGGGCCGATCCCGTCCACTACGGGCCCCGCGATGGTCACGACGCGGTCGCGCTGGTAGAGCGCAGGCAGTTGCGGCAGCCCCGCGAGGTGGTCGAGATGATAATGCGTCAGAAGGATCAACAGCGGCACGGGAAGCTCGGCCAGGCGCGGGGCGAACAGGCGGGTGCCGGTGCCCGCGTCGAGGAGGATCCAGCCCCCCTCCCGGCCCTCGATCAGCACGGCCGTCGTCTCGCCACCGAACTTCAACATCGCGGAGTCGGCCACCGGATACGACCCGCGGACTCCGCCGTACACCACCTTCATGTGCCGCCCCTATTTTTCCGTCAGGTTCCAGACGCCGTCCCACGCGCCTTGCCCCGCCGCCAAACGTTCGTATCGCGCCGCGTGCAGCGCGCTGACGGCATCGCCGGGGATGGCGCGAAAGGCCGACGCCGCCTCGGCATACCGCCCGGCCTCCGCCAACGCCATCGCCGCCTCGTACGCCTTCCACCACGGCGGCGCGGGATCGGCCGCGAGGCCAAGGGGTTCGTACACCTCCGTCGGGGTGGCGCGGCCGACCACCCGTACGCGCCCCAGCCACCGCCACCGAAATTCCGAGCCCGCGGCCTCGCGCACGGCGGTGGACGCCAGAATCGCCGACCCGAAAAATTTGTTCGCCCCCTCGAGTCGCGAGGCGAGGTTGGCCGCGTCGCCAAGGACGGTGTAATTGAACCGGTCTTCCGAGCCGAGGTTCCCGACGACGACGTCGCCGGTGTTCAGTCCGATGCGGGTCCGGACGGTCGCGCCGAATCGCTCCTCCCACTCCGCCCGCCGCCGCGCCTGCGCCGCTTGGCACGCCAGGGCCGCGCGAACGGCGCGAGCCGCATGGTCGGGCTGGGCCAGCGGCGCGTTCCAGAACGCGACGATGGCATCGCCGATGTACTTGTCCACGTAACCGCCGTGCGCAAGGATGACCCGGCCCATCTCAGTGAGGTACTCGTTGAGTAGCCGCGCCAGCTCGGGCGGTTCGAGGCGCTCGGAGAAGGTCGAAAATTTCTCGATGTCAGAGAACAACAACGTCAGTGTGCGGCGTTCGCCGCCTAACCTTAGGCTGCCGGGATCGGCCAGGATCTGCTCGATGACCTCCGGCCCCAGGTAGTGTCGAAACGCCCTCTGGATGAAGGCTTTCTGACGGCCCTCGCTGGCGTAGTTGTAGAGGGCCGCCCCGAGGCCCGAGAGCATCGCGGCAGCGGCCGGCCACACCATCGGCGCCTCCCACCCCGAGAAGGCCGCCGCCAACGTTCCCGCCGCCGGCACACCGGCCGCAGCGGCGATCGCCATCCCCATCTGCCAGGCACGGCGGGCGCCGCCGGCCACTAGCGAAGCCGACAGGCACAGCACAAGCGCCAGCCCACCGACCAAACCGCGCGGCGCCGGCCGGATGAAATCGCCGACCAACAGATTGTCGAGGGCGGTCGCATGGATTTCGACGCCCGGATACACGCGGCTCACCGACGTCGGCCGCAGATCGAGCAACGCCGCGGCGCTGGCACCGACCAGGACAAACCGATTGCTGAAATCGCCAGGGTCCACGACCGGTCGCCCCTCCCCGGAGGCCAGCCGCAGCTCGGATTGGATGACCGCCGCCGCGCTGTAGGACCGGTGCGCGCCAGACGGTCCGCGGAACCGGAGCCGTGCACGGGCGCGCTCGTCCATCGCCACACAGGTGCCCCCCATCTCAAACCGCCCACCCGCCACGCGGATCGGAAGGCCCGTCCCGCCGTCTCGCCGGGCCTCGGCCAGCCGCAGCGAGAGGCCCAGCGAAAGTACCGGCACGCTGTCGAACACTCGAAATAGCGTCGCGTGCCGGAAGATACCATCGGCATCCGCGACTTCGCTGACGTTGCCCAGCAGGGCCGCGTTCGTCGCCACCTCCGGAATCGGGAAGGCGGCGTGCGTACCGCGCACGACGCCTCGGGCGGGCTCGGCGGCGAGCCAGTCCAACGCGCCCTCGATCCCCGCCGGCGGGCGGGGGACGCCGCCGGGCCACGTCACTGCGTCGCCATCGCCGGCGCCGCCGATGAACATGGCTGCGACGGCGTTGCCGGCCCGGGCCAGCGCCGCGCCGAACGCCTCGTCGTCCGCCACGCCGGCGAACGAAGGTTCGGTGAAGACGAGGTCGAGGCCGACGGCATGGGCACCGGCGCGCCGGCAAAAATCAAGAATCGGAGCATATGCCTCGCGGGGCCACGGCCACGGGAGCTTCATTTCCCTGCGCGCCCAGTCGAGGCTCGCCTGGTCGATCAGGATGACCCGAATCCGGTCGGTCGCCGGCGAAGGACGCGCGATACGGCGGGCGCGCCAGTCCCACGAAACGTTCTCCAGCCGCGCCAGCCATCCGAGCTGGCTGGCGGCCCACCCTGCGCCCCACGCCGCCGCGCCGATCGCCAGCAACACCCAACGTCGCGCCGCCATGGGCGCATATTAGGGCCGCATGCCGGGTGGCGGAAGCCGTCCGCGACTTCGTTGCGGGGGCGCAGCGCATTGTCCATACTTGCGCAGAGCGCCATGCGTACGCGCGAACCGTTGGGTCCGCTGGTCGCGGCGGCCTTCGTCGTCGCCGCCAGCGGTGTCGAGCTGCCGAATCCGCTGACGCTCGAGGCCGCCCTATCCGCCGCCTTCGCGCACAACCGAGCCCTCGCCCGCGGCCAATTGCGGGTGATCGAGCGCGAGTTGGCCGCGGAGGAGGCGCGCGCCCGGTTTCTGCCCTCGGTCTCGCCGCTCGTTCAAGGGGCGGAGCTGGGCAACGACGTGCAGTGGACCTACGGTGTCCAGGTGGTGCAACCGACCCGGTACGGCAGCCAGATCGGAGCTGCGGCGACCGCGACGGACCGAGAGGCCGGCTTTGCGCGCGAGCGCACGCTCTCCGTGGATCTGCGCCAGCCGCTGCTCCGCCGGTTCGGCCGGGCGGTGGCGGAGGAACCGGTGCGAGCGGCCTCCGACCAATACCGCGCCGAGCGTCGGGCATGGGAACAGCAACGGGCCGACCTGGCGTTGCGGCTGGTCGAGCTGATGGAGGCGATCCCGCGCCTAGACGCCCAACTATCGCTGGAATCGTCCCGCCGAGATCGGCTGGAGCGGCTGGCGGCGCTAGTGCGAACGCGCGAGCGGCAGGGACGGGCCGGCGCGGTGGACACCCTGCGAATGGAACAGTCGCTGGCCGAGGCCGATGCGCGACTGGCCGCCTTGCGGGAACGGCGCGAGTCGTTGACCAGAGAGCTGGGGCTACACCTTGGCGCGGCCCTGCCGGCGGACCTCGCGATCGAGCCGCCGGCGGCGGTGGCCCTCGACCTTCCCGACCTCGCCGTGGCCGTCGGAATCGCCTTTTCCAACCGGCTCGACCTGGCCCAGGCCCACGACGACCTGGCGGCCGCGGGACGCCACTCGGCGATCGCGCGGCGGGGCGGCTGGCCGGACCTAACGCTGCACGCGACGATCCGGCACACGCTGTTCGAGGGGGCCGTTGCCGCGGAGGACCGGCGGACGGACTGGTTCGCGGGGCTGTCGGCCGACGGGTTTCCGTGGCGGGCCGTCGAGCGAATCGCACGCGAGCGGGCCGACCTGGCCGAGGCCGGCGCCGAGGCCGCGGTGGCGCTGCGCCGGGAGACGATCGCGCGGGAGGTGGCCGACGCGCTCGCCGCGTGCCGGCGCGCCGCGGCGGAACTCCAGATCGCCGCCCGCCACCGGGAGCTGGCGGACCGCCACCTGCGCGCGGCGCGGCGGCTGTACGAGTCGGGACGGGGCGACGCGTGGTCCCTGGCCGACGGGGAATCCCGTCACGCGGCGGCGGAGCACCGGTGGATCGAAGTCGCCTCCGCGGCGCGGTTGTCGGCCTACGCGCTGATGCACACGCTGGGCACCCTGATCGAGCATCCGGCGGACCTTAGGCCGCCGACGGCCTCCGGAGCAACACCATGAAACGGGCGATGTGGATCGCAGCGGCGTTGGCGGCCATGGCCGTCGTCGCGGCGGTTCGCGCCGCCCGCCGCATCCCGCCGGAGCCACCGGCGGCGGGCGGCGGCGTTCGCGTGGTGCGCGGTCCGTTCGAGCAGTGGTCCCGCTACGAGGGCCAGCTGGCCGCGCGCCGCGTCGTCGGCATCGCCTCGCGTTTCAATGGCGGCGCGACCATCGTCGAGCTGGCGGCTGAGGGGGCCCGCGTGCGCCCCGGCGACCTGCTCGTTCGATTCGACAGTTTTCAGGTCGAGGCCGACCTGGCGCGCGCGGAACGGGACCGCGCGGAGGCGGAGGCGGAGCTGCGGCTCCTGG
>OGCI01001145.1_pt1 | contig 23962 bp, 18 predicted proteins | sample 1570021 | NCBI WGS metagenome assembly OGCI01 (sample SAMN06264664, study PRJEB24512) | hot springs metagenome | isolation source: Hot spring water | place: South Africa: Tshipise | collected 2015-06-21 | reverse complement strand
TGAAACCAAAAAATCTGATATTGATACAACTGTATTTGCAGAAGCAAAAGACTCAATCTTTTTCAATATAAAAGAAAAAAGAATGCTGATCTTTGGAAGTGGTCAGATTAAATATCGTCAGACAGAAATCAAAAGTGGATTTATTAAAATAAACTTTGATAAAAATGATATTGAAGCGGAAGGAATTAAAAATGATTCGACTGGAAAGCTTGAGCAAACTCCAATTTTGACTGAAGGTGCTGATTCGTACAAAGGAATTAGAATGAGATATAATTTCAAAACACAAAGAGGGAATATCTCATTTGCAGAGACAGAACAAGAAGGTGCGAAATATTCAGGTGAGATTATAAACAAAGTTGATAAAAAAACATATTTTATCGCTGATGGAATATACACTACTTGCGAAGATAGTTGTCCGCACTACCATTTTTATTCTCCCAGAATGAAAGTTATCCACAAAGAGCAGGTTATTGCCGAATGGATTTTTTTGCATTTCGGTGGAGTACCATTTCCGATTCCACTTCCATTTGCAGTGTTTCCAATTGAATCGGGAAGAAGGTCGGGAATCATTCCACCTGCTTTTGGTGAGGATGGTCGTTACGGAACTTACTTCTCTCGTTTCGGTTATTTCTGGGCAATCAGTAACTATATGGATGTAAATCTAACCGCAGATTATTATACCAGAGGTAGTTACAGATTAAGTAGTTTATTCAGATATGCGAAGCGATATGAATTTTTAGGAAATCTGGAAGCAAGTTATGCAAAGTTCGTTGAAAATGAGCCGACTGATCCTGACAGACAAGAAAGAATTGATTGGCGTTTTGTCTGGAATCATAATCAAAACATTACTCCAACAATGAGGTTTGATGCAAGATTAGAATTTCTCTCAAATAATCAGATTCAAAGAAATATATCAGACTTGAACGAAATACTCAGAAATCAGGCATATTCAAATGCAACTCTTTTCAAAAGTTGGGAAGAATCTGGAAATAGTATGTCTGTGAGTTATAACAGACGACAAGTTTTTGAAACAAATGAGATAAATGAAATTTTACCAAGCGTTAATTTCTCAATGTCACAGAAATTTCCGTTTCGTTCTGAAAGCGGATTATCAAAAAACTTTTTTGAAACTTTTGGAATTTCCTATTCAGGTCAGTTTCAAAATAAACGAGATAAACTGAAAAACGATTTAAGAATTCGTGGTGGAATTAATCATTCTATCACTGTTGGATTCTCTCCAAAAATTGGTTATTTCAACATATCACCTTATTTCAATTATCAGGAAAAATGGTACAATAAAAGAATTGAAAGATTCTCTCTTCCTTCTTTCACTGGAAGCGACTCAATAATTACTAAAGATGTAAAAGAAATTAATTTCGTTAGAACATTCTCAACAGGAGTTAATTTATCAACTAAATTATATGGAATTGTTAATCCTGAAATTTGGGGAGTAAAATCAATCAGGCATCAGGTTATTCCATCAATTGGATATTCATTCATACCAGATTTCTCAGGACCTTTCTGGGGTTATTACAATGAATACATCAATCAAAAAGGGCAGAAGGTTAAATACGATAAATTCGAAAGAGAAGTTTATGGTGGCGCTTCAGGCAGGGAATCACAATCAATAAATTTTTCAGTCTCGAATATTTTCGAAATGAAAACAGCTGCTGATCCTACAGATACTACATCCAAAGAAAACAAATTTCAGCTACTGAATCTCAATGCTAATATTGGTTACGACTTTACTGCCGATTCACTTAAATTCAGTGACTTGCGATTAAGTTACAGAACTCAAATTGGCAGCTTCAGCTTTGACGGTGGCTCTTCATTTACACTTTATGATTCAGAAGGAAATACAGATAGAGTAAACAGATTCTTAATAGATGCTGGCAAAGGTCTTTTGAGATTGACGAGTTTTAATTTTTCTATCTCTTTTTCAATTTCCGGTGAAAAGTTAAAATCAGATAAGCCTGATACTCTTTCCGATAGAAGAAAAGAAGAGTTTCAATTAACTCAACAAAACCAAAGTATTTATCAGGGACTTTATACTGATAGAGATCCGGATTTTTCAATCCCCTGGGATTTGAGTTTGAACTATTACTTCAATGAATCAAGACCAAATCCAAATCGTGTATTTAAGTTATCCAGTGTTAGTGGTAGTTTGAATTTTAATCTTACTCCTGCCTGGAAATTTTCTGTAACAGGAAGTTATGATATTGAAAGGAAAGAGTTTTCCGCACCACAAATAAGAATTTCTCGTGATTTACATTGCTGGCTTATGAATTTTACATGGAATCCTATTGGAACTTTCCGCGGTTACAGATTTGAAATAAGAGTTAAAGCTCCTCAACTTCAAGACTTAAAGTTAACCAAACAAGACCAGTTTTACGATGGCAGATAATTCTTTAAAGAGATATTTAATTGATGCTAATAATCTTATTGGAAAAATTCCGGAGCTGAAAAAAGTTAAGAATAATTCATCACGCGATAAACTTATTTTATTGCTTCAAAGATTTTTCTCTTCAAAAAAAGTCAGGGTTACAATTTTCTTTGATGGTTATCCTGCTGAAATTATTAAATCCAACTTCGAGATAGTTTTTTCCTACAACCAAACCGCAGACGAACTTATTAAGAAAACAATTGAAATAAGTGTTCGAAATAAAAATCTGAATGTGATTTCATCTGACATAGAAGTTTACTCATTTGCAAAAGAATGTGGCTGCACTCCAATTAAGTCAGAAGAATTTTATAAAAATATCATTTCTTCAAAATCAGAATGCTCTGATGATAAACCATCTCAGATTGAAATTAATGAATTCAAAAAACTTTTTAACGTTGATTAAAAATTTCTTGGATATACAAAAATTATTAGTAATTTTCATCAAAAATATTCTAACTAATCAAAGGAACGCTAATGAAAAAATTTTACTTGTCATTTGCTCTTTTTATCTCAATCCTTCTTCCTAATTTAATGGTGGCTCAAATAGATAGCCCTCTCTATGACCACGTTCCATTAGAATACTTAAGAATGATCGAGAATATGAAAGATGTACCACCTGTAGAGTCAGTAATTACAGATGATCTGGGATTTGATAATTTCAATTTGGGAGTTGCTTTTGCTGAACCACATATGTCTCAGAATTTAAACTCGCCTTTGCAGTACTTTAATGCATTTAACACTAATTCTGCTTACAGAACTTCTAATGGTTTGGATTGGACAGCAAGCACTCCTCCTTTTGGTTTTACATTATATGGTGATCCTGTTACAGCTTATGATAGTTTAGGTAATCTTTATTATCAGAATATGTCTGGCTCTGGTACGATTCAAAATGCAAGGGTTATAAGGTCAACAGATAATGGACAGACTTGGACGGCATCAGTAATTGGAGTATTAGGAATAGACAAAAACTGGATGGCTGCTGATCAAACCGGCGGTCCTTATGCTAATTACGTTTACTGTACAATGACTGCTGGCAGTAGCAATGGTAATTTCTCCAGAAGCACTGATTTTGGTGCAACCTTTACTCAGACTGCTACTTTTAACACTCAATCTTTACCGGGAATGATGGTTGCTGTAGGACCAAATGTTTTGGGTGGAAATAATATCCCAGGTGGTTGCGTGTATGTTGTAACAAATTCAGGAAGTGCATTTGCTTCAACTTATACTTTTTATGTCTCGACCAATGGGGGTGTCTCTTTTACATTAAAATCAGCTCAGAATTTTGCAAATTATGTTGGAACAAATGTCGGTGGAAGAAATTCAGTTCAGAATATGAGAACCAGACCATATCCTTTCATTGCTGCAGATAACAGCTAAGGTCCATATAGAGGTAGATTGTATTTAGTATATCCTTCCAATACTCCTTCGGGTGATGGAAATAAACCGGATATTTTTCTGCGATATTCAGATGATCAAGGTGCGACGTGGTCTTCTGCTAAATTGGTAAATGATGATCTAAACACAACTGCAAACCATCAATGGCATCCTGCAGTGTGGGTTGATAAAACCTCTGGTAGGATTTTTTTAAAATGGATGGACACAAGAGATACACCTACAAGTGATAGCGCTCATATTTATGCAACTTATTCATCTGACGGAGGAAATACTTTTGCACCTAATCAGAGAATAACAACAGCAAAAATGAGAATTAACTGCACCACTTGTGGAGGCGGCGGCACTCCACGTTATCAGGGAGATTATAATGCGATTGTAGCTCATAATAATATTTCAAATCTCGTTTGGACTGATTTCCGTGCGGGTACTTTCGGAAGCTACACTGGCTATTTCCCCGATTATGCATTGAGAGTTTCACCAGCTACTCAAGTTATTGAAAATAATGCAGATACAATTTTCTATAAAGTTGAAGTTCCTGCAGTAAAACTTTATGATCAGACAGTAACTTTTAATGCCACTATATCTCCAACTCCATCTCAGGGTTCTTTTCAGGTAAGTTTTCTTCCGGGAAATACTTTGACAACTTATCCAGACAGCGTTAGATTAAGAATTATTACACAGGGATTAGTTACTGTTGGAAATTATACAATCACCATAACATCAACTGGACCTTTTGGTCCCCCAATTCATAAAAGAACAGTTCAAATGGTTGTCGATAATGTAATTCCGGTTGAATTAGTTTCATTTGACGGATTTGTTGAAAAAAATGATGTTATCTTGAAATGGAGCACTGCCACAGAATTAAATAATATGGGTTTTGATGTTGAGAGAAAAACAGAAAATGGAGATTTTGAATATGTTGGATTTTTAAGAGGAAAAGGGACAACTTCTGATTATACAAATTATTCTTATATTGATAAAGGATTGAACGCAGGAAAATATTATTACAGATTGAAACAAAAAGATTTTGATGGAACATCGGATTATTCAAAACAAATAGAAGTTAATGTAACTACTCCTATGGAATATGCACTCGAACAAAACTATCCGAATCCTTTTAATCCGAGTACCAGAATAAAGTACTCAGTAAAAGAAAAGAATTATGTATCACTAAAGGTTTATGATGTTTTGGGAAATCAGGTAGCAACTTTAGTTGATGAAGTAAAAGAAGCAGGTCAGTATGAGTTAATATATAATGCATCAAATCTATCAAGCGGAGTATATTATTACACTTTAACAGTTGACAACTTTACTTCAACTAAGAAATTTGTTTTGATGAAGTAGCATTAAAAATTTAATCTAAATTTTTCCTTATCGGGCTTTATGCCCGCTTTTTTATTAATACTTATTGAAAAAACAAGTTTTTATATTTGAAACAGATATTTAAACAAATTTGGTAAACTGTAATGAAAAATTTAATCTTAACTTTCTTTCTCCTCTCTAACCTTTTATATTCTCAAATAAACTTAAACGAAATTTTCAAAGACAAATCAGAGATTTATTTTAAGTTCAATGTTTCTACAATTGATGAAATAAATTCTTTGAGTAATATTATTTCTATAGATAATGTTATACTCAATACTGTGTATGCTTATGCCAACAGAACTGAATTTGAAGAATTTCTCAAGTTTCAAATTCCATCTGAAATTCTACCTAACCCATCCACTTTAGTTGAGCCTGAAATGAGTAGCAATATTGAAAACATAACTCAATGGAATGTCTATCCGACTTATGATGCATATGTAAATATGATGTATCAGTTCGAGAGTAATTATCCTTCAATTTGCAAAATCATAGATGCGGGGAATACAGTACAGGGAAGAAAAATACTTTTCGCAAAAATCTCAGATAATGTAAATGTTCGTGAAGCTGAGCCGCAATTTATGTACACCTCAACAATGCACGGAGATGAAACAACAGGCTATGTATTGATGTTGAGATTGATTGATTCATTGCTTTCTTCTTATGGTTCAAATTCCAGAATTACTAATATGATAAACAATGCTGAAATATGGATTAATCCACTTGCAAATCCAGATGGAACTTACAGAAGTGGTAATAACACTGTTTCCGGAGCTTCGAGATACAATGCAAATAATTATGATTTGAATAGAAATTTCCCCGATCCTATAAACGGAATACACTCCAATCAACAAATTGAAACAGTCAGATTCAGGGCAATTCAGGAATCAAACAATTTTTCTTTAATCGCTAATTTTCACGGTGGAGCAGAAGTAGTTAATTATCCTTGGGACAGATGGGTTAATGTTGGAATAAATTCAAAAATTCATGCGGACCAAACTTGGTATCAATTCATCAGCAGATTGTATGCTGATACTGCTCAGTATTATTCTCCTGCTGGATATATGACTTACTTAAATAATGGAATCACTAATGGTGGTGCGTGGTATGTAATTGCAGGCGGTCGTCAGGATTACACAAATTGGTACAGGCACGGAAGAGAAGTTACAATTGAAATATCGAATACTAAATTACCGGCTGCAAGTCAATTACCTTCTTTTTGGGAATATAATAAACGCTCATTTCTCAATTACATTGAACATATTTTTTATGGCTTCAAAGGAATAGTAACTGATACACTTGGTAATCCTCTTAGTGCTAAAATTACTTTGATAAACTTTGATTACGACAGCTCAGAAGTTTATTCTGATGCTGTTACAGGTTTTTATAACAGAATGGTAATGCCAGGTTCTTACAGACTCAAATTTCAGGCACAAGGTTATAATGATTTCATTACTGATTTTATACAAATTAGTTCTTATACTTCGTCGGTAATAGTTAATGCACAATTAATTCCAATTATAATACCAGTTGAGTTAATTTCATTTAATGCTTATAAGATTAATAACAGTGTTCAATTGAAATGGAGTACCGCAACGGAAAAAAACAATTATGGTTTTGAAATTCAAAGAAGAGTTAAGAATTATTATTCACAAGAATTTTCTGATTGGGAAATTGTAGGTTTCGTTGCAGGAAATGGTACAACAACTATAAAGAATGATTATTCATACAATGATGAAAACCTGAAAGCAGGAACTTATCAGTATAGACTGAAGCAAATTGATTTTAATGGAATTTATGAATTATCTGATGTTGTTGAAGTTGACATAAACACACCGATTGAATTTTCCTTAGAACAAAACTATCCCAATCCTTTTGGCAATGCCATTCATTCAAACAATCCGAGTACAAAAATTAGTTGGCAGTCTCCAGTAAGCAGCAGACAAACTATTAAGGTGTTTGATGTTTTAGGAAAAGAAGTAGCTGTTTTATTTGATGAGTTTAGAGAAGCTGGATATCATACTATTGAATTCAAGGCAGATGGATTGTCAAGTGGAATTTATTACTACACTCTAACAGTTGACAACTTTACTTCAACTAAGAAATTTGTTTTGATGAAGTAGCATTAAATATTTAATCTAAATTTTTTATTAGCGGGCTTTATGCCCGCTTTTCTATTTACTGCACGATTTTAATTGAATCTAATTTCTTTTTGTATTAAGTTTGCCTTAGAGATTATTTTTGATCTATGAAAATTTCATATCAAATATATCAAACAACAAATATCCTCAACACAGCAATATTGTGTAATAATTTATTGTTCGCAGTAAAATATTCCGCTTTCAGCGGATTGTACAATAGAATTATCCCCCCCCCCCCCACACACACAATTATTAAGTAGATACAAAGAATATTTGCAAAATTCAGATACTTTCATATTACTATCCCGTTGGTTTTGTTTGAATGTTGAACCTCTAATTAAGATCTTGTCAAATAAAAAATTTTACAAATCGAATATTTAACGGAGGGATAAAATGAAACCATTAGTTTATTATTTAGTAGTAATATTTTTTCTTACAATTTTTAATAATATCTTTTCTCAAGATAATTTTCCAGAAGGACCGGATATTGATTTAATTGTTCAGACCGAGAATGCGGATGGATACCAGATTAAATTTGAGTTGGTTCCGATAAGTACAGAGTACTGCTGGTCAAGTTATTGTTGGAATTTTTCTGTTGCAAGTCCCGTATCCAATAATACAGTTGTAATAAATGGTACTAGTAATTGTGTCTGGAACGGTTGGGATTATAGAAGATGTATTGATCATACAAATACAGATTACTGGACTTGTAGTTCTGGTATAGGATCCACAATTCAACCATTGAGGAATGGGTTTTATAGAATGAATATTTATGTAAACAACGTATTCAAAGCACATTTCTATTATGATAATCGAGATGCTGATCTACCACAAGGAGGATGTTGGAATCCAGTTACGCAATGCTGTATTACCTGCAACTTACTGAGGAGTTCTATAAAGTATAATCGCAGTGAAGATAAATTATATTTTTTAAATGGTTTTACCGAAAATTTGGGAAATCCTGAGTGGCAAGATTTGCCGAAAGAGAAAATATTATTTTTAAGAGAAATAAAAAATTGTAACCCAGCAAATTTCTCTCCTTTCTGGAATAATGGATTAGTTGCAGTTGCTCAAAAGAATCCAGCTTCAGGTGTATATGAACCATTTATTGTTTGGGGTCCACATAAAGACTTTAACCCTACTGGATATAAAATTTATTGGCGTTTGGGTACAAATGGTAGTTTCAGTTTACTTGCAACTGTTGGGTCAAATGTTTATACTTTCAGACACGAAGGATTAGCCGTTGGAAGCGGAGAAGTTGCACAATACAGAGTTCAGGCATTTAATAATCAGGGAAGTTCAGAATTTACAAACATTGCAAGTATTAATACTTCGGGTTTATTCAAAGGGAAATCTGAATCGAATCCAGATATTGTTTTAGATTATCAATTACTTCAGAATTATCCTAATCCATTTAACCCGACTACCTCAATTGGATTTCAGGTAAAAGAGACAGGGCTTGTTAGTTTATGTGTTTATGATTTACTTGGTAGGGAAGTAAAAACTTTAGTAAATGAGGTAAAAACACCTGGGATACATTATGTAGATTGGGAAGCAGATAATAATTATGGCGAAAAACTACCGAGTGGAATTTATTTTTATCGCATGCAAGCCGGTACATTTGTTCAATCAAAAAAACTTATAATACAGAAGTAAGAATTATTGCAAATTCTCCCCGCAATCCTATTCTAAGTGGTTTGCGGGGCTTAATTTAAGGAGTATAAAAATGATTAAGATTATATGGTTTTTTCTTTTGTTCTCAATGGTCTCTTCATTTGCACAAAATCCATACACATACACCTACATATTTTATCCGCATAACTTTGTTTCCGGTCAGTATTTTGGTTACTTTCCTCTAATTACAGACTCGGTTATGTTTATTAGTGCAAATAATGACGAATCTAATGGAGAAGCATCAGGGTCTATTTACTATTACCGAAAAATCAATAATAGTTGGGTTTTTATTCGCCAAATATCACCAAGTGACGGAAAACCAAGGGGTTCTTTTGGAATTCCAATATACTTAAAAAATAACTGCTTATATGTGGGATCCGTAGATGGGGTTTACATATTTGATTATATAAATAATGACTGGATAGAAAGGAAAAAAATAATACCTAACAATCAATTTGCTTATAACTTTGGAAGAAGTATTATAGAATTCAATGATCAGTTATTTATCGGCGCAGAACTGGACAGTAGATTTTTCGTAGAAGGAGCTGGTTCAGTTCATGTATATAATAAAAATAGTAACGGCGAATGGGAACTTTCTCAAATGATTTACTCCAAAAATCAGAAATTTTATGCTTATTTCGGTTATAAACTTGAAATAAACACTACAAGTCAACACTTATTCATTGCAGCCCCCATGGATAGCAATGATGTTGGTTATTTTGCAGGGAATGTATATGTTCTTAGTAAATTTGACTCACTCTGGGAAGTAACTCAAATATTATCTCCCGATAATTCTGATCAATTTCCTTATTTCGGCGCTTCATTGGCAACAAAAGGAAATTATCTTTTTGTCGGTGCTTCAGGAAGTATGTCAACACAAACGGGAGGTTCTATTTATGTATATAAACTAATTAATAACTACTGGCAATTCTTGAAAAAAATTCCTTCACCAATAAATATTAGAAGGGATTATTTTGGTTACTCAATAGTTGTTCAAGGTGATACGATACTAGTTGGTTCTCCTGGTAGTCAAACTGATGGAAAAAGAATAGCAAAAGTATATCTTTATTTACAAAAAAATGATGATTTTGAACTAAAATATGAATTTGAACCAAATGATTCTAATTATTATGATGGATTTGGGATAGGAATAAGTATGAATAAAGGTGAAATTCTAATTGGGGCAAAGGATGGTAAAAATAACAACATTTCAACTGGTAGAGCATATTTATATAGTTTATTTCCTATGTCTAATAATGATAGATTCGATAAATTGGACAATTATTTATTGTCTCAGAACTACCCAAATCCATTTTCCAGCGGAGGCGGATCCGCCTATGGTGGAAATTCCAGCACAATGATCGAGTACACAATAAAAGACAAGCAATTTGTTACGTTGAAAGTATATGATATGCTTGGCCGAGAAGTAGCTGTATTGGTAAACGATGAGAGAGCTGCTGGCAGATACAAGGTAGAGTTTAATGCATCTGGTCTATCAAGCGGCGTATATGTATACATATTAACAGCTGGGACATTTGTATCAAGCAAGAAGATGATGATTGTAAAGTAAGAAGAGTTGATTTGTAATTTTACAAATCGAATATTTAGTCAGAAGAGGAAGAGTCTGCCTTGCCCATTATATTTTTTGTAGGACAAACTTTAATCTGTCAATCTTGGTATTGGACTAAAGTCCGTATAGTATTTGGAGTTTATTGTTCACCAAATTAAAAATCGAGGTAAGTAAAAATATCATCCTTTCGGAACTTGGAAAATTATTATATCAATTGGAAGTATATTGTCTGTAAAATAATTTGTGTAAATGGAAATTAGTATTAAGAACATTATTTAATTAAATCTTTCAAAAAGGCTGCCCCAAATGAGCAGCCTGTAATTGTTTACTTTATTCACTTATTGTTATTTAAAGTTTATATCAAATGATTCTATTTGATCAACATCATCTTTCGAACTTGAGTGTAATTACCAATTGTTAATCTGTAGAAATATGTTCCGCTTGGTAATTCGCTTGCATCAAAATTCAATGAATAACTTCCTGCTTCTCTATATTCATTCACAAGTGTAGCAACTTCATTTCCAAGTATATTATAGATTTTTATTGTCTGCAAACCACTAACCGGAGATTGCCAGTTAATTGTAGTACTTGGATTTCCGCCATAGGCGGATCCGCCTCCAGCGGAAACTGGATTCGGATAATTCTGACTCAGCTCAAATTTTTCAGGCAATGGTTTAATATCGTTAGAGGTTGGTGAATTTGGAATTAATGTTAAGTTTAATTGTTTCTCAAAGTTATTCTGACTATCGAAGGTTACAGTTCTTACATTGTTACTTGAATAACCAAACTTATCAACATAAACTGTATAAGTAACCAGCTGAAATCCTTCAATTTGATAGAAACCATTTTTATCAGTTATTCCGTACGAATATACATTTGAGTTTTCATCAATTGCAAAAACGAATGCACCTTCAACGGGTTGGTTTCTATTATCTTTTACATAGCCAGATAGTTTTGCAAAACCAGGAGTTGATATTGGCAGAACTGTGAAATTAATATTTGAAATTAAAGAAGTTTCAGTAACAACTACTGAATCAGCTTCTCTCCAGTTCAAAGTTTGGCTTCCGTCATATTTAAAGAATGTAGCACGATAACCAGATTTTGGAACTGCAAGTAAAATATATTCACCAGGTAATAAATTGCTGAATTGATAATTACCAAGAGAATCTGAAGATACAGTAAATCTTCTTTGATTCGGGAATTGAGTATTCTTTCTGAATGCCGAAACAAAGGATTCAACTCCTTCATTGTCTTCGTTTTTAACAACTCCGGAGATTGCATTATTGTAAACTGGTTTTGGTGAAATCACAAAATTTATATTGCTTACATTTCCATTAACAACGATTCTATCTGCTTCTGCAAAAGTGAGTTTATTATCATAAAATTCGGGTTGCAGTGTAAAATCAATCGGATGACAGAATACAACAACAGTGTCATTCTCACGAACTCTGATAGAATAATTTCCAAGTGAATCTGTTATTGTACTTCTTCCAATAGCTGGATTGAAGAACGTATTATTTCTAACAGAAATTACTGAAACTCTTGCACGAATTGGAAGTCCGCCTTCTTTTGTAACATTACCAGACACAAGATATGAAACCGGAGGAACTATAGGAGCAAGTCCAACTGAAAAATTTAATGAATCACCGTTTTGTAAAGTGATAAGTGTGGCTTGCTGAATTGTATTTACATTATTATAAAACTCACGCTTAAATCCAACTGCGGAAAATGATAAATAATAGTTTCCTGGTGGAACTCTTAAAATGAAGTTTCCAAGTGAATCAGTTAAAGTAGTTCTATTACCAAAAGCATTGTTTGAAATTAACTCAACTTTAGCTCTTGCAATTGGATTATTGTTAGCATCATTAAAAACATTTCCTGTTATCACAGCCAACTGAACTACGGGTGGAGTTACAGTAACTTCAACGATGTTTGATGGACCGCTGACACCAGAATTATTATATGCAACAACGTAATAGCAGTAAGTTTGGTTGAAAGCAACCATCCTGTCTAAGAATGTTTTGGTAGAGATATTTGTAGCGATTCTTATGAATTGAGTTGTATCTGATAGTGAACCGATTTTTTTGAAAACTCTGTAGTTTACATTCGCGGGACCATCCCAATCAAGTTTAACAGCTCTACCAACATTTTGAACTATTACTTGTGCTGTTAAATTTGTAGGAGGACTTGGTTGAGCATTCAGGAATGAATATCCTAAAAGAAAAATAATCAGTGAAAGAAAGTACTTTTTCATATAATTCTCCTAATTATGTGATTAAAATTAACTGATTTATTTTTTCAAAACAAAATGAATTAACTAATTTTTTCAAAATCTGATTCTTTGACAAAAACTTTGCTTTTGAGGTTTAAGTTCGACTAAAGTTTTTCAATTTTTTGCGAGTTAATAAAAAATTATTTAGCCACTAATTAACACTAATTTGATTCACCTTAATTTAGATATTATTGTTATTATAATTCTCATTTTCGTTTTAGTAATCAACTTGATTAAATTATTATAAATAAAAAAATAGGATTATTTATGAAAAAAATAATTTCATTATCTGTTCTCATAGTAACTTTTTCTTTCATTTCTTTTTCTCAACAAGTTGAAAGAAAAGAATTAGGAAATCTTGTAATTGAAAACATTCCCGAAATTCCTCAAAGAATTAAAGATAAAATGTTTCAATATCAAAGCACTCGAGGGGCTTCATTTCAGGATTGGTTGCACAATGATAAAGGGATGCTGATTTCAACAAGATTCGGAGAAACTGCTCAGATTCATCTGGTTGAAAAATCCGGTGGAACAAGAAAACAAATTACATTCTTTAATGAACCGGTTGGTGGTGCTGCTATTTGCCCTGATAAAAGTAAAAATTTGTTCTTGTTTTCAAAAGATGTTGGCGGTGGAGAATTTTTTCAGATTTATTCTTTTGATTTGAAAACTGGAAATTTCAAAATGTTGACTGACGGTAAATCAAGTAATGGCGGTGCAAATTGGAATAATAAAGGTGATAAATTTTCTTTCTTCTCAACTAAAAGAAACGGAAAAGATTGGGACATTTACATAACTGATATTAACAATCCTGAAAATACAGAAATGATTCTAAGTGAAGGTGGTGCATGGACTGCCGTTGATTGGTCTCCAGATGACTCAAAACTTTTGGTGCGAAAAAGTATTTCCGCAAATGAAAGTTACTACTATGTTTTTGAAATTAAATCGAAACAACTTTCTCAGATAAATCCAACAGATGAAAAAATTTCGTATGGTTCTGCTGTGTTCTCTAAAGATGGAAAAGGAGTTTTTTATTCCTCCGATCAAAATAATGAATACAAGAAGTTGAGGTATTATGATCTTTCAACCGGCAAAGAAAAAGTTTTAACCGAAAAAATTGATTGGGATGTTGAAAGCATTCAACTGAACAAAAAAGGTAATTTGCTTGCTTTCACAGTAAACGAAAATGGACTTTCGAAATTATATCTTATGAACACGAAAGATTTCAGCTACAAACAGGTTAAATCTATTCCCACAGGATTAATTGGAGGAGTCTCATTTAATTCGAAAGGAGATAAAATTGCATTGACCATAAATACTCCAACTTCTCCTTCAGATATTTTTGTACTTGATGTAAAATCTCACGCTTTGGAACGATGGACTTATAGTGAAGTTGGCGGATTGAACTCTGATAATTTTGTTATTCCCGAACTGATTTTTTATCCAACTTTTGATGAAGTTGACGGAAAGCCCCGAATGATTCCAGCTTTTATTTACAAACCAAAATCCAAAGGTCCGCATCCTGTTGTTATTGATATCCACGGTGGACCTGAGGGGCAGGCAAGACCATCTTTTAATCCTATAAATCAATATTATGCTGTTGAAATGGGAATAGCAGTAATTGAACCAAATGTGAGAGGCTCTACTGGTTATGGTAAAACTTATCTTGAACTTGATAATTGGTACAACAGAGAAAACTCTGTAAAAGATATTGGAAAACTAATTGATTGGATTGCAACTCAACCTGATTTAGATGCAGAAAAAATTGCTGTCACTGGTGGTTCATACGGCGGATATATGGTGCTTGCTTCGATGATACATTTTAATGAAAAAATAAAATGTGGAGTTGATATTGTTGGAATAAGCAACTTTGTTACTTTTCTGAATAACACTCAGGATTACAGAAGAGATCTTCGCCGCGTAGAATATGGTGATGAGCGAATTCCGGAAATGAAAGAATTTTTACTGAAAATTTCTCCTACAACAAACGCTCATAAAATCACGAAGCCTTTATTTGTGGTTCAAGGATTAAATGATCCGCGAGTGCCTTACACAGAAGCAGAACAAATAGTTGAGGCAGTTCGGAAAAACGGAACAGAGGTCTGGTATTTATTAGCGAAAGATGAAGGTCACGGTTTTAGAAAAAAATCCAACAGAGATTTTTATATCTGGTCTGAAGTTTTGTTTTTTGAAAAGTTTTTGTTGAATTAAATTATTTTGTGAACAATAGTCTAATAAGCAATAATCAAAGTTTTACTGACAGTGTTTCTGTTTCAAGATTAACTGCGATATGGGCTTTTAGTGAGTCAGCGTTCGGTGGAATACTACACGCTATTTCAGTTCCATTCAAAGGAATTTTCATAAATTCAGCTGCTGTTATTTTGATTACTTTGATTGCTTTAAAATCATTCAGCAGACAAATAATAAAATCAACTTTGATTGTAATTATTATTAAAGCTTTAGTTAGTCCACATTCTCCATTAACTGCTCATTTTGCAGTTGCAATGCAAGGATTAATTGGCTCATTATTGTTCAAATCAAAAAAGTTTTTCAGACTGTCTGCATTTCTTTTGGGCATTATCACTTTATTTTTATCTGGTACTCAAAAAATCATAATTCTTACAATTCTTTTCGGAAACAATTTTTGGAAATCTATTGACATATTCATCAAGCAGGTATCGAAAGATTTTCTGAAGCTCGGTCTTTCAACAGATTTTCATTATGGTTTTATTTTGATTGCAATTTACATATCAATCCATTTGATTTCTGGAGCAATCGTGGGTTATTATGCAGGTTTATTGCCTTCAAAATTGGATGCTGCTTCAAAAAATTTTAATAATCTGAATTCGGTAATAGATAATTCTCTTTTACCAGAAAAAAAGATAAAAGGAAAACGTAAAAGTTGGATTCAGAGACCAACAGGAATTATTGTTTTAACTTTCCTTTCGATAATTATGATTTATAGTTATTTCTATCCTTATAAGATTGAAATAAAATCACTTGAGGTTTTAATAATGATTACTCGTGCTGTTCTATTAACGATATTATGGTATTTAGTATTTGCTCCTTTAGTTAGAAAATATTTTGTGAAATTCATTTCCTGCAAGAAAAACTTATATTCAGAAGAGATAGATGAAATAGTAAATCTCCTCCCTGAATTCAGGTATATTGTTAGTAAATGTTGGAAAGCTTCTCAGAATTTTAAGGTGATAAAAAGAATAGAAACTTTTTTATCAACATCATTTTATTATTTATTATTTGGTAAATAGGAGACTTTATGTCATTACCAAAAAGATTTGAAAGATTTTTCAATGACTATCCAGACGTTGCAAAAGCTTATACGAATTTAGGCACAGCAGTTCACTCTTCTGGGCGACTTGAAGAGAAAAGTCGTGCTTTGATAAAACTTGCAATTTCTGTCGGTGCAAAATTGGAAGGAGCAGTTCATTCACATTGCTTTGAACCTGCCTCAACTTGACCATAAAGTCATGGTGGAAAAGCTCAATGTAACAATGAATATTACCTTTTAGACAACCTCAAATGTTTTTAATCATAAAAATAACTGAGCTCCCGGACCTACTGGAAGACCGAGAATAAACCACACTATAAACAACGAAACCCAGATGATAAAAAATGTAATTGTATATGGAAGCATTGTTGCTATTAAAGTCCCAATGCCAGCTTTTGGATCATACTTAGCCACGAATGCAATAATCAAGGCGAAATATGACATCATCGGTGAAATTATGTTTGTAACACTATCTCCAACTCTGTAGGCTGCCTGAACTAATTCAGGAGAATATCCGAGCAGCATAAACATTGGGATAAAAACCGGAGCCATAATCGCCCACTTCGCTGATGCACTTCCTATAAAAAGATTTATTATTGCTGAAATAATTATAAAAGAAATCAAAAGAGGGATAGGACCTAATCCTGAAGATTTCAGGAAATTTGCTCCTTCAACTGCTACAATCATTCCGAGATTTGTCCAGTTGAAAAATGCTACAAATTGAGCCGCAAAAAATACCAGCACAATATAAGAACCAAGAGTTTCCATTGACTTGTTCATTCCCTTAACAACATCATTATCATTTTTAATAGTTTTTGCACCTATTCCATAAGCTAAACCAGCAATTACTCCACCCAAAAAAATAAAAGCAACAATTCCACTTAAGAATGGTGATTTTAGAATTCCATTCGTTTTGGGATCTCGTAAAAAACCGCCATCGGGCAATAATCCAGCAAGAATTATTAAAGAAAAAATTACAACCGTAATTCCTGCATACAAAAGTCCTTTTTTCTCATTTTCAGAAAGTGGTTTAATTTCTTCTGCTTCAACTGAACCTTGATATTTACCCAATCTCGGGACAATAATTTTTTCTGTTACCCAGGTTCCTGCAATTGCGATGAAAAATGTAGAGACAAATAGAAAGTAATAATTCGCTGCTGCATTTACTTCATAACTTTTATCAATAATGTGTGCTGCTTCTTGAGTAAGTCCAGCTAATAGAGGATCAATGGTTCCTAATAAAATGTTAGCGCTGTATCCACCGGAAACACCTGCAAATGCTGCAGCTAATCCTGCAATTGGGTGTCTTCCTGCGGCAAGAAAAATTACTGCTGATAACGGAACTAATAAAACGTATCCAATTTCACTTGCCGTATTTGAAAGAATGCCAGCAAATACAATTACAAAAGTCAATAGCTTTTTAGGTGATTTCAATACTAATAATCTTAAAATAGTGCCAATTAAACCGCTATGTTCAGCTACTGCTATTCCAAGTAAAGAAACCAACACTGTTCCCAAAGGAGCAAATGAAGTAAAGTTTATGATAAGATTTAAGATTATTCTATGTAGTCCTTCGACTGATAACAAATTTACTGGTCTGATTTCTTTTCCAGTTCCCGGATGAATGACCGAAAAATCAAATTGACTTACAAACCATGATAGAAATAAAACTCCAACAGTAAAAATTGCAAAAAGAGTTGTCGGATTTGGAAGTTTATTCCCAACTTTTTCAATAATTGTTAAAAATTTCTCAATGTATTTAGAATTTGATTTTTCTGGCATTTAATACTCTCGTGTTTATTTCAAAAATCAAAGTTTATAATAAATATAAAAAAAGGTAATGAGATTACTGCTTAATTTTTAGTGAAAAATTCAGGTAAAATTTTATTAAAACTGATTATTATTGGATGGAGAATTTTCTTTTTTCGATCAACATTAATTTTATATTTTAATGTAGATTGATAGATCAATAAATAATTATCATAAATTGAGGAATTAATTTTTTCAATTACAAAACGATTTGCATTGTTTTTCAAAAATAAAATACAGGAATATGCAACTACATAATATTTACGACAGAGAGACATTAAAAAAGAGATTGGAGAGTGAAACATTTAAGAGAATCACTTTATCATTTTATAGGTATGTAAAAATTGATTATCCAGAAAAACTTCGTAATGAATTATACATTAAATTAAATTCATTGAATTGCTTAGGAAGGATTTATCTGGCTAATGAAGGAATTAATGCACAGATGAGTATTCCAGAAAATAATTTAGAAGAATTCAGAAATTATCTTTATTCTTTCTCTCAGTTCAAAGATATTCATATTAAAACAGCGATTGAAGATAATAACAAATCATTCCTCAAATTAATTATTAGAGTAAAAAAGTTCATAGTTGCTGATGGTTTGTCACCTGACAGTTATGATATTAACAATGTAGGCAAACATTTAAATGCCCGTGAATTTAATGAAGCATTAGAGAAACCGGATACCATTGTAGTTGACATGCGAAATCGTTATGAGAGTGAAATCGGTCATTTTGAAAATGCAATTTGTCCCGATGCTAATAAATTTAAACATGTATTGCCTTTAGTTGCTGAATTACTCAAAGGAAAAGAAGACAAAAAAATATTACTTTATTGTACAGGCGGCATCAGATGTGAAAAAGCCAGTGCATATTTGAAGCATTTAGGATTTAAGGATGTAAATCAACTTTATGGTGGTATCATTGAATATGTAAAGCAAGTAAAAAACGAGGGATTAGAAAACAAATTCAAAGGTAAAAATTTTGTGTTCGACGAAAGAATGGGTGAGAGAATCAGCGATGAAATTATAAGCAAATGTCATCAATGTGGAAAGCCTTGTGATAATCAGACCAATTGTAAAAACGATGCATGTCATAGACTTTTTATACAATGTGAGGAATGTTCTAAAAAATATGAAGAATGTTGTTCGGATGAATGCAAAGAGTCTATACATTTAGCTAAAGAAATCCCAAAAGATTAAAATATAAAATTTATACTGATTTATTGTTCAATGATGAGTGATTTGAATTTGGCTGCTGTGTTTTTTTGAAATATGTCGGTTCATTGATCAGCTCTAAAGATTATTTGTTGAAAAATTGATGGTTATTTGAATTAAAATAATTTAATCCTAATAAAACTATCTCCTAATAATATCATTTCTATTGTTATTTATTAAAACTCATCACATCAGAGGAAATTCCAAGTTCAGAATTCTTTATCAAAAATTAAAATTTCAATTTTAAAATTTTCATTTTTTGGAAAACTATTATTAAAGGGATTAAAATTTTTGCTAAAAATGAATAATTATTTTGGCAAAGAAGTTGACATTTATAAATATCAATTTTTTATGATAAGATATGCCATGAAAGAAGAGACTAAAAAACCCAAATATCCAATTCGCAAAGCTGCAAAAATTCTGAATATTTCTGTACATACCTTAAGAATGTATGAAAAGGAGGGATTAATATTACCATATCAAAAACAAACAGGTCACCGTCTTTATTCTGATTTTGATATTGAGAGAATTAAGTGTATTCGTTCAGCAATAAACGAAAAGAAGATAAGTATAAATGGTATCAAATCATTATTCTCATTAATTCCGTGCTGGGAAATAGTAAGTTGTAGCAGAAATGATAGAGATAATTGTGAATCGTATAAATCAGCAGAAAGACCTTGCTGGACTTATGAACATACAAATAATATTTGTTCAACGCTTGATTGCATTAAATGTGAGGTATATACTTCTTTTCATTATTGTTCTAATATAAAAACAGCTATTAAAAATTTAAATTCTTATGTAAACAAATACACAAATAAAATTATGGAAGCGGTATAGAACTATGAAAAAACTACTAATCCTTGGTGCTGGAACAGCAGGCACAATGATGCTCAACAAACTAAATAATGTACTCGATAAAAACGAGTGGTTAATTACAATTGTAGATCAGCATGAAAAGCACTATTATCAACCCGGCTTTCTTTTCATCCCTTTTAACATCTATAATTGTAAAGATGTAACAAAACCCAAACGGGATTTTTATCCTACAGGAACTACTGTCATCAATTCTGAGATAGATAAAATTGAACCGAAAGAGAACAGAGTACTCCTGAAAAACGGTCAGGTTCTTGGTTATGATTACCTAATTATTGCGACTGGAGCTAAAATAAAACCCGAAGAAACCGAAGGTCTTAAAGACAAACTCTGGTATAAAAACATTTTTGATTTTTATACCATTGAAGGTGCTTGTGCACTAAGAGATTTTCTCAAACATTGGGAAGGTGGGAAACTTGTAATAAACATTACTGAAATGCCGATTAAATGTCCTGTTGCTCCTTTGGAGTTTGCTTTTCTATCGGATTGGTTTTTTACTGAGAAAGGAATACGTGATAAAGTTGATATTCATTTTGTAACCCCTCTCCCTGGTGCTTTTACAAAACCAAGAGCTTCAGCAATACTTGGTGATTTCCTGATAAAGAAAAACATTCGACTTACCACAGAATTCAATATTGCAAGAGTTGATAACGATGAGATGAAAATTGTATCTTGGGATGAGACAGAAATTCCTTTTGATTTACTCGTTACAATTCCCACAAATATGGGTGATGAAGCAATTGCAAGAAGCGGAATGGGCAATGAATTAAATTATATCCCAACCGATCCCCACACTCTCCGGGCAAAGAATTATGAAAATATTTTTGTTATCGGCGACGCAACTGATTTACCGAGTTCAAAAGCTGGTTCGGTAGCTCATTTCCAATCTGATATATTATTGGAAAATTTCCTTTGTGTAATCGAAGGAAGAAAGCCACGTGCAAAATTTGATGGTCACGCAAACTGTTTTATTGAGTCAGGTTTCGGTAAAGGAATACTTATAGATTTTAATTACGATACAGAACCATTACCCGGAAAATTTCCACTTCCTGGAATTGGTCCTTTCTCTCTTCTTGAAGAAACAAAAATGAATCACTACGGAAAAATAATGTTTCGTTGGGCTTACTGGAATTTCTTGATTAAAGGACTTGAACTTCCAATTGAATCAAACATGTCAATGGCAGGAAAGAGGTTATAAATGGAACAGACATTAACCTTGAACTCTAATTCTTCTATTAAAGAGCAGATTGATGAAATTAATCTAAAGCTAAATATAATTCTTGAAGAAATTGAGCTTCAAAGACAACACAGAAGAATGATGGAAGACCTCAAAGATGATATTTATCGTGTAGGCAAAGATTTATACGGAACTGCTATTGTTGAACTTGAAGAGATTCACGATCAATTACAGACAGGTGATATTTTCCATCTTGTAAAAAAGCTTCTTCGAAATGTTAATAATATTAGTAAAACATTTGATCAACTCGAAAGTATAAGAGATTTTATCAGAGATATTTCCCCGCTTGTTCGTGAATCAACTTTAGATTTGATGAGAAACTTAGATGAATTTGACAGAAGAGGTTATTTCCAATTTGCTAAAGAGCTTAAAAAGATTATTGATAACATTGTTACTTCATACAGTTCAGAAGATGTCAAAAATCTTGGTGATAATATTGTAACTATTCTCAATACAGTTAAAAATCTAACTCAACCAGATATGTTGCAAGCAATCAATAATGCGATTGCAGTATATAAAAATATTGATATCAAAGTTGATGAAAAAGTTTCGTTGTTTAATTTATTAAAAGAGCTTAATTCACCTGAAGTAAAAAGAGGTTTAGCTGTTGGGATAAAGTTCTTAAAAAATCTGGTGTCACTTGAAGAACAAAAAAAACAATGAATTAAACACAGCAAAAAAACGTAATCAAAAATATTCATGATATATCGCTAAACTAATTAAATAAGTAATTTCTAAATAAAATTACAAAGGAGAAAAAATGGAAACTATAGATTTCATCGGGAGAAAATTAGAGCTTGATGCAGACGGACATCTGAAAAATTTTAATGACTGGGATAAAGAAGTCGCACAAGAATTTGCAAAGCTTGAAGGAATCAACGAGCTTACTGAAAGGCATTGGATAGTAATTGAATATATGCGTAAAGAATTTAAAGAGAATGGAGATGCACCTTCGATAAGAAAATTAACCAAAGAAAGTGGTGTTGATACAAAAGAACTTTATGCACTCTTTCCAAAAGGTCCAGCAAAGAAAGCTGCTAAAATAGCAGGATTGCCTAAACCAAAAGGTTGTATATAAGAAAGGATTATTAAAATGTCAGAGAAAATAGAAAAAGTTTCAATTATCATATCGAGAGGTTCGTTGGATGGCATTTATCCCGGATTAATTATGGCAAATGGTGCAAGAATGGAAGGAATTGAAGCAACTTTATTCTTCACCTTCTTCGGACTTCACGGTATAATCAATAAAAAGATGGATAAAATCAAAATTGCAACAGTTGGAAATCCTGCTATGTGTGTCCCTTCTGCTATGGGTCCAGGATTGCCAACCTGGATGGGCGCAATTCCCGGAATGTCTTGGTTTGCAACTTCGATGATGAAAAAGGAAATGGAAAAATTAGATATTCCACCTGTTCGTGAATTCATCGAAATGATTAGCGATGCTGGATGTGAAATTTATGCTTGCAAAGCGACTGTTGATATGTTTCACTTAACTAAAGATGATTTCTGCCCTCAGGTTAATGGAATTATTTCTGTGGGCGAATTCTATGAAAAATCTGCTGGGGCTCAAATTATTTTTACTTAAAGTGATTTAATCTTTGACGTTTTTTGCGACTGAAATCAATTAAAAAAGTTTGGTTTTGTGGCTAAAGCTGTAGTTTATAAAATACTTCTAATCGAATAATGGCCGGTTCTTTTGATTTTTGATTCAGAAAAATTAAACTTTGCTTTAGCCCAAACCCTGTTCAGTAATCTTTCGTCAGTAAAAAATATAATGTAAAAAGATAGTTTTCCTCGGAGATTTATATATCTCTAAACTATCAACAGAAATGTATGTAATTCGAGGAGAAGAGTTTGGTTTTGTAATACCATAAGATTTTGTCGGTACTGTTTTAACTTTTTGGAATAAAGAATACCAAACGAATACGGAATCCTGCTTAATAAAAATTTCTTTTTTAATGTCAGATTCTTTCTTATACCCTCCATAACTCACAAATAAATTCATTTTTATTGAATCGGTTAATAAGTTTGATGTTACGATTGTATAGGGGACAGAATCTAAAAATTTAATGTTATTTCTTGTTTGTTCAAGAAAAAGATAAATTGAATCGGAATAAACATTAAAACTTATGTTATCCTTAAAAGTGTAATTAAAATATTCGGGGAGATCAATCTCATCTTCTTTGCAACCTAAAATAAGTAATCCAAAAGCGAAAAAAATAATTAAGCTTTTCATATTAAACCTCCAAGATAAATTAGCTATGTCTTATTGAGAGTATGTCTCCGTCTTTTACTATATATTCTTTTCCTTCAAGCCGCCATTTCCCAGTTTCCTTAGCCTTTGCGAAGGAACCAGTTTCAACGAAGTCATTGTAATGAACAACTTCTGCACGAATAAATTTTTTGAAAAAATCAGTATGAATTTCACCTGCTGCTTCTTGAGCGTTCATACCTTTTTTAATAGTCCATGCTCTGCATTCATCTTCCCCGACAGTGAAAAATGATTGAAGTCCAAGTAAATCATAAGCTTCTCTGATGAGCTTATCCAAAGCAGATTCAGTGATTCCATAATCTTTCATAAAAACTTTTGCATCTTCGTCTGATAAATCCATCAGCTCCATTTCAATCTTTCCGGAGAAGAATAAAACTTTTGTGTTGTGTCCGGATTTTTTCTTAAT
>OGCI01001144.1_pt1 | contig 23999 bp, 21 predicted proteins | sample 1570021 | NCBI WGS metagenome assembly OGCI01 (sample SAMN06264664, study PRJEB24512) | hot springs metagenome | isolation source: Hot spring water | place: South Africa: Tshipise | collected 2015-06-21 | reverse complement strand
AAAGAACTTGCTTTTTCCAACTCATTTTTGCATCATAACGATGGGGGGTAAAACTGTCAAGGTAGAAAATCGTTAACAATTTTCTTATCAGTATCACCTTGCAACGAAGAGTATTTGTAGTATAATTATCTTAATAATCCGATTAATTGACACCCTTTGCGGGTGGGAAAAAAATTAACTATCAAAGAAAGGATCTGTCTATGGCTAATCAATTCGTCCTCCCCGATTTAACCTATGCCTTCGATGCCCTTGAACCCGTTATCGATGCGCGCACAATGGAGATCCACCATGATAAACACCATGGGGCTTACGTGACCAATCTGAACAAAGCTTTGGAAAGCGCGCCAGAATTCTTTGAACACTCCATTGAAGATATTTTGCGCAATATCCAAAGTGTGCCGGAGAACATCCGAACAGCGGTGCGCAATCACGGCGGCGGTCATGCCAATCACTCTTTGTTCTGGAAAGTGATCGCTCCGGGTGGTGCAAAGCAACCCAATGGTTCCTTGGCTAAAGAAATCGAAAGCGCCTTCGGTTCATTTGATGCCTTTGTCGAAAAATTCAGCACTGTTTCGGTCGCCCATTTCGGCTCCGGCTGGGGGTGGCTGGTGATCGATGGAGAAGGTAAACTACAAGTTACCTCTTTGCCCAATCAGGATAGCCCTTACATGCAGGGCCATATTCCCATTTTGGGCTTAGATGTTTGGGAACATGCTTATTACCTCAATTACCAAAACCGTCGTCCTGATTATGTCAAAGCTTTTTGGCAGATCGTTAACTGGACGCAGGTGGAGGAAAACTTTCGTAACGCCCGTGCATAATTAGCCATTTATTTTCCCGCTTGTGGGTTCTATCCTCCTTCCCCCCATGTCCCTCCTTACCCACAATAATCTAAGGAGGGACGCATCTTTTTATTTTATTCGCTCACCCAAGGCGAAATCCCCGTTCGCCTGTAATCCTTCAATGCCTAATCCCTTAGGCAGAATAAAATACAAGCCCCTTCGTCCCCTCTCCACTCGAAGGGGCAATCCCAATCACCTACCTTTGACGGCACACCACAGCGACCACCATTTTGTCCTGAGCCGCTCTCTCTTCCTTTGCGGTTGCCCTTTCTGCCAGACTCATCCTGCGACGACCGTCACACCCCTTACTAATCCATAAGCATCACTTTTGGCGCAGCAGCCTGCGCAGTGCCTTATACATGGTAACGCTGTCTGCCATTCGCTTCAATCCGGTGATCCGAGACTTGTACCAGCATTTGCTCAGTTCGGGGAAGCAATTCAAAGTGGCGACGGTCGCTTGTATGCGGAAATTACTCACCATCCTCAATGCCATGATGCGAGACCACCAAGCTTGGAAACCTTCCCATCCCTCTTGACTTTTATCACCGTTGCTCACTCACTTGAGTTTTTTTCGCTTCGCTCTAGCTCCCTCTGCCCAACATTTCTGAAAGATAGCAATCCCAACAACGGCTTGTCTACAATCATTATGATATATATCTTAATAGATTGTGATAGGATTTATGACCCGCCAGCTCGAAATTGGAGTAAAATACGAGTAATCCTAATCCCATTTCACTGGTTCGATACTTATTCACAGGAGGAAAATCCCATGACCCACATTATTACTAGTTTATGTTTGCGGGATGCCGGCTGCGTTGAAGTCTGCCCGGTGGAATGCATTGTCCCCGGTAAACCGATAGAAGAGTGGCCGTGGTACTACATTGACCCAGACACCTGCATCGACTGCGGCGCATGCATCCCAGAATGTCCCTACGAGGCAATCTTCACAGAAGATGAAGTCCCCTCCGCCTATGTTGCCAAAGGTGGAGAATATCAGAACAAAGTTGGCTTTACCGGGCATTATGAAGGCACCAATCATCATGGTGAAAAAGTCGTTCTTGACACAGTTCGACAACTTGAAAAGGGCGAGACAGTTGACTTAACCCCTGACATCAAGGAAAACTATCGTTACTTCCAAGAAGGGCCTGGCTATAAAGCCCTTGAGATGTAGCTCGATCGAAGAGAGCCAGTCCTCATTGGTCTGGCTCTCTTTTATAACGCAATATCTTCCTGCAAATCTTACTTACTCAGAACCCGTTTTTAAACCAGACATTTTCTTCAGCCTGGGGAGGTGCTAATGCAGATCACACATGCTGAAGTTGTCCCGGTTGAACTGCATCTTCATCAACCTGTCCAATTAGCAAACCTGCCGACAATTCAATCCATCACAGCGATTTTCGTCCGCCTAGAGACCCGACAGGGGCAGAATGCCTGGGGTTGTACGATTGCCCATCCACATCTCAATGGCATTCAACCAAGCGAAGTGCTAAAAGTCTGTCAGGAATGCGCTGTCAAGGCGATTGATCTCCATCCTTTACAAATCGAGAACGCCTTGGCTGAATTAGCCCCTCTCTGTGCGAACTGTGCACCTGCACTTTGCGCATTCGATTTAGCCTTCCATGATTTGTTAGGCTTGGCTGCTGATTTACCGCTGTATCGCCTTTTGGGTGGCTACCGCAATCGCATTCAGACCTCCATTACCATCCCTATTGCTTCCGTTGCGGAGAGTGTAGAACTCGTCAAAGAATATGCCGCCCAAGGTTTTCGCATTTTCAAAGTTAAAGGGGGCATGGATGCTGCCAGCGACGTACAACGCCTCCAGGCCATCCATCGCGCCTTTCCGGAATTCATCTTGCGCTTAGATGCCGATGGCGGTTACTCTGCCCAAGACGCTCTAGAAGTCGCCCGCTCTTTAGCGGGCATACTGGAATTCTTGGAACAACCCACCCCACCCCAAGACTTGCCAACATTGCGCCAAGTCACCCAGCTTAGCCCCGTGCCCATCCTAGCCGATCAAAGCGCTTGTGGGGCTGAATCGGCCCTCCAGATTGCAGCGCAACGTGCTGCCCATGGCTTATCTGTTAAACTTGCCACGTGCGGTGGCTTACGCGCTGCCTACCAAGTGGATGCTATTGCTAGGGCAGCTCGACTGGCAACAATGGTAAGCTGCTTGATAGAACCTGCTCTGTTGGTCGCCGCCGGATTAAGCCTCGCCCTCGCTAGCCCCAACGTGCAGTATGGCGATATGGATGGTCATCTCCTTCTCAGTCACGACCCCAGCCAAGCTGGTTTTGTCCTGAAAGATGGCTGGCTTATCGCTAGCGAAGTGCCCGGTTTGGGATATTCGGTGGCGTTGTAAGAAGCTGGAGAGAAGCCAAGGCGTCCCCCGATGCACGAAGGGGGAGGTCGTCGTCCGCCCCCGACAATTCTCCAATCACCCCGATTAACCCTACACTGCTACCCTAGGGGTGATTTTGAAAGCGGCTTGTAAAAGTTACAATTATCAACAGTAGAGAAGGACGCTTCACCCTTATAATCAAGTAAAATTGGCGTATGGCAACCCTCATCATCATCCGCGGTGCCGGCGAGATGGCAAGCGGGGTTGCTTACCGCCTACATCGCGCCGGTCTAAAAGTCGTCATGACCGAACTGCCCCAACCGCTAGCGGTGCGACGGCTAGTTTGCTTCTCCGAAGCTGTTTACGAAGGCCAATGCACCGTAGAAGGTATTGAGGCTCGGCGGGTCAAAGACCCTACGGATACGCTCAAGATCCTCCAAGTAATGGCAAAAGGGATCATTCCAGTCCTCATTGACCCAGAAGGAGAGTCCATCCCCGCTCTACATCCTACCGTCGTGATTGACGCGCGCATGTTGAAAAAGCCGGTTGAATTGATCCCCACGCGGGTCAATCTAATTATCGGACTGGGACCTGGCTTTACGGCGGGTAAGAACTGTCACGCGGCGATTGAAACCAACCGCGGTCACACGCTGGGGCGGGTTTATTGGGAGGGCTCCCCCCAAGCCGACACCGGTATTCCCGATGCGGTAGGTTCAGTAAGAGAGAAACGCGTTCTTAGAGCGCCAACCAATGGCATCCTGAAAACCAACGCAGCGATCGGCGACCATATTGAGGAAGGACAAGTGATTGCCGAGGTCAACGGGCAAGCCATTATTGCCCCTTTCGAAGGGGTGCTGCGGGGATTGCTGCGGGATGGTTTAGAAGTCAGCCAAAACTTAAAGGTTGGCGATCTGGACCCGCGCAATGACCCCAGCTATTGCAGTCTCGTCTCCGATAAAGCCCTCGCCATCGGTGGCGCTGCCCTAGAGGCGATCCTCTCTAAAGCGAACTTACGACCCCATTTGTGGTCATAGAGGTCAAAAAAAATTCCTTATTGCCATAGCAAGTGGGAGTGTAGTTGTTTAGCGTGACTGGTGCAAATCTCATTTTCCAACAATGAACCAATCACTTTTGCGTGCTTTGCGGTTATCACCCTCATCGGTCGTTGCCCTTGTCGGAGCAGGGGGAAAAACAACTGCCCTGTACCAATTGGGAAAGGAATATCGCCAAACTCAGGCTTCTGTGGTATTACTGACAACGACCACTCACCTCGGTTATGAACAAGCGCTGGCAACAGACCAGCACATCATCCATCAAGGGAATCTAGAAGCAACCCTCAAGCAGATTCGCTCAGCCGAAGGTCTAATCTGTCTGACTGGCGAATGGGACGAAGAAACTCAACGCTGGAAAGGCATCGAGCCAGAGCACTTACAGCCCATCGCAGGGTTCATGAAAGAACAAAACTTGCCACTGCTGATCGAAGCGGATGGCGCCCGCGGGCGGCTTCTAAAAGCACCAGCTGCGCATGAACCGCTGATCCCCGATTTTTGCGAACATGTTGTCGTCGTGGCTGGGCTAACCGCCATTGGAAAACCGCTCTCTGAAGCGTGGGTGCATCGCCCTAAGTTATTTGCCGAACTTAGCGGCATTGAGATACACGCAACCATTTCGAGCGAGGCAGTACACCATGTGCTCTGTCATCCTTTGGGTGGGCGAAAGAATATCCCCGCCACAGCCAGAAGCCATGTCTTACTCACCCATGCTGAAACTACCACTGCACAAGCAGACGCCAAAAAGCTTTGCCTTCCTTTTTTGAGGCTGTACGACTCGGTAGTTGTCGTTGTCAAAGAGAAGACAGCACCTCTAAACGTCAATTCCCAAGATGAGACCCCTTTAGCAAGCGGCGATTTTCAATCCCCCTATCGTTTGGTTGCTGTTCATGAACCAATCGCAGGCGTTGTCTTGGCTGCCGGGGCCTCTTCACGCTTCGGCAAACCAAAACCGCTGCTGCTCTGGCAGGGGGAAACGCTGGTCCGTCGTGCCGCTCGCCTTGCTCTAGAAACCAACTTACAACCCGTTATCGTGGTTTGCGGGGCTGAAGGCGAACAAGTTGCCGCCTCACTTCAAGACCTGCCCGTCCAGATTGTTCAGAATGATGATTGGCAACAGGGACAAAGCACGTCCATCAAGGCAGCATTAGGGGTTCTGGGCGATTCTGGCGGCGGGGCAATTTTTCTCCTTGTCGATCAACCCTTCATCTCTCAGCCTCTGCTCCGAGCGTTGGTCGAAAGACACGCCCAAACCTTGGCGGCGATAATCGCCCCAATAGTCGGTGATCGAAGAACAAACCCAGTTCTGTTCGACCGTGAAACGTTCGCAGATCTATCCCGAATTGAAGGGGATGTTGGCGGGCGAGCCATCTTCGCCCGTTATCAACTCGAATGGCTGTTGTGGCATGATGAAAAACTGCCCTTTGATCTCGACACACCACAGGATTACCAAAAACTGTTAGAGCAGGATGAATCCAACGCATAAAACGCTCACCCTTAAGCCCGTTGAAGCGATCATCCTCGCTGCCGGGCAATCTCAGCGGATGGGGGAGCCTAAATTGGTTTTGCCTTGGGGTCAGACGACGGTGATCGGAGCTGTCATTCAAGCCTTAGTCCAAGGTGGTTTAGAGTTGGGTTTACAAGGGATTCTGGTTGTAACCGGAGGCCATCGGCACATAATCGAGAGCTTTCTGCAGCAATACGCTTCTCCAATTCCTCTGCGTTGGACGTTCAACCCTCACTACGAAGGGGAAATGACCTTCTCTCTGCAAGAGGGTCTAAGACAAACGTCGCCCACTGCGCAGGCTGTCCTTATTGCTCTCGGTGACCAGCCGCAAATTCTCCCTTCCACAGTTCATTCTATCCTTAAGTCCTATCAAGAAGAAGGAAGGCTATTGATCGCCCCAAGTTACCAAATGCGGCGAGGTCACCCTTGGCTGGTAGCCCGTCCCTTGTGGAGACAACTGCTCGCTTTGGAAGAACCGCACACCTTGCGCGATTTCTTTGCCCAATACGCTGATCAGGTGCATTACATCCTTGTGGAAACGCCCACAATCTTAAAAGACTTGGACACGCCGCAAGACTATCAACGTGAAAAACCTGCTTGAGAATAATTTTGATTGAAATGGCTCTTCTCAAGCTCAGATACGGTTTATAATTAATGCAAAATTTGACGAAAACCTTGTATAGGATGGCAGTTAAATCTCCTTTTGGAAAAATCGCTCTGATTGTGGAAGACGAGACCGATACGGCCGAGATGTTGGCAGAGATGGTTCGTTTATGCGGTTATGAAGCCCGTCACGCTTACTCAGCCCAGCCGGTGATGGACCTTCTATACCAGAAAAAACCTATCCTGATTCTCCTAGATATTATCCTCCCCGATACCAACGGCATTGAACTCCTGCGTGCCATCCGCAGCGAAAAACAGTTTGATACGCTGCCAGTGATCTTGATTTCCGGCAATTGTCAACCCTCTGATATCGAAAAAGGGCTTTTGTCCGGCGCATCTGCTTATCTGACCAAGCCCGTTGCCTTTTGGGAGTTAAAGGAAACCATCGAAAAATTGCTCCAACGCCAAGTTTCTTCTCTATGACGCAAGTAATACGTGCTTTTATCGCTATTGAGCTACCCCCTCAAGTGCAGAATAAACTCAGCAGCGTGATCGAGAGGTTACAAGATCAACTTCGCGGTATCTCGATCCGTTGGGTCAAACCGCACAGCATTCACCTAACACTGAAATTCCTAGGGGAAATTTCGCTTACCAACCTCGAGGCCATCAAGGCGATTATGCTCAAAGAAGCCAGTGAAGTCACGCCGTTCGAATTCAGCATCGGTGAGCTAGGCGCGTTCCCGAATACCAAACGCCCTCGTGTGCTGTGGTTACACGTCGCCGCGCCGCCCGAACTTCTCGCCTTGCAAAGAGGCATTGAGATGCAAACGGCAAGGCTAGGATATGAATCCGAAGATCGGCCTTTTTCCCCGCATATTACCCTTGGCAGAGTCAACAAGCAAGTCAGCCCCGAAGACTTGAACCGCATCTCTACGCTGTTGCAAAAGACGCATATCGGCTTGATCGAAGTGGTAGCTGTAAACACCATTACCTTATTCCGTAGCGATCTTCATCCAGATGGCTCGATTTATACCCCTTTGGCTACCGCATCTTTAAAGAACTCCGATCTTGAAAAGAGGTGAACCCTGGACGCATTAGAAATCGCCCGTGAGCTTGTGAACGTCTTAGAAAACAAGAAAGGAGAGGATATCCTCCTGTTGGATTTAAGAGAAGTTGCCCCCTTTACTGATTTCTTCATCCTTTGCAGTGGGACGAGTGATCGCATGATTCAGGCATTGGCTGACGCTGCGGTCGAATGGGTACGCGATCACTGCCATTATAAAGGTCGTTGAGAAGGCGAAGGCATAGACGGCTGGGTTCTGGTTGACTTCGGTGATGTCATTTTGCATGTCTTTGCCCCCGAAAAGCGCTCCTATTACAACCTTGAGGAACTATGGAGCGCAGGCAAAGTGTTGGTGAGGTTGCAATAATTCGCCCTGTTTAGCGAATAAGCTTTCGCTCCGCAGCTTCTAAAATGTGCTCGATTTCCCTTTGGCGATCCTGAGATACCCACCGCTCAGGAACTGTATCTAAGACTCGCAATAGGCGATCACGCAAACGCTGATTAAAACTTTTCGCTCCGCTTTTCTCCCACGCCACATAGGCATTGCGATCGGCGAGTGTGGGTACCCAGATTTCTTTTTTACACAGAGCAACCGATTGGGGTTGGGAAAGGAAGTGAGACCCAGGTCCCACTTTCTCGATCAAGTCTAACAACATCGTATGTGGATTAATTTCAATGCCCCGCAGAATGCGCTTAGTCATCGCAATCGCCTCATCGGCTAGGATCAACAACTCTAATGAGCCAATATCAGCACAGTCCAGAAAGCCAACATCATGGACTAAATCTGCGCCGCTCAAGGCGGAGAGGAATACCTGAAAGGTGACCTCCATACTGGCTTGAGCATCGACCGCTTTGCTCTCCGAAGCTCCGCCAGTGCCCATGAATGGCAAATTTAGGTATCGGGCTAGCTCGGCAGCAGCTGCAGTGTAAAGGCTCATCTCCGGTGAGCCATAGGCGGGACGCGCCGTGCGCAGGTCCATCGCCCCCAAAGCTGCCCCAATCACCATTGGGGCAGCTGGCTGGTGTAATTGCACCAGCGCCAACGCAGCTAATGCTGCCGCTAAATGAAGGACGAGCGCGCTTGCCCCTGTCGGAGGAGACTCTAATCCTACGGTGGGACCACCCAAACAGATCACCGGAATCTGATGCTCCGCCGCCCAGAGCAAACACCCCATTTGACCATCGGCGAGCCGTAAGGGCGACTCATAGGTCGCGAAAAATGCAAAGTTCGGCTTTTCTCTTAAAGCCACCTCACCGCCGGCAACGACTTGGGCGACTTGATCGATTTGTTCTAGTATCTGCGGCTCAGTCGCCCACGCCACCACCGGTTTTTTTGTCGCTGTGATCATCTCAGCAAACTCATACAACGGCGAGAGGGTTGGGGTGACATCATCGAAAATACTCAAGCTCATCACATAATCCAAATTCTCTAACCCTTCACATACCCTTGCCACCAAGGCGGCATCGCCGCGGCGGGAACGCCGCCTCTCACCGCTGAGGGGGTCGATAAAATACGTGCAAGTCGGTCCTGGCCCGAAATGCACCCGCCCAGCTTGGATATGGATATTCTTTGTCTCCTCTTGTCCCCAAATCGTGAAGTTGCGCGGGGCGGTTGAAATCGCCTTTTCAACCAAGGAGGGGTTGATATAGAAACGCAGATCGGTATTTCGGCAACCTGCTGAGCTCAAGATTTGTTGGGCTTTGGGATTCAAAACCAATACGCCCGTACGTTGCAGCACTTCGAGGGCTGCCTCAAAGATTTGTTGGCAGCTTGGTTCATCCAGAACGCGAAAACGGGGGGTAGTATGCTGATAAACGATCATCTCCTATCGTCCATCCTTAGACGTGTCCATAATAGTCGCGGTGGACTACCACCGCATAGGCATAATCCATCAACGTTCCCCAGCTAAAAATGGGAATGTCGATCTGACGTTGTAAAGCGCGTGCAAATGGAGGAAAGCCGGTGCATTCTAAGACCATGGCTCCCATCGTGGGGTGGCGGCGGTAAAATTCGATTGCTACATTCAGAAACTCTTGCTCGGCTTTCTCGTACTCTGCCTCGGGGATAGCGGGGCGCACCCCGGCTGTCCATAAATGATCGAACTCTTCACACTGCCCATCGTCCATCGCTCCCCCAATGACATAATTGCTCCCCGGTTGAATGCCAACTGCAGTTAAATGACGTTCAGTGAGATAACGGGAATTTGCCACTAGGATTCCTACCACCTGTTTGGATGAGATAATCTGCTGAGCGAAAGGAACCTGTAATAGACTAGAAAGGAACACAGGCACCTTAACAGCCTCTGCTACCTCGCGTTGAAAATAGGCAAAATACCCGCATTCAGCGAGAATCGCTCGGCACCCCATCTCTTCTAATCGTTTCGCGGCTTGTAAGAGGGGAGGCAAACAAGGGCTTTTATCCGCCTCGCGCACCAAGCGAAAGATATCAACTCCATAAGCAATTTCATATTGGATGGGAAAAGGGTAGCCGCTGGCATTGCGCACGTCCCCCGGAAAGCCCGGGTATACATCATCCAAGAGGATGACTCCCAACCCCATTCCATAACACCGCCTGCCTGCTCTAGCTCGAATCTTGTGGATTCCCATATCTCTATTGAAGTTCAGCATCCTTCAGCACCTCACAGAACAATTGGGGATCAATGTTTCCGCCAGTAATGATACATGCTGCCCTACGAAAACGACCTCTATTCTTCCAAGCTGCCGCCAAGCTGACCGCACCGGCTCCCTCGACCACCAAATGAGCCTGGTGATAGAGCCATCGGATAGCATTGCGCACCTCAGCTAAGGTAACCACTTCGGTCTCTGAGACCAATTGGCGGACGATTTCCCACATCTGCGGAAAAACAAAGGGTGCTCCCATCCCAGAGACGAAGCTAGGAGTATAAGAAGTGGTAAGCGGTTTGCCGGCTCTAAGGGAGACCGTTAGGGGGATTGCAGTTTCTACCTCACAGGCGATCACCTTGATCTGCGGATTGAAAAAGCGAGCAGCTTGAGCGACACCCGTACAGAGCCCCCCTCCTCCATAAGGGAGAAAAATGGCTTCAAGACCAGGTTGAGCTTCCAGAATTTCCCACCCCAGAACGGCATGAGCTGCGATCACCGCGCGATCGGCAAAAGGGTGAATGAGCTTTCCTTTCCCGGCGGGATGTTCACCCTTCACCTGAATTTGCTGATATTCGTCGAACGGCACTTCGACTAACTGTGCCCCAAAATGAGCAATCGCTTCTCGTTTTACAAGGGGGGCATCATGGGGGATAATTACGGTGCAGGGAATCTCTCTCTGTTTTGCCGCCCAAGCTAACGCTTTACCCATATTGCCGGCGCTAGCTGTCCAAACGCCTTTCTCGTCCAGTTGATCTTCAATTTCTTGCAAGGCGTAGTGTGCTGCGCGTGCTTTGAAGGAACCAGTCACTTGCAAAGATTCTAAGCGGGCGAAAACTTCCCCTTCTCCCCTTTGCCCTTCCTCTATCAAGGAAAGTCTCAACAAAGGGGTTGCCTGTAGCGATGTACCGAGTGCCCGGCGCGCTTTATGAATGTCAGATTCGCTCAGCCAAAAAGAAGCCCACATTTTTCTGGCAACTTTTCTCAAATTTTTAGCAAATCAGACACATCCTTGCAAGCTACAGCTTTGCCAGCGCTTGCTCAAGGTCAGCAATAATATCCTCAGCGCTTTCCAAACCCACCGACAAGCGGATCAAACCGTCGTCGATTCCAGCGGCATCTCGCTCCTCTTGAGTCATGTGTTCATGGGTGATCGTGCGGGGGTGCATACAAATCGTGCGGCTTGTGCCAAATGTAACGGCATGGGTGATCAAGCGGAAATTGTTCATGACGAGGGCAGCACCCTCCATACCTCGGGGGACAATAAATGAAAGCAGCCCTCCATTAGCTTTCATCTGACGGCGTGCCAATTCCCTTTGGGGGTGGTTGGGCAAGCCAGGATAATTAACATGTTTTACTTTCGGGTGAGAAAATAAAAATTCAGCCACCCGCTGAGCATTTTGGCTATGGCGTTCCATGCGCAAGGAAAGGGTCTCCAAATACTGAAGCATTAGCCATGCCTCAAAGGGTTGCAAAATTGCCCCAACGAATTCGGTAGTATTCCAACGGATATCTTCTACTAATGCCTCCGGCCCGATCACCGCTCCGCCGAGAACAGTTGCATTCCCACACAGAAACTTGGTCAAAGAAAGCAAGATAATGTCGGCGCCAAACTCCATCGGTTTTTGTAAAGCCGCAGTGGCAGTGGTGTTATCCACCATCAGAGGTACGCCTCGCTGGTGTGCTACCTCCGCCACTCCCTGAATGTCGGTCACTTGTAAACAAGGATTGCTTGGCGTCTCCACCCAAACCAGCTTGGTGCGCTGATCGATTGCGGCATCCCAAGCCTCTAAATTCATAAAATCGCGTACAAATCGAAACTCAACGTTACATCGTTGCGGAAAAATCGATGCGGCTTGCTTGTAGCCTTCGCCAAAAGTGTTAAGGGTTGTCACGACATTATCCCCCGGGCGCGCGATGGTAAAGATCAATTGAAACAAGGCTTGCGAACCGGAACAAGCCGTCACACACGCTTCACCGCCCTCTAGGGCAGCTAATCGTTTCTCCAAAACGGTAACGGTGGGAGTCTTGCTGCGCCCGTAGATGTAGTTAGGGAATTTTTCAAAGCATTCATAAGGGTAGGTCATCGATTGAACGATTGGGACAGCAAACGAGCGGAATTCCATTATCTCCTCTAAGGGATGGAAGCCGCTGTGCAAAGCTCGCGTTTCAAAGCCTAACTCTTGGTCGAGAGCCTTCTGATTGCGCCGATCGGGATCGTATTTCCAAGGATCGCGAAGAAAGAATGGTTTGTCAGGGTGCATAGAGAATCCTTTCTGAGGTCAAAAAGATTACCAAATTCTTAGGGGGTAATACGATAAAGTTCCTCGATGGAGAGATGACAGACGATGCGGTGCCCTCCCCCTAATTCGCGTTGAGGGGGTTGTTCCGTTTCACAGATTTCGCCAATTTTGAAGGGACAGCGGGTGTGAAAACGGCAGCCAGACGGTGGCTGAATGGCACTCGGAACTCGACCGCTTAAGCGCACATGCGAAACCTTTAAGTCTGGGTTTGGACGAGGAACGGCTGCGAGCAGCGCAGCGGTGTAAGGATGATGAGGGGGTGTGTAAATCGACTCACAAGGGCCGATTTCGACGATCTTCCCCAGATACATCACGGCCACATCGTCCGAGAAAAAGCGCACCGCGCTGAGATCGTGAGAGATCAAAATCATGGTTGTTTTTTGACTATTCTGAATCTCTAACAGTAAGTTCAAAATGGCCGCTTGAACAGAAACATCCAAAGCTGAGACAGGTTCATCGCAAATCAAAAGCGCTGGATGAGAAGCAATTGCCCGGGCAATGCCAATGCGCTGTTTTTCACCCCCGCTCAGTTGACGCGGCATTCGATAGTAATAGCTCTCATCCAACTTCACCGCCCGTAATAATCGAATGACTTCGTCCTGGATTTGATCTTTTGAGACCGTCCGAAAGCGCCGCAGCGAAAAAGCGATTTGATCACCCACACAATAGGAGGGATTGAGGACACTGTTTGGGTCTTGAAAGACCATTTGCATCTGTTGAATGACCTCTAATGACCGCCTATGAACGGGAAGTGAAATGTCCAAACCGACAAATTCAATCTTGCCGTCGGAAAGAGGCTCTAAGCCAACAATGGCTCGCGCAACTGTGCTCTTCCCGCAGCCCGATTCACCGACAATCCCCAGGGTTCTGCCCCGTTGCAGCGCGAAATCGATCCCATCGGCTGCGCGCACATAGCGGCGCTTTTCCAAACCCAAATATCCTCCCACGGTCTGGAACGGCACCGGATAATAAACCCTCACGTTTTCTAGCGTCAGCAAGTTAGGAGGATTTTCATCCCACCTCTCCGGACAAGGCTCTATTTCCTCCTCCAAACATTCAGAGACAACCGGCGCCGTTACCCACTCCTCAGCTCGCCAACAACGGACAAAGTGTTTCGCTTGTACTTCCTCGCTGGACGGATGTTCTTGAAAACAAAGCTCTTGAGCGAACTCACAACGAGGGGAAAAAATGCACCCTTGGGGCAGTTGGTGGGGCGAAGGGACGCGACCAGGGATGGGTACCAACCGCCTGCTCCCCTTTGGGGCATCAACATCAGGCAAACAGCGCATCAATCCCATCGTATAGGGATGTAGGGGACGGTAAAAGATTTCTCTTGCTTCGGCGAGCTCGACGATTTCACCAGCATACATCACCGCCACTTTATGGGAGACACGTGCGACAACCCCCATGTTATGCGAGATATATAGGGTCGCTGTCTGATATTGGGCTTGTAACTCGGCGATTAGGTCTAGGACGGCTGCTTCAACGGTGACATCCAAAGCCGTGGTCGGTTCATCCATAATCAATAAAGAAGGGTTGTTGAGCAACGCCATGGCAATCAGCACCCTTTGCTGCTGTCCACCCGATAATTGGTGCGGATAGCGGCTCATCGTCCCCTCTGCATCCGGCATATAAACGCGCTTGAGCGCCTCAAGAACCTGATCATAAGCATCTTTTTTGCTGAGACCTCGATGAGTCATCAGGGTCTCAGCCATTTGATCTTGGATGCGCATTGTGGGGTTGAGGGCGGACATCGGCTCCTGATAAACCATCGAAATCTCGGCGCCACGCATCTGACGCAATTCATCCTCGGAACGATTGCGTAAGGATTTGCCTTTGAACTGAATTTCACCATGGCGAATAAAGCCATTTGCGCCTAGAAAATTCACAATTGAATAGGCAACGGTGCTTTTCCCACAACCTGACTCTCCAACTAAGCCGAGATTCTCCCCTCGCCAGATCTCAAAACTGACGTCCCGCACGGCGTCCACGATTCGTTTGCGCGTTTTATAGCTAACCGCCAAATTCCTAACCGCTAAAATCGGAGTTGTCTCTTCCATCAACTATCATCCTCACTGGTAGCGCATACTTTCTTCTCGCAATCCGTCCGCAAAAAGATTCAAACCGATCACCAAACTGATAATCGAGAGAGTTGCCGTCAAGACTGGCCAAACATTGACGGTCATGCGCGTATGGCCTTCTTGCACCATTCCCCCCCAATCGGGCGTGGGTGGAGGTAGGCCAAGGCCAAGAAAGCCCAGCGTTCCGATATAGAAGGCAGCGTAACCAACCCGCATCAGAAAATCGACAATCAAGGGGCCACGACAATTGGGCAATATCTCGCGCAACATGATTACAAGATCTGAATCGCCGCGCAGCTTGGCCGCTGCCACATATTCACGGGTGCGGATATCCATTGTTAAAGCCCGAACCAAACGGGCAATGCCCGGCGTACCACCGATGGCAATAGCAATCACTACGTTCAAGGCAGAAGGACCGAGCGCAGAGATGATGATCATATAAAGCAAGATGGTCGGAAACGCCATAAAAGCGTCTAAAACCCGCATAATGGTTTCGTCAATCCAGCCGCCGTAATAACCCGCTGGCAACCCCAAGGCGATGCCCACCAGAAAAGCAACGAAGACTGAAGCTGGACCAAGCAATAAAATGGTGCGGGCGCCAAACAATAAACGCGCCAGCACGTCGCGTCCTAGATGATCGGTGCCCAAAATATGCTCAGCGCTGGGTGGCTTATTGATGTAAGTGTAATTTTGTTCAAAGGGGGAGTAGCGGCTAATCTGAGGCGCTAGGATAGCAAGCACCACCCAAATCAAAACAATCGATAAGCCAAACATCGCGGTGGGCGAAGCCCAAATCAAAGATAAAAAATCCCGTACTCTTCGCGCTAAACTTGGGGGGCGAATCTCATCCAAGGAAGCATTGCCACTGGATGAAGATTGCATCGAAAAGGGAAGACCTTGACCCATTGCTCTTGCCTCTCTAGTTGTAGCGAATGCGGGGATTAATGGCGGCGTAGATTACATCGGCGAGCAATTGGGTGCCGACCGCCAAGGCAATTAAGATCATCGAACAGGCCTCAATCGTATAAACATCCTTGTATAAAGCGGCGTTCAAGATCAGATTTCCTAAGCCGGGATAACCAAAAACCGACTCAACCACAACCAAACCACCGATAAACCAGTTGACATGGAGCATGATGACCGTAATCGGCGCCATCATGGCATTGCGCAGAACATGCCGAAAGATAATGCGGCTTTTGCTAAGACCTTTGAGAATGGCAGTGCGCACATAAGCGGTGTTCATCACTTCCACCACGCTGGCGCGTGTCATCCGCACCACATAACCGATCTCCACCAAACTCGCCGTCAGTACCGGCAAGACAAGTAACTTGGGATTCTTGAGCACGGCGAGTTCTTCCATGAACACCGTTGCCCCGGGCAAGAGCTTTAGCCACAAGGCAAAGATCATGATCAAAAGAATGCCTGTGGCAAAATCTGGCGATGCAGCCGTCACCAAACTGGACACAGAAATAAAGCGATCGAGAAATTTTCCTTCGTTTAACCCCGCGATTAAGCCCAGCAAAACAGCCAAAGGGATCGAAAAAGCGATTGCCAAAGCGGCTAAAATCAAGGAATTAGCAAAGCGTCTCGCGATGACTTCTGAGACCGGCCGTTTGTACCGCAAGGAAATACCGGCATCGCCGCGCAGCAAACCCTTGCCAAGCGGGATATAGTCAAGGGGTGAATCGGTCGTGGCAATCCAACCCGAATATTCATAACGATACTCGATGCCACCTTCTCCCCTAACCCAAAGCGCTGCTCGATTGGCGTTATCGATCCCCCAAAAATAATGTCGCCCATTTTCATCAATTCTCCAACTCGCCTCGTCATCCACTTTGGTTACGCTGCCATCCGGTTGACGGACGAAACGGAACAGTTGCCCATTTTCAACATCCCATTGGATCAAGTTCCCTTGTGGATCGACCGCCCACCATTGACGGTATCTCTCAACTGTCCCCTCGCTAATCACGATCTCTCGCAAGGGGAATCCCACTACTCGTTGGGCTTGCCAATCTGAACCGAAAAGCCAAGAGATATAGCGGATAACAACCGGTCGATCTAACCCCAGTTGATTCTGCATCGATTGTTCCTGCTCGGGTGTAGCGTAAGCACCTAGAATATTCCGGGCTACATTGCCGGGAGCGATCTCGACAATGGCGAAAACGAAGATCGAGACCAAAATCATGGTCAACAACATCGTGAACAACCGTCGCAGGATATATCTTGCCATGAATTAATCCTTTATCAGTGCCATCGCTTCCGTAAGGTGCTCAAGTTCTGCTCGAACCGGCGCCTGCTCCAATCTTGGAAAACCCAAAGTTACCTCAGCTGCTGCGAGAATTAATCCATTCTTGCTCTCGCTCGACGATTCTGCGGATGTCTTTTTGAATGCTGGGCGGCAATGGCTCCACCTGATGACTCTGAAGGATCTCATCTACAGTTTGGGCTGCCCGCGCTTCCATGGATGTTCCACCTCGCTTGAGCCAAACTGAGTGTGGATTTTTATCAATTAGTTTCGAATAGAACGGCTCCTTGTAATGGCGCATTGTGTGGGGATGGCTCAGATAACTGCCCGTTGGACCTAATTCCTCGATCACATCAATCGCTAATGTCTCATCATCGACCAACACCCCTTTAGTGGCAGCACGCAAGAAACCGAGATACTCATTGCATAAGACAATCAATTGCAATGAGCCCTGCAGACCTGCATCCATAAAGCCAACATCGTGGACGATATTAGCCCCATGTAACAGTGCGGTTACCAAGCTGATGGTGGCTTCGAAGCTGCACTGTTGATCGAGAATCTTGGAGTCGGTGCTACCGCCCAATCCAAACACCGGTAAGTCATAATATTTTCCCATCGAAGTGGCAACACCTTGCTCATCCGCTAACACGTAATTTCCTACCATAGTCTTAAGGTTGTAGGGTCCGCCGTTCCAGCCCGGGACTGCCACGGCTGCACCTTCGCTAACCAATTGGGAAAGGGTGATTCCCAACAACGTCCCTGCATTCATCGAGGCTAAACATCCAGCGGTGGTTACCGGCGAATTTACCCCACCAGCGTTAAGGGGGATGTACAGTTGGGGCAAACCTTTTTCTGCCAGATACATGCACTTTTGAGTGGCTTCTATGTTCGCTACCAGACCTGAAGTGACATTGATATAACAGGTAGCGAAAGGTTTGCGCTGAAACGACTCAGCCCCACCCGCCACAATTTCACACATTTCCACCGCCGCTACACACCCCTCGAAATCAGGGGCAACGAATACAATCGGCTTGGTGGTATTGTTGAGCATGACCTCCATCTGATAGCGATCATAGATGCGCTGATCAACCTCTTCGGGCAGAAACGCTGACATCACAAAGTCGATCTCGGGCAGGGCATCCATCAAGATCGAAGCTTCTTTAACGTCTTGCAAGGTTGGTTTGCGCCGCTGTCCTGTGCGGTGGTCTAAAATATTCAAGCAATCTGAACCACCGCCAAAGTGCGAATTATACCCTCCCGCTCGCATGGCGACTTTGCCATTGCGGTCATAAAGGGTAATCCGCTTTGGCACCGTTAACAGCGCTTTTTCAACCAGGTGTCCAGGCAAGCGGACCCGCGTCCCATCCACCTTTGCGCCAGCTTTGGCAAGCAGGGTACGGGCTTTCTCATCATGCACCTCTACACCGACACGCCACAAGATTTCTAAACTAGCCAGATGAATGCGCTCACATTCCTCATGCCCCATACGAGCATAATGAGCGCTGGTCATACGAGTCCCATGTGTTTCTATCATAAATGCTACCTTATTGCGTGAGGATTTAGGTTTGATTTCCGTGCCGTTTATCTGAGAGACAAACGGCACGGAAACGGGCTTTAATTTTTAGGCTTCCTTCCAGGCTTCATGGAAGATAGCAAACTCCTCAGGGGAAGGAACGATTCCGTGGAATTTCTTATCGTAGATCTTCCACACGTTCATGAAGAAGGGGATGCAGACCGAACCACGCTCTTTCTGAATAACCTCAAGCTTGCCCACGATTTCGCGGCGCTTCTCCAGTTCTACCGTCTTCATTGCCTCTTTCAGCAGTTGGTTGAATTCCTCATCCACCCAACGGGTTTCGTTCCACGGCACTGGATTCCCTTCATCATCGGAAATATAAGCCAGAGGCAGGAGCATGGGGGCCAAGGTACGATGTGCCCACCAAGTAATGCCCAAATTCCATTCCGTCCAACCATCCCAATACTGGCTTGCCGGCATGGGTTTGAGATTGATGGTGAAGCCGCCGGCAACTGCATCCTCTTTGAGAATTTGGGCATACGCCATCGATTCTGGCCAATCGCTTGCAACCACCAACTCTACCGTCACGCCATCCGCATAGCCTGCCTCAGCCAAGAGAGCTTTTGACTTTTCCGGATCAAAGGGATAGGGTGGAATATCCACATACTCAGGTTGGGCAGGAGCAACATGGCTGTCATTGCCGATCGTACCCTCCCCTTGCAGCGCAATGGCTAAAATCTTCTCTCGATTATGGCAATGTTTGAGCGCTTGGCGGACGAGATTATTCGTCCAAGGTTCTTGATCTACACGCATGCGTAACACGCGAGTCGCAGCGGTCGGAGTGGAGATCACAACAAAGCGATCATCATTTCTGGCAGCTTCCCATATCGCAACGGTCGGCTCAATGATGGTGTCCACTTGACCACTTTGCAGGGCAGCTATGTCCGCAGTGCGGTCTTCGCCTAATTGAACCATGACAATCTCGTCCAAGTACGGCAGGGGTGAACCATCCGCACCCATGCGCCAATAATCGGGGCGGCGTTTCATGCGGCAGCGTTCTCCAGGAACATACTCTTCCATCGTGAAAGCACCTGTGCCAATCGGTTCGCGGGTAATATCCCCACCGAATTCTTTGGGCAGTACACAAGCTGCATAATGGAAAAGATGCTCAGGGACAAAGATCGAAGGATCATTAAGGTTCAAAACAACCGTGTAGTCATCCTTTTTCTGGACGCCTTCCTTAGAAAGATAGCTCATCGAACCCAAAATAGAAGAACCGACGTCCTTATCCAGCCACTGGTTGAAATTGAAAACCACATCATCAGCAGTGAAATCTTTGCCATTGCTAAACTTGACCCCTTTTCTGACATACAGCGTCCAAGTTAGCAGGTCTTGACTGACTTCCCATTTCTCAAGCAGATAAGGATGCGTAATACCTTTTTCGTCTGTGTAGGTCAAGTAGTCGAAAACATGGCGCCAAGCATGAGATTGACTGACCAGAGAAAAGCGGGCTGGATGGTCAACGCGCTCGACGCGAGTTGCACAGCGCAACACCCCGCCGCGCAAAATGCCGCTGGCAGGTGCTTCGGTCATGGCTGGTGCAGCGGTTGGCGGTACGGCTGTAGGAGGAACAGCGGTGGGTGGCGCAGCGGTCGGCGGTTCGGTGGGGGAAGGCTGAGCGCAAGCTGCTAGATACTTAGCGCTGGCGAGGGACAAGCCTAAGAGTGTTGATAAGCGCAAGAACTCCCGGCGAGAAATCTGATTTTTGCGCAACATCTCTTGGGCTTCTGGAATGAGAGGGTGAATTTTCTTCTCTTGCATGGGTATGGTCTCCTTCTTTGTTCTTTATGGTAATATCCTGTGGAATTAAATCTCTATACTAGAGTAATCGAGCGCTCGGAGCGCAGTAAAAATGAATTGGGAGAAAACACCATACTGTCGTTTGTCGAGGTGCACCTCCGGAGAAGGTTAACTAATTAATACATCACTAATAACTATTGACATTTTTTATCTTATCATCTAATATATCTATTGTCAAGTTAATAATATTCTGATATATCAGGTAGCCGACTTGAGATTGCTTTACATCTGAAATCAAATGGAAGACGACTCGGGAACCACCAAACAAAAGATTTATAAAGAAATTCGGCGATCAATTATCATGGGACATCGCAAACCGGGTGAACGCATCGATGTCGAAGAGATTGCACGGCAATATCGCACGAGCATCACACCCTTGCGCGATGCTTTGCAAATGCTTACCCAAGAGGGTTTGGTCAGTATAAAACCACGGTCGGGTTATTTTGTGACTAGGATGACCCTAAAGCAACTACGCGATATGATGGAATTGCGTAAGATTCTTGAGTTAGCTGCCGTAGAAAGAGCGGCAATGCGCATCACTCCAGCCCAAATTCAGGAGTTACGCTCTGTCCATGCTGGCTATACCGGGGATGATGACGTCTCATACGACCGCTATACTGACGAAAACCGCAAATTTCACGTCACCATCGCTTTGGCTTCGGGGAATATGGAATTAGCAGAGATGATCGGCCGCCTTCACGATCGGCTAGCCCGCTTCATGGTCCTCCGTCATGCTGGCCAATCTCAGGAATACACCCATGCTCGCATTGTCGACGCGCTAGAAAAGCACGACCCCGAGGCTGCCAAAAGGGCATTGTTAGACGATATCGAAGTGGCGCACGACGAAATCATTGATGAAATCCTCGAAGAAAAAGCCAATAGCTGGCATGTGGATACTACGCGATAACCAAAGCCACCTCCGTAAACAAACCTGCTTACCAAATACTGCGAACGCTGAGCAAGGGTTTATGGCACGCTGTTTGAATTTCCTACCAGCACTGCTCGAAAAACTACCTTAACAAAATAACCAGGAGACACTTATGAACTTAGAAACAATTTATCATCATGTCATTTCCGGAGAAATGGATGAAACGGCTGAAAGTGTTTCCGCCGCCCTATCTCAGGGAGTAAGCCCCAACGACATCCTCAATAAAGCGCTGATTGCAGCGATGGACGAAGTCGGACGACGGTATGAAGAAGGGGATTTTTTTGTCCCAGAGATGCTGATTGCCGCCCGGGCCATGCAAAGTGGTTTACAAGTGCTCAAACCCCATCTCGTTCAAGGTGGGGTCCAATCGGCGGGTAAAATTGCCATCGGGACGGTCAAGGGAGACCTGCATGATATTGGCAAAAACTTGGTGGCGATGATGTTGGAAGGCGCCGGCTTTGAAGTCGTCGATTTAGGAACAGATGTTGATCCGCAAAAGTTTGTCCAATCCGCTAAAGAAGGCGCCCAAGTCATCGGCCTTTCTGCCCTGTTGACCACAACCATGAGCAATATGGAACTGACCATTGATGCACTCAAGCAGGCCGGCTTACGCGGCCAAGTCAAAGTCATCGTTGGCGGCGCACCGGTCACAGCGGAATTCGCCAGGCAAATTGGTGCCGATGGATTTGCGCCCGATGCCTCTACAGCCGCGCGGGTTGTGCGTCAACTGTTGGACTAACCGAAACCATCCCCAACCCTCTTCGAACTAAGGACTTCCGAATGAATTATTCGGAAGTCCTTTTCGGTCAAAAATCGTATCTCCGCTATCCAATTTGGGGTTAAAATAACTAGCTAGCCATTCTGACAGATGGGGCATAAACACAGACAATGTGCCATCGCCCGCTCTACCCCATTCCCAAAGGTGGCAAGATGATGTCGCAAAAAGAAAGGTTTGTTTGATGAGCGAGGATCAACCCGAAAAGATAACCCATTTCTATGATCGTCCCAATGTCGAGGTCGAGACCCTTCCCTTTGGGGACGGTATTCCCTTAGGGATTGAGCAAGTTCAGAACGCACAGGTCGGAATCGGCGGAGCTTACGCCGGCTGGGGTATAGCGGTGGATAACCACTCCTTACCCCACCGCCTAGAAGAACGCTTAGGGGAAAAAATCACTGCCAGCGAAGTCGGTTCGCTGGACGAGTTGGGATTTTACAGCCGCCATCACCTGCCCGATCTAAGCCCGGAAGAGCATCTCGAACTCGAGGTCGAAGTGGGTAGCAAACTGTTGCGCAAAGCTGCTGAAGCCAATGGTTGGCAACCAGAAGAAGTACAAGGCGTTCTGATCGGCATGAGCAGCCCCGTTTGCGAAGACTATCTGGAACGAATTTGCCAGCGGGCAGGGATCTCTGAAAACGCCCTCAAAGTTAGCGTTCACAAAGCCTGCGATGGCTCCGCCGGGAGCTTACATCTCGCCCTAAACCCCACCCTCCCCCTACCAACCAAAGAAAACGTTGCCGAAGAACTTTTTGGCAAAAAAGTGCTAGTAGGGGGCATCGAAGGTCTAAGCCGCTTCCTTTACGCCTCTCACGATGTCAATGCCTTACAACTCTTCGGCAATGGCGCAGGCGTTATTGGCATCATTCCAGGCGAGACAATGAAGTTTTTAACCGGCTCTACCCGCGAAGCTTATGACGAAGAAGGAGTATTACAGGTCAAGATGACCTATCCTCACTCGCGGGAAACGATGTTGGAAGTTTCCAAGGCAAGCCAATCCCATATTCGTGTTGCAGGATTGATGCACGAACCAGAAGGGGACGCCCCGATCGCCATGGCGGGGATGATGGGTATGGTGAAATTGTTTATCCGCAACGGCGTTCAAGTAGTCATAGATGTCTATCGCGCCTATCAACAGTTGATGGAAAAGCTTGGTGAACCGGGCAAACAGCTCGCCGTGGCAATCGCCCATCATGCCAACTATAAAATCAACAAGCTCAAAGAAAAACAAGTCCAAAGCGCCGGCATTCCGGTGAGTTTCCCTTGGCTGTTACACGATTTTGGCAATGTCAGCGCCGCCTCCAATATGATCGCCTTGCTTCGCTATCTTCCCAACTTGAAGGCAGGAGATCATATCTTGATAGATGGTTTTGGCGCCGGCACTTATTACGACAGCCTGACAGTCGCCTTGCCCTAATGGAATTTCCTGCCGCATTGGTCAACGCTCTCCGCCAAGCCCAAAGGGTGTCTGCCCTGACCGGGGCGGGGGTCTCACAGGAGAGCGGGTTGCGCACCTTTCGCGATGCGCAGGATGGCTTATGGGCGCAATTCCGCCCCGAGGATTTAGCCACGCCGCAAGCCTTTCAACGCAACCCAAAACTGGTGTGGGATTGGTACGCTTGGCGCCGCGCAAAAGTGCGGGAAGCAAAGCCAAATGCCGCCCATCTCTCCCTTGTCGAGCTTGCCCGACTAGTTCCGCATTTCATCCTGATCACACAAAATGTCGATGGCTTACACCAAGCCGCCGGCAGTCCACGGGTGATCGAACTACACGGAAACATCCGCCGCGTGCGTTGTTCCGTTTGTGGTAAACCTCACTCAGAGTGGGATGAAAGTGAGGCTGAAGTCCCCCGCTGCAACACTTGTGGAGGATTGCTCCGTCCGGATGTGGTGTGGTTTGGCGAAAGTTTACCCGCATCCGAATTAGATACAGCCTTCGAGGCGGCTCGAAACAGCCAGATCTTCTTCTCCATTGGCACGTCTGGTGTGGTGCAGCCCGCCGCATCTCTCGCCTATTATGCAAAGCAAAACGGTGCCCTTGTGGTCGAAATCAACGCCGAACCGACTCCGCTAACCCCTTCTGCCGATTTCTCTTTTCAGGGAAAGGCAGGGGAAGTTCTCCCTGCATTGGTGAAGGTTACCTTCTCGAAGCAATAAACCCAACAGCGCCCCCACCATCAGCAAAAAAGCCATGGCTTAACGCTCTGTACCCCCTACGGATGTCTATCCTTTCTAGTCGGCTTGGCTTAGTTCATATCGATCGACCA
>OGCI01001143.1_pt1 | contig 24001 bp, 27 predicted proteins | sample 1570021 | NCBI WGS metagenome assembly OGCI01 (sample SAMN06264664, study PRJEB24512) | hot springs metagenome | isolation source: Hot spring water | place: South Africa: Tshipise | collected 2015-06-21 | reverse complement strand
ATGAATACTTTGAAATGGAAGATTATTATTTGGTTTGGGGTTGGGCTAGACCTAATGGAACATTGATTTTACCATCAAAAGCAATGAAAATAACACCAAATGTCAATTTTACTCATGATAATATGTTGGACATTTCACGAAAGCAAGCTTTAGGTATGGGATTTGTTCGCTGGTTTATTGAATATGGTTACGGTAATTTACCAAAACTTGTTTTGAATTTTGATCCAAGTCTAGATATTTTTGATTATAATACTCTTGTCAAAATAATCAAAAATATTGAAAAATTTTTATCAAAGCGGCCAGATCCAGTTTTTCCTGATAAACCCGCCGCAATATTCAAATATGAAGCAGATGTAATTGATACTACAATAAGAAGCGATAACAAAAATGATTTTCTAAGAAAAATTAAAGATTATATTGAAAAAGAAGATAATGAAGAAAAGTTAAATGAATTTTTTGGAATGGATGGATTTTATTTGGCTTGGGGGTGGATTACTCCAGATGGCCGACTTTTACTTCCAACAGAAGAAGAAAGAGATTCAGAACAATCTATTGTCCATTTACTTTTCTTACAAAAACATTATCCAAAATATGAGTCTATTCTTGAAGCGCTTGATGATGGTTTTGTACGGTGGCATATTGAAAGAGGCGAAACATTTCCAGATTTGTGGTTGTCATTCATGCCACACAAAATCAAACCAGAAAATCTCAGAAAAGGAATTGACAAAATTCAAGCATTTTTGAAAAAACAACCAGACCCAATTTTCCGTAAAAAACCAGAATTTTTTGACAAAATACAAACAACATTCTATTATTATCCAAAAAAAGATAGTGAGTTTTTCCGTTTCAATTCTGTAGGAAAATTGATAGATCATATCAGAAAAGAGAACTTAAGTGAAGAATTTGTTCACCGAAACTATTCTTCTTGGGGATTAGTTGATCCTAATGGCAAAGTTATCAAACCAACAAAAGAACAAAAACAAAGTTATAGATATTTCATCCATTCAGATATAGTTCCTGAAGAATATTCTTCTTTGACTCAATTTATTCGTTCAGGTGGATTACGATGGTTTGTTGAATGTTTCAAAAACGAAAATACATTATACATTACAACCCACACCAATAAGAAGAAAGACGTATTGATAAAACAGATTTCAAATTTGTTGAAAAATCTGAAAAAATTTGATGAAGTGTTTCCAGATCAAGAGGATAACATTGATTCCATTTTAGTTGATTTTATTGATGACCCCGGTGAATATGTAGAAGGAAAAACTCTATCCGAAATAGCCAAAAATTTCAAATCTAAATTAAATGAAAAATTCCTTCATACAACTTATTTGGCTTGGGGTATTGTCACAAAAGACGGTAAATTAGTCAAACCAACATTAGAGCAAAAAAACAGTAGTGATACTATCATTCATTCTGATATTATTCCAAAATCTGAAGGAAAATATTTCTCTATTGATGAATATGTTGAAGATGGTGGAATTCGTTGGTTGATTGAGAAAGATAGAGATGGAAAAATAGGACTATTGATAGATGTTAGCAAAAAAATAGACAATCAAAAACTATTGAAAATTACAAAAATGATTCTTGATGATAAACCCGATGAAGTATTTCCAGAAAAACCACTAACAGTAGATTATATCATTGTATTTCGTGAAGGAGAAGAATTTCTAGCAAAAAACTATTCTCATTTGAGAAAAATGTTAACATCTAATTCAGAATAGGAGAAATTGTGGGCGGACATATATTTAGAAGAACTGCACAACTTTCTGCTGAAGATGTAGAAAAATTGGTATTGAATTTGCCAAAATTCATGAAATCACTTGGTTTGCCGGAATTTACTGTTATTGGAAGTTTAGGATCAGGAATTTATGATTCAAATCCAAATGATATTGACGTAGCAGTTGTCATATCTGACGTTATTAAATCATATAAATTACCACCAGATACACAACTTTATGATGCCTTGGCAGCTATAGGCGAGCGTTGCAAAAAACTTGGAATTCCTTATAAAATCAACAAAGGGTTCAGTATGGTTTCTGTTGAATATTCAGTTGATAACCTATTCATTCAATTAGATATTATTGTCAACTTAGACAAAAAATTAGCCGAATTTTCTTTTGCCTATAAACGCGGAAAATATAAGCACGTTTATCGTAATCTTCTGCTTGGAGCTATTGTGCATACTGCTACAGTACAAAATCCTCCCGATGATTATGACACATATCGTTATAGTTTCAATCTGATTCGTGGTTTGGCAATCAAAAATTCTGCTGGCGAAATTGTACAATATGTAACACGAGATCCAGACGAAATCATCAGATTGATTTTTCCGTTTCCTGTGCGAAAATCACAACTAAATAATTTTGAGGATTTGTTAGAAATTGTCAAAAAGTTTCCGCCAGAAAGACGGAAAAAAACACTAGAAATTTTTCAACAAAGTTTAAAGAAACAGAAATTAGAATTGCCATATGGAACACCTTTATTCTAAACCAGAAGAATTGGAAAAAATCATAAACGATCAAATTGACGTAAATTTGAAAATTGATTTAGCTGCATTTGTTTTTGAAATCAAAAATGGAAAAATCCAATTCTACGGACGTGAAGCTTCGCAGCCAATCAATTTTCTCAAAAAAATGACATTGGATATTTACAAAAATGCTATCAAACTTGTAGAAAGCAAAAAAGATGAATTAATTGCTGCATTGCCTGATGGAATCAAAGTTTTCCTTGAAGTGTATTCACCAACATTACAAGGGAAAGAGAAGCCAAAGATTCTTCCTAAAAACGGCTTGTTTTTGTCTTATTCCACTATAAACGGAAGAATACTCCGTCCAACTCATGAATTGAACAAAAAAATCGTTTCTATTTTAGACTGTTCCCCGCCACCTGTTATTTTTCATGGAAAATTGAATTCTAAGCAAGTTGAATTATTGCGGCAATTTGTAGAAAATCCAAACTTCAAACCATTCAAAGAATTTTTCTTTGAACTATTTCCAAAAGCCAAAGAATACAAAGGTTATGGTCTTGAGGGTGCAGTGGTATATTATGACAATTCTATGTTGAAAATAGTTGACCCGGAATATACAGAATACATCAAAAATAAAGCAAAACAAAAGACAGAATATCAAGAATATCTTGAATCTTTTGTATATGATCCGAATAAATTGTCTGTGTTGATTCAATATTCACTGGCACAAAAACCAAAAGATTTCTTTGAATTTATTGAGAAACTTCTCTTTGCTGTTAAAATCAAGTTTCCTGAGTTTTACACCGAAACTGAAAAATATAAAGAGGAACGCGAGACAACAAAATTTGCCGATCTTGATATGGATCTTGTTCCCGAAACAATCAAAGCAATGTTTGATATTCATTGGCAAAATAAAGATTTATTCAGAATATTTGTGTTTCTTTTCTCAAAAGAAATGAAACGCACCATACCCGGCACTTCTCCACAATTGAAAACGCTCGTAAACAATACTCTTGAAACTCTAACATATCTAGAAATTTCACGAGATTTTCTGTTTGAAGCTGCCCCAAATCCAGAAGAAATTCTGGCAAAACTTTTGCCTCCGGCTAGACACAAAGCCACATTAATACCGGGACGGTTTCAACCTCCACATCTTGGTCACATCAAAATGGCCGAATTAGCTGAAAATTATACAGTTATCATAGCTGTCATAAACACAGAAAACGATAAAAACAAAAAGAATTTTCTTCCGTTTTCAAAACAAAAAGAGATTCTTTACAAATACATCAATAATGATATCTTTCCAAAAGAAAAAAATATAGTAATTGAAAGATATACTAGTGGCTTTTTGCCGGGAATTTTACATGATTTACGCGAAAAGGGATATGAAATTACAGAAATTATTGCAGGCGAAGACAGATTAGAATCTTACAAAAAGCAGCTTCAACTTGTTAATAATGTAGATCATCCTAACTCATATCACATTCAATTCAAAAAGGCCCCAAGATTAGCTTCTGGTACAGAAGTTAGAACAGCTATTAAAAATAAAGACACAGTTGCCTATAACCGAATGATGCCACATAAAGTGATTCCTTTAACATATTTTCTTATAGAAGAAATAAGAAATGAATATGAAGAATGGGGGATTATCACTTTTGATGGGAAAATTATTTATGGTTCATCTGAACCGGGAGTAAAAACTCATTTACAATTGATGAAAAAATATGGAAAGGAAAATTTTTCATATGAAAATATTTTATCATTTGGATTTTATGAAATAAAAGAAGGATCTGTATTCTTTTTGTCAAATAATTTTATGCGAACTTTACTACATATTTCACCAGAACAATATCAATCAGTAAAAGAATTAGTCAATATATTCCCTGCTGATATGTGGAGTTTTGAAATAGTTCATAAAAAATTTACAGATCCTAGACAATTTCTGAAATTTGTTTTTTCATTTGTGAGAGGTGCTTAGCTCTTTTATTACAATTTCTGCGATATTGAATATATCGTTTAACCATCTCTTTATTGTATTCATTGATTGCGTTTTTGATGTAATCTTTGACATTATTAAGATTTTCAACAAACAAATCAATATCTTTTGCAGGAAAAGAAAATACGGGAACTTTTGGTTTTTCGTTTCCTAAATCGTCATAATTTATTGGATTAATTTTATATATTTATCAAAAATAAAAATTTCAAAATACATTTCAAACCATTCACCACCAAATACGGGTTGTTTAGCTAATGTAATTGTACAATTTGAAATGGGCGTTGGGGTTTTTCTTGGAACTAGAACAATTTTTTCAGTTGTTGATAATATATTATGAATTGTTTTTTTGAATGAATCTGAATTTAAAAACGACAAATAATTCTCTAAAGTCATATTTTTCAAAATGTTTCAAAAATGAAAATGTAATTTTTAAGCAAAAACTCAATTCGGTCTATATCCATAAGATTGGCTTCTAATGATTCTATACCACATACAACTTTGAAAAGAAATTCATTTTTGATTCTATCATAAACAATTTCAATATGATACCGACGATGCTTGTTTTTGTCCGTTGGTTCTTCTTTAGCAATAAATCCTTTAGTTGTATTTTGTTGATCAAAAATTGGTTCTGCAATAATATTCAGAGAATCAAGAAATACATATTGACTGAAAACAGAAAATTGTTTCTTAACTTCCTTTTCCCATGCTTGCATAATCCGAACATGGGATTCTTTGAGATTTTTTCTATTTTTCTGGAAGTTGATCAGGGGCATAATAATTTAACTCCTCCTCACTACAATCAATCAAAATTCCTGTTGTATTATTTAGTTTATATCCAAAACCAATTTCTTTTAGTTTTGAATAAATTTTTTCTGCCCCATTTTCTCGTTCAATTGTTAAAATATTTCCAGAAATACCATATCCATTGTAATAAAAAGTAAGCGTTTTTGTTGTATGATACCAGATAATTTGAATAACATTTTTTAGAAATATCACAATTTCTTTTTGTTCAAATTTTAAAATTAGGTACATATATGCTCCTTAACTAATCTTTGTAAATGCCCCAATTTTCTCAAACTTCAATACATTATCAAGCCTATCAAAGATTTGCTCGTCTTTATGTGAGATAACAAAAACATTGGAATGGTCTGATACTTGATGAATGATTTTGAGAAAATCATCTACTCCGGCTGCATCCAAACTTGAATCAAAAACTTCATCTAGAATCAATAAATTGCAATTGCTTTTGTTTTTGATCTTGCTTAGCTCGCGCCACGCAAACAAAATAGCCAAATCAATTCTCAGTTTTTCTCCTTCAGAAAATGACTCATAACAAAAACCTTCTACAGCTTTATTTTGAACTTCTTCTTCAAAATTTTCGGTTAAATTGAAGTTGATAAAGAAGTCCATTGCTTGAAGATATTTGTTGATGAGTTTGTTGATTGTAGGAAGATAATACCGAATAATTTTTGTCTTGATTCCATCATCTTTAAGCAAAACAGAAGCGATAGCATTGAGTTGTTGTTCGTTGAGTAATTGATTGCGTTTCTTTGTCAATTGCAACAATTCGTTTTTACTCTGCTCAAATTGTTCTTCTAACTCCTTTAAATTGTTTGATTTATCTTCAAGAAGACGGTTGGTGTCATTTTGAATTTTTTGAATGAATTTTTGCAACTGTTCTATTTCGCTTTCTAGCTTCAACTGCAACACATCTAACTCATTTGCTTGTTCAATTTGTTGCTGAATTTCTGCAATTTTTTTATTCAAATCATTCAAAGCAGCAATAGACAAATCAAGTCCTTCATTGATTTTCCGTTCACTTTCTTTTCTTTTTGATAAGAAATTTTGTTTATATTCTTCTGTAATATCTTGATTACACATGACACAAACATCGTTTCCTTCAATATACTTGATTTCCTTTTCAAGTTGTGTTTTTTTGTTTTTTAGAGAAATTTGGTACTCAAAGATTTTTTTTGCTTTTTCTTTTAGTTCATTTAGTTCTGTATTTTCTTTGAGTAATAGTTTTCGTTCTTTCTGCACATGATATATTTCGCGCTGTTTCTCTTCAATCTTTTCTTCAGTTTCTTTGATAAGTCGTTGATTTTCTTGGAGCTGTTCTTCAATGTTTTGTTTATTTTTCTCAAGCAATTCTTTTTGGAATTGGATATTTTTTTCTGTCAAAGATACATTAAAATTGATCTGATCTAATTCTGTATTAGTACGAGCAATTCTGTCTTTCAGCAAAACATTCATTTTGCTGAAAATGTCAATTTCCAACAGATCTTCAACAATAACTCTACGGTCGTTTGGATTCAATTTCATGAATGGTGAATATGTAGCTGATCCAATAATGACAATTTGTGTAAATGTTTTATAAGACATTTTCAAAATATTTGCAGCTAAAAATTCTTGATAATCACGAGTTTGTGCATCTTGATTAATGAGATTTCCGTTCTCATAGATCTCAAATACATTCGGCTTCATTCCGCGAACAATTTTGTATTCTTTGGAATTTGTTTCAAATTCAATCTCTACAAGTAAGTTAGATTTGGTTATATTGTTGATTAATTGAGGTTTATTGATTTTTCGGAAAGGTTTACCGTACAAAGCAAAACAAATGGCATCGGTAATTGTACTTTTCCCGCTACCATTTTTACCACATAACAATGTAGATTTATATTGATCTAACTGAATTTCATTCCACTGATTTCCTGTAGAAAGAAAGTTTTTATACCGGATTTTTTTGAAATGAATCATGCGTCTTTTGAAGCCTCAAGAAACAATGTAGTAATCAATTTTTCAAGGGGTTCTTTTTGTTCTGGACGAATTAATGCCGAATAATCATCCAATGATTTTTTCAAAATTTCTAAAGTAGAATCTGATTGTAGATTCTCTATGACTCCATTTGGTAAAGTAATTTCACCAAAATCTTCTACATATGTAATGTTTGCACAACTAGCTTCGGATAGCTGTTTTGTGAACCGATCAAAAAAAACAGGATTTTTTTGCGCTTTAATATAAACCTTAACGAAGGTATCGCGCAATTCGGAAAATGTTTTTTCGTCAAGCAATATGTCCTTTATTTTCTTAGCTTTAGAATCATCATAAATCAATTTTTTGAAGATTTTTTTCTTGATCGGGATAAACTCCAATTCAAGAGTTTCATCATCAAAAATGTAGAATCCCTTTTCCTCTGAGCTATCGGTTTGAATCAAATCCCAAGGACATCCCAAGTAACAGACATTATTGATTTTATGCGGTGAATGAAAATGGCCGGAAAGAACTAATTTGAATTTGTGGAAAATATTCGGATCAAGTCCGTGGTCGCAGATAGCCCCCTTAAACATAATGTATCCATTCAATTCAAGGTGCCCCATGACAATTTCACAGTCTGTTTCTTGTATGGCTTTTATTGAAATATCATAGTTATCTTGTGTAATCCAAGGCAGAAATAGAAATTTTCCAACTTCTGTAGGATTTTCGTAAACTGTAATATTTTCATATTGGTTCAAAATTAGTTTTGGCGAATTAATTTGGTTGGTATTTTTGTAATAAACATCATGATTTCCAAGAATGATATGAATCTTATATTCATTCAAATATTCAAGCAGTCGCCTAACTACTTGTAAAGTATTGAAATTAATAGACCTTCTTCTATCAAAAAAGTCACCGCAATGAATGATTTCCTTGATGTTTCTTTTTTTCAATTCAGGAAGAAAATATTCATGAAAACACTGTTCTTGATACTGATGAAAATAAACATTGTCGTTTTTTATTCCAAAATGAGTGTCAGTAATTAATGCAAATTTTGCCATATTTTATTCGTAAAATCGTTCCAATCCTTCCGGTTCTTTCTTCTTTAGAATATCATCTTTTTTCTTCTTTGTAAAGGTTTTTTCAACAGATTCTATTAAATCCGTAACTCTTTCATGATCTATTTTTACTGTTTTTTTGATATGTTTTCGGTCTTCCAATGATAAATTTGAATTCAAATAGAAATCCTCAAACGATTTGTGTTTGATGTAAGAATGTTTCTTTTCTGCTTTGATCCGGCGGACAAAAGCATAGTAAATTATTTGTGTAAAATAAGAAAAAGGATTTTTAGACTTGTTTGGATTGAAATTTTCAATATACATCAAACAGTTGATAATAGCATCTCCAATCATTTCATCTTTGAAAGTGTAACCATTAAATTTTGGCATATGCGAAAGATTATGTGCAATATCAACAATGGCTATCCCCACACTTTCAGGTACTTTAGGCTTTTCTTCGGTTTCTGGTGATTTTTTGTATTTTCTGTATTGTTTGCGGTATTCTATTAGATCTTTAAGTAGAATATTATTGTCTATATAGTGTTTTTTTGGCATCTATTTTATTATACCATAAAGAGTTGATTCATTCTATATTTTTATCATCTGTTGAATAATTTTCCATCAATTAGGTTGGTAAATAACATGACAATCCAAGCCAACACAGAAGCCCCAGCCATAATCCAGATTTGTTTTTCTTTCAAACGTTGTACTTCTTCTTTTAAAACATTAATGTCAAACTCGTTTTTTTGCATAATTTCTTTCAATTCTATCTTAAATGTTTTATTTTTCTCTGTCTGATTTTGATTTATTCTTTCCATAAATTCTGTAACTTCTCCTTGTACGTTCATCAAAGTCTTGAAACGCTCTTCGTGTATGGCAACCGAAGTATTCAAGTCAGAAATATCCTCTTTTAACATAGAAAACCACTGATTCATTTCATTCTTAATTTCTTTTAATGTTGTCTTATTCTCTATCATATCAGCTTGAATTTTAGATACATCACGCTTTAACTCATTAATATCTGATATGATACCGATATTTTGTTTAAAGTCTTCCATTTTGTTTCCTCTTTAACCGTCCCTTAAAATTTTTTAATTTTTTCATAGTAAATCCTATGGGCCATTCAGGAACAGCAATATCGGCAGTAGTAGTAGAAATAGGCCTAACTTCACCGCCTGCATCTTCTTTCATTTTATAGATTTTTTTTCTAGCATCTGTCACAAATGGTTCAAGTTTTTCATTATATACTACAATTGGAAAATTTGGTGGTTCCAATTTACCTTCAAGATGTTTATTTCCTATACCATTGTAACTCAATGTAATATGAGGTCTATATTTTGGAAAATTTTGTTTGATTTTGTATTTGTCAATTACAGATCGTATCATTTTTTGTAATTTTTGGTCATTGAGAATTACCAATGAAACTGTATTACCAAATTTTTTGAAAATATCTATTTCAAATGGAGGTTCTAGAACAATTGGTTCTTTATGTTCTTTGTATTCACTAGGCGAAATATCAGTTTCAGATGAATAAATGAAAGAAAGATGAAGTTGATCTGGTTTCAATGGATCAACAATGTCGTTTTCCAAACACCAACGGTATAAACGAAAAGCCGATTTTGGTGTCAACGAAAACTTTGAAAAAGATCCTTCTAATAATAATTGTAAAAATTCTTCTCGTAATGTCATCGTTTTTCTCTTTACAATTGATTCAATTTTTCTAATAAATTGTAATCAATCACATTTTTTGTTTTTATTTTCACAAACTTCAAATTAACTTCCTCACCAATGATATTTAGAAAATACAAAAATGTTGTCAAAATTGGCCATAATTCTTTTTGTATTTCATGGTATAAAATAACCGTCAATGCTTTAGGATGAAAAAGATTGCTCAAGGTGACAATATAATTCAAAATCAACCTCAAATTCACTTTTTTGTTACGAATGAATTTATTCATTGACCCCTTCAAATACTTCATAATTTTGTAATCTTCTTCAAAATTATGTTTCAATTTTGGGGTATAATAGATATACGCAAATTCTTGAATTTTGTTTCGTTTTTGTTGTTTTTCAACCATTAGTCATTAACGGTATTTTGTGCGCCAATTTCTGGCAAAAACATGACATGAACCGGAGAAATTTCAAGAATTGAAGCATCTGGATATAGCTCTTTTATCGTCTCTCTAATGTATTTTTCATTAACACTATCTACCACGCAAGTCATTGTTTTTGAATTAGTTCTAATAGTTACCCAAGAATATTTTGGCTCTACTTCTTCAAATACTTCTACTTCATTTTTGGGAGTTTCTTTCGGTGTTTTTTCTTCTTTTTCTTCTGTGTCTGTTTCACTGTCTGCATTAAGTTCATTGTCTAACGCTTGTACTAGTTTATTAGCAATTTCTTCAATTTTTGTAAAATCCTCTATATCAAATCCTAATTCATACATTCTGTTTGTAATAGCATTTTGAATCAAATCATATACAGATAATTTACCCAAATCTTCTTTCTTTTCAACATCTTGTGTTGATGTTTCTTCTTCAGAGTCAACAACTTCATCTTCTTCTTTAAGGGAAAAAACTTTAGTCAGCAATGCACTCAAAGTTCCTGCTTCTTGATATCCTCTTCCTTTTCCTTTCACAATATCTGCTGCATATTTGAAAACAAACATTGGCTTTCTGGGGAAAACTGGATCTGGATATTTCTCTAGATATTTCTCAGCTAATCTAGCACCTTTCTTAAGAAATTCTTCATCAACTTTGTTGATATCAAATTCAAATACCAAGATATCTTTGTCTTCTTTGGTGAATTTCGGGCCAACAACGAACCAGCGAATAAAACCTGCTTTTAATGCCTTTTTGACGGTATTGAATTTGGGATATTTTGAAGCCAAAAAGACAATATGATAAGTTTCCGATTCAGATTGTTTGTCTTTCAAAGTTGGAACTAACAACTTTCCTTCTGGTGTAATCCACCCCCATGCTTTGTAATCAAATTTATCGGATAAAAAGGCCTCTTTCAATTCTTCTTCGTTATCGTCATAATCATCTACATCCATATCAAAAGCTTTTCCAACTTCTTCATCATTTTTTGTATCATATACTAGTAAAATCATCTCAAATTTTCCGGCTACTGATCCATCATCATTCATTTCAATTTCACAAGAAAGAACAGGTTCTCCCTCAACGAAGTCTTCATCTTCTGATTCTTGTACTTCAAGTACAACTGTTTCTTCTAGATTTTCGGCGTCTTTAATTGGAATATCAAATGTTACTTCATCATCATCTGCATATTCAAAAACATCTTTGGCAATATCAACAGCAGCATCTACATCAATAGCAAACCCCATTTCATTGAGAATTTCATTGACTGCTTCAAACATTTCATCTAAAGAATCAAAAACTTCTAACTCCAATTCTTCTAATTTTTCGCTGACCTCTTTGGTTTTTTGAGTTAAATTTTCAGCTTCTGTTGGAGTCATTTTTTGAATTTCTTCATTTAGATGTCTTCTCATTGGTTTGTCCCTCTCTTTACTTTTTTGCTAATTTCCGTTTATGAATCATCCACATTGTGGCATAAGCCATCTGCGGCCTATCTTTATATTGCTGAAGCAGTTTTTTCTTCAAATCTTCAGGAAAATCGGGAGGCGTCACTTCATTTAAAACATCTTCTTCAATTTCAGTTTCTACTTCTTGAGGTTTACCAAAAATAGTACTCTTGTATCCTCGTTCAAATTGATCTCGCAAAACCCAATTATCTTTGTATTGTTCAGGAATACGGAATCTCTTTCCTGCACGCTTTGCTTTGCACCCCTCTTCAAATGCCTGTTCCAACATTTTCTTTGTAGGATAATCTTTCAATGACATTTCTTTCATGACTTTCAGCCGGATTCTGTTGTAAATAGTTGTATCACTCTTGATGTAATCCAGAATATCTCCCAACAAATCCAGAAGTAAATTCCGATACATAGAAATAGATCCGGCTGTCTTTTTAGATGTAGTTAATGCTTTTCTGGTTCTAGCATAAAGGTCTTTGCTAACTAACCCTAATTTCAATAAGATATCCATTTTCTGCGTGATGGAATCCTGTACAGATTTCCGATTTTTGGGGCGTTTTTTCTTTGGTGTACTGGATTCAGAAAGAACGGCTGTAGCAGCATTGCGAGCTACCATGTTAGCTAAAGTCCGGCTGCTCAAAATTACATCTAAAAGATCAAAAAATACATCAACAACTGCACGCTGATCCAATTCCTGTTTGACTGCTTTTTCGTCTTTATTCTGCTTGATATGATTGATAATAGCCTGCATTAAACGGGTTCTGTCCGAAACATTATTGGCAAAACGCCAGATAATATTTGGGCGAATAATGCTTTGCAAAATAGAAAGCTTTTCTCGTTTTTCTTTATTGGTTTCAGTATCAATAGCTTTTTGCAAAAGCTGTTCATCATCTTCTGGTTCTTCATAAGTGTATGATTTCAAATAGTTTTTAACGGCATCCCGCAATTCAGTTACAGAAAATGCAGAGGAATCAAGTTTTTCTTTTTCATCTTGCGGATTAGTCACAAAAACATTTTCTCCGTCCCAGTCTACATAAAATACCTGTTCGCCTACTTTGATTGGATAGTATTCAAGAAATTTCTTGTTGTTGGGCAATTGTTGTACAGCTTGATTTAATTCTTCATCTGAAAATTCTTCCATCAACTCAACAAAACGGAAAATTGTCTTTAAGGTTAGTAATGTGTCAATACTTTCTTCTAATTCTTCCTCTGTAATGTATTCATTTTCAACAGATTCAGAAATCAACTGTGCTTCATCAGCGTCAAATATTTTGCTTACAAATACAGAAGCTTCGGAAATAATATCTCTGGTTTTTAGGTTTGTCTCTAATTTTTCTGAAAATTCTCTGAACAAAATTCTTTCCATCTTGTTGGTTCTCCGTTAGATATTTATTTCCACATATTTTTCTATGGCTTCTACAAATTCATGAAAATAGGGGGTTGTGGTGTCAAAATTGATTGTATTACCATTTACTTCAATCACAAGTGATATTGGCGGTAGATATGATTCTTGAATAAGTTTTTTGTTTGTTTTCAATAAATTAGCAATTTCTGAAAGAGTAATTTGTGGACTATTAATGACAATTTTGTTCTTTTGCTCAAAAATATTGTGAAATACCAAATTTGTTTGTATAGATTCAAATAAGCTCTTATTATCATTAAGATAGAGAATAAATCCGTTAAGCCTATCTTTATTGAATAATTCACATTTTTCTAAATTATAAAATCCCATAGAATTTTTCCTAAAAATAATCATTTTCAGGCTATCTTCTTCATGCGTTGGTATAACTCCCCAAAAAGTTAACACCAAAAAACCAAAAACGACATCCTTTTCTGTTTTTGATTTCAAGAAAAGAACGCTTTCTTGAAACACAACTCCAAATTTATAAGACGAAACAATTCGTTTGACGTTTTCTGTGATTTTTAACAGAGACTTAGTATCACTCATCAAACCACAGTTGAAAATCAAATAAAGATAGAATAGAACTTGGTCTTTTTTGTTTCTAAAATCAAATTCTCTTATATGTTCTGAAAATCTTGTCTTGATGATTTTCTTTAAAAATTCTTTTATTTTTTCAGTCCCATGTATTTCTAGTCTTTTTACAAGATCATAACTTCTATATTCAAAATGTTCCAAAATATCATTGATTAAATTTTCAAAATGTGATGTTATTTTCGTATAATCTTCTAATTCTTTTATGAAAGTTTCATACATATTTGGCTGGAATTTTTTGAGACATTCCATGACTTCCTCAAATATGTTTTCATCAATCATCATATTATAAGAATCAATGCGAGAATGATTGTTTCTATCATATATCAAAATATTCCCAGTTCCTTTTATGTGTTTATGGTTAATTAAATCTGGTAGGGAATAGTCTTCGTCTTTTGGAATTCCAATTTGAAATTTCATTAAATTTGGTTTTTTTGGTTGAAAAACAATTATATAGTAATCTTTATTGCAGTTATCAAACATATTATCCGACTTGGTTGAAGCCGTACACCATAGTGTATCTTTTCCGTAATAACAAGCGGCTGCTTTGTTTTTTATCCAAATGCATCTGTAATTTTCAGATTCGTATACAAGTTCGGTTGCATCAATAATTTCTTTTGTCTTTTTTTGTTTCTCTTTTTCTTTTTTCTCTAGTCTAAATAAGACTTCTCTTTCAACAAAATTAATAAAAGAAGATAATGTTTTGAATTGCGTTGCATCTTTTTCATTATTTTTTAAAAGATTTTTTCGTTTAGCATCATCATAAAATTTAATATTTTTTTGTAATGTTTCTATAAAAAAATCTTCATCTGACAAACAAGCAAACTGAATTTCGCTTGGCGGCTCATTTAATAACCAACGAATAATATGTTGAACATATTCTTTCTTTGGATGTGGGTCCGCCGATTCAATACGATCATAAACTTCATCCATTGAATAATTGGTAGAAAAAGCCTCATTAAATGCTTTTGTAACTTTTTCACCAACTGTTTTTTGACTAATTTTGCGATTGTATTCTAGTAGAAAAAACATATCTTCATTTTTTATTTATCTATAAAATTCTGTATTATCCTTCTATATTGTTTTTCTGGTATACAAATTGCTTTTCCAGAAAGCCAACATTCTTTAGGAGCATCAATATATGTTTTTGGTATATCTTTATATTTCATCAATTGAAATCCATTTGTAGAAGGATCAAAAAGTATTTTTAGTCCATTTAAAACACCATTCTTCTTGAAAAATTGAAACAGTATTTGGATTTTATGTCCTTTTGTTTTTATAAATTCTTCTAAATCTTTATCTTTTTGAATTTTTTCTTCTAATTCTTTTAATGTATTTAACAAATTTTCCTTTGTTTCAAATGTATTTCTTGTATTAAAATCGTCAAATGATAATGTCAAAGTAATTAGATTTGTTATTAATCCATTGAATTCAAATTCAAATTTTTCTGAAAAACCAAATAATTCATAAATTGTTGGAAAAGAAACCCAAAAATCTTCTTCAGGACAAATGCCAATATTTTCATCTAGATTTAATGGAATAACTAAGATGATATTTCGTTTTTCATTTGCATAAAATAATGCTTCGTTTTTATCAAAAGAACAAATCAATGATTTATTTCTTGGAGGAAATTTCTTCCAATTTGAATCTATTTCTGACAGATAGAGATTATAAAAATTGATTGTATTTGCTGATCTTCTAACTAAATGTGTCGGGTCAAATACAACAATATCATCTTCATATGGAATACTCATTTTTCCAAATCCACGCCAAATTGGAACCAATTTTTTATTTTTGACCTTTTGAATTAAATCAGAATAATCTTTAGTTGGGAGCGAAAATATTGAGTTTTCTGTAAGATATGATTGAAACGTTTTCATTAGTATTTTGCTATTACTTCATTTTTTCCGGTTGGAATTGGTACAGCAAAATTTCCTGCTGTTTCGGCATTTCCTTTTCCGCCTTTGATTCTAAGCCCGGCAATAACTCCTTCATTATCATTAAGATCATTCAATACTTTATCTAAATGCCGATGATCATGTTTATCACCATCAATAACTCTGTATTTTTTTCCTGTTTTAACATCTACAACAAATTCAGGTAAATCAAAATTTTTGGGAATGGGTTTTGATATATCTTCTGGACGAAAAGTCATTGCAACAACACCACCATTATCAAGATGTTTTTTACATTCTGCCCAATTAGAACCGGGATGATTAATGCCTGTAGACGATAAGGTTAAATGGTAATTTTTTGGTCTTTCTTTCCGATGTAAACGCCCAGCAACTTTCGTATAGTCATAAAAAGTGACATCGGGGAAATAATCAAATAATTTTGGAGCAATGTATTCCCAAGGTAAATCACTAGTACCGTTCAGACGAACAGCCAATTTTTTCCCTTCTTTTTCTGCTTTTTCTTTTTCTTTCTGAATTTCGTTAATCAATTTAATAATGAATTCTTCAGGATGATTGAAAAGAAATTGTGTTCTAACAACTCTTGCGTCACGCACAGAATCCATTCTGGCCCGACCTGCTGCGCTGCCAAGACAAGCGGCTCTACATTCATCTGTAGCACATGGACATACATCAATACCAGATAGAGTTGATGGAGCTAAAAATAGACCGATAGAGTAATATTCAGGAACAGATTTTCCGCTTTTACTAAGCTTTGGATTGCTCCCTTCTTTTGTGAAGAGAGACTGTGATTTCATTTCATTGGCTTTTTTCAATTTTTCTCGTAAAGCTTTTTTGTTTTTACGCTCTAATTCTTGGAATACTCTATCAATTGCTGCACGGACAACGGGCCATTTTGGAGACACTTGTGTTTTAGGTTCAGCAAGAATGTTAAATTGTTCTGTTAAAATATCTAAATTTAATCCATATTCCTGTATTTCTTGTTCTATTAGAAATGAAAGAAATTTTTTTGTTGCCATCGTTTTACGCCTTTAGTTTTATTTCAAACAAGATGTTTCTGTTTTTCTTATGGTATTTTTTAACAACATTTACTTCTTCATTAGTATTTATTCTTTGACCATAATAAAAACCTAAAAATTCTTTTTTGGGATAATCCAACAAAATCAATTTGTAAATCTTGAATAATCCATATTCTTCATGCACCCCAACAATTTTCGCAGGTAAAATGACTCTTTCGGGAGCATAATCAGGAGCTACAGTAAACAAATATGCTGCTGATTTTCTTACAATTGACTTGATTTTTTCGGGAGACCACTTTTCTGTTCCGTAATCAGTAATACCGAGAGATCTAGCATTCCGTAAAATTTCATCAAGATTTACAAATGGATTGGAGATATTTTTGAAAATACCAATTTCTCTGATAAAATTAATGCAAGAAAGAGCCTTTGGAAAATTCCCAGACTTGACAAATTCCATCAATTTTTTAGCTAATGTTGTAGCCAAAAATAACTGATTATCAGAATGTGTAAATAATTTAGCTGTAGAATTGGCAATCTGTATCTCAATCCAATATTTGGCATAAGGTGAAGAAATAGAAAGCCCCAAATCTTTTGCTTTCTTTTCTAAAATTTTTTCGGCTTCTTCTTCTTCAGGAGTTTGTGGCCAATTTTGAAGATGTCTGGGAAATTCAGATGCATCTTTTGCGAGTTGAATGGCTTGTTCAAATGATAATGAGTGTGGCATATATTTCTTCTAAGTATAAGGAAAATGTAACAAATGATTATTTATATTTTGGAGAAATTTTAACTTTATTTGGAAAAGAATAAATTGTAATTTTTCAAAATAATTGGAATTAGACGTTCATCTTTTGTCTTTTCGTAGAGAAATAAAGCTATTGCTTTAGTTCTCAAAAAAATCAATACGGTTTCTTCTAAAGAAAGATTATCATTGAACCCAAACATTTCATACAATTTGAAGAAAAAATCTGTATTTACTGATATTGCCTCATTAACATCCAAAATCAAAGTCCTTGGAAGAAGTTTTACTTCTAAGTACTTGATTTTAAGCAACTTATAGAGATCTGTTCTTTTGAATTCATCTTCACTCATCAAAATTGGTTCGGTAAAATACCGTTGTAATTCGGCTATCATTGTTTATTGTAATCCCTCCAACTCCAATTTTGTTGTGGTAATTCTTCTAATTTATTTTTTGGATTTTCTTTTTGTTCTTTTGCTAATCTGTCAGTTTCTTCTGCTCTCCGCTTTCGCCGTTCTTCTTCCTCTTTTTTGTTCTGAATTTCCTCTTTCATACTATCAGTTGGGTATTTTTGTTCACACTCTAAATGAATCAACTCATCTATTGAAAACGATTTATCAAACATGATCTTAGAATTATGATAATATGGCAAAAGTCTTTCTTTGTTTTTATAAGCATCTTCCATACATTTTTTTACATTTTTCAATCTTTTTTGTTCTTTATCGTATTCAGCTCCGTAGCGGTCATACATTTCGTTTAACTGTTCTTTACTGTAAACTTTCCGCAAATCATCCCAAGTGAAGTATCTATATTCAATATTTTCATACACATCCCGGCAAACTGTTTTTGTACATTCAGAAACAATCTTATTCTTGATGTAATACTCGCGTGGGTTATTTTTCTTATATCGTATGTCGTCTTTTTCTTGTTGAATCCAAATTTTGTTTCGTTCAATATCCCGCTTTGTTCTTGCCAATACAGGAAAAACCAGATCAGTTTTTATGGTTGTCATCATTTCTTCAACAAACTCTTTATCAGAGAAATATGAAAAAAACATAAAACCATAGACTGATGCATTATAAAATAAAATCAAAGCCACAATTAGAGAAAAAAAGATCATCATTACAGAAAGCATAAATTTCAATACAAATAAGGAAATAGATGAAACAAATTTTATGATGATTTTATAAAAAAATACTATTGGCAAAAAGACAAAAAGAAGATAAATCCATCCTTCCATAATTCAATCCTTTACAATTTTTAAACGAACGTAACGGTCATATACTTCATTGAAAGTGGTTGATCTCTTTTGAATTTTTTGAGTAATTTATCTAAATTTGATTCTTCTAAAATATCTCTAGTTACAACTTTATGAATCTCACCGATTTCAATTTTGAAATTTGTGTCATAATCATAAGCTGCCAAATATTTGATTATCCAAAATAATTGTGTATAGTCAATTTCTGTTACAGGATCTTTTTTCAACAATTCTGTTTTCAAAAGGTTGACAAAATACTTTAATTGTAGAGATTTTTGCTCCAACTTTTTTATTCCAGATTGATTGAAAAAATCTTGTAGATCAAGATCATTTACAATATAACTCATATAGAATTTCTTCCAAAAATTCATATTCAAAATTCATCTTCATCAATGACCCCACAACGAAATACTGGCAGATTTAGCTTTTTCCAGCATTCACGGATAACTTGCGTCCGGTCATCAAAAACAGCAAAAACATCATATTTGTCTTTCACATACGTTTCATACATTTCCATTTTAATCTCTGAATCTGGACGGAAATCACCTTCTTTTCTCAAGATAATTTCAAATTTGTGAAGAATATCATAAGGAAATTTGCAAACAGTATCAAACCAAAGCTGAGTATTTTTGATTGTTTCAGCCTTTCCTTCCCGCCCAGAAAAAATGAAAACTTTACGAATTTTTTCTGTTTTTGCCAAAGCTTCTACTGTATCACGGACAAATACCCGTACCGCATCTTCATGAACATTAGAACCATAAAATGATCGTCCGGTATTATTCCAAGCCAAAGTTCCATCAATATCTACAATAATACATTTAGGTTTTCCTGTTTCTTGTAAATCTGGTAAATAACGGATTGCTTTTTTAGTTTTGTACATATTCCACATTTTCATGATAACTTCTTCACCAACCCGCTCATAACCTTCCCGCAACGAATCCCGCCGGATGCATTCTTCAAGTGGAACGTGAGTAAAATCAACAAGTTCTACATCAAATCCATTTTGTTTACAGAAATCAATAATTTGCTCCCGCGTCCAAGGATTCATGTGGGTGTTGTCCACGATCACATTTTTATTTTTTGATTTTGCTGAAATAATTTGAGATTCCCGGATAAATTTTACCATTTTTTCAATTTCTTTTGACCAATTCCGGTGTCCCAATTTCTCATAAATTTCATTTCGGATTGTGTCATTGTTGATAATGACACAATCATTCTGTGCCGCAAATTCTTGCGCCCAAGTGCTTTTTCCGCTTGCCGGGAGGCCGACTGTAATGTAGGCTTTCATATTTTTATATGATCACAAGTCTGAAAATTCAATTTTCATTTTTCCTTCTACGATTTCATAAAAAGGTTCATCAAAACTGTCTTCGCGGCCAATTTTTTCACCATTTGTGAAAGTCATGTATGGCATTTCTCGTCCGGAAACAAAAGAATGCCACGCAATAATACAATCATAGTTTTCATCAAACCCTTGATAAAACTCTAGCTCACCAATAAGTTTAATTTTTTCAACTGTTTGTGGAATATCGTCATGATGGGAGCGGTCTTCATATTTGACCAAGGAACCAACCGGAGGGGAGAAATACATGATTTTTTCCCTCGGAGCATATTTGTTGATAATATCTCTAATATCAAGCCAACCCTTATTTGGTACGAGAATCATTTGATTTTGCTCCCTCCTTTGTAAATTTCTTCCCAAACACGAGAAAAAGGTTCAGAAATAAATGGATGCCATTCATAAAGAACGGCTTCTGTGAAAGAAGATTCGCAACAACCGCAACCCCCATATCCTGTTGATTTGGCATTCCCTATTAACAAAATTGTGTCTTTTCCATTAATGTTGCACTTTACCAACGACCCGACCGGAGGGGAAAAATCTTCAACATCTTCCGGCTTGATCTTTATCCAACCTTTTTTTGGGATGGTAATCATTTTTTACCTCATGATTTTATAGAATAAATCTAGAATCTTTTTTGCCGCTTGCGCACGAATCGCATCTTGTACGGTTTGATACTTTTTATCCAGCATGGAATACACAATAAATGACAGGGCCGGGGGAACTGTACGTTGCGTCCAAAGAGCAATTTCTTTGCGCGTGGTGGCTCCAGACCGGATCATCTGCTGTAACTCTGGATGGTTCCAATAAGATTCGGCCAGCCGGATTACAGTATTCAATTTTTCTTCAACTTTATCAAAGATTTCTTTCTTGTGTGGCAGATATGTGACGATTTCAGACTGCTCACCAGAAAGTACAATTTTCAAAATTTTTTCTTCTGTAATGACATCACCTAGCAGATGGTGTGCCATCACATAGAGTGGAGATTTAACTTTAATTCTATTAAAATTTTCATCCACTAACACAAACCCTTCGGTTTGTGAAGCATTCAACTTCTTGCTGGCTTCTAGAACCTCATCAATAGTTGATAATAGAAATTCCTGAACCACCTTCCAGCCCGTCGGAATGAAATCTCTGACAGAAATTTCGTTCCATGTTTCCTTGCAACGAATTCCAATAAGAGTAAGTGTTCCTTCGTTATCAGATTGATTGGTAACAATTTGATTGTATTTTGAACAAAGTTCAAACATATATGTGAATCGTTTGTTCAAAAGAGTTTCATAATTTGGATGTTGTGATTTCATCACTTTCCAAGCTAGTTCTGCAAAAGTGAAAGGATTATCACCTACTGAACCACTTGCATCAGGAGAACCTTTTGTAGCCACCTGCCAGCCGTTATACCAGTAGAAAATAATGAGCGATCCATCCAGCTTTTCCTGCACCCGCATTGCCGAAAAATCAAAATTGCAATTTGGATCTTCTCCATAGTTGAAAAATCGGTCAAAAGGATAGGCCACTATTTGTTTTCCTTCTACATCCAAAATGATTCCACGAGAAGAACGAACTAAGGGATGAAATTTTGTGGAATTTGATTCAATTTGATCATAGGTGTACTGCCATAGGTTAGCAAAGGTCTTGTGTTGTTTGGCATAAATACCATAATTTTTTTCTAATTCTAAATGAATTTTCTGAAGAGGAAAGTTTTCGTTTATCTTAGAAAATACAAATTTTGCAATTTCAGGTAATGGCATTTTTTTCCTCTATAAAAAATTACCGTTGGCAACCGGATTGGACAGTTGCCAACGGGGAAGTGCTGGTTGACCGAATTTGCAGCCAGCGGTAGCCAACCGTCTTGGACAGCCAACCAGCAAGCGGATAGCAACGGTATAACATAGTATGATCTTGTTGCCTTACCGCTCCCGTCATCTGGCCCATACCAGAACTAAGGGCTTCCAAATACCATTCTATTTTATTTATATCCTCTAGTCAAGTTATTTATACATTACAAATAAAATAGGACGCTGCGTATCTTCGTTTAGACTATCTGGATACCATCCTAATACTTCAGAAGGATGAAATTTATCTCCTTCTTCTACAACCATTTCGGCAACAGAATTTTCTCCTGCTTTGACTAAAATTTTCACACCCGGTGTAAATGTAATATACTCAATCGTATCGTCTTCAAAAAAGATGTCACTCAATTGTTCTAATTTCATAAAAAATTCTCCTTTCTCTTATGGCAGAGGAACTACTTTCAAATCCCCTGTTCCCAAATCAAAATAACAAACAGTTTGTGGTGTGAAAACAACTTCACATCTTGGCCGTTGTTGTTCATATAAAATAAGATTTCTCCAATTTTCAATTTCCAAAAAATTCACATATGGTTCTTCTTTTACCTTCCAAGGAGCCGCAATCAGAACATCTCTATTAGATGCCCATTCTTTTTCAACATAATCAACAAATTCTTTAGGGGAATATCTAAAGGGAACAGTGAAATTAAATGAAATTTTCATTTTCAACCCACCCCGTTTAGCCCATAGTTCGGTCCCCCATGCTAACATATTTTCTGTTTTTGAAACATTAACAACATCAAAATTTCTACAATTTAGTTCAAGAATTACTAGAAGAGAATACTTCTCTAATGCAGGTCTGGCGTCTTCAAACCATTTCCGTTTCTGTTCTAAATCTAATAGTGGATTTGTTGGTACTGATGGTAATTGAGTACCAAATTTATCTGTGAATTCTTTCCACTGAGCTGTTGCTGTTAAAGAAAGAATTATAATAAAAAATAATGTGTGTAGTAGTTTCATATCTCTATTTAGAAGCGGTAAAGAAAATTTCCTTCGGTTTGACAGAAATTTTTCCAAATTTCACATCAATTTCAGCTTCAATGCCACACATACCATAAATCTCATCTACGATTTCAGACAAAAGTTTTGTAAAAACTACCCGCCGGATATTACGGAGATCGTAATTGGAATTTTCATCTTCACAATTTTTCAGAACCCATTTAACCAGTTTTTTCATATTTTTATAAATAATGTGAACATTTTTGTTCAGAAATTTGTCTTGAAGCTTTTTTAGCTCATTGATAACAACTTGATTTTTCTGCTGTTTTGTTAAAAAATTGAAAATAATAATTCTGTCAAGACGGCTGAAAAATTCAGGAAGCAAATTCTTCTTAATGAAAGAAGAAAACTGCTTTGTATTGACATTGGTTTCAGTTGAAAACCCAATACTCCGGTTTTCTGCAATTTTTGTCATTTCCACTGAACCCAAATTAGACGTAAAGAAAATCATACAATTGTTAAAATTGATCTTAATGTTATCACCACCAACAAGTTCGCCGGATTCCATAATGTTCAACAAAATTCGGAAAAGAGCTGGAGACGCCTTTTCAATTTCGTCAAACAGAATGATTTTAATTCCAGAATTATTAGATTTCAACATTTCCAATGCTGTATAATTGAATACAGCTTTGGTTTCGCGATGGCCGATATAGCCCGGAGGAGCACCAATTAGGCGCGAAATCTCATGATCCTGTTGAAATTCTGTGCAATTAATTTTGAGCAATTTGGGGGTGTCGGTTTTGTGAATGATTTTTGAAAGAGTTTCAACAAAAAACGTCTTTCCCGTGGCTGGCGGACCAGCTAAAAATATATTGCAAATGGGACGAGAGCTGCATACATTCAGATTGTAATACCCCGTTTTAATGTACGGAACGATTTCTTCAATTACATGGTTCTGCCCGATGACTGCACTTTTCAAGGCTTCCGTGATTCTTCGGATCTCTTCTTTCAGTACCATACTTTTATTTTAGTTTGTTGTGGGATTTTTGACAATTATTTTCATTTTTATAAACAAAAGACGTTCTGATAGGTGCTGCTTTCTGATAGGCGAGGCTGA
>OGCI01001139.1_pt1 | contig 24150 bp, 19 predicted proteins | sample 1570021 | NCBI WGS metagenome assembly OGCI01 (sample SAMN06264664, study PRJEB24512) | hot springs metagenome | isolation source: Hot spring water | place: South Africa: Tshipise | collected 2015-06-21 | reverse complement strand
CCGCGACGCGTCATCAACGGCTTGAGTTATGACCGTGTGAGCCTGATTTTGGCGGTGATGGAGAAACGGCTCGGCTATCGGCTCATCCGCCACGATGTGTTTGTGAATGTGGCGGGCGGGTTGCGCGTGTACGAGCCTGCTTCTGATTTGGCGGTGCTGGTGGCGGTCGCCTCGGCGATGCGCAACCGCGCCGTGCGAAGCGATTTGATTGTGTTTGGCGAGGTGGGCTTGGGCGGTGAGGTACGAGGTGTGCCTCGTATAGAGGCGCGCTTGCAGGAATCGGCACGGCTCGGCTTCCGGTATGCAATAGTGCCCCAAAGCAATCTCCTGCGCCCCCACGAGCGTCTGCCCCTGACCGCTCTGCCTGCCCGCACTATAACTGAAGCCATCGGCTTGGCACTGGGCGCCCCGCAAGCGACCGACGAACCTGAAGACGAGGACTCGCTTTTCCGATAACACCTATGTGGTGTGTGCTAAGGGTGTCGGAAAACTCGTAGCACGGGCATCCTTGCCCGTGTAAAACCGTAGCACGGGCATCCTTGCCCGTGTAAAACCGTAGCTCGAGCAATCCTGCCCGTGAAATCAGGATGGGTTTGCTGGGAACGCAGGCGTCTCACCTGCATGGTCGTTGAGAACTGCTTGGGCAAGGATGCCCAAGCCACGCAACCCGTAGCACGGGCATCCTGCCCGTGATCAAAATGGGCAAAGATGCCCAAGCCTCCCGGTGATTTTTCGTAACCCTCCACCCCTCGGTTGCCTCCAAGTGGAGGCTACGGCAAGCCCCGAAAGTTTCCTGCTTTGTATGAAAAAGTGGCAGGAATCGGCAGAGTTGGAGGCGAATCGGTAATCGCAGGGTGAGTGATGCCTGCCTCAAAAAAGTAAGGCACACCGTGAAAAAGAAGGAGCAGGGCTATGAACCAATCCGAATACCCTTGCCGACAACTCTGGTTTGACCTGCCACCTGAACTGCAACGAGCGGTTCATGAAGCGGTGGCGCGTTGCAAGCCTGCCTCTCGTCCCCGCCTCTACGCCTCGGACTGGCACGAGGAACTCTATCACGAAGCCGTTGCGGCGGCTCTGGAAGCGCAAGCCACCTACGACCCGACAAGAGGGTCGCTGTATGCGTGGGGCAAGCGGGTGATTGCTCAGCGATTAGCCAAGTTTTGCGACAGGGTATGGAATGCGTCTTGGCACGAGGGTTCGTGGCTGTGGGATGAGGAGACGGGTGAGGCGATAGAAGTGGAGGATGTGGAGGCGTTAGAGGCGATAGAGGAGCAGGTGTTGTGTAGTCAGATGAGGGAGGCGTTGGAACGGTTAGACGAAAGGGAGCGGGAGCTGTTGGAGTGGTATCTCGGTCAGGGGTTGAGTGAGCGGGCGATTGGGGTGCGGTTGGGGTGTTCGCATGTGGTGGTTCATCGTCGGTTGCATCGGGCGTGGGGGCGATTGTGTGCGGTGTTGGGGGTGGAGGTGCCGTTTTCAAGGGTTAGTCGTAGAGGGCGAGGGCGGGAACGAGGGGAAGAGGGCTGAAAAGTGGGTGGAAGGGTGTTAACAAAATGCGTGGGTGGGGATACAATAAAGAGGCGGGGAGAGCGCGTTTGCCCTGTACGAACCGCCTTGCAGAAGTGGGATGTGGAGGTAAACGCGATGAGACGCCGATGGTTGGAAGTGGTGCTGATAGCAAGCCTTGTAGTTAGTGGGATGGCTCAGTCCTCGGAGCAAGCAAGAACTTCAGAGGTGGCTGATGAGCCTATCATAGTTCTCCCTGAAGATATATGTGAGATAGAGATTACTCCAACCGAAGCCCAACTTCTTATTAGCCAACCCTATGAATTCTATGAGATGTATTTACACCTAATGAATTGTGAACCTCCACCTCCGCGATATAAATGTCAAGGTTGTCGCAACAAGAGTGAGACATTTTATGAGTGCTTCCATGAAACTATGAATCCGAATGAACTATGTAAGAGAGATAAATGCATTAAGAACGAGGTAAAAGTTAAGGACTGTTATGTAAGCAACAGTGGTGTAGAGGACTGCAGGGTTCTTTTTGACCCAGTAGGCAATCCAGACGGACATGAGGGAAATTTTGTAACGCAGACAGCAATACAACTTTCTAGGGGTAGACGATGCAACGCTCAAAATCAAAGTCCTGTAGAGGTTATGCAAAATTATGTCGGGTGTCCGCGATGTGGTGTGATAAAGCATGTGGGACGCTGTATCGTTGGAGAAGAGACTTGCGTGGGAACAATAGTAGACCAAGTCTCTAGGTCGGGACGGTTTCTTTGCTCGCCTAACCGCTGTCCAGATGCGCGATAGATGAGATACAAAAAGCACAGTAGAAAATATGGAGGTGAAAAATCATGAGAACAACTTTGGTTGTTATGATGCTTGTGCTTGCGCAATATAGCACGCACACAATTAGTCGGGATAGCCACCATACTCCTCTGGATAGTGATGATATCATCAGGGCGATGCGCACCTTTGACGAGGCGATGCTGAACAAGGGGTACAGTCTGACGCTTGCCGTCGATAGACCGGGATTTTGGTCAGGGATACGAAGTAACTATCGAATGCGTGTCTCTCAAGATAAGAATCGCAGGGTCATAATCGAAGATAAAAGGCGATACTATGGCAAGATTGCGGGTGGACTTAGCGAAACTTCAACTGTAAAGCCTGGCGAACATATAGGCTTTCTGTCGGTGGTGCAGTACCTTGAGAAACTTCCCAATACTTACATCGAGATACCTCGGGGTGCTATAATGGTTCGATTTCACTCTGATGGGAGCTTTACTGCGGAAGCGGAAGGAAAGCCTGATAAGGGTGGCTTCATACGCCTTTTGCGTTCTCCAAAAGAAGCTGTTTCTGGCACATGGTCAGAAAGATGTTTTCGCGCATTAGGAAGGGGTATCACCAATCAACTGGGTAAAGGTGTCTCTGCGACCATGCTTGAGGACGGTCGTATCCATCTGATTGCGAAGGATAGAGAGTGGGCAGATGGCGAATGGCGATTGATAGTCGACCCCAATAGTCAGTACCTTGTTGTGCAAGCAGAACTAATAGATGTTACTTCTGGCGAGATTGTTGAGATGTGGCACAATAGCGGAAGGATGGGTACTTTCATTCCCCTCGCTCGGAATGCGGTTTGGATGGATAACGACAATCTAATCGTTGAGTGTTTGGATTACCAGTCTTGCTTCGCAGAGGAATGGTATAGTGAAGTCGAGTCCTTTGTTCACAATCCACCTTCAGGAACCGTCATAAGAGATTTGGGAGTGAAGCCTTTCGTTGATTTTCAAGTGCGATAGGTGGCTTGGGGAGTCTTTTGTATTTCTTGCCACTCGTGTGGCATCCTTATCACGCTGCGTTTTAGTGAAAGCAAGGGTTTGCAGGAAGGGTTCCTTACCCTACCCTCAGCCGTAGGTGAGTAGTCCCAGCCCAGTGGAGTTCGGTCTTGCCCGTTCGTCTCTGTGCCTCTTCTCATAGGTCTTACTGGGGATTGCCTCCTATGGGGAATCTACAACAAAACCCCAAAAACTCCTGCCTCCCCTGCAAAAAGTAGCAGGAATGTGAAATTGCGTGGAGTATTTAGGCTCACAGTAGGGTAGAGCCGTGGGGGCTTCCGTGCTGAGAAAAAGCATTACGAATCGCGGAGCACTCTCCACAAGTGTTGTGTAGTCAGATGAGGGAGGCGTTGGAACGGTTAGACGAAAGGGAGCGGGAGCTGTTGGAGTGGTATCTGGTTCAGGATTTGAGTGAGCGGGCGATTGGGGCGCGGTTGGGCTGTTCGCATGTGGTGGTTCATCGTCGGTTGCATCGGGCGTGGGGGCGATTGTGTGCGGTGTTGGGGTGGAGGTGCCGTTTTCAAGGGTTAGTCGTAGAGGGCGAGGGTGGGAACGAGGGGAAGAGGGCTGAAAAGTGGGTGGGAGGGTGTTAACAAAATGGGTGGGTGGGGATACAAGTATAGGATAGTAGGTAAAAGACGATGTGGAGCTTTGGGAAACTTTTGGGATATTGCGATAAGCTAAGCATGAACGGATTAGCGAGAGTCTGTTCTACACTCGTAGCGACAGTGGCTGTGTCAACATTTTTCGGTCAAGAAAGTGGTCAAAATCCTTGTGAAGGTTGTGCACGTGTAAGAACGGATGTGTTACTAGTAGAATACCCCCTATGTGGTAGGCTAGTGCAGATAGGAGCTAACAATAGTTGCATATCTCAGCTATATACTTTCCCAGATATAACTTTGAATAAACAAACGATGGTAAAAAACATTATCGGTGATCCCGATTGTCGCTGCACTGTAGATGGAAATCCGCTCGTCACGTGTGGAGAATCCTCCTCGTCGTACACAGTTCGAGGGACGACAGTGATACTGGGTCCCTGTACAGGTGTCCACCGTGAGATATCTCTCATTGGGAGAGTGGAACTCTTCCAACAAATATTGGTCTGCTTTGACGAGAACAGAGAAAATAGCAGCGAAAAAATTCTTGTCTACAGGGCTGAGGAGTGTCCATATACACACAGGGTTAGGATTTCGCCCTTTGTTGTACCAGGTTGCCAGTGCGATGGCGCAACCCCTGCACCAATAGTAGTAGAACCAGTGGGCATCCTGTAAATAGCACAAAAATAGCACAAAAGGGGGAATAAAGTGATGAGAGGAGTAGGAATAATAGGGTTGCTGTGGGCGACAGCAGTTTTCACAGCCCACCCGCAACCTTTGGTCGTGGCGGGCAGTGAAAGCGAACAACAGCTCAAAAAAGCAGAACAACTCATCGAGCAGACTCGGAAAAAGGACTGGGATCGCACGAAGTGGGAGGCAGAATGTCGCAAAGCAAGCTTTGAGGTAGTGGGTAGTGAACAGGTTGTCTACCTTATTCCTATCTACCACACTCCTGCTTTTGTCGACCGCGTGCTCATCCCGCTGATTGAGAGTTTACTGAAACAGCCGGTTCCTGTTGCCCGCCTTGACGAGCTGGAGTCTGCCCTACAGGAAGCTCTCTCGGCGCTCACCTATCGCCCGTCCATCTCCTTGAGTGTAACTGGGCAGCTCTCAGGTGAGCGTATGCGTACTATGCTTTCAAAAGGCGAGATGTTGATTAGCCTCAGCGATAGTTGGTGGTTCTTCATGGAAAAGGAAAATGAGTCTGAGGAATTTGTGCCTCTGGTATTGAGGTCGAAGCGCTTCGACCTGCTCCCTAGTCAAGTCGCAGAGCGTTTAAGTCCGACATCCTCCTCCCCTCCACCGACCTCCACGAGATTGAACCTCTCAGAGGCACTTTTGGGGCGCTGGCACTTCCTCTTTTCTACTTCCCTGTCGGTACAAGCTCAGGTGGAGCAAATGCAAGCCTACCTGCAGAGGCTCCAGTCCCTGAGAACCGAAGTTGCGAGGAAACTGCCGAGCATTAAAGAGCAACTGCGGGAGCGACTCTATCCTAAGCAGAGCCGTCCTGTTGTTGGGGATACTTACGCTTTGGAGAATATCTCTGAACTGGCGGAACAGCTGAATCTTGACTTCACCCCACCGGACTCTCAATTCGCCCACAGGGAGTGGCGCCTTCGTGAATGGCGAATGGATATAGAGTTCGTGGTGCATGACGGCAGTGAAATCAGGCACATAGCGATTCCTCTTGAAGTTCTGCTTGGTTTGTGAGAGACTACTGAGCGATAACTCACTTCAGGCATGGGCGAGACGCCCGTGCCACGCTTTTGGGCAAGGATGCCCAAGCCACGAAGTTTCAAACACCCTTGACAATCGTACACCCCAGAATCAGGTATACTGGTAGGTGATATGATGCGTAAGATACTCACGATATTGGGCTGTGTGGTGCTGACAAGCGCAATCTGGGCGCAGGCGACCCCACCCGCGGAGACCCAGCGCAAACTTTCTGCGATACGCGAATTGACCGAATTCCGCCTCATCCAACTCTCAGACGAATTTTGGCACGATGGGCAGCACTACAAGGTGATGGCGCTGATGCATGTGCTGATTGCCTATTCCCCCGAGGAGGTGGAATATTACTCGGACTTAGCTTGGCTCTACAGCAGTTATGGCGATGCTGTCCGCGCCCGACAGACCTACGAGCGCGGGATACGAGCCGTGCCGAACCAGTGGGACCTGTACTACGATTACGGCTTCTGGCTCTTTCAGCGTGGGGAGTTGGAGCGCGCCCGCACTTATTTGGAGCGCGCCGTCTCGTTCCCGAATGTGCCTGGCTACGCATGGAAGACCCTCGCTCACGCTTGCGAGCGCATGGGCGACTACAAGCGCTCCTTGGAGGCATGGGAAAACGCCAAGAAGGTAGACCCTAACGACGGCGCCGTAGAGCCGAACATGGCACGCGTGCGCCAAAAACTACAAGAACAACAGAGCAAAGGCACCTAACGAGGCAAACCTATGGGACTGGGACCGATTGCTGACCTGCTCATCTTGGTGATTCGTATCCTGGTGGTGATTATCTTCATCAGTGTGATTTTTTCGTGGATACGCGCCTTCGGCGGGCGCGTGCCCCGCTATAACCCCGTCGTGCGATTCATCGACCGTGTTGCCGACGCCATCTTAGACCCTATTCGCCAAGTTCAGAGCCGCATCCTAAGATCGATGGGAGCGGGTTTTATGCCGATTGACTTCTCACCGCTAATCGCAATCATTCTGCTCCAAGTACTTTCCACTTTGCTCATGGGACTACGATGAACGAAACGAAACGGCTCACCGTTCTGGAGATTGAGAGCAAGAAGTTTCGCAAGCGGATACGGGGCTACGACCCTCAAGCCGTGGAGGCTTTCATTCAGGAGGTCGCTATCCACTACGAGGAGTTGCTGACCGAGAACCATCGCATGCGTGAGGAGCTCATCGGTCTGCGTGAGGAGGTTCAGCGCTACCGAACGATTGAGAACACGCTCAAGGAGTCGCTGGTGCTCGCTCAGCGTAGTGCGGACGAGACGCGCAGTAATGCCCACAAAGAGGCGGAGCTAATCCTCCGCCAAGCCCAAAATCAGGCGGAGCAGATGCGCCAGGAAGCACAGGAGCGCATCGCCCACCTGAGCCACGAGATTGAGCTTCTTGAGGCGCGTAAGCGCTCTATTCTGATGGAACTGCGCGCCCTGCTTCTGACGCATCTCCAAGCGCTGGACGAGCCAACCAACGGCACCGTCGCCGTTGTTTCCGAAACCACTCCCTCGCCTGCCGAGGCGACAGGCTGAGTATTTCAAATCGCCGGCGCTCAGGGTGACAAGGTAGGGGTGTCATTCTGGTGCCCCCCCTCTGTCATTCTGAGCGAAGCGAAGAATCTCAACAAACCCCAAACCCAGACCCTTCGCTGACGCTCAGGGTGACAGGACGGGCTTTAGGAGTTGATCCAAAGCTCGCTGTTCGATGTAGCCGTCCGTATCTAAAAATGAACAAGTATATTGGAAGTGAGTTGCGTCCCTTTCAGGCAAGAAGGTTCAAACCCTACACAACAGAATAAACGCGCCCTTTCTGCCGATAATCCCCTTTGATGGACTGGCAGAGGCTTCGGGAGCAGGTTCGGCGGTGCGACCCCATCCGAATCAACGGGCGCGTGCGTGGGGCGGTCGGGCTGATGATAGAGTCGGCAGGTCCGCCTGCCAAGCTCGGCGAGGTCTGCCTGATTGAACGCGGACGCCACGAACCGCCTCTGCCAGTGGAGGTGGTCGGCTTTCGCAACGGGCTGACCCTGCTGATGCCGATGGGTGCGCTACAAGGCGTGGCGCCGGGGAGTGAGGTCATCCCTATGCGTCAGCAGGCGTCCGTCGCTGTGGGCGAAGCACTCTTGGGACGCGTGTTGGACGGCTTGGGCAACCCGATGGACGGCAGCCCCCTGCCCGCCGATATGGTGCGCTACCCGCTGAACGCTGAGGCGCCCCACGCTTTGGAACGACCGCCTCTGCGAACGCCCCTCCCGCTTGGCGTGCGCGCGATTGATGCCCTGCTCACCTGCGCCCAGGGACAGCGTATCGGTATCTTTGCGGGCAGTGGCGTGGGCAAAAGTACCCTGATGGGCATGATTGCGCGCAACTCCAGCGCCGAGGTGAATGTGATTGCGCTCATCGGCGAGCGTGGGCGTGAAGTGCGTGAGTTCATCGAAGACTCGCTCGGCGAGGAAGGGCTTCGGCGCTCCGTGTTGGTGGTGGCGACCTCCGACCAGCCCGCCATCGTGCGCCAAAAATGCGCCTTCACCGCCACCGCGATCGCCGAATACTTCCGCGACCAGGGCAAACAGGTGGTGCTGATGATGGACTCCCTGACACGCCTTGCGATGGCACAGCGCGAAATCGGGCTATCGGCGGGCGAACCACCTTCGTCGCGGGGCTACACGCCCTCCGTGTTCGCCCTAATGCCCCGCTTGCTGGAGCGGGCAGGCAACACCACTAAAGGCAGTATCACCGCCATCTACACCGTGCTGGTAGACGGCGATGATATGAACGACCCGATTGCTGACAACGCCCGCGCCATTTTGGACGGACATATCGTGCTCCTGCGCGCCCTTACCCAGCGAGGGCACTACCCGCCGATAGATGTGTTGGCGAGCCTCTCGCGCGTGATGCCCAACATCACCACGCAAGAGCATCACGACGCGGCGAACCGCCTCAGGCGCATGCTCTCCGCCTACCGCGATGCGGAAGACCTGATTATGATCGGCGCCTATCAAAAGGGTACGAACCCGCTGGTGGACAAGGCGGTGGAACGGATGCCCCAAATCAACGCTTTCCTGCGCCAAGCAATTGACGAGCGCCCCGCGTATGAACAGACCCTACAGGAAATGCACTTGCTAACCGAAGGTATAGAGTAATGAGACGCTTTCGATTCCGCTTAGAGCGTGTGCTTCGTTATCGGGAGAGCCGTGAGGAGGTGGCGTATCGTGCCCTTCAGGAAGCGATTCGGGAACGCGCTCAGCACGAGACCCAAATCCAGCAACTGCACCAGCAAATCCAGCAGATTGCCAGCACACCCACCTCCCCTCGCGAGTGGCAAGCGCGCGAGCAAAGCCTCAGCGCCCTACAGACGCGCTTGCAAGCCCTTTACGATGTCCTGCCCCTGTTAGTGGAGCAAGAGAACCGAGCGCGTGAGGTCTATCTTCAGGCGCGTCAACAGCGCGAGGCGCTCACCCGACTGCGTGCCCGCGCTTACGAACATTATCAGCACGAACTGCAGACCGCACTCCAAAACCAGATGGACGAGGTGGTCACCTATGCGTATCAGCGAAACCTTTCAGAGAACCCTCCAACGAGTGGAGGAAATCCAGAGGCGGGTTGAGCAAATCCGAGGCACCACGAACCCACAGCCCATCACCTTCCAGAGTGCGCTGGACAGTGCGACAGTGTTGCCCGTGGGCTTCCCGGCTGATAGCCCGCCTCCACCCAGCTTCCAACTCCGACGCGACTGGGAGCCACTGGTGGGACCGATTGCCCAGCGCTACGGCGTGGACACGGAACTGGTGCTGAGGGTCATTCAAGCCGAGTCGGGGGGGAACCCGAATGCGGTCTCCCCTAAAGGCGCCATCGGGCTGATGCAGTTGATGCCCGAAACGGCACGCTCGCTGGGCGTGTCCGACCCATTTGACCCCATACAGAACATAGAGGGAGGCGTACGCTACCTGCGCCACATGATTGACCAGTTCGGGGATGTACGGCTTGCCCTCGCCGCCTACAATGCGGGCCCGGGCAATGTGCGCCGATATGGGGGCATTCCGCCCTTCCCAGAAACTCAGCGCTATATAGAACGGGTCTTGGGGTAGTAGTGATATAATTTAGCCCGATGACCTACACAGAGGCAGTGGCTTACATACGAAGCCTGAGCATCACAGGCTGGCGATTGGGCAACGCCCGAATGGAAGCCTTTCTACAACGCTTGGGTAATCCCCACAACCAAGTCCCGATTGTGCATGTGACGGGCACGAACGGCAAAGGCTCTACCACCACGCTGATTAGCTCAATTTTGCGTCAGGCGGGCTATCGGGTCGGTTCGTACATATCTCCGCATGTGTTTGACCTGTGCGAGCGCATCCAGATAGACGGCGAACCGATTTCGCACGACCTGCTCGTGGAGGGGGTTGAGTTCTGCAAGCCACACATAGAGCGCCTACGCGATACCGAGTACGGGCAAGTCACCGAGTTTGAGCTGAAGACGGCGTTGGCGTTCTGGGCGTACGCCACCCAAAGAGTGGACATCGTCGTGCTGGAGGTGGGCTTGGGCGGGCGCATAGACGCTACGAATGTGATTGTGCCCGAGGTGAGTGTGATTGTGAGCATCGGCTTAGACCACACCGACCGCTTAGGACCCACCCACCGCGACATCGCTTACGAGAAGGCAGGCATCATCAAGCCGGGACGCCCTGTGGTCAGTGGGGCACTCCATCCCGATGCGGATGCGATGATTGCACAGGTTGCCCAAGCCCAGCGGGCGCCTCTTCTGCGAGTGCGCCCTGCGTGTAAGGAGGTAGCGCTTGATGGGGCAGACCTCACCCTCCCTGCCCCTCTCTCCTATGAAGAGAGGGGGGAGGCAGTCGGCTCCCCTTCTCCCTTCTCAGGGGAGAAGGGGCAAGGGGTAGAGGGGTCGGAGAACCTCATCCCCCCGTCCCCCCTCTCCTATGAAGAGAGGGGGGAGGCAGTCGGTTCCCCTTCTCCCTTCTCAGGGGAAAAGGGGCAAGGGGTAGAGGGGTCGGAGAACCTCATCCCCCCGTCCCCCCTCTCCTATGAAGAGAGGGGGGAGGCAGTCGGTTCCCCTTCTCCCTTCTCAGGGGAAAAGGGGCAAGGGGTAGAGGGGTCGGAGAACCTCACCCCCCTGTCCCCCCTCTCCGCAAGCAGAGAGGGGGGAGAGCCAATTTCCCCCTCTCCGTTTACGGAGAGGGGGCAAGGGGGTGAGGTGAACAACCCAGCGTTGGGAGAGGGGCTGGGGGTGAGGGCAATCACGGAGGGCACAGTCAACTCGCCCACCCTACTCTACGAGCCACTCCCTTCCCCACGCGACTCGGCAGTGCGAGTGGCGTTGGGCGACTGGAGCATGACTCTGGAGCCGTTTCTGCTGGGCAACTACCAACGCCACAACACCGCCTGCGCTGTCGGGGCAGTGTTGTGCTTGAGGGAGCGGGGGTTCAAAATCTCGGACGAGGCAATCGTGTGGGGTGTGGCGTCGGCGCGCCTGCCCGGACGCCTCCAGGTAGTGCGAGAGCGTCCGACGGTCGTGTTGGACGGCGCACATAATCCCGATGCCTCCTTCGCCCTCGCCAAAAGCATTCCTGCTCTGTTTCAGTACCGACGGCTCCTGCTGGTGTTTGGGATGCTCCACCCTCACGAGCCTGCGCCCGTTCTGGAACCCTTGCTGAACCGCGCTTCGGAAGTGATATTCACCCGCATTCCCAACGAGCGCGCCTATCAGCCCGATGTGCTGATGCAGATTGCACGCACCCTGCACCCTGAACTGCCGATGCGTGTGTGTGAGACCCCAAGCGTGGCGTTCGCCACTGCGCTGGAGAGCGCAAACCCCGACGACTTAGTGCTGATTACGGGTTCGTTCTATTTGATAGGGCTGTGGCGGGTTTAGACCCAACCCAAGACCAGCAGGAGGCGTCAAGAGCACTTCGGAGCCACACTCAGAAAGATAACAACCATCAAGTTCCGCGCTCTATTCAAGAGTGCTGGCTTGCAAAAGCCACTCCCTCGCAAGGTGGAGTTCTATCCCCTCTGGAAGGTCAACGGATGGATGGGGCGGGTCTGAAACGACGAGCTGACAGCGTGCATCTGGAAACTCTGAACGCGCTTGTATCAAGGAGCGTATTTCCCGCTCATAGACCGCAGGCTCCGAGATATCCGCACAGACCTGGATTAGAGCGGTACTCCCATTAGGATAGCGTGCGTGGAAGTCCACCTCATAGTGGTTCGGTAAGCGCACATAGCCTATCTCTGCCCCGCGCCGTTCCAGCTCAATCAGCACAGCGGTTTCTAGCGCATGCCCGATATGACTCTGCCCCTGACGGTCGTAAAGTGCAATCAATCCCATATCAATCGGGTAGACCTTGCGTAGGTTTACCTGCCGTCGTCGTTCTGATTGCGCGCTGAGCGCCACGATGCGTATCAGGAAACTATCCTCTAAGTATCCTAAATAGTCGTGCAGGGTGTCCTTGCCGATTCGGTAGCCCTGAGAGGTAAGGTCGTTGTAGAACTTGTGAATGCTGAAAGCACCACAAGGATTACCGAGCAGTTGGCGCACCATCCAACGCAGCGCTGAGGGATGGCTCACCTCGTAACGCTCCACCACATCACGCAGTAGCGTCGCATCCACATAAGACTGTAGAAGCTCCTTGCGAGTACGCAAATCGGTTCCTATGGCTTCAGGGAACCCGCCTTCCTGAAGGTAGTGCCTCAAGGCGTTTTGAAGTGCTTGCTGTTCGTGGGTCGTCAAGCGGTCTATGGGTATGTTGGGCATTTGTTCGGTGTGGCGTAGGTACTCCCGCCAACTGAACGGGTAGATACGAATCTCCAACGCACGCCCCCGCATCTGAGTGGCGACCTCACGCGAGAGCATTCGCGCAGAAGAACCCGAAAGGTAAATTTGAAATGGTTCGGTGTCCAACACGCGTCGCACAAAGCGTTCCCATCCCACCACTTGCTGGATTTCATCCAGAAAGAGGGTAGCGCCTGCTTGGGTGCGCGCCGTAGGAAAGAGCGTCTGATACTCTTCTAAGATGACCCCCAAGTCGGCTACCTTGAGGTCGCTCAGGCGCTCATCATCAAAACCGAAGTAGAGAAGTGCCTCCCGCGAAATGCCCTGTTCCAGCTGCTCTTTAAGCTTCTGCCAAAGAAAGGTGGTCTTCCCCGCACGGCGCATCCCCACCACTGCGTAGGCTTTCCGAACCGACACTTGCGGAATAAACACCTCCCTCCGCGTGAAAGAGGGAATAGGCATAGCGAAGCTGTCCAAAATCCACTGGCGTATCAGCGCACGATTTGTCCTTCTCACAAGGACAATTTGTACCCAATATGTCCTTCTCAGAAGGACATTTTATCTACGAACCTGCCGATTCGACCATCTGCACCTCTTCAGGGGTCAGCCCATACAGCTGGTAGACCACCCAATCGATGAGGCGGTCGGTGCGCTCAATCCTCTCAAGGGTAGGCTTGAGGCTTTGAATGCTGTCGTCAAACTCTTTGCGAATGCGTTGCGAGTGCTGGCGCGCGTCAGGGTCAACCCTGAGTTTCAGGCGGTTTTGGCGCAGGGTTTGCTGAAAGTCTGGGTATGGCACCTCGTAGTAGGTCTTGAGGCGCTCATGGTTGCTCAGTATGTCTACGCTACTCACACCGATATAGTCTGCGAGCCACTGTAGGAACCCGGTTGATTCGGTCTGTTTCTGTTCGTTGAGTCGAATCATCTGCTCAGCGAGGTAGGCTAAGAAGTCGTGGAGGAAGCCAGTTTGACCAGCGGTTTTCTGCTGGGCACACCACTTCCCCAACGATTGTTGGAGGAATTTCTCATAGTCCGAAGGAGGTGCCTGCTCAGGATTCAACAACGCTTCATACAGTTTCGTCCCCTCACCCAATGCGCTCGCACTCTGGGGGTCATCAACAGTGGATTGGAAACCTGGGATAGGCAGTTCCTCAATAGTGCTTTGATTGAGCTGAGGGAAGATGCCTTTGTAGCCTGTGAAGAGTTGGGACACCACAAAATTCATCAGGCGCGAGTTGAGCAGAGCGCACAGGCAGTAGACACTGAGGCGTTGGTCAGGGTGAAGATTGTAAACAGACTGCAATGTAACGAAGCCATCTGTGTCTACGGTAGCAAAGAGCTTCTCTCCCGTTTTGGGAAGCACCAACTTGGGAGATTGATAAAACTCGCTCTTTTTGCGCACTCGGTCTTTCGAGATGTACCGTGTGGGCAACAGGCGACAATAGGAACGAATATCCTCACCGACGATAATCGGTTGTGTGTTGGACGAGGCGGTGGTGGCGAGATTCTTCTTACCGAGCTCCTCCCCACGAGAGATTCTTGCAAATTCCCCAAGAGGACGCGTCTGGCGAAACACCTTGAGTACAAATCCGAACGACTCCTCATTCAAGAAGAGGAGCCAGCGGGTGTTGGGTATCTGTAGGAAGTTGCTTTGATTTCTAAGGCCGATAGGCACGAACTCCTCACCCTGAAGTTGAGCAAGCCGCACTTGATGAGAAGGTTCAGCAGGTCGCTTTTGCCATACCACAATAGCGGCGCTCACCTCAGGCTCGTCGAAGACTGCTCCTGCATAACCCAGTGCAACGAGGTGGTGCTTCTCTGTGAGGCAGTGTCTGATTTTGCCCACCTCGTCTCGGACTAAAATTGCATCAGGAACAATGTAGCCATGTAAACCATCCTGTTTCAGAAGCAGTTTAACGATAATCTCATAGAACAGCCAGTACACATCGTACTGCCCTGAGGCAAACTCATAACGACTGCTAACTGCGCGAATCTCCTCTGGAATGAGTTCACCAAACAGATACGGTGGATTGCCTACAACGGCATCGAAACCGCGCAGGTCAGTTGGCTTGAGACCGTTCGGCTCGAAAAATAGTTCGGGAAACTCCAGCTCCCAGTGGAAAAAGTGATATCGTTGAGCCACTTCTTGGGCACTTTGAAACCACTCTTGCTTCTGCAGGGTCTCCCAGTCCGTCGGGTTGCGCAACGCCTCCACGGCTTGAGCATACAGCTCAGGAGCGGTCTTGACCCCGAAGTAGGGCGCGAGCCAGCAGTTCGCTACCGCCCGAAACTTGTCGCGCACCTTCTCCAACTCGCGATACCATAAGTCCTTTTGGCGCTCTATCTGGGCATCACCTGTCGGTGCTTCCGTGATTTGGCGGAAGGTATCCAGAAAGTAAGCCAGATGTTGACTGGTGAGCGTCTCGGTGAAGCCCAAAGTCAACTGCCCGTTGGAGTTCATTCGTACGCGCCCGTTCCTATCGAGCTGAGGTGGTTCGGTCATCAGGTCTTGTTCGATGCGCGCACCGATGAGGGTGTTGCCGCAGCGCAGGCGGTGGTCTAAAAACGAGAGAGCGCGCCCTCGGCTGACCGTGTGAAACCAAAGCGAGAGCTTCGCCAGCTCGACCGCCAGAGGGTTCAGGTCAACTCCGTGCAGGCATCGCTCCACTACGAGGCGTTTGTAGTAGGTTTGGGCATCGTCTTGCCTGAATGCGTCCAGAGGCATCAGGTTCGAGTCGTTCGCCATGCGCAGGCTGATGTAGTCTGCCACTCCCACCATAAAGTGCCCACTGCCCATCGCAGGGTCTAACACTTTGACCGAGAGATAAGGTTCCAGAAGGCGCATCTTCGTCTGATTGATGAGCGATTGATACTTCTCTTCGATAAGTTGCTTTTGCTCTGGGGTGGCGGGCAGCAGTTCTTGAGCGCGCTGATCTTCATATTGGCGGATTTGTGCCTCGATTTGTGGACGCAGTTGGGCGACTTGCTGTGCTACTCTGTCTAAGATAGGGCTGAGGGTGCGTTCGACGATGTAGTTCACGATGGGTTTGGGCGTGTAGTAGCTCCCTGTGGCTTTGCGCTCCCCTCGGTCGGTTGTGAGGTAAACCCTGCCAGGCTCTATCCGACGCATGCGGGGGCTTTCTGACGGGATGGATGAGGCATCTGCCGTAAACACCGAGCGCCCATTTTCCACCCGTTCGTAGAGGGTTTCGGAAGCGATACGAGGCTGGAGCTCAAGTAGCCCCTCGTAGATACTGCCCAAGTGCTGAACCTCAAGCGAGCCATAGTCCACCTCACGCACGCCCAGCTGGTCGTACTGGTCGCGTTCGTAGGCGAGCAGGTCAATCACCTTCGCCAAATAGGCATCGCCTATGTTCCAGCGCGGGTGTTCTGGCAGGGGGGTATGCGCTACTTCGGGGTGGGCGTCGGGTTTGAAAAGCCCCCCATTATAGGCAGGAAGCACCAACTCGCCGTTATCGGGAAGTCCTTCGTCAATAATGCGTGTGAGAGTTAGCAAGGCGTTCCAGAAGCGAGTCTCACGCGGGTAGTACTCACGCCCCGAACGCAGAGATTCATTAACCTCGCGATGTATCTTTTGTAAGCAATAATCGCGATAGACAATATGGCTGATGGGCAGTAGCCCTCTGTCTTCGGCATAGAGCAGAAACAGCAGGCGGTACAGCACGATGAGGCTCTTTTCATAGACCCTCTGGAGCATCTCGGGGTCATCGGCAGAGAGGCGATTCGTGGGGAATCGCAGAAAGCCATCGATCAGGATGCGCAGGGCGTCGTAAACATTTTCGCGCAGGCGTTCCCCAACCTGCACGGCATACTCCTGACTGCCCTTGAGAACACGCTCGACGAAGCTCAGTCCCTCTTCATCGGGCAGGAACGCCTCCCGACGGAAGAAATGGAAAAAGTAGCGGAACGGCTCAGGGTCGTTTTGCTCCAGCAGAGCGGGGAGGTCTACCTCGTAGTAGACGCCTCCCGTGCGCGAGAGTTCCCGCTCGTAGAGACGCCAGTGGCGCCCGTTCGTGAGGATGCCCCAGCGCACGCCCGTCCGATAGAGATAGAGGCAGATTTGAGCCGAGGGGTTTTCGTGCGTGCCCTGACGACGGTCTAAAGAGCTGTCCCACGCCTTCGCTTCGGCAACGACACTCACCGAACGCCAGAACTCAGGGGCGCCAAGACTCGGCTCTGCTTGTTGGCGCGCCTGAGAAGTCGCAAAAAGTGCGTAATCGGGTTGGATGTTTCCCGTTGGCGTAGGGAGCGTCGGCTGTACGATGTATGCCTCGCTACCCCACAAGATGTCCAGCAGAGGGCGCAAGAGTTCCTGCTCCAGTTGCGCCTCATTCGCTGATTGAAGAAGCGTCCGTTTGGATGCGTAAAGGTCTTGAAGTTGGGTGTAGACCTCGTGCAGGTTATCCTCCTTGCTCCAATCCTCCAACTGGGGTAAGAGATGCTCAAGGTAGTAGTCCGCGAAAAGGGAACGGTTGGTGTAGCCCCTTTGCAAAGGCTCTGTCCTCATCCTACACTCCGGTTTTATTGAGAGGTTCGATTTCCTGCTTCATCACACCCGAACCGCGCCCTCATACACCTCCCGTAGGGTCTCCAGAGGTAGGCTCAGGATGCCCTCTATTTCCAAGCGGTCGCCGCCGACCGTGCCCAGCCTATGGCACGCCAGTTCATACTGGTGTGCCAGCTCTTCTATCGCGGGCACATGTTCCAGGCGCGCCGAGAGAAGCACACGGGTCTGCGCTTCCCCAAACAGCTTTGCATCGGTGCGCGCACACCAGCCGAACGCCGAGGGCACCAGCTCCACCCTTGCGCCAAGACCGCCTATCATCGCCGATTCGGCAAGCGCCACGGCGAATCCACCCTCGCTAAGGTCATGCGCCGACTGCACCATGCGTGCCCGTGCGAGCGCCACCAGCAACTGGTGTAGATGGCGCTCCTGCTCCAGGTGGATGTCGGGAGGCGTACCGCGCTCCAGCCCGTGCAGAACTGCCAAATACTCGCTGGCGCCCAGCCCTTGCAGAGGCTCCTCAAACCCGCGCGGTTGTACGAGGAGCACCACATCGCCCTCCTGCTGGAAGCCCGCCCCGACGGCGTACTCGGCGCGCTCCAAGATGCCCAGCATCCCAATTGTCGGGGTGGGATAGACCGCTCCCAGCTCGCTCTCGTTGTAGAAGCTCACATTGCCCGAAATCACGGGCGTGCCGAAAAACTCGCTGGCGTCGGCAAGCCCCTTCACGCATTGCTCAAACTGATAGAAAATTTCGGGGCGTTGAGGGTTGCCAAAGTTGAGGCAGTCGGTGATGGCGCGGGGTGCTGCACCTGTGCAAGCCACATTGCGCGCCGCCTCGGCGACTGCAATCAACCCGCCCCGATAGGGATGCAGGTAGCAATAGCGACTGTTGCCGTCTATCTTGAGCGCAATCGCCCGCTCGCTTCCACGAATCCTTAGCACCGACGCATCTCCCTTGCCCGGCGGGATGACCGTCTGTGTGCCCACCAGCCAATCGTACTGCTCGTACACCCACCGCTTGCTAGCAATCGTGGGTGAGGCGAGCAGTTTCAGCAGGCAGTGTGCCCAGTCGGTCGGTTCGGGCAGGGTGTGCAGGTCTAACTGCTGGGCGCGGTGCAGGTACTCTGGCTCGGCGGTTTCTAAATAGTACACGGGGCACTCTTTGGTGAGGTAGTCAGGCGGGATTTCGGCGGCGATTTCACCGTGATGGCGTACCCTCAGCACAGGCTCTTCAATCACGCGCCCAATCACCACAGCGTTCAGCCCCCACTTGTGGAATACCTGCGCCACCTCCTCCTCGCGCCCCGCTTGCACATACAACAGCATCCGCTCCTGCGACTCGGAGAGCATGATTTCGTAGGGGGTCATGTTCGGCTCGCGAGTGGGCACAAGGCTCAGTTCGATCTCCACGCCCGTGCCCGATTTGGAAGTCGGTTCGCAGGTGGTGCAGGTCAGCCCCGCGGCGCCCATATCCTGCATCCCCAGTATGGCGCCCGTCTCAATCGCCTCCAGTGTGGCTTCAATCAGCAGTTTCTCCATAAACGGGTCGCCGATTTGCACATTCGGGCGTTTCTGTTCTTGGTCTTCGCCCAGCGTTTCGCTGGCGAAGGTGGCACCGTGAATGCCGTCGCGCCCTGTGCTGGAGCCGACATACATCACTGCACTGCCCGGCACATCGGCGCGGGCGGTCATCACGCGGTTCAAGGGCACCACGCCCACCGCCATCGCATTCACGAGAGGGTTGCCCGAATAGCACGGATGGAAATAGACCTCGCCCGCCACCGTGGGCACGCCGATACAGTTGCCGTAGTGGGCGATACCGTCCACCACATGCTCAAGCAAGTATCGGTTGCGCGCCTCGTCCAGCGTGCCGAATCGGAGCGAGTCGAGGATTGCGATGGGGCGTGCGCCCATCGTGAAGATGTCGCGGATAATGCCTCCCACACCCGTCGCCGCGCCCTGAAACGGCTCCACAGCGGAGGGATGATTGTGGCTCTCCACCTTCATCACGATACCGACTTGGTCATCCAAAGGCACGACTCCGGCGTTCTCAAACCCGCCCGCTTCCAGTGCCTCCCGATACCGCTTGAACAACCTCAGCACGGGGCGCGAATATTTGTATCCGCAGTGTTCCGACCACATCACGGCGAACATCCCCAGTTCGGTATCGGTCGGCTCGCGTTGGAGCAAGTTCACGATGCGGGCGTATTCCTCGTCGGTCAGTCCCATCTCGCGCCAGATTTCAGGTGAGCGTGTGATTGCCATCACAGGAATTGTACCTCCAGCAACGTTTGTGGAATGCAGAGGGCAGTGGAGGTCTGGGCGGGCAATCGTTAAGTTTTGGTTAAAAATTCCACTTTGCCTGTGTTCGAGGCGCAAAATCCAACAGAAATCGTGGTATAATCAGAATGCCTGTAAAACTGCGAGGTCACTCGCAAAGGAGGATCGCTTATGAAACGAGTGATTGGGTTAGTATCTGGTTTGATAGTCAGCCTATCGCTTGCGAACGCACAGATCTGGACTTTTGACACCCTGATGAACGGCTCGAATGTGAACCCGCCCAACGACAGCCCCGCCACAGGTAGGGCTTTCGGAACCTATAACCAAGCCACCAATGTCCTGCAAATCACGATGCAGGCGTCGGGCTTTGAGAGCGACACCTTCGCTGGGGATATTCACCGCGCTCCTGCGGGGCAGAACGGTCCTCTCGTATTTCGCTGGACGAATCAGAGTGGCAACCCCCGTATCTGGTTCTCAGAGAATACTTTCAACCTGACCGAAGAGCAAGAGGCGGACTTCTTGGCAGGGTTGTGGTATGTGGATATCCACACGAATAACTTCCAGAGAGGAGAGATTCGGGGTCAGCTCAATCCCGTACCAGAGCCTGGTTCGCTTCTGGCGCTCACGGCGGGCGCGCTTGGCTTCTGGTTCCGCCGCCGACGCTCATAAATGACAATCAGGGGGCGCTATCCGCCCCCTTCCACCACTCCTAACTCCTATCTTCCCTTTTCTAATTCGTGTAGATACCTTCTTTGGTCTCCTGAAGCATCTGATAGTGGCGCGCTCGGCACTGGTTCATCAGCTCCAGACGCTTTTCGTTCTCCACGCCCAGCAAGCGCATCACTCGCCCCGCAATCTCAATAAAGGTCTCAAACTCCTCTGGGATGACATCGGTCGCCCCCACCGAGTAGAGGGGTTCTATTTCGGACACATAGCGCGTGCGCGCGATGATATACACGGTCGGGTTCCGCTCGCGGGCGGTCTTCACCGCATAGCGCGTGCTAATCGGGTCGGACATAGCGAACACCACCGTGCGCGCCTGCTCGATGCCCGCCGCCTCCAACACTTCGGGTTGCGCAGCGTCGCCGTACACTACGAGGATTTTCATCTTCTGCGCCTCGCGCACCAGCGCCCCGTTCAACTCCACCACCACGAACGGCGTACCGATTTCTTTCAACAGGTTCGCCAAGTTGCGCCCGTTCAACCCGAAGCCCACGATGATGATGTGGTCTTTCAGTGCCTCGTTGTTGTGTCTTGCGTGCCGATGGGTGGGGGCGGGGCGCCCTGCGATGCGCAACAGCAGTTGATAGCCCCCCGCCAACAGGAGCGGTGTGAGCAAGATGCTCAGCGAAGTGCCTGCCACCAGCCCGTTGAGCAGGTCTTCAGGCAGAAGGTTCAGCGAGCGTGCTTGGCTCATCAACACGAACGAGAACTCTCCGATGTTCGCCAGTACCACACCCCCCAACAGCCCCACACGGAACGGGCGACGAATCGCGTAGGCGATGCCCATCACCACCAGAGTCTTGAGCGTCATCACGCCCAGCGTCCAGCCCGCCACACTCAACGCATTCGCCTGCACATAAGGCAGATTGATTAGCATTCCGACCGAGATAAAAAAGAGCGCTAAGAAACTGTCGCGGAAGGGCACGATGTTCGCCGTAATCTGGTGACTGTAGGGCGTCTCGGAGATAATCACGCCCGCCACGAACGCCCCCAGCGCAGGCGACAGCCCCAAACTCTGCGTGATATAGCTCATCAGGAGGGCGATGAAGATCGACCCCAGCACGGGCACCTCGCGCGTGTCCGACGCCATCATCCAGCGCAGGAGCGTCGGGATGACCGCCTGCGCCAAGAAATAGACCACCAGCACGCCCCCCACGGTCAGAGGTACTTTGACAAACAGCACCGAGGCACCCTCCGCCTCCAATCGCGAGAGCATCGGCAACACCGCCATAAAAATCGGCGCCATCACATCTTGAAACAGGAGAACCCCCACCGCAAAGCGTCCGTGCGTGCTGTCCAGCTCGGCGCGCCCCTTGAGCAGTTTGATGCCCACCGCCGTACTGCTCAGGCTGATAATCATCCCCAACGCCAGCGATTGCACCAAACTGAAGCCCAAAATGCCTGAGCCGAGCGCACACAACGCCACCGTGCCTAACACCTGCGCAACGCCCGCCCGAATCACATAGTGGCGCATCTGGATAAGCTTGTCTATCGAGAACTCTACTCCCAGCGAGAAGAGCAGAAGCACCACACCCATCTCGGCGAGCAATTGAATGGCTTCCGCCTCGCCCACCAACCGAAAGCCGAAGGGACCTATCAGCGCGCCCGTGAGGATAAACCCTACAATCGCGGGCACGCGCAACCGCTGGAACAGCACCACAACAAGGATGCTGACCCCAATCACCAGGAGGATGCTTTCGGTGAGGCTCGTTGCGTGATGTCCCATAACCTTGACGCAAGGATTATACCAGAGGCATCAGGGGCTGTTGGAGTTCACTGAGAGGGTCTTGTCACTCTGAGTCGAAGGCAAAGAGTCTCGCTCTGCCTTTCAGTCGGGAGCCACTTCTTGTCATTCTGAGCGAAGCGAAGAATCTCTAAGCAACCCTAAGCAGAGACCCTTCGCTGACGCTCAGGGTGACAGGGCGGGCTTTTCGAATTGACCTGAAGCTCGCTGTTGTATACTACCACCCGCCTCTAAAAGTGAGGGGGTGTTTTGAAACTTGAACTCAAGTGATGTACCTTGTCAGCGGTGAGCTTCTCCCCTTAGCCCTTAACGTTCCCTTCACATACCGTGCGGTAGACTCCTGAAATGCGAGTACTACGATATGGGTTATTAACGCTCGGTCTGCTATGTGCGTTTATGGTCTTTGCGCAGTCGGCTTCGCAGTTCGCCACAGGGGTCGTGTTCCACGACCGCAACCAGAACGGCATACGCGACGCCGGTGAACCTGGCGTCCCGAATGTGTTGGTCTCCAACCAACGCGAAGTGGTTCGCACCGATTCTGAAGGACGCTATCGCCTGCCTGTGGACGATGACACGATTATCTTCGTGGTCAAACCGCGCGGTTGGCGGACAGCCCTCTCCGAGGATAATGTGCCCCGCTTCTACTATGTCCACAAGCCCAACGGTGCGCCCCCAGTGCGCTTTGGAGGCGTGCGCCCAACGGGTTCGCTTCCCGCATCCGTGGATTTCCCCCTCTATCCCCAGCGCGAGGCGGACAACTTCACTGTGCTCGTGTTTGGCGACACACAACCCCGCAACCTGACCGAAGTCCACTACATCGGGCGCGACATCGTGCGTGAACTGATGGGCACCAAGCGCGCTGCGTTCGGCACCGTGCTGGGCGATGTGGTGTTTGATGACCTTACGGTGTTCGAACCGCTCAATCGCGTGATGGGCAAAATCGGCATCCCGATTCACTATGTACTGGGCAATCACGACATCAACTTCGACTCGGCGGACAACCGCAACAAGGCAGAGACTTGGCATCGCGTGTACGGACCCAACTACTACGCCTTCCAGTACGCCAACACTCACTTCATCGTGCTGGACAATATCAACTGGACGGGTGCTCGTGGTGACCAGCGCGGGTTCTATGTGGCGGGGCTGGGCGCTGAGCAGATTGAGTTCGTGCGCAACTACCTACGGTTCGTGCCTCGAAACCATATGGTCGTGCTGTTGATGCATATCCCCTTGTGGGAACTGCCCGATGAGGAGCGACGCGCCGTGTTTGATGCGCTGGCGCCCTTTTCCAACACGCTCTCCTTCTCGGCACACACGCACAAGCAAACCCACCGCTTCTTCGGACCTGATACAGGCTGGAAGGGGCGCACGCCCCACCACCATGTGAATGCGGTCGCTGCGTGTGGTAGTTGGTGGCGAGGTGCGCCTGACCCCACGGGCATCCCCCACACCACCCAGCGCGACGGCACACCAAACGGCTACCTGTGGCTGGAAATCAATCGCAACCGCTACAATATCCGTTATCAAGCGGCGCGCCGTCCCGCCGATTATCAGATGAACATCTACCTGCCCGACGAGATAGAGCGTGCCAAGACAGGCGAAACGCCTGTTTTGGTGAACTTCTTCCTCGGCTCGGAGCGCTGTGTGGTGGAGATGAGCCTCAACGACAGCAACCAGTGGGTTCGCATGACGCAGGTCACCGACACGCCCGACCCTGCCTACGCCGAGATGAAGCGCTTGGAGCAAGAGTTCAAACTGCCCGGACTAACTCTGCCTGGTGTGGATACCGCCGTGCATCTGTGGCGTGGGAACCTGCCGGCGGACTTGCCTCGTGGGACGCATGTGGTTCACATCCGCGTGCACGACCTGTTTGGGAATGTGCATCACGACAGGCGTGTCTTTACCGTGCGCTAACCGACACGGCTCATTTGTCATTCTGAGCGAAGCGAGGAATCTGTCCTCACTCCCAACGCTGCGGGAGGGGGTTGGAGAAATAGCAAGCACATAACGCAAAAGCGTGTCTATTCGCCCTCACCCACCCCAGCCTTCCCTCTCCCAAGGCTTTGGGCGAGGGAGGGAGCCAGTTCGACGGTTCCCCACGCTTACGGGGGGAACCTCACGTAGGCGGGCACTCACCCCCCTCCCTACCCCCTGACAAGGGTACAAGCACTGAGTACAAAATCATACCAAACCCGCCCGATTGCAACGCCCCTTTTTACTACTCCTCGCACCCTCCCTTGTCATTCCGAACGAAGTGAGGAATCCAGACCCCTCGCTTCGCTCGGGGTGACAAGCGGGGAATCGGAGCGTGAGTGAGGGGGCTGTACTGAGAGGTTCGTTGAGATTCTTCGCTTCGCTCAGAATGACAAGAGTGAGTGCCCGAATGAAAAGGGAGGTTAGTACCTCCTGTTTCACGAG